>Ga0209109_10001836_pt1 | contig 11607 bp, 14 predicted proteins | sample Rifsed10ft2_FD_184004 | JGI IMG/M metagenome (GOLD analysis project Ga0209109, IMG submission 184004) | Soil microbial communities from Rifle, Colorado, USA - sediment 10ft 2 (version 2) | ecosystem: Environmental > Terrestrial > Deep subsurface > Rock core/Sediment | place: Rifle, Colorado... | reverse complement strand
CCACGGCCGTCGCCGTCGTGAACGGCGCCCACATGATCCGGACCCATGACGTGGGGCCCTCCCGCGAGGTTGTACGGGTGGCCGAGGCCCTCCGGCCCCGATGAACCCGGAGGGGGCAACTTGGCAACCCCGCGGGACGCGGGGCAACCCGGCAAGCGGGTTCATCCAGAGGGTATCCGGCAATCTGGAGTTCATGCGTTCCAGGTTCCCTGTGTACCAGTCTAAGATCTTCGTGGGCGTAATCTGGGAGAATCCGGACCGGACATGGATCACGGAGCCCTGTTGCAGGCGCTGGAAAGTCTGGCAGAGCAGCTGAAGATCCCCGTGACCTACGCCACGCTGGCCACCGAGGAACTGCCCGGGCGGGGCGGTCTCTGCGTCCTGCACGGGGAACGGCGGGTCATCATCGAGCGGACGCTCTCCATCCGAGAAAAAGCTCACCTCCTGGCCGCCGGTCTCTCCCAGTTCCATTTCGAGGACGTCTTCCTGCTCCCCGCCGTCCGCGAGGCAATCGAACTGGCCCGATCGAGTGGAAGGCATCCTTTGTCCTGAGGCGAGCCTGTCCTTGGGCTGAGCTTCCGGACAGAAAGGATCACCGGATGAAGTGCCGATACAGGAAGTCCGCCTGCATGGGCGAGAGGTCAAACTTGCGGCAGGCCTCGTCGATGAGCGAAGCGAGATCCCTCCCTGGGTTGTCCTGGCGGCTCTGGCCGATCCATTCGATGGCCTTCTTCAGCCCGACCTCGAGTTGAATCATCCTTCCCCCCTCCCCGGTCGTCCTTGGTCCATGATGGTTGAGACAGCGGGGCGGCTCGAAGCAGCGAAGAGTGTAGCTGAGATTCCTGGCCGGGGCAATCCGGGACCGGTGTCATGCCGGCCCGCGGTGTGAAGGGTCGCCCAGGCGAGGTGAGTGCCATCCTTCGGAGGACCGCTTGTTCCGGGTGAATGTGGATCGTACATTGTCTGGCGAGAAAGCTGGGTTATGATGAGACGCATGGCAGGCGCCCTTCCATGGGGGGCATGGCTGGTCTGGATCATGGCAGTGACGGCGGCCGGCGTGCTTTCCACGGCACGGGCACAGACCGATGCTTTCAAGGAGGGAGTGGACTATTTCCAAGGCGGTCACTACCGATGGGCGTTGGAAAAGTTCATCGAAGCGGCTGATCGGGCGCCCCGGGATCCCCAAAGGCAATGGTACCTGGCAGAGTCGTACAGGCTGCTGGGGGATGCCGCCGCGGCCGCTCATGTGTATCGGCGAGTTCTCCAGCTCGGGCCGCAATCCGAGCTGGCAGCGGCGGCGCGCCGTGCCCTGGACGGCCTGGGCGAGCCGGCCAGGCTCACGATCCAGGTTCCGATCCAGAAACGGGGGGCCTCGATCCTTGTGCCCGCAACACTGAATGGCCAAGCCTCGGGCTACTTCATCTTGGATACCGGCGCTACCTTCACATCGGTCAGCCGACAGGCAGCCAGCCGTCTGGGAATTACCAGCCGGGGAGGCAGCGTCAATCTGGCCACGGCCAGCGGCATCATCCAGGCCCCCCTCGCCCTGCTGGACGAGGTGGATGTTGCAGGGGCCACAGCCCGCAATATCCCAACCGTCATCCACGACCTTCCGAATGTCCCTCCCAGCATTGTTGGCCTTCTCGGCCTGAGCTTCCTGGAGCGATTCCGGGTGAGCCTGGATCTGTCTTCCGGGGTCCTCGTCCTGGAATCAGGAAACTAGCCAGACATCTCCAAAACGCTAGAAACCCCCACGACTATCCGTGTGGCGATAGACACCGTAACATATTAAAATAAAAGCGAAATATTATGCTATCGTCATTGTAAATTCGCGTTTGTATATTTGACAAACCAAGAGTGGATAGGGTGGGATTGTAGGCTGGCGGGGTGATTGGCGGGCTACTTCTTCTTGGCTTTCTTCTTCCTAGTTACTTCCTTTGCTTTGGCGAATGGCTTTACCTTCAAAAGATTAGACATAGCCTCGTCTAAGGTGAGAGGAGCAAGCGATAACGGCTTTTGAGCTTTCGTTTTGTGTTCCTTCACAATAGATCCCCCCGAATGCGTATTGGCCAAGCAAACGGCATGTGCATTGCTTCTATTTGTATCTGAATATGACTTATTAAGTACATTGGGCTATGGTGTTAACTTGTTGTTATCATTGGGATATGCATTGTTCGTGGATGAAAATAGGACATTGACACTGTGGCATTACAGGAGTACTTTCTTCTTGACAAAGTCAACGATGCGTGTTTAGCGCGTCTTCTTTAGTCCTCGCCCAAGAAGGGAGGCGACGATGGCCCTTGAAATTGAACTCGAAACATATAGGCAAAAGTTGCCGGAACTGAGGGCCGATGAAGGCAAGTTTGTGCTTATCCACGACCGCGTAGTAGTAGGAACGTATACCAGTTACGAGGATGCGGTTAAAGATGGATACGCCAAATTCGGACTGACTAGTCCATTCTTGGTGAAGCAGATTCAGGCGATGGAATTGGTGCATTTCATCTCCCGCTTCGCTGGTCCATGCCCCACTTCAGCATCCCAATAAGTCCAGGCGGAGCCTTGCTAGACGCTTTTATCGGTGTTAGCCAAGCACGACGTGCGGCATTAACGACTGCATCTCAGCCTATCCCGCCCCTGCAACCCGCGAGAGCACTCCTCGATACAGGCGCAAGCTGCACTTGCGTCGATCCAAGTGTTTTGATTGCACTTGGAATTCCTAGCACGGGAACCACATTAGTGAACAGCCCGACTACTGGAACCAACCCCCAAACCGTTAACGTTTATGACGTATGCATCTGGATACCTGGAGCCACTCCGCCACCTTTCTTTCTTAACACAGTAGCAGTGGCGGAGTCTCAATTACTTCAGGCGCAAGGATTTCACGCCCTAATTGGCAGGGACATCCTCGCAAGTTGTGTGATTAACTACAACGGACCACTTGGCTTTGTGACTGTTTCCTACTAACGATTTTTCCGTGGGTAGATTCCGCCTTTACGTATATACCGAGCACTGTCTTGACAGGTATGATGTAATGCCCCCAGGGTCCCCGACGCCCTACGCTACTTACGGACCTTCAGCGGGAAGGCTTTGAGCCCGTAAGAGGCAGCGTAGAGGCGCTTCCCGCTCCGCAGGGTGATCCAGGCCACGTAAATAACCTGGTAGCCCTGCGGAGCTTTCTGCACCTCTCCCACCAGAAACACCCCCTTCCTGACGGACAATATCCGTCTGCCCGGCCGGACCTATCCATTCAGGCGAGAGAGTGTCCCACGGGACGGAGTCCCCTGGGGGCAATATACTCCTACCCGATGTGTTGCCGATTGTCAAGGACGAATCGTGGCGAATCCATGTGTGGGCTCGGACGAAAACTGTTGACAACGAGAAATCGGATATGCGATTATTCGTCCGTCCTCTTACAAGGAGGGGCATCATGGCTGGCTGGCCGAAGACGATCTTTATCAAGGGCGTTGGGATTCCCGTGGAGTCCTGGGATGAACTGGACCAGCTTATCGAGCGTTATGGATCTCAGCAGGCCATTGTGATTCAAGGTCCTCCCGTTGAACGCGTTAGTCCAGAAGGGCGGGTGCTTTCGCCGTCTGGGCCGGTGAGTCCCACGGATAAAACCCTTCTTCGTCTATTTGTCGAAGGTGGGAGCAGTGGTGTCCCCACGAGGGATATAGGTCCCGCACTTGGAAAACGTGGGAAGAGTATTCGCCCTGCTCTTGAGGCTTGGAGTCGGAGAATTGGTCTTGTTACTGAGGATGGAACTTCTGCTTTTGAACCTGGAAAGACATCTCAGGGGAGGGGCTTCCGATTGGTGGGAGTGTTCTCGCAGGCGGCCCGTACAATGCTAGAAGGCAAATAAGAATTGGGCCGGGTTGGCTGACACCGACCCGGCCCAGAGAAACCACAGCATCCCAGGGCATGAGATGTTTACCGCTTACGCGGCGCGTGGCTTCATTTATTTACTAGCGCGTCCGCCTCCATGAGTCAAGTAGAAAGCAAAAGGGCCAAAGGAGAGGGTCAACCTTAGCCGGGGAAACCCTCTCGCTTTGGCCCTGCGGTAGTGGGGGTGGGGTGGTCCCGCTGGGGGCTGTCTGGAGGCCGTCCGGCGCGGGTTCGATTCCCGCCACCTCCACTTGCCCCATATATATCACGAACCAAGACCTATCTGTCAACCCATTTCAAACAGGGAGAATTCGAATGTCTAAGAAGGGTCAGCAGAGTACGCACAAGGGACGAGATGCGAGGACGGGGCACTTCATCCCCGTTGAAAAAGCCCGCAAGGACCCCACCCATACGACGGTAGAGAGGGTTCCGCTTCCGGGAAAGGGCAAGAAATAGTTAGCCCTTTCTCAACACCGTTACCCTTGCAATAGCGGCTGTGGGGATCGTCAGATCCCCACAGCCCTGCAACATGATATTCCCATTCTTTTCACCAGCGATGTGGGGAACGATCACCTTGCAGTCGCGCCGCTCTGCCACCAGCCACCCAACGGAGCGGCAATAAAGCGGCTCTGCGCCCCGCTCTAGTTGTTCCGTTGTTTGCCATCCTCTGCCAGAGTGAGAATCAAGCCATTCTATGAGCACGAGCTTCACGCTTTTCCTCCTTGCACCAATGGCCTATACGTCAGCCGCTTCCCTTTCGTGCCCTCAGCGGCAAGTACCGCACGTACTCCGTCCTTCATATCCCGATTGCTATAGCGAAAGGCGAACTCGTTCAGATAGCGGTGAAGGTGCGCTTTGCCGACGTGCTGGTACACGCCAACGATCCCCCGCTTGACGATACTGAAGAAGTTCTCTGCTGTGTTCGTGTGGGCGTCGCCCCGCACGTATTCGCCTTTGGAGTGCTTCACGGTTCGATGCTCGGCAAAGTCTCCTCCGGCGAAGGTTCCATACGCCTTGAAGTCGTCGGTCATGACCGTAGCAGTCGGCTCGATGTGCTGCCGCATGACTGCCCGAAGATTCTTGCCCGTGACGCGCTCCATCGGAAAGGCGCGGACGCGCCCCTTGCGCTCCACCAGGGCGACGATCGGCGTCTTGCGCTCTGATCCTCGCCCCCGGATGGCGCGTCGGGTTTTCCCGCCGATGTAGGTCTCGTCTGCCTCGACAATCCCTCGGAGCTTGTCCACCAATGGCGGCTGGGTCATGGCGTAGCGGATTCTGTGCGCCATGAACCAGGCGCTCTTGTAGGTGATCCCGAGCATCCGGTGGAGCTGGTGGGCGCTCATGCCTTTCTTCGAGGCGCAGAGCAGGTGGATGGCCAAGAGCCACTTGCTCAGGGGAATGTGGGAATCCTCGAAGATCGTCCCGACCGTGACCGTGAATTGCTTCCGGCAAGCACGGCACTTCCACAGGCCTCTGCGAGTGCTTGAACCCGGCTTGGGTTCTATGCGGTATGGCGCGATCATGTTCCCACAATGAGGGCAGGAGACTCCATTTGGCCACCGAAGCGCTTCTAGGTAGGATCGGGCAGCATCCTCGTCACTGAACTGCTTCGCCAGGCTTGCAAGGTCTAATGTGGGTTCCATGACGCGCCTCCTGTGTGCTATCTACCAGAAATATAGTGCGTCTCGCTGGTTTGTCAAGTATATAATCTCGTGTAAATTATAACTTGACAATAATAGGCTCAGGTTTTATATATATTACCGCTTAGATCGTGGTCGCAGTGACAAGAAGACCCAACAAACCCAGTCCTGATCCGAGAGGGACCAGGAACCGGCAACGCCGGTTACATCAAAAGGAGGGATCGACCATGTTTGTGGAAAAGTGGCAGCCCAGGCTTCCGTCCTTCAGCACGTGGGATCCGTTTGCGGAGGTCTCTGACCTGCGCAAGCGGATGGACGAGATCTTCGGGGAATTCTTTGGTCCGACACCGTCCGCCATGGCCGCCACCGAGGCGGTATGGAGCCCGCTGGTGGACGTTCACGAGACCAAGGACGGCATCCAGCTGCAGGTCGAGCTGCCCGGGGTCAAGCAGGAGGACATCCAGGTCAGCATGGTGGGAGACACCCTAACGCTGAAGGGCGAGCGCAAGCGCGAGACCGAGGTGAAGGAGGATAACTACCACCGGATCGAGCGCAGCTACGGCACGTTCCAGCGCAGCATTGTGCTGCCCTCTGTGGTGGATCCCAATCGGGTGAAGGCCACGTATCGGGACGGCGTGCTTGAGATCCAGCTCCCGAAGAAGGAGGAGGCGAAGCCGAAGGAGATCAAGGTCGAAGCCGCCTGATCTGCCCCGCCGCTTCCAGAGGGGGCTGTTGGCACACGGGGAAGGAGGTTCACTCCTTCCCCGTTCTTGCCGCCGTGAGCCGTCACGGCGTGCTCTTGCGAGGAGGTCGGCAGGCACCTCGCCCGACCTGCTCCAAGTGTTCCTGGAGGTGCCGCCTGGCGATCTCGGCATTGGCGGGGTTGCGCCACTTCACCTGGCCGAGCCTGGAAAGGGCGTTGCACAGGTGGGGGATGTCGAGGTTGCCTGCGGCGTCGTGGTGGGGAAGATGTCGGATGGTTCTTCCCTCGGGTGTCCTCTCGATCGCCGCAAAGGCGGAATCCGGGAGCTGGCGGATGTACGTCCGGCTCCACTTCGCCCCCTCGGCGGTTGATCCCACCCCCAGCATCGCGAGCACCGCGACGGCTGCCCCGAGGAATCGCATAATCCCCATGGCCCCCCCTTTCCCCGCCAGGCCTTTCCAGCACGCACGCTGGCGGGCGTGCAGGCTCCACCACAATTGACGCTTCCCGCTTGCTCTGGTAGGGTTCCCGACAGCAGCCAACAGCTTCTCGTTCCGGGAGCCCGCATGTCTGCCGACCACGCCACCCATTTCTTTCTCCATCGGGACTGGCTCATCCGTGTGTCCGATCACCGGGTGGCTCCCAAGGCCGGGAGCCTCCTCCTCGCGCCCCACCATCCCCTTCGCCAGGGAAAGGTGAACAACGGGGGACCGGGTGGCTGGGCCATCTTGGATCGGATTATCCACGAGTCTTCGGCACATCTCAAGCTCGACCGGACTTGCCTCGTGGGCTCCACCCTGTGAAGGAGTCCGGGGTGCTTGGCGCGGGCGCCCTGTTTCTGTACGAGCGTGACCTGAGGAAAGATCCCTGAGCTTCAACGACACGCAGGACGGCGTTCTCTCGATGGAGGGTCAGGCCATGGTCAAGGCATACGGGATGCTGATCGGTGGCAAGTGGGAGACCGGGGCGGACACCATCCCGGTGATTGACAAGTACAGCGGGGAGACCTTCGGGACGATTCCCCGCGCCAGGCAGGCCGATGTGGCGCGGGCGGTCGGCGCGGCCCAAACCGCCTTTGCCGCGTTCGCCAAGATGCCGGCGCACCGCCGGGCCAAGATCCTGGAGAAGACCTCGGAGTTGCTGGCCAAGTACCAGGAGGACATTGCCGCCATCATCTGTCGCGAGGCCGGGAAGGCCTGGAAGTACTCCGTGGCCGAGGTCGGCCGGGCGGTGGAGACCTTCAAGTTCGCCGCCGAGGAAGCCAAGCGGATCCACGGCGAGACGATACCCATGGACGCCTCGGCCGGGGCGGAGACGCGATTCGGCTTCTACTTCCGGACGCCCGTGGGGGTTGTGGCGGCGATCTCGCCCTTCAACTTTCCCCTGAACCTCGTGGCCCACAAGGTTGCCCCTGCCCTCGCCGCCGGCAACACCGTCGTCCTCAAACCCGCCACGACGACACCCATCACGGCCATCCGTCTCGGAGAGGTCCTGATGGAGGCCGGCCTGCCCGACGGGGCCTATAACCTCATTTACGGCGAGGGAGGCACCGTCGGTGACTGGCTGGTCACCGATCCCCGTCCCGCCAAAATCACGTTTACGGGGAGCCCTCCGGTCGGGCAGCACATCATGAGTCGGGCGGGCCTGAAAAAGGTGACGCTGGAGCTCGGAAACAACTCGGGGACCATCATCGAGGCCGACGGAGACATTGACGCCGCCGTTCCCCGGTGCGTCGTGTCCGCCTTCGCCAACTCGGGGCAGATCTGCATCAGCCTGCAGCGGCTGTATCTCCATCAGGCGATCGCCAAGGAGTTCACGCAGAAGTTCGTCGAAGCCACGGCCAGGCTCAAGGTGGGGAACCCCCTGGACAAGGATTGCGACGTGGGTCCCATGATCGACGAGAAGGAGGCCAAGCGGGCCGAGGCCTGGATAACCGAGGCGGTCGGGCAAGGGGCCAAGCTCCTCGTGGGCGGCAAGCGCGAGGGACGGATCGTGTGGCCCACGATCCTGGACAACGTCCGGCACGACATGAAAGTCATGTGCCAGGAGACCTTCGCACCGCTGGTCTCCCTGGTCACCTACAAGGATTTCGAGGAGGCGCTGGAACTCTTGGCCGACAGCCCGTACGGTCTCCAGGCGGGGATCTACACCCGGGACATCAGCAAGGCGTTCAAGGCCATCAAGCGGGTGGATGTCGGCGGGATGATGGTCAACGACACCTCGATATTCCGCGTGGATCACATGCCGTACGGGGGCAACAAGCTGAGCGGGATCGGTCGCGAGGGGGTCCGATTCGCCATCGAGGAAATGACCAACATTCGCATGGTCTGCTTCAACCTCGCCTAGCCCGGTCACCCTCGGCCGGACGCGCCTACCCCAGTTGGGCCCGGCGGGCGCGACCTTGAACGCTGGCTTGGGGCAGGGACTTCCGGCCCATCCTTCGTTCCGTTGTCGCGTTCCGTTGTCGCGTCCGCACATCCCCGAGTTGCGTAAGGCATTCCTCCGCGACATTTCATCGCTCGTCCCGCCCCTCCAGGCTCGCCATACCCCTAACCCAAGTTGCGCAGTTCAGTGAACACAGGGCTGAGTTGGCGCGGGGTTGCCTGCGTGAACCCCGCCCAGTTTTCACCACATTTCAGGGACCGGATCCGCCCAGCGCGGCTGCCCGAGGCGGCTGGGCAGGGTGAGGCCCAAGCGCGCCAGGAGCGTCCGTTGGCTGGCATCGGGCTGCGTCACACACTGCAGGCGCAGGGTCCTCCCAGTCGAGGTGGGCAAGAGGACATCCACCACCTTGATCCGCGCCAACTCCTCCAGCAGCGTCCGCGGGGCGTGCCCCAGCCCGGCGCGGGCCATCCACTGCTCGAGCGTCTTCCACAAGGCATACGCGAGGAACGAGAACAAGATGTGGGCCTGCACCCGCGCTTCCAACTGATGCCAGATCGGCCGGAGTTGGAGGTCGCTCTTCTGGACACGGAACGCCGCCTCGGCCTGGGTCAGCTGGATATACGTCTTCCAGAGGTCGGCGGGCGCCCACCCCTGGAGGTTCGTCCGGAGCAAGTAGTGCCCCTCGCTCAACGAGGCCCATGCCTGCCATTCGGGCCGGTGGCTCCAAGCCACCCGGAGGCCGCCGCCCTCCGCCTCGGTCACCTGCACGTCGAACAGACCCGCCGCCCGGGCGTTGCGCCCCAAGAGCCGCCCGATCTGCCGCTCGATCTGGGCCCGATCGGGCCGCCGCTGGGCGGCCACCCGGCGCGCCAGCTTCGTGAGCCCCGCCTCGATGCGCCGCGCAAACCGGGCATGGATCGCCTGCTCTTTCGCCCGCCGCTCCTGGCTCCGACACAGCACGAACGTCTCCGTGCCGTCCGGCCCCGGGCAGCTCTTCACCTCGACCCCCGGCTCGACCTCCGTCCACCCTGCCTCCAGGAGGTGCCGCGCGACCCGGGGGAGCTGACTCTTCGGGGTGCCGACCACGTACGTGGCCCCGCGCGCCCGCAGGAACGCCAGGTTCTCCTCCGAGGCGATCCCGCGGTCCACGACCCAGACCCGGCCGATCCGCCCGTGCGTGCGCTCCATCGCCTCGACGATCTCCTCCAGCGTGGTGACGTCGTTCCGATTCCCGGCGAACGCCTCGTAGCCGAGGGGGAGGCCCTCCCGGGTGACCACCACCGCGATGCAGACCTGCTTGCAGTCGAAGCGCTTATCGCGCGAGTAGCCGCGCTGGGCCTGGGGGTTCTGCTCCGCCAGGCCCTCGAAGCAGGTCGAGGTGACGTCGTACAGGATGAGGTCATAGGTGGCGTCGAACAGCGTGGCGAAGCGCTCGCGGAGGTGGCGTTGGATCGCCGCCTTGTGGGGGAGCAGCGCATCGAGCCCCCGGTAGCGGCGATCCTTGTTCACCCCGGCCACCGGCACGCCCAGCAGCTCCGGCAGTCCCGTGCGCCGGTACCAGCGCTCCGCGATGTGGAGTTCACTCCCGGGCTCGCAGAAGCGGGCCAGGGCCAGGATGGCGCCCACCACGGCCCACGGGACGTCCTCCCGGCCGCGCGGGATCGCCGCCTCCAGGAGGGCATCCAAGTGCAAGGCGCGCCAGAGCAGGAGCCCGAGGTAGACCTCCCCGAAGTCGCGGGTGCGCTCGACGCGCACGCCCCGCACGTGGACCGTGATGTGCTCCGGGATCGGCTCGTCGGCCGAGGCTGGCTCGCCGAAGAGGCTGGTCGCGGGGAGCGGCTGGCGGTCGAGCAACCGCCGGACCTCGGCCCAGCCGGCCTGCTCGGCGGGGCCGAGCTCGCCCAGGTACGCGACGGTGCGCTGACGCGGGCCGCGGGCCGTGCGCACGGACTCCAGGAGCGCCCAGTACGCGTGGGCTTTCCCATCCTTCTTGACGGTGATCCGCCGGAGGAACATGGGCTCTCCTCACGGCGCAGCTTACGTGGGTGGTGGCAGAATGCAAGCGGGGAGGTTTTCACTACACGGCCCTCCGAGAGCTGCAGTGCTCCAGATGGGCCGGAGACGCCGCAGCTCGCGTCCAACTTTTATTCAGGAGACCTGAACTGCGCAAGTTGGGGTAGCCTCACTCCCCATCCCGTCTCGCTGGAGACATCGCAACCTCCGCTCTTCGCTCTTGCGAGATTCGGCCTCGAGCCTCAGAAAAAGACAGGCAATCCCACGGAACCGCGGGATTGCCTGTATGGTGGCGGAGGCGTGTGGGAATCGAACCCACTGCGTATTCCGGCCCAAGTCGGCCGCCTGTTCCGGTCCATGCCGGCCGGCCGTTCCGGGGGATGCCGGCCACCCATTCCGGCGCAAGCCGGCCACCCAACGGAGCGAAGAATGACGCTGGATAGCCCGCGTCCTGGGGTATCCTGCCTGGAACCTACACCAGGAGGGACCCTGTGGCCGCTGAGCGACTATCCATGCGTACCACGCGCGAGATCCTCCGCCTGAAGTGGGCGTGCCACCGCAGTAACCGCGAGATTGCCCAGAGCTGCGGGATCGCCCGGAGCACCGTGGCCGACTGCCTGCGCCGAGCCACCGACGCTGGCCTGACCTGGCCACTGCCGCCGGAGCTGGATGATGCGACCCTGGCGGCCCGGCTCTACCGACTGCCGGGCCGGCCGGTTGGGGAGCGGGCGCTGCCCGACTGGACCGAGATCCACCAGGAGCTGCATCGCCCGCACGTCACGCTCCAGCTCCTCTGGCACGAGTACAAGGCCAGCCAGCCCACCGGTCTCCAGGTCCAGCCAGTTCTGCGTCCACTACCGCCGCTGGGCGCGGACGCTCGATGTCTGCCTCCGCCAGGAGCACCGGGCCGGCGAGAAGCTCTTCGTCGACTACGCCGGCCAGTCGCTCTGCCTCACCGACCCTCAGACGGGGGCCCGGATC
>Ga0209109_10001835_pt1 | contig 11611 bp, 6 predicted proteins | sample Rifsed10ft2_FD_184004 | JGI IMG/M metagenome (GOLD analysis project Ga0209109, IMG submission 184004) | Soil microbial communities from Rifle, Colorado, USA - sediment 10ft 2 (version 2) | ecosystem: Environmental > Terrestrial > Deep subsurface > Rock core/Sediment | place: Rifle, Colorado... | reverse complement strand
CGTCACGAGCCAGAGGCGGTCGCAGCCGGCCGCCGCCTCGACGACGGCGTCGAGCAGCGCGGACCCCACGCCCTGCCGGGCCTCGAACGCGGCGATGAACGCGAGCTCGCATTTGTTCCCGGCGCGCCGGTAGGTCACGATCCCGGCCGGCCTGCCGTCCTGCTCGGCGACGAAGCCGGGCAGCGCCAGCACGTCGAGCAGCTCGCCGCGCCGCGCCTGGACGGCGCCCCCGAATGCCTCTTCCATGTACGCCTCGGCCCACGCGCGGTCCGACTCGACGTACCTGCGGATCTTCACTGACGGCACGCTATTCGGACTCCACTAGGTTTGCCTCCATGGAGGGCACGCGGCCGGACGAGCTCTCCGCAGGTGGTGGAGCATCGCCGGGCTCGGTGGGTCACGACCGCGGCGCCCCGGAGCACCCGCTCGACGACGTCCTTCCCGGCGAAGCGCGGGTTCTCGTCGCCGCCCAGGAGTCGCTGGCGGGCCGTCGCCGCGGCGTGCGCCGTGCCTGGCCCTTCCTCGGGCCGGCATTCATCGCCGCGGTCGCGTACGTCGATCCGGGGAACTTCGCCACGAACATGGCCGCAGGCGCAACGTTCGGCTACCTGCTGCTGTGGGTCGTGGTTGCCGCGAACCTGATGGCGATGCTCGTCCAGTCGATGAGCGCGAAGCTCGGCATCGCGACCCGCAAGAACCTTCCAGAGGTCTGTCGGGCGCGCTTCTCGCCACGCGCCAACATCGCGCTCTGGATCCAGGCTGAGGTCGTCGCCATGGCGACGGACATCGCCGAGTTCGTGGGGGCGGCGATCGGCCTCAACCTCCTCTTCGGGATCGCGCTCTTTCCGGCGGCCCTCCTCACCGGCGGGGCGGCGATGGTCATCCTCGCGCTGCAGTCACGAGGTTTTCGTCGGCTGGAGGCGGTCATCGCTGCCCTCATCGGAGTCATCGTCGGCGCGTTCGCCCTTCAGGTTCTCCTCGCCGAGCCGTCCTCGTCGGAGATCGCCGCAGGCTTCGTCCCGGGCTTCAGCGGTACCGAGAGCGTCCTCCTCGCGGTGGGGATCATCGGGGCGACGGTGATGCCCCACGTCATCTATCTCCACTCGGCGCTGACCCAGCACCGTGTCGTCGGGGTGACGGACGAAGAGAAGCGGCGCATCTTCCGCTTCGAGCTCGTGGACGTCGTCATCGCGATGAGCATCGCGGGCCTCATCAACATGAGCATGCTCGTGATCGCCGCGTCGACCTTCTACGAGCAGGGACTCGTCGACGTGGGCGACGACCTCACCCAGGTCTACGACGCGCTCGGTGTCTACCTCGGCTCGCACGCAGACGTGCTCTTCGGCATCGCGCTGCTCGCCTCGGGGCTCTCGTCGTCGAGTGTCGGGACGCTGGCCGGACAGGTCGTCATGCAAGGCTTCATCGGACGGCAGATCCCACTCTTCCTCAGACGCGTGGTCACGATGATCCCGGCGCTCATCGTCGTCGCCGTCGGAGTGGACCCCTCCCGCGCGCTCGTGCTGAGCCAGGTCGTCCTCTCGTTCGGGATCCCGTTCGCACTGATACCGCTCATCCTCTTCTGCCGCAACCGTGAGCTCATGGGCTCGCTCGTGAACCGCCGCTCGACGACGGTCGCAGGAGTTGTCGTCGCCACGGTGATCATCTCGCTCAACGTCTTCCTGCTCGCCGGCACCTTCGGAGTCGTCGACGTCTGAGCACGTCAGGAGGCCTCGGCAGCGGTCTCCCTCCGGTAGTTCACGACCTCCCGCGCGACGGCAAGGAGGGACCCCGCGATCGGGATCGCGAGCAGCGCGCCGAGGATTCCGGCGAGCTGGGCTCCGACGAGCACGGCGCAGAGCACCGCGAGCGGCGAGAGCTGCACCGTCCTCCCGTACACGAGCGGCTGGAGGACGTGGTTCTCGAACTGCTGGTACCCGATGAAGAAGCCGATGACGATCAGCGCGCGAAGCCAGTCCGTCTCGATGAAGACGACCGTCGAGACGATGATCGCGGCGAGCGTCGCCCCCGCGAGGGGAATCAGGTCGAGGATCGCGACGAGCAATCCCAGCGCGACGGCGTACTTGCTCCCGACGGCGAAGAGGACGGCGGCGGACAGGACTCCGGCGACCAGACTGATGAGGAGGTTGCCGGTCACGTACCCGCTGATCGTCCGGTAGACGTCCCGCGCGACGCGCTCGTACCGGGGACGCGTGGTCTCTGGAAGCAGTCCCAGGAGAGCCGCGATCGTGCGCGGGCCCTCGAGGAGCATGAAGTAGGTGAGGAAGATGATCGTGACCACGCCGACGACGGCAGTCACGACGCTGCGAACGACGTCGAGCACCGGCTCGCTCAGACCGAGGACGCCCGCCGCGCCCTGCTTCTCGATCGTCTCCCGAATCCGATCGACGATCTGGTACTCGTCCTGCAGGAACCCGAGCGGCCCCCGCCCGGCCGTGAGGTCGTCGATGAAGTCCGGCACGGCGTCGACGAACTCGGTCACCTGGGTGACGAGCGGCGGGATGACGAGGAACCCGATGCCGGTCAGGACGAGCAAGGCGAGGACGAACACGATGGTCGCGGCCCAGGCGCGCCGCAGGCCGCGGCGCTCGAACACCTCCACCGCCGGGTTGAGCGCAGCGGCGAGCAGGCTCGCGATGAGGATCCAGGTGAGTACGTGCCAGGCGAGGTAGCCGAGCACCAGCACCAGCCCGACGAGGACCGTGATCCCGAGGACGAGCAGGATCGTCCGTGGCCGGACGGTCACGACACGCGCCTCGGGCGTCGCCATGCCCGTGTGTTCGGTACGGCTGCGGAACTTCCTGGCGCAGTGGGGACGCAGCTCTACACAGCGGCGAGCCCGCTCATGTGACGGTTGCGCAGACGATGCGCACGTTCACCGAGGAGTCGACGCCGACGGGCTGGCCGTCGAACGTCGTGACGCTGACGATCCATCTACCACCTGCGGTATCCCCGAGCGGGGTCGAGGTGAGGATCTGAATCTCCTTGTTGAACGTCGCCACGCCTCCACCGAGCAGCTTCTTGCCGGCGGGGCAGGTCGCCTCGACGCCCCCCGAGATCTGGTTCGCCAGCAGCACGCCCCCCACGACCACGACCTCCCACCCGGACACACCCGGCGCCCCTTGCGCCCCGGCGGGGCCGGCAGCGCCCTGCGGGCCGGTGTCGCCCTTCGGCCCGGCCGGTCCGACCGGCCCCGGGCGCCTCGCCGCAGGTGTGAGCTTTGTCGGGCCGATCGCCCCGTTCTTGATCTTGGCCGCAGTCACCGCGCTGTTCTTCAACTGCGCGGTGCCGACGCTGTTCTTGGGCAGAACGCCAGCGGCGTAGCCGGCGCCGCTCAGCGACACGCCGAGTGCGAGGCATGCGATGACGAGAGCCGGCGAGGGTCGGCGAATCGGTGGATGCATCACTCCTCCTTTGTGTGGATCGAACGGTTCCGGGGCGCTTGCAGTGCGAACGCATGAGCGCCCCCCGTGGATCACGAGTCTTCCGTCCTCAGTGAAGCTCGGGTCGATGCCGCCCACGACTGCGCAGCGACCCTGCGGGAGACATGCCACTCGAGGACGAGCTCGACCACGCCGGCCATGGTATGCGTGCGTGGAGGAGGGCGAAATGCCGGAAACCTTCAATCTTCAGGCCGAATCGCGGCTCGTGCGGGGTTCTAGTGGTCCGCGGGCAGGTGCCAGCGGCGCGGCGCGATCAGGTCGTCGGCCTGCTCCGGCCCCCAGGAGCCCGGCTCGTATGAGATGATGGGCGGCGGGTCGTCGAGCACGGGCTGGACGACCTCCCACAGGCGCTCGATGCCGTCCGCGCGCGTGAAGAGCGTCTTGTCGCCGATCAGGGCGTCGTAGATGAGCCGCTCGTACGCCTCGAGGATCCCGTCCCCGGCGTCGTAGCGGAAGTTCATGTGCGCTTCGGTGAGATCGAGCTCGGCTCCGGGGTCCTTGACGAGGAACGACGTCGAGATCGACCCCGGGTCGCCGAGGTCGAAGGTGAGGTGGTTCTCGTGGATCGAGTCCGCCGGCACGTCTGCGCGCTCGAACAGCGAGAGGGCAGGCTTCTTGAAGACGATCGTGAGGAGGCGGCGCCCTTCCGCGAGGCGCTTTCCGGTTCGGAAGAAGAACGGAACGCCTTTCCAGCGCCAGTTGTCGATGAAGACGCGCCCGGCGACGTAGGTCTCGGTCTTGGAGTCGGGCGGGACACCGTCCAGGTCTCGATAGCCATGCACCTGGCCGCGCACTACGTCACCGGGCTCGAGCGGCCGCATCGCCTCGAAGACCTTCACCTTCTCGTCGCCGAGGGATTTCGGGCTCAGCGCGAGCGGCGGCTCCATGCCGACGAAGCCGAGCACCTGGAACATGTGCGTCACGACGATGTCCCGGAGCGCACCCGTCGCCTCGTAGAAACCGGCGCGCTCCGCGAGCGAGAGCGTCTCGGGCACCTCGAACTGCACGTGGTCCACGAAATTCCGGTTCCAGACCGGCTCGAACAGGCCGTTCGCGAACCGGAACGCGAGGATGTTCTGCACGGCCTCCTTCCCGAGGAAGTGGTCGATGCGGTAGATCTGTCCCTCGTCGAGCACCGCGTGGATGCGCTCGTTCAGCGCTCGAGCGCTCGAGAGGTCCGTCCCGAAAGGCTTCTCGATGATGACGCGCGCGTCCTCCGCGAGGCCCGACTCGCCGAGGCCCAGGACGATGTCGTCGAACACGCTCGGCGGCACCGCGCAGAAGACGAGCTTGTGCGCCGTCCCGAGCGCTCGCGCGGCCTCGCCCGTCGCCGCTTCGATGCGGGTCGTCGAGCCGGGCACGAAGCCTCCTCCGACGTACCAGAGGCGCTCCGCGAACCGCTCCCAGTGCGCGCCTGCGGCCTCGCAGCGACCGAACTCCTCCACCGCCCGGCGGGCTAGCTCCCGGAACTCGTCGTCTGACAGCTCGCGGTTCGACGACGCGACGAGCCTCCACTCCTCGGGGAGCAACCCCGCCACCGAGAGGTGGAAGAGCCCGGGCAAGAGCTTCCGCTTCGCAAGGTCGCCGGCAGCCCCGAAGAGGACGATCGTGACGGGTCCGAGCGGCGGCGCCGCAGACGGATGGCTGAAGAGGGTGCGGTCGGCCTGAGCCTCGGTCGCGGTCACGACGGCAGCATGCCTGAGACTAGGCATTTGCCCGATTGGCGGAGCTCGCGAACACGAATAGCTTGACCCACTTGCGGCAATGAGACGAGCAGGCACGCCTTTGGCCCTTGTGGTCTCCGCGGTCGTTCTGGCAGCGATTGTGCTTGCCAACGCGCCCGCGTCCGTCCAGAAACGCCTCGAGACGGTGCGCGTCTGCGGAGCGAGCGCGCTCGACAAGCGCGCAGGGGTATGTACCAAGGACGAGAGCGGGAAGCCGCTCCGGTCGTCCCAGTTCAACTGCTCCGCGCGTGCGCAAGCAAGCTCGGGGGAGCAGTTCGCCGGCCGCTTCCTCTACCGCGGGCAACCGTTTCCAGCGTTTGGAACGAACGTCGGCAGCAAGCGCCGAGGCGTCTACGTCTTCCTGACGGCAGGGCCGAACCCGCTGCCGGGCGGCAGCTGGGCGTGCGAGCTCCGGGTGGGTCCGGAGCAGGTGCGCAAGAACTTCAAGAGCGCGGGACCGACCGCGCCGATCCTCTACGTCGCCGCCTGCCGGACCTCTCGGACGGTCCTCGCGGGACAGGTTCGCGTCTGCCGCCGGGACGAGAGCAGCGCGGCTCTCCCGTCGACCGAATCCGTGACGTGCAGCGCCGTCTTCGCCGGCGGCAAGGGCAAGACGGCGGCCATCGCATTCCTCCGTGAGGGGAAGCAGTTCTTCGCGGGGGACTTCCAGCTGCCGCTCCCGGTCACCGCCGCGGGCCCACAGCTCGACCCTGCTCCGAGGCTCCAGCCCGGAAAGTGGGCGTGCCGCTGGTCGCTCGCGGGCCGCGTGCTCGCCGTGAAGCAGTTCCGGATCGCGTAAGCCGAGATGCGCGTTCTCGTGCCCGCGGTGTTGCTGGCGGCAGTCGCGATCGGGGCCGTCGGAGACGAGCGGGCGAGCACGGCGAGCCTTCCTGCCACCGCGGCCGCGCTCACCCCGGTCGAGGCGCTGAACGAGCTGATCTCGGTGCCCTGGCAGGGCAAGTCGAAGCAGCAGGCGGAGGACACAGAGCGAGATCTCGAAGAGTCGCTCGAGGGCAAGAAGCTCGTCGACAAAGACGGGAAGAAGAACGGCTTCGAGTGGGACTTCCGGCTGACGCTCCAGAACATGAAGGCCAGCGTGGACCTGAGCTCGCCGCCCGCATTCACGCGGGCCTCGGCGACAGGGTTCGCCCTCGAGGCGCCGCGTGGCGCCGGCTGGGGCTTCGCGCTCTCGGGAGACGTGCAGGGGCGTGCAGCGGTCAAGGCGGGCGGCCAGACGTTCTTCTCCTGGAGCCCTGGCTTCCACTTCGGCCTGCGGGTCAAAGACTTCAAGCTCGCGGCCGAGACGAAGCTCGACGCCACGAACGCGAACCGGCCGAAGGTCGCCAGCTCGACGGTCAAGCCGAGACTGACCCTCGCCGGAGAAGGGTTCCTGCCGGTCAGCATCCCGATCAGCTTCACGGCCAAGACCGAGGGCGAGAAGATCGTGCTGCGAGGCCATATGACCGCGTTCTCGCTCAAACAGGAGCTCGCCAATCTGGACGCGAGGCTCACGGGCGATCTCGTCGTCACTATCCTTCCGCGGGGTCAGCTCGATCTGATCGCGCCCGAGCCGGAACCATACGACGTCGACTTCGACGAGATCCCGCTCGGGAAGGGCTTTCGGACGGTGAAGATCGAATGGTCCGGCGAGATCACGGTCCGCATGAAGAAGGTCGCGAAGCTGACCATGCCGTTCAAGGGCTTCGACCTCTCGATTCCGTTCCCCTCGTCCCAGGAGCTGAACGAGACGCTGTCCGTTCTCACCGGCCCGCAGCCGTGGCCCAGGGGCGTCGCGAAGATGGCTCCGTACGGCGCCGTGCCGGATCCGGCGACGATATCCGCGCCCCTCGCGCAGATCGAGGCCGGCGCTGCGACGCACATGCCACACGGCGCCGCGCTCTCGTTCGACTTCACGTCGCAGCGCGGAGGCGCTCCGCTGAGTACCCACACGTACGGGGGCGAGGTGGACTCCGCGATCTGGACGGGCCACTACCTCGCCGCCGAATCTCTCCGTTACGCGACGACTCAGAGCCCCGAGGCGCTCGGTCGTGTGAAGGCGACGCTCGAGGGGCTGAGGAGGCTCTTCTGGGTCACGTCCGATGCCGTCGAGACGATTCGCGACGGCAAGAAGGTGCTCGTGTCCGTCGCCGGCACGGGGCGCGTTCGGGTCCTCGGGCGCTCGGGAATCCTCGCGCGTACGGCGAAGCCGACGAGCGACCCACGCGGCTTCACGAAGACCGCCAAGACGGACGAGAGCGGGCCGCTCGAGGGCCGGCCGTGCCACTACATGAGGCCCGAGGGCGGCTGGGAGGTGCGGCAACGAGGAAGGCTCATCGGGACGTACGAGACGTACGGGGGCGTTCCGGTCGCCCAGCGCGACTCTGCGAGGCCCCTCGGAACGGTGTGGTACGGCTGGGGGTGCAGCGACAACTGGCCCGTAAGCAAGGACCAGTACATCGGCGCGATGCTGGGGCTCGCGCTCGCGTGGAAGCTCGTGCCCGATGCGGACGTGCAGCAGGTCGCCGGGAGGCTCATCGAGGACGCGCTCGACTTCGTCGTGCTCGACAACCAGTGGAACGTCCGCCTCCCGCCGGACGGGCGAATCCAGACCGACTTCCTCGGCGACTTCCCAAAGCAGCTCGCCCTCCTGCGTATCGGCAAGACAGTCATTCCGGGGAAGTACGGTGCGCTGTACGACAAGCTCGCGCCGGCGGCTGCGCTCGCGTGGATCCCCATCTGGGCGAACAGCTTCGACCCGATCCACCAGTACTACAAGTTCAACCTCTCCCACGCGGCGTTCGTCATCGGGCTCGTGCTCGAGGACAGCGCCGGGCAGCGAACGCGCTGGTACGACTCCTACCTGCGACTCTGGGGACCGGTCGCGCACCATCGGAACGCGTACTTCGACCTGGCGCGGATCCTCGCCGAGCCGACGCTCGACAGACAGCTCATCGTCCGTCGCGGGCCGTCGCAGTCGAACGCGAACCTGACTCTCGAGGACGAGGTGAAGGCCGTGCTCGGCGAATGGGTTCACCGGTTGACGCTCGTCAAGGGGCCGAACGGCGTGCCGCTGCACAGGGTCGGCGACGCCGGACACCAGCTGAGGCTGTGGCCGAACGACATCGGCAAGTTCAAGCTCATCGACGGGAGGGTGTTCTGCCTCGCGAAGTACGCACTCCCGGCCGACGGCCGGCCTGGCAGCGACAAGGACTTCATGTGGCAGCGCGACCCGTTTCGCGTCGGGGTCGGCGAGGCCGGCTGCAGGTCCTCGCCCCAGCCCGACACCGAGCAGCTCCTGAAGCTCGACGCGAAGCGCAGGAACCGCGAGAGCCCGGGCATCGACTACCTGCTCCCCTACTGGCTCGCGGTCTACCTCGGCGTGCTGCCGGGCTCGACGACAGCGCCTCCACCTCCACCGCCCCCACCTCCACCGCCGCCGCCTCCAACGTCTCCTCCTCCACCGCCCCCACCGCCTCCTCCGGCGCTGAGGCTCGTCGTGACGAGGTTCGCGACGACCCCGAAGGTCGCCGTCGCCGGCAAGCGCCTCACGGCCTCGGCCACGATCCGATCGAGCACTGGGGGCCGGATCTCCTCGGCCCGCGTCACCTGCGCGGCGAAGGCCGGCTCGACGCGCCTCCGGGTGCTCGCGAGGCACTTCCGCGCGAGCGCGGCGACCTGCACCTGGCGCGTTCCGGCCGGAGCCCGCGGAAAGCGGCTGACGGGAACCGTGAAGGTGCAGAGCGGCGCGGCGGTCGTCACCAAGCGCTTCTCGAAGAAGATCCAGGCCCCGGCCGACGTCTGATCGGGCTTCGCCGACCGGGACGAGCGCGATCAGAAGCCCGGGGGCACGAGCTCTGCGACGCGCACTCGATCTCCGTCGGCGGAGTCCTGGAGCACGAAGACCCGCACGAGCTCCGCGCGCGAGTGAATCCCGAGCTTCGCATAGACCTTGCCGAGGTGGTAGCCGACCGTCTTCGGGCTCAGGAAGAGCTGCGCCGCCGCCTCCTTGTTCGTCGCTCCCTCGGCAACGAGACGGGCGATGCGGAGCTCCTGCGGCGTCAGCTCGAGCGGAGCTCCCGGGCGTGCGTCCCCCGCTCGGGCACCGGTAGCCGCGAGCTCGGCGCGAGCCCTCTCGGCCCAGGGCGCCGCGCCGAGTGCCTCGAACGACGCCAGCGCCGTCCGGAGCGGCGCGCGAGCCTCGATCGGGCGCCTCGAGCGGCGCAGCCTCTCGCCCAGGCGAAGCTCCGTCCTCGCGCGCTCGAACGGGAAGCCGGTGAGCAGTCGCACTGACTCCTCGAAGTGCTGCTCGAACGCGCTCTCGACGAGCATGCCTCGGCAGCGTGCGGCCACGCCCTTCGCCCAGGCCCGCTCGGTTCGTGCGGCTTCTTCATCGAGGACGGCGAGAGAAGCACGCGCGGCTTCGGGCTGCCCTGTGAGGGCCTGAGCCTCGATCAGATCCGACCGCCACTGGACGACGCTGGGATCGCGCAGCTCGAACTCGTCGTCCACCAGCGCGGACAACGGCTCGAGCCACGTGAGCCCCTCGCGCGGACGGCCGAGCCCGAGCTCGAGCAGGCCGAGCACGGAGAGCCCGTACACGCGGAGCGAGCCGACGCCGAGCGTCTGCGCGAGCTCGAGAGCTTGGAGAGCCCGAGCCCGGCTCTCCTCGGAACGCCCGGTGACGGCCTCCACGCGGGCCAGAGAGACGAGGCCGAACGACAGCGCGCTGAGCTGGTCCGTCTCCTCCGCCGTGCGGACCGCGCTCTCGCCCGCCGAGCGTGAGAGCGGAAACCGGCCCGCGCGGAGCTCGATCTCGCAGAGGCAGGCGGCGTGATAGGGAACGAAGCTGAGCGAGCCCGAGGCGTACGCGTCGGCCAGCTCGCGCTCGAAGATCCGGCGCGCGAGGTCGTACTCCTCGATCCAGACGAGCATGTGTCCGACGTGAACCGCCACGTGTGCCGAGTCCTCGACGGAGCGCGCAGCGCTCGCCCGCTCCTTCAGCCGCAGGCGCAGCGTCTCGGGCGGCGGGGCCTCCCCGGCCAGCATCTGCGCGCTCAGCAGAAGGTCGCCGGCATTCTCTCGCAAAGCGCTGTCCGTCCCCGCCGCCACACTCACCGCCCGCCTCGACAGCGCGAGGGTGTTGGCGACGACACCTTGCATCTGGGTCGCGAGCCCGGCCTCGATCAGGATCGCCGCAGCACGCCCCCGGTCGAGCGGCTCGATCTGCTCGGTCTCGCCGAGGAGCAGTGCACGCGCTCTTGCCGGATCTCCGCTCCACATCTCGATCATGCCGCGCTGCAACGCCGCGTCGGCGGCGAGCAGCGGATCGCGTGTCGTCCGGGTGGTCTGCTCGAGGAGGGCGCGCGCGTGATCGAAATGGCCGAGCAGCCTGAAGTCGTGAGCCGCTTCGAGCAGCCGGCGTGCGCGTGCCTCGGCGCGCGGACTGAGCTCCGCCGCGCGCTCGAACGCCCTCGCCGCAGCGTCGAATCCGCGGCGGCTGCGCGCGTCGAGCGCTGCCCGCTCGAGCTCGAGCGCGATCTCCTCGCTGAGCCCCGGAGCGGCGGCTGCCAGGTGCCACGCTCGCCCGGCGAGCGCATCCCCGGGGAGAGCCTCCGCCAGCGCCCGATGTGCTCGACGGCGCTCGGACGACGACGCGCAGTGATACGCCGTGGAGCGGAGCAACGGGTGCCGCCACTCGAGCCGGCCCCGCTCGACGGTGATCACCCCCGCCTGCTCGGCAGCATCGAGCGACCCGGCGTCGAGCTCGAGGGGCGGAAGCGCGCGGAGGAGGACGTCCACCTCTTCGCGCTCGGAGGCTGCCGCTACCACGAGGACGTGGGTCGTGGCAGACGGTAGCGCGGCCAGTCGCCGCTCGAAGGCACGCACGATGCCGACCGACGCCGGGAGCGGCTCCGGCAGCGGCGCAGCGCCCGACGCCTGCGCCTCCGTCAGCATGGCCGGGATCTCCTCGAGCGCAAGCGGGTTCCCTCGGGTCGCCTCGACGAGCCGAGCTGCGACGTCGGGTGCGAGGTCAGGCACGAGAGCGCGCGCCGCCTCGACGTCGAGACCGGAGAGCGCGAGCTCGGGCAGGCCCGCTCCGTCGAGCGCGCTCGCCTCTCCCTCGCGCGCTGCGACGAGGGTCGCGATCCGCTCCCCGTCCCCGAGTCCGCGCAGCGCAAAGCGGAGCGCCTCACCCGATGCGCTGTCGAGCCAGGGGACGTCGTCGACGAGCACCAGCACCGGACGCTCCTTCGCCGCGGTGGTGAGAAGGCTCAGCGTCGCCGCGGCGACCGCGAAGCGATCGCCGGGGACCGGCGGACCGAGCGCGAGCGCGGCGGACAGCGCCACGGCCTGCGGAGGAGGTATCGCGTCGAGTTGCTCGAGCAGCGGCCTCAGGAGCTCGTGCAGGCCGGCGAATGCGAGGTC
>Ga0209109_10001834_pt1 | contig 11611 bp, 7 predicted proteins | sample Rifsed10ft2_FD_184004 | JGI IMG/M metagenome (GOLD analysis project Ga0209109, IMG submission 184004) | Soil microbial communities from Rifle, Colorado, USA - sediment 10ft 2 (version 2) | ecosystem: Environmental > Terrestrial > Deep subsurface > Rock core/Sediment | place: Rifle, Colorado... | reverse complement strand
CGCATGCAGCTCGATGGTTCGTCCACATTCGCACAAGGGCTGCCGAGCGGCGCAGAGTTATGGACTTCCCTGTCGGATGCTTTCCTGGCCGCCCGCACGCCTTGCGGCGCCGGCTACTTGATCGTCGGATATCGCCTGCCGGCTGATTTTCTCGGCCGCTATCACAACATCGAATCACAGATGATCGCCTACAACGCGGAGTCTGCGCAGATCCGTACTTTCAAGAGCCAGATCCTCCTGACGCTCTCTTTGTTCACGGTTCTGCTCCTGTTTGCTGCGACTTGGTCGGCGCTGCACATGGCCCAGGAGGTCACGGTGCCCATCCAGGCCCTGGCGGAAGCGACTCGCGAAATCGCCACCGGCAATTTCGCCACGCAGGTGCAGGTCGCCGCCCGGGACGAATTGGGCACGCTGGTGCGCTCATTCAATCAGATGACTACGCAGCTCGCCGCCAACCGCCAGCAGATTGAAGAATTCACGGCCAGCTTGCAGCAGGCGGTACAGGAGATCGATCAGCGGCGCACATTGATTGAAACTGTACTCGAGAACATTCCCACCGGCGTTTTGTCCCTCGATGCGGAAGGAAAGATCGTGCGGATGAACCGCGCCGCCCGGCAGATTTTCGGCGACCACCCGCGGGAGACGGAAATACTTGGAGACCTGCTGGGTGAAGACACGGCCCGCGACATCCAGCACCTGATGCGCCGTTCCTTGCGCCTGGGCGGCGCCTCCAAGGAACTGGAATTCCTGGCCGGCGGGCACGTGGTGCACGCCGCGGTAACGCTCAGCCCGCTGGGGCCGCGGCGGAGCAGCGCCGGCTATGTCTTGGTGATTGACGACCTGACTGAACTTTTGCGCGCGCAAAAGGCCGCCGCCTGGCAGGAAGTGGCCCAAAGGGTGGCGCATGAAATCAAGAATCCGCTGACGCCGATTCAGCTATCGGTGGAACGGTTGCTGCGCTATCTCAGCCGCGGCGGCAGTCCCTCCGACCCGCCGGAACTGGTGCGGCTGGTGGGAGAGTGCACGGCACTGATCGCACGGGAAGTCGGAACCCTCAAGACGCTGGTTTCCGAGTTTTCCCAGTTCGCGCGATTCCCGGTGGCCCGATTGACGCCCGCCGAGCCCAACGGCATTGTTCGCCGCGCGCTGGATGTTTTTCAGGGGCGACTGGATGACGTCACCATTCACACCGATTTTGCGCCGGGTCTGCCGCTCATCAAGGCCGACGCGGAGTTGCTGCGGCAGGTGATTGTTAACCTGATTGACAACGCCGCCGAGGCCATGGAGGGCTCGTCCGCCCGGCATCTGGAGCTGGCGACACGCTTCCGCGCCGAGCATGATACGGTGGAGATTACCGTCGCCGACAGCGGCCACGGAATCTCTCCGCAAGACAAGGAAAAGCTGTTCCTGCCCTATTTTTCGACCAAGGATCGCGGTACCGGCCTGGGCCTGGCCATCGCCTGCCGCATCGTCGCCGAGCACCACGGGCTGATGCGGGCCGAGGACAACGCGCCGGTGGGCACGCGGTTCATCATTGAGCTTCCAGCGGTGGAAACGGCCACAGCGCTGGCCCAGGAGGCCTAGCGCGGCGGCGCCACTATGGCTCATTCCATCCTGATCGTGGACGACGAAGAAGGAATCCGCACATCTCTCACCTCCGTGCTCGCCGAGGAAGGCTACGCGGTGGAAGCGGTGGCCAGTGGCGAGGACTGCCTGGCGCGCCTGGCGCGAGGGCCGGTGGACGTGGTGCTGCTGGATGTGTGGTTACCCGAATTAGACGGCCTGCAAACACTGGAGCGGATGCGCCAGCATGGGCCCCTGCCCATGGTGGTAATGATCTCGGGCCACGCCAGCATCGAGAGCGCCGTACGCGCCACCAAGCTGGGAGCATTCGATTTTGTGGAGAAGCCCCTCTCGATCGAAATTACCACGCGGGCCGTGAAGAAAGCTTTGGAGTTCCTGCGCCTGGAAGCGGAAAACAGGCGGCTGCGCGAAGAGCTGGGCGGGCGCTACCATGTGATTGGCGAGAGCGTTCCCATGAAGGCCTTGCGCCAGCAGATTGCGCTGGCCGCACCGACCAACGGCCGCGTGCTGATCTACGGAGAAAGCGGGACCGGCAAGGAGCTGGTGGCGCGCGCCCTGCATGCCGCCAGCCTGCGCAGCGGCGAGCCTTTTGTGGAGGTGAACTGCGCCGCCATTCCTGAAGAACTGATCGAGTCGGAACTGTTCGGACACATCAAGGGCAGCTTCACCGGGGCCAGCGAAAACAAGGTGGGCAAATTCCAGAAGGCCGACAACGGCACGCTGTTTCTGGATGAAGTGGGGGACATGAGCTTGCGCACGCAGGCCAAGGTTTTGCGCGCGCTCGACGAGCAGCGCATCGAGCCGGTCGGCTCCAATCAGGCGTCGCGCGTGAACGTGCGCGTCCTGGCCGCGACCAACAAGAAACTCGATGAACAGATCGCGCGATCGCTGTTCCGCGAGGATCTCTTTTACCGCCTGAACGTCATCCCCTTCTACGTGCCGGCGCTGCGCGAACGCGCCGAAGACATCCTCAGCCTGGCACGCTACTTCGTGGCTGAATTCAGCGCCGCCTACGGACGCAAGCCCAAAGAACTCAGCGATGCAGCCGTCGCCGCTCTGATGCGTTACGCCTGGCCGGGGAACGTGCGCGAACTGCGGAACCTGATCGAGCGGCTGGTCATCATCTGTCCACAGGCCCGCATCGAGCCGCACCATCTGCCGCCGGAGTTGTTTCGCGGCGTACCGGGCCTCCCTTCCCCTCCCTACGCCACGCTGCAACAGGCCCGCAGCGCCTACGAGCGCGAGTTCATCCTCCACAAACTCAAGGAAAACCAGTGGAACATGACCCGCACCGCGGGAGCTTTGGGCCTGGAGCGGAGCCACCTCTACCGCAAGATGAAATCGCTGGGAATTTCCGCGGAGGAGTGAGGCTTCACTCCCCGCCCATCCGTTCGAGCTCGTGCCGCCAGTCGAGTTGCCGCACCCGCTGCGGATCGTTCCGCCAATCGCGTTCCAGCTTGACTCGCAGTTCTAGGTACACCTTGACTCCGAAGAATGCCTCGAGTTCCTTGCGGGCCGCGGTGCCGATCTCCTTGAGCTGGGCCCCGCCGCGGCCGATCAGGATGCCTTTCTGCGATTCTCGCTCGGTCTGGATGGTGGCCAGGATACGCATCTTGCCTTTCTGATCCTCGAATGATTCGACGCGCACGGCTACAGCGTGCGGCACTTCGTGCCAGGTCGCGGCCATGACCTTTTCGCGCACGATCTCTGCAGCCAGGAAACGCTCCGGCTGGTCCGTGAATTGGTCCTGCGGGAAGTGCGGCGCTCCCTCCGGCAGATACGCCAGGAGGCGTTCCAGCACCCTTTCCACTCCGTCACCGGAAAGCGCCGAGATGGGGATCATTTCCGTGAACGCGGCCTGCCGCGAACAGGCCTCCAGCAACGGCAGCAGAGCAGGCTTGGCCATGCGGTCGATCTTGTTTAGCAGCAGGATCGCAGGGCCGGCAAAATGACCGGCCCGTTCAAAGGCCATGAGATCGGCGCGCTTCAGGCCCTGGCTGGCATCGATCATCACCGCCAGCACGTCAATTCCTTCCAACGCCTGGGAGATTTCTGCGTTCATTTGCCGCCCCAGGGCGGTCGGGTCGCGGTGAATTCCCGGAGTGTCGATCAGCACCAGTTGAGCGTCGGGGCGATTCACAATTCCCAGGATGCGCGTGCGTGTGGTTTGCGGACGCGACGTGACGATAGACACCTTGTGGCCGACCAAGCGATTGGTCAGAGTGGACTTGCCCACATTCGGCCGCCCGAGAATGGCCGCGAAACCGGAGCGAAAGGAGGAAGGCATAAAATTGTTCCGAATCGTATCTATCTTACAACCAGGACCTCCTGGCGCCAACCCGGTCAAAGAGCTCGTTCGTTCGGTCGCTGGCCATCGGCCGCCGGTATCTCATTCTCGAAGGCTTTGTTGCAACTTCACCTTCTTTAGCATCCCAATGATTTTCATTCAGCCGAAGCTTTGCTCGACTCGTTTGCGTTCTTGCGAGGTGACGGCGCGGCCTGTATGCCGTGTCGTCCGCTCATCGATGGCGCTGCCGCCGCGCCGCGCTTCGACTTGGAAACGGACGTAGATTGTGATCAGAACGCAATTCGATTAAGGCTTCCAACAGCCGGTCGATCTCTCTTTGACTACGAACGTAAAAACCAGCGAAGGAAGACCTTGCAGCCCCGACGCGAATGGTCAGGAATCGCCCACCTAGGGCGAAGACATCCTCGTCGGTCTCATCGTCGCCGACGTAGATTGCCTTGGTGCAACCCATCTTCAACATCTCTCGTTTGAGCGCGAGGCCTTTGTCAGGTGCTCCGGCGGGAAGGAGGTTGACGACTTCCTTTCCGCCGACGAGGCGCACAGCGCCCAATTCCCGGGCTGCTGCTGCAACTGTAGCGCGTGCCTCCTTCTTGCGGGGTTCGTGCCGGCAATGAATTGCCACAGAGAATCTCTTGTTTTCGATCGCGACACCGCGAAACTGTCGGAGCTTGCCCTTGAGCAATGGAAGCCAGCGCCGTACAGACCTCTCCATGCCTGGGGTAGCGCTCCACGGTTCGATTCCGTGGTTTCCTACGATCCCACTGATTCCGATTCCCCTTAGCCGGCGCCGCACATCCTTGCGCGAGCGGCCGGAGATGACCACGCAGGGATAGAGCTTTGCGAGCATTGCAAGAAGGTTCCTTGTGGATTGCCGGATCGCTGCCCGGTGGCGGTCGCGGACGATCGGAGCGAGCGTGCCGTCGAAGTCAAGAGCCACGAGCGTGTTCGACAAAGCGAACTTCCTGAGTACTCGCCGTTCTCGCGAAGAAAGGATATACCGCATCAGGAGGAAGAGCTTTTCACCAGGCGTTCGGCAAGACGGCCAGTCAGTCGCCCTCGCCGCCGCAACCGCGCCGCATCCACCAGCATGCGTCCCGCCCACCGATACACGTTGAATTCTGCCAAGAATGCACGCATCGAGCGCATGCGTTCTCTCTGTTCATCGCGCGGCATATTCAACGCCGTGACCAGCGCCGAACTGGCCTCTTCGATGTCGTAGGGATTGACAACCAAAGCTTCCGTAAGTTCGCGCGCAGCCCCGGTGAACTGGCTCAGCACAAGTGCGCCACGCTCGTCATCGCGAGCCGCCACAAATTCCTTCGCCACTAGATTCATTCCGTCGTGGAGGCTTGAGACATAGCACACGTCCGCGGCCCGGTAGTAGCGGAAGACAGTCGGGGGCTCGTGATGGGACCGCAGGAGGATGATTGGCCGGTAGGTTCCCTGGGCAAAGCGTTCGTTGATACGAGCGGCCAATTGCTCCACGCTGTCATTCAACTGGCGATAGCGCTCAATCAGCGTGCGACTGGGCGCGGCGAGCTGAACAAAGGTGAAACGCCCCCGAAACATTGGATGCCGTTCAAGCAGACTTTCCACGGCGAGAAAACGCTCCTCCACTCCCTTGGTGTAATCGAGCCGGTCGACTCCCACGCCGAGCAGGGCGTCCGGTTTGAGTCCGAGTTCCGCGAAGACACTGGCGCGGCACTCTTCAGGCGATGGGGCGGTCTTGAGCCAATGGACGGGCCATTCCAGCGAAATGGGATAAGGCCGAACTAGGGTAGTGCGTCCCCGCTGAACGACTGCATTCTGCTCCCGGTCAATGCGCGATTCAAGAAATCTGTCCACGGAGTCAATGAAATTATTGCAATGGGACTGGGTGTGAAAACCGATGATGCTATTACCCAACATGCCTTCCAGGATTTCTTTTCGCCATGGGCAGATTCCAAGCCGTTCCGAGTTTGGCCAAGGAATGTGCCAGAACATGATGACCGTGGCACGGGGCAGCCGTTCGCGGATCAAGCTCGGCGCGAGGGCGAAATGGTAGTCCTGAACCAGAATGATTGGATCATCGGAATCCACTTCCTCACACACGGCGTCAGCAAATATTTTATTGACCGTCTGGTAATAGCGCCAGTCCTCACTCCGAAAGACCGGGCGGGCATGAGCAATGTGACACAGGGGCCACAATCCCTCGTTTGCGAAGCCGTAGTAGTAGCCCTGTTCCTCTTCTTTGGACAACCACACGCGCCGGACAAAGTAGGATTCTTCTCCTGGGGGGACTCGAATGCGGCCATTCTTGTCAGCAGTCTCCCGATCGGCGGAGCCGCCACCGTGCGCGATCCAAACACCGGAGCACGCTTGCACGACCGGTTCAAGCGCGGTGACCAAGCCGCTCGCGGGATGGAGGACCTTGATACTCCCATCGGCCTGCCTTTCGTGAATATAGGGCTCGCGGTTCGCCACGATGACGACTTTTTCGCCTTGCAGATGGCGCTTGAGGGTCAGCTTGAGGCGTTGTGGAGTCCACGCGCCCCCTTCCATCTCGGTTTCCCTTTCCACCATGATCCGATCGACGAGCTCTCGGACGTCCCGCAGGATCGGCCGAAATTCCGACTGCTTGGGTGCCTCGCCACGCGCCAGTCGGCGGATCTCGTCGCTCCAGCTTCGCCAGGAGTGGCGTGCGACAAGCAGGGTTATTACCGAAGCGGCAACGGCCATAAAACCGAAGGCAATCAGCACGAACTGTTGCGCTCCGGACTCGCGACGCTCCGCATAACTCAGGTCGTGCACGAGGACGACGAATCCGAGGGGCTGGTCGCCGTCGAAAACAGGGATTGCGCTGACAAATACGGAGCCGCCGGGAAGAATGTCCCGCTGATTCCAGGTCGACCACATTTCCATGGGAGCATCAGCACGTGGACGCACCTGGTTTCCTATCTCCATGCAGGAGAACTTTGAAGGAAAGGTCGTTGTACTTGCGAGCAAGGACAAATCGCCGTTGCATGCAGCGGCGGCCATAATGCGCTCGTTGCGGGCGATTTCGGCGAGCGTGCTTTGCAGTTCCTCGCTTTGGTCCTTGCGCCAGTGACTCGTCAACGTTTGCCGTGCTGCGCCCACAACCAGTTGCGCTCTGAGGTTGGCGTCGTTCGCGACCCATCTGCGCGTTGTTCTTTGCACCAGGATAGAAGTGATCCAGGTGAGCAAAGCGAGACCTAGAACAAGGCCGATAACGAAACGGAAGGCTCGGCGCATGATATGACCAATATAGTCCAAATACTGTTCTTGCTCCAGTCGGAATTTGCTACTCTCTTTTCATGCTCCTCGAAAACCTCGGACTCATCGGCAACTGTCAGTTTTCCGCTCTGGTGGAGCGCACCGGCGCAGTGGTGTGGTGTTGCCTGCCGCGCTTTGATTCGGAACCCATTTTCTCCACGCTGCTCGATGCTCAGGACGGCGGCAAGTTTTCCGTCGGGCCAGCTGAAGGAGGCCCGGGAGAACTGGCTTACATGGAAAACACAAACATTCTGGAGACCACGTTCAAGACCGACTCTGGCTCCTTTCGAGTTGTGGATTTCGCACCGCGTTTTGTCCAACACGACCGAATATTCCGTCCCACGCAGCTCTTTCGCATCGTGGAGCCAATCCAGGGGGCGCCGCGGGTGCGAGTGGTTTGTGAGCCGCGCCTCGGCTGGTCCAAAGTAGTGCCGGCCCGCCAGAATGGATCGAACCACGTCCAGTTCGAGGGCTTTGAAAGCCAGCTTCGGCTTACCAGCGACATCCCTGTTTCCTATCTGGCTGGACAGCCATTCACTCTGACCGAGAAACGGCACCTTGTTCTGACCTGGGGCGCTCCAGTGGAGGAACCGCTGAGAAATCTCTCGGAGCGTTTCCTGAGCGAGACGAAACGATACTGGCACCGCTGGGTAAAGGGGTGCAACATACCGCCACTCTACCAGGGTGCGGTCATCCGCTCCGGGCTTGCTCTGAAGCTGCACTGCTTCGAAGATACCGGCGCCATCGTGGCTGCGATGACCACTTCGATCCCGGAAGCTCCCGGAAGCGGACGGACCTGGGACTACCGCTACTGCTGGCTGCGGGACGCGTACTATTCTTTGGGGGCTTTCCGGATCCTTGGACATTTCGACGAGCTCGAGAGTTTCCTCCACTATCTGATGAATGTGGCCGGCGGCGCGCCGGACTTGGATCTCTCCCCGTTGTACAGCATCGACGGTAGCCGAGCCCCGGAGGAACGCGTCATCGAGAACTGGCCGGGTTTCGGCGGGAATGGACCGGTGCGGGTGGGCAACGCCGCCGGAGTGCACACGCAAAACGACGTGTTCGGGGAGATGGTTCTCGCGCTGGTGCCTGTATTTCTCGATGAGCGCTTCAGGGCCGAGCGCTCCAAGCCGACCCTCAAACTCATCGAGCGCCTGGCGCGGAAAGCGATTTCCGTGGCCGGCAAGCCGGACGCAGGGATTTGGGAATACCGCACCGAAATGAAGCCGCAGACTTTCTCAAACCTGATGTGTTGGGCCGCCGCAGACCGCATGGCGAGGGTGGCTTCGCTGCACGCGCCGAGTTTGGAGCAGGAGTTTCGCCAAGGGGCAGAGGGGATTCGCGAGAAGATTATTGCGAATACGTGGTCAGAGGAAATGAGCAGCTTCGTAGGGTCGTTCGGAGGGCGCGATCTTGACGCATCACTGCTGCAAATGGCGTACCTTCGCTTTCTTCCGCTTGGCGATGAACGGCTCCACAAGACCATTGACGCGATTCGCCACGGGTTGTCGAAGGATGGCTGGCTGTTTCGCTACCGCAGGGACGATGGTTTCGGGTCCCCGATGGTCGCGTTTATCATCTGCAACTTCTGGCTGGTGGAGGCCCTCTCAGACCTGGGGCGGAAAGCGGAGGCCAGGGCAATCATGGACCACTCGCAATCTGCGCTTTCCCCTCTCGGCCTGCTTTCCGAGGACTATGAAACTACAACCCTGCGGATGTGGGGCAATTTCCCCCAGGCATACTCCCACGTTGGTCTAATCCACGCGGCGTTTGCTGCCTCCCCCCGTTGGGTAGATATTCTATGAATCTGGCTGCCGGGCTGACGATTCCGATTGCTATGCCATTGCTTGCCTACCAAGGTGGCGTACACAGCGATCCGGTAGCGCCGGTGGTGCTGGCGCTGGCGATCGTACTGATCATCGCCAAACTAGGTGGCGACCTCGCCGTGCGCGTTGGCCAGCCAGCAGTCCTCGGGGAACTCGTATGCGTGGTAGTGTTGGGGGAACATTCCCGAAGGCGTCCAGCAGACATGCTGGCTCGTGTTAGACTTCCCGCTCCGCGGGCTGCCGCGGAACTTTCTCTTCACCAGGAGCGGTCCATGCCCAGCACGCCCCACATCGAATCACATTTCACCGCCAGCGCCAGCGTGCGCGACGTGGTCATCGGCATGGCCGATGGACTGACGGTGCCGTTTGCACTGGCGGCGGGCATCTCCGGCGCGGTCCTGCCCAGCGCGCAGGCCACGGCACTGGTGGTAACGGCAGGCCTGGCCGAAATCGCGGCTGGTTCCATCGCGATGGGTCTGGGCGGATATCTGGCCGCCAAGACGGACGTTGAACACTACGCCTCGGAGCGAGAGCGCGAGCTCCGCGAAACCGCGGAACTCCCCGAGGTAGAGTCTGAAGAGGTGGCCAAGGTATTTCGCGAATACGGGCTGACCGAGCCGCAGATGGCGCCTGTGGTCAGCGCCATCTGCAAAGATCGAGAACACTGGGTGGACTTCATGATGCGCTTCGAACTGGGACTGGAGTCGCCGGATCCGCGACGCGCCAGCCGTAGCGCCATCACCATCGCTTCGGCTTACGTGGTGGGCGGCCTCATCCCACTGGCCCCCTACATGATCCTGCCCAGCGTCTCCACCGCACTGCGTTACTCCGCAGCGATTACGTTTCTGGCGCTCGCGGTTTTTGGTTATGTGAAGAGCCGCTTCACCGGCATTTCTCCGTGGAAGGGCGCCCTGCAAACGGTCCTCACCGGCGGGCTGGCCGCCTCGGCCGCGTTTGCGCTGGTGAAACTGATCGAATAAGCAGCCCGAACGGGCCGGCGCCCGCGCGCTCAGGAAGCCGGGGCCATGGCTGCGCCGCGGCGCACGCGAAGCCGCAGCACCTTGCGCTGATTGGCCTCGACCACCTCGAAGCACAAACCGTGGTAATCCAGCCGCTCGCCGGATCGCGGCACATGGCCGGCGATGCGATTCAACAAGCCGGCCACCGTGGTCGCCGTCGCTTCCGCCGCCTCCGGCGCAAACTGCACGCCCACCAGCTCCTGCAGCTTCTCGACCGACACGCTACCGCGAAGAGTCAAACTCCCATCGCTCTCACGAACGATATCCGGGGGCGCGTGACTCTCGTCTTGCACCACCTCCCCGACAATTTCCTCCACCAAGTCCTCGATGGTAACTACGCCGGCGACCAATCCGTGCTCGTCCACCACAATCGCCATGGGCTGATTGCGCCGCCGCATCTCGCGCAACAGCTCCGAGCCGAGCTTGGTCTCCGGGACAAATAGCGCCGGCCGCGCCAGTTCGCCGGCCGTCCGCCGCCGCGCCTCTTCCTCGGAAATTCGCAGCAGGTCCTGTGCGTCGGCAATGCCCACGACGTCATCGAGCGACTGGTGATACACGACCACACGAGTGAATCGGGACTCGATCAGGAGGCGCCGCATCTGTTCAAGAGTGGCCGTATCGGCAATGGACACGATTTCCGGGCGTGGTGTCATCAGAGTCAGAACGCGCTTGTCGCTGAATTCCACCACCTGCTCGATCAACTCGGCCTCGTCCTGCGCCAGGATCCCTTCCTCTTGCGCCGCCTCCACCAGGGCCTCGATGCCGACTGCCAGGTCATCCGAACTGGCCGGGGTTTCGTCCTCGGAAATGTGCGCGAAGGAGATCGCCATCTCCAGAAGCGCGCGGAACGGCCAGGTCAGCGCCAGCGCCACGCGCAGGGACGGCGTCAGTAGCCCCACCCAGCGCGCCCGGGTGCGTCCCAACAATACAGCCGGGATCAACTGGCCAAAGAGAAGCACCTCGACCAGCAGATAGACGCCGATCTGGACCGTGGCGTCGAGTACTCTCGGAACAAACAGCAACACGCCGTGAGCCGTCTGCACCGCAACGGCGGCCAGCGCCAAGTTGGCCAGGATGGAAAATCCCAGCGCCGCCTGTCTCCGCTCGAGTTTGAAGCGCGGCTCGATGTCTGCTTCAAAGTTCTCGAGGTGTGCCCGTACCCGCCCTGTGCTCACCCGGCCCAGATGGCGATAGACGCGGTCGAGATAAGCAAAGACTGTCAGGATCATGCACAGCCCGAGTACACCCAGCGTGTAGGCCAATATGGTCATCGTGGAAGCAATCCCAGGCGGCACCGCAGCGCGGTCTCCAGCTTCTCCATCTGGCCCTGGTCCGTGTGGTGATCGTAGCCGGCCAGATGAATCATGCCGTGCAACACCAGCATGCGCAGTTCCTCAGGCAAGGGACGCGAATCCCGGCGCGCGTTTCGTCTGGCGGTCTCCGGAGAAATGGCGATGTCCCCGACGTACTGGCTTCCAGCGGCTTGCGTCCGGCGATGGGCGCGCCTGGCTCGGCGTGCGCCAGTACCCTGCGCCTGCGCGGGAAACGACAAAACATCGGTCGGCCCGCGCTTCCTGCGAAACGTCCAGTTCAGCCGC
>Ga0209109_10001832_pt1 | contig 11619 bp, 8 predicted proteins | sample Rifsed10ft2_FD_184004 | JGI IMG/M metagenome (GOLD analysis project Ga0209109, IMG submission 184004) | Soil microbial communities from Rifle, Colorado, USA - sediment 10ft 2 (version 2) | ecosystem: Environmental > Terrestrial > Deep subsurface > Rock core/Sediment | place: Rifle, Colorado... | reverse complement strand
CGTTCATTGCGCCGGTGGAACGTGTGGACGTGCACCTGCGCGAGGTCGAGGCGCGACTTCATGAAGTCGGCAGCAAACCTGCGCTCGCCATCGCCGATGGCATCACGGTCGCGTTGACGGCCGCCAGACCCGAGGAGGAACGCCGGGCGCTGCTCGCGCGATCACTCTACATCCTGAATACGGACCGGGACTACACGTTCGCGGCACTGATGGAATGGCAGAACAAGGCCAGCTGGCTCATGCTGGCGGCCGCAATCATCATCATGTTCCTGACCGCCGCCGTGGGAAACGCGGTCCTCTTCCTTGCCGGCGCTGCCGGTGGTTTTCTCAGCCGTCTCGCTCGCGCACTCAAGAGTGATGACATACCGCTCGACTATGGAGCGTCATGGTCAACGCTCTTTCTCAGTCCGCTGTTTGGCGCGCTCATCGGATGGTTCGGGATTGCGCTCATCACACTCCTGATGCGGCCGGAGGTGAACCTTCTTGGGGACGCTTTCGATGTCGTAAAGTGGGAAGAGCCCAATAGCCCGTTCACGCTTTCTGTCGCCTTTCTCCTTGGATTCTCCGAGCGCTTCTTCGACGCCATTGTAGGTGTTGTCGAAAAACAAGTCGGCCAACGGTCAGACATGGCTCCCAGAACAGACAATACGACGCGCCCGACTACGCTCCCAACCCCCGTTGTAACACCGGCCACCTCGACTGAACCACCAGCCAGTGCAGGCGGGATCAAGATCGACCTGCCCGACACGCTCTTCACGCCCGTGCAGCCAGTCAGCGGGAAGATCGTGCTCGACAAGGCGGCAACGGCGGCAACCATTATCACCCTCAAAACGAGCAATCCCGATTTCTCCGTGGAGCCACCGACCGTCACGATTGGCGTGGGTGCGAAGGAAGGCGCGTTCGACGTCATTCCGAAGGGGAAGGCGGCGCCCGGAGTCATCCGCATAACGGGCCAGAGCGGCTCAACCACGATCAGTGACACGATCACCTACACGTAGCCGGACTGTGGGAGTGGTCACCGGGCCTGGCGCAAGCGTCGTTAGGCCCGGTTCCCGGCGGGCGAGCGCGACGGACTGCCCAGATCCGCACACGATGACACTGTTCACACCAGAAACGAGGATGCGATGGCCAAGCAAGTGATCTTCCTGGTCCACGGAATGGGCCCCTTCACAGAAGGGTGGTCGAAGGGCACAATCCAGCCGCAGATCGCGGCGTCGTACTCGACCTACAAGGTCGCGAAGGACCTCCCGTTCGATCAGCTCTTTCGCTTCGAGGAGATCACGTACAACACGTTGTTCGAGAGAATAAGAAAACGCTGGAAAACCGACACCGATGCCGTACTGGCGCAGCTCAAGGAAGAGGGCATCGAAAAAGGTGTTACGACTGAAATCACCAAGGCCAGCGCCGCACTCGGAGCTGACAGTTTTCTCAGCACACACGTACTCGACGTTGCCCTTTATAAGCTCCCAACGGTCCGGGAGAGGATCAAGCAACACGTCGCCAACCGCATCCTCGCGACGCTCCTGGAAGATCCGTCGGGCGAGATCCCACGATGGTCGATCATTGCCCACTCCCTGGGAACCGCGGTGACGCACGACACGCTGCACGCGTTATTCACCCAGCCCGTCGGCAGCGGCACGAAAACGCTGCACGGCAAGACCAAGGCGAACGTGCTGATGATGCTGGCAAACGTCAGCCGAGTGCTCGAAGAGAAATCGGTGGACGTCTACCGTTCCGCTACCAGGCCAGGAGCGCGGCCGGAAAGTGGTGTGTGCCGTTTCTTCATCAACGCGAAACACGAATGGGATCCTGTCCCTCGTGTAAAGGAGTTCCGGCCGCTGGACGACTGGCCTGACGTGGAGACACGCAACGAAGGTCGGTTCGTGCCGGTCAAGATCAACGCGATCCAATCAAAGGACGTCCATGCGATGTCCCATTACCTCTCGAACCCGAAGGTCCACGGCGAATTCTTCAGGCGGATCATTCCGGCGACTGACTTGATCCCGGACGAGGAACTCGCGAAGGCTTCGTCGCTGTTCGAGGCCACGACTCCCTTCGGACAGTTCGAGGCCCTGCAGGAACAGCTCAAGAAACTCCAGGATCCGACGGAGACCGGAACCCTGGCTGACGTGATCAGGAACGGCATCGCGTTCTTCGAAACCTTGAAGCAGTTCTGACTCGAAGGAGCACCCACCCCGTGCACGCAACCAAAGTTCAGCCTTTCTACCTCGCGGTCGCATTCTCCGGCACCGTCCTTCTTGGACCTGCGACTGCGAAAGCGCAGTGTTCGGCCTCGGATCAGGCGATTCCCGCAACAGTGCCATGGAATCCATCGAGTCCGTTCAGACGTCTGATTCTAATCGAGTCTCAAGACTGCCTCGGCGGTTCCAGAGACGTGGGAACGCTGGCTGTCGATGTACGAAAAGCACTGAACGTCCCGCCGGACAACGCCGCGTTCTTCAAGCCGGCCGCCGAATCGGCGCTCGTCCTCATCGACATCCACCTGAACACGCCGATCGGCTCGACCTCTGCAGACGTGCTGCGCGATGTACGGCGACAAGTCGGCCAGACACGTGTCCTGCTCGGTAGTGACGTATCGCCCGCACTTCCAACGGCCTGGGAACTTGACGCCGGCCGGATATTCGCGGTCACGCGGCCGCTTCAAGGTTACGTCGATGCAGCGTGCGCAGCGGAGAGTGCGGAATGTACCACAGCCTTCGAAACGACGAAGGAAGTGCTGCGTGTCGCAAGACTCACGCGTTCGGCGCTTCTGAAGTACGAGCTGCCTGCTCTCAAGAGTCTGCTCGCCGAAAACTTGAAACGTGAAAAGTCCTGGGATGACTACTTCGAGCGAGCTCGCTCGCAATACTTCTGGGAACTGGCATTGAACAGTTTGCTCATGCGGGAAACACGTCCGGAGATCACTCCCGGCGTCAGGGGTGGCTTCCGGGCAGTTCCAACCAGCCAGATTCTGTTTTTGCATCCCCACGTCGCGATGGAATATGCCAGCGAGGAGGCGGAAGGTAACAAGATCAACCCCACGGTCCTTATGGACGTCATCGGCTACAACCGGTGGAGTTGGAAGGCCGATGGGTCAATGGGGTTCGCTTTTGGCGCATCGTTCATAATCTCTGCCGCCGATCACGTGACCACAGACGACATTGCGCTCGGATTCATGGTGCATGTCAACCATTCGATGTCTGCGGGTCTCGTCTTCGGCAGCGACAAACCCACCATCGTCATGAGCGCTGACGCGGCAAAGTTATGGGCGAAGGCGTCCGAAGCTGCGAAAACGAAGATCATGGCGGGAAAGTAAGGACCGTTCTTGAAGCGCCTCCTGAGGGCCGGCGATTCAGGTCCGATCGTTGTGGCGATTGTCGCGCCGTGCAGCAGGAGCCAGCGGCCATTTCGTGAGTCCGGCAGGAGCGTTGAGTCGCCATCGAGCGTGAGGAGCGTTGACGGCTGCAGATACTCTCCGGGCCCGCTGCCATTGCGTCCGAGCTGAGCGACGTTGCCTTTCGCCAGGTCAGCAACGACGAGCTTCTTCTCCGACCAGTCCACGATCAGCACTCGTCCGTCGGATAGCTCACGCACGGCCGACACGAGGGTGAACTCCGCTGGCAGTGTCGCGTCAGGCGCCGGTAGTGCAATGACGCGTGGACTCGCCGACTGCGCGCGCGCCGGGCGGGCCGCGAGAACGAGGATCGCCGCGAACGCGCTCGTGAAGATCCGGACGATCATCGGCCTCCCACTCGCTCGGTTTGTTGCCTGGCCAGTAGCTTCTCGACGCGCACACGGTCTGTCAACTAGTTTTCTCGTAGGTGTACGGATTGATATCAACATGATCCAGAAGTCGGCGGCGCAGTTGTTCAGCCTGAGTCCTCTGGCGGTGGCGTGATGTCCCGTCGCGTAGTGCTGTCCTGGAGCTCAGGGAAGGACAGCGCCTGGACCCTTCACGTGCTCCGTGAGGATCCGGACGTCGAAGTCGTTGGTCTCCTGACCACGGTCAACACCACGCATGACCGGGTAGCGATGCACTCGACGCGGCGAGCCATTCTCGAGGCCCAGGCCCACTCGGCCGGACTCCCGCTCCATGTGGTTCCGCTCCCGTGGCCCTGCTCCAACGAGGTCTACGAGAATGCGATGCGCTCGGCGGTCGAATCAGCGGCCGGGAATAGCGTAACGCACATCGCCTTCGGAGACCTTTTCCTGGAGGACATCCGCGCCTACCGCACTCGACAACTGGAGGGATCAGGTCTCTCCCCGTTGTTCCCGCTCTGGCACGAACCGACTGCTCGGCTGGCGCGACGCATGATCGACGCCGGACTCGAGGCGCACCTCACGTGCGTCGATCCGCAAAAGCTTTCGCCCTCATTTGCCGGCCGGCGATACGATCACGCATTGCTCGATGACCTGCCGGAAGGCGTCGATCCGTGCGGTGAAAACGGCGAATTCCACACGTGTGTTCTCGCCGGTCCGATGTTTCGTCAGCCACTGTCGGCAGTCGTGGGTGAAGTCGTTCAGCGCGACGGGTTCTACTTTGCCGACCTGGTGCCGGGTGCGGCTGTCGCGTAGTCCGAGGTTGCCCAACCAGCGATGCGTTCCGGTGGCGACGGCGACCGCTTCTGGTAATCAGGTCCGGCTATGGCATCGGACCAGTTCGCTGGTCGGGACTTGCCGTTGCGTCCAGTTGGGCGGAACATGCAGACCTGCTGCTTGGTCTTAGTCGGTTCTCCTGGTTGTCCAAGACTCGTTGACCGCTTGCCTATTGGTTCGTGCTGAACGGCACAGTCGGCGTTAGGCAGCGATTTCCGGAGCATCGTGATGTCAGGTTCCGGATTCCTGGTGGGCGGAGGGACAGGGGCCGAACGGTGCCAAACCACCGTGTTCGTCGCCCTCGTCTCCGGCGAACAGCGGGCTCGTCTGGCTGGAGCCATGCCGCCCGGCGCGCACCTGTATTGCCTCCACACCTGGGCCCAGCTGGATGGCATCGCGGCGCTTCTGCCCGATGTCGTCATCATCGACCCCCTGACCGGTGAGGGGCCCTCCCGCGATCTGCGGGACACGTTGCAGCTGATTGCCGGGACCGCGCAGTTCATCGTTTACACCAGCGTCACCCCGCTCGCGATGCGCCGGCTCCTTGAGCTCTCCGTTCCCGCGGGCACGCGACTGCTCCTGGCCGGACTGGACGACGGCCCAAGGGCGCTGCGGACGGTGCTCGGAAGAATCCAGACCCGGGCACACCGCCTTCACGCGCTCCAGGAGCTCCGCGACCGTGCTGGACCGCTGCCGGCGGAGGTGACGCAGGCGCTCGACGATCTGATGCGGGGAACCGACCGCCGCCTGTCGGTCGATCGGCTAGCGCGGACGGCGCACATGTCCCCCCGGACTCTTGAGCGCCGCCTGTCTGAAGCGCACGCGCCTCCGCCCCTCTGGCTGATCCGGGCAACCCGCGCGTTGATGGCTCGCGAGCTCCTCAACCGTTCGCCGCTGACGGTGCAGGACGTTATGCGTGAGGTCGGGTACGCCAAGCCAGGCTCACTGCGCGCCCTGCTTCGGTGGTTCTTCGACGCCACTCCATCGCGGTTGCGTCGGGGCAAAACGCAGACACCAGGGCCGCAGTCGAACGATGGTCCTTCCGAAGGGGCTCCAGGTAGCAACCTCTGATTGTCGTGAATCGGCGCCCCGCTGTCGCGGGATGGGCCTAGCCAGAGAAGCCTTCGCGGTCGATCGTGCTGGTCTTCAGCCAAGTTGACGACCACCAGCGAAGTGGAGGAGATCCCATGTTGACGCAAGAGTCTCGTTCCCGGGCGAACCTCACTGGATTCGTAACCGTCCGTCTGCGAAAGGATGGCCTCGATCCTCCTAGAGCCGAGCCTCTGGAACAGCACGCGAAACGCATCGGTTTCGAGGGCATCGCCACCGTGCTCGGGAAACTGGGAAACCCGAAGTCGGAGCGCCTCATCCGGGCGGTCCCAATTGAAAAAGTCCTCGAGATGGAGCGCCGCGCCGCGCAAACCGAATTCCCGCCTCTGCACAGCCTCGCACAGTACTGGCGGATTGATTTGCGGCATCTCGACCGCGGCGAGATCGAGCGGGCAGTAATACAGATCCGCCAGGCCCGGGAAGTGGAGATGGTGGTAGAAGACGTTCAGCCGATGCCCGCGGTGGTGACGCCCGGCGACGACGACTACAACGCCGGTCAGGGATATCAGGACGCGGCGCCGACGGGGATTGACGCGCGGTGGATGTGGACCCAGGCCGACGGCGAGGGTGCCGGTGTGGCGGTGGTGGATATCGAAGGCGGATGGCTGGTGACGCACGAGGATCTGACGGGAAAGGCGCCAACGCTGATCCATGGCGCGCAGAGCACCAACTCGGCTTGGGTCAACCATGGCACCGCGGTGCTGGGCGAGATCGCGGCCACGGACAATGCGCTTGGCGTGGTGGGAACTGCCCCGGCCATCACGTCCGTGCGGATGTCCTCGATCTTCGACGCCGCCCAGAATTTTCAGGTGGAGGACGCCTTCATCGCGGCGATTGCGGCCATGAACGCCGGCGAGATTCTACTCATTGAGCTGCAGACCAACTTCGAGCCGATGGAGACGCTGGATGCGCTGCTGGACCTGACCCGGTTGGCGGTCGCGCAGGGAATCCTGGTAGTCGAGGCGGCTGGCAACGGGAATGAGGACCTCGACGCGTGGACCACGCCGGGCGGATTGTTGCGGCTGAATCGGACGTCGGTCGACTTCGTCGACTCGGGAGCTCTGATGGTAGGAGCGTGCGTTTCGGCAGTACCGCACGAACGCTGGTGGGCTTCCAACTTCGGGACCAGGATCGACTGCTTCGCGTGGGGCGAGAACGTGACGACCTGCGGCTACGGCGACCTTGACGATGGCGGCGGCGATACGAACAAGGAGTACACGGACACGTTCCAGGGGACCAGCAGCGCGTCGCCGATCATCGTGAGCGCGGCGGCCCTCGTGCAAGCGCGCCACAAGGCCGTGGCGGGGACCTTCCTGTCGCCGACCCAGATGAGAACCGTGCTGTCGAATCCCGCGACGGGGACCGCCCAGGGAGTGGTGGTGGCCGGAGCGATCGGCGTTATGCCGGATCTGGCAGCTGTCCTGCCGGCTTTGGGGCTCGTGCCGGACATCTACCTCCGCGATGCGCTTGGTGATACGGGTGTGCTTCCGTGGACGGGAAGTATCTCGACGAGCCCGGACGTGATCGTGCGGCCAGACTCGGTGGCAGATCCACAGATGAGTTACGGCCAGGGGAGCGGCACCGAGGGTTCGGATACCCTCGGCTATGAGGTGGAATCAGGACAGGACAATTTCATCTACGTGCGCGCTCGGAACCGCGGAGGCTCGGCGGCCGCGAATGTCGTTGCGACGGTCTACTGGAGTGAAGTGGCGACACTGGTGACGCCAGGCATGTGGCAGCTGGTCGGATCGACAACGATCCCGAATGTCCCGACCGGCGATCTGTTGACCGTATCGGACGCGATCGTGTGGCCGAAGACACAGATTCCGGCCACTGGACACTATTGCTTCGTCGCGACCCTGCATCACGCGGAGGATCCGGCGCCGCCGACGCCCGGGTCGATGAGCTTCAGCGACTTCTACGACCTCATCAAGGCGCAGAACAACGTCACCTGGCGGAACTTCAATGTGGTCAATGAACTGCCCGATCCGCCTTCAACGACCACTGCATTCGAGTTCCTCATGACCGGCGCGGAGGGCGAGCCGGAGCCATTCGAGTTCGTGGTGGAGCGGAACGTGCCTTGGGACGCGAAGCTGGTCCTGGAAGGGCCGCTGCAATTGATCCGCCTGAAGCTCGGGCGCGCGAGCCGAGAGGTGAGAATCGATCGCAGGCAGAAGACAGCGGAGATAGTGCTGCCCTCGCTGCCCCGGATTGCCCTGGGCAAAGTGCGCCTGGGCAAGGGAGACCGGTTCCCATGCCGTCTGCGCCTGATTCCGGGCAAGACCAGGATTGCCTGGGGCCACGGCGTCGCGATACGGCAACTATATCGGGGCGAAGAAGTGGGCCGCGTCGCGTGGCAGTTTGCTCCAGAGGTTCGCCTCGGTTCAAAAAAGGAGCGAACAGAAAGGGAGAAAAAAGAGCAATACAGCCATCGCTGAATGGTCCTCACGGTCCCGTTGGTGCCGTTCCAACTTGTCTTGCCTGATGAGGCTCGCCTACATCGGCGCGCGATGTGCTGTGCCTCGCACCAATTCGGGAAATCAAGTTGGAACGGCACTGGCAACAAGAGACCCGGGGCGAGTGCAATGCTCGTCCCGGTCTCCTGCTTTGCGTCCGCCGATGGCGTCGAGAGAGAGGAGACCGCGGACTGAACGTCGCTACGAAGAACCCAACGCTTCCACTGGATCCACCCGTGCTGCCCGGCGCGCCGGCAGCATCGAAGCGCCCAGCGAGAAGAGAAGCAGTCTACTCACGACCACCACGCGTTACGGCCGCTCGCCAGGCGGTCGGCCCGCACCCGCCGCCGGTTCCAGACCCACACTCATCAGATTAACGAACAGCCTCGCCGCCCCTGTGACCGCGGCGGGAAGCTGCTGCACCAACGCCAGCGTTGTGTAGATGTACGTGCCCCGTCCCAGGCGTGCGACCAGGAGCGCGCCACGGCTCTCCGGCTGGTCGGGATCGTGCATCTCGAGCGGCGTTGCATAACGCGGATCGATGACCCTGGGCATGAAGCTCGCCCGCTCCGAAACCCATCCGCCCCAGTCGGCTTCGATGATGCGGTTCGGCCAGGCGAGGAGTCTCGACCCTGACGACAGCACTATGACCGGTGCGTCCTCCATCGTCACACGGTCTGTGGCGCCGTCCGGCGCGGGGCCGACCGGCCAGGGGAAGACGTCGAAACCGTACGTGGCCGTCGTTCCGCCCAGCACGAGCAGCGTGCCGCCGCGCCGGTCGGGATCTCGGGTCACCACGTCCTGGCGGCCCGCCCGTATCGGGTGGGCGCGCGCGAGGTGGTCAGCAGCTGCTGCCGCCGTTCGGAGTGGTGAAGATCACGTCGCCGTCCAAGAAAACCGATAGCGCTCCATTCAAGCCGACGTCCAACAGTCTTTCTCCGGGCCCCTGTGCTGTGCTGGGCGGAATCAGCACCGTCTTCCGTGGGAGGCTGCCAACCTGCCACTGCAGCGCGATTGGCAATGTGTGCTGGTTCAGAATCCTGAAACGGTTGCCACACACGTAAGTGACCGAAAGGCTCGCTGTCGTGAATGCCCAGTGCGCATTGGATGGCAGTGCGCTGACTTTCCGCCACGCCTCCAGAACGCAGTACGACGCGCTCTGCAGCGCCGGCGATGCACCGGCATTTTGCTGAATGGCCACTGCTACCGCTCGAGACTCCGCCGCTGCATTGGACGGCAAAGGCGTGTAGTCGCCGGCGATTTCACTCTTGCTCACGTCCGAAGTGGATCCGGCTGCGCACGACACCGAACCCCGAACTTGACTCGTAAATCTCGCGTACGCGGGATACCTCTCGCGATCGAGGTAGCGGAACAACGTGAGCAGAGCGAGACCTCTGGCAACTTCGGTAGAGCCGCCGGAAGCCGCGACGTCGCGAGCTGCCGCAAATGCCGCAGAGTCCACCATGGGTTCTGTAAAAGCGTAGGCAATACTCACTTGTTCGTCGGTTCCAGCAGTGGAGACTGCGCGCATCAAAAGACCGACGGCACGGCCAAATTCTGGGTGGCACGGCGAGACTCGTACCAGCATGAACTTGAGCGAGTCAGGCGGCGTTGCAGCTGTCGCCAGAGCAGCCGCTGCCAGCGCGTCTTGACACGCAGGATCAAGTGGTCGTGGCACACTCACGGAGGGCAACGTCTGCGCGGGGAGTATCAGAGGAAAGAGCGCAGCTGCCGCCACCTCGACCACTCTTCTGAAGTAAATGAGAATTCTCACGAGCCTCTCTCCCTGGTGAGGTCACGATCCAGTGCACATTGGGCCTCTGTATCGAACTTAGCATTCGTGGACTCCGCACCGTCGAGCGTATCGTGCGGTGCATCCACTGAAGTCAGTTTGCGCCAGTCCTCAAATAACTTGACAACGCGTCCCCGGACCTGATCCGGAGGTGTTGTGGCAGGAAACACTAGCGATTCAATCGCGCCTTGTGGATTCAAGGTTTGGAACGCCTGCGTCCACAATCCATAGTGTGAATTCGGTGCTCCTGTTACCCCCTCATGCCGTCGGACGAATGCCATCAGTCGATCTACCCAGCTCGTATCTATCGCGTTGTTGCAGTACAACACGCCGTTTTCGTTTCTATCAGACAAGCCGTCGTGGCCATTCTGGTCTGCGTAGAACACTCCCTCGCGGAAAAGAGTTGGATTCAGTAAGACCTCCGGTCTCATCAGAGGTAGCGAGACAGGGCCAACTGTTGCATACCCGGCAGAAGGGCCAGACGTTGCGACCACCACAGGTACTGAACCCATTCCGAGCGTATCAATCGTTGGGTGGCTAACCTGACCATACGGCATTGGAAAGGGACCGACGGGCAGTGAGAATCCAACCAGTCCATCTCCGGGCTCGGCTTTTCTCTCAGTTGGCAGGGCAGGGAAGCTTATCGACGGGAATGTCCTAGGGCTGATCGTTACATGTCCCGTGCCACCGTATGGTGTGGTTCCGGAGAGGCCAGTCACGGATAGCGTCGTTGCATACAAACCAGGCCCCTGCGTCTGCCATGCCTTACCGCCGTTTATTGGCGCGCCCGCGACAATAACAGGGCTACCATCCGGGGCGTCTACAGTAGCAAGAATGACCGAAAACGCCTTGTTGTTGCTCAACGAAGCCGTGCAGGTCACAGTCGCCGTACGCAAAGCCGGTGCCGGGGTACAGCTCACGTTCAGGCGAACGTTTCCATCCACCAGGATGCTCACCTCATAGGTGACGTAATCGTTAGGTGCGGGAATGAGCACGACGCGTGTCATCGGACTGCTTATCGTTCGCGTACTCGGATCGTTGAATCCCGGCAGATTGTTTCCGACGAAAGCCGCTGTATCAACGACCCTGCTGCCGTCATACGCAATCATCTTGTTGCCGACCCATGTTGGGTCGTTCACCTTCACAGTAATCGAGGACACGTACGACGAAAACGTCAGTGAGATCTCGTGCGATGGACCCGTCGAACCCGCGTCGCTCTGGAAGCCAAGGAACGCAAACCCCGGCGCGTAAGGCACAATGTTCCACTGCACGGAGTCGCATGTGCCGGTTGCGGCATTCAGGGGGCACGTCGTTCCGCCTTGTCCTCCTCCCCGAGAGGTTACGACCGACGCGGCGCCAGCATCACTGAACACCCACGGCGTGTTGGCGCTGATGACCTGACCATTGGTGCTTTGCACCAGTCGAATCTCGTCAGCGGTTGTCACAGCCCCCCTTCGACGCTTCAGCCGATACTCTACCTGGACGCTACGGTCGTCGGTGAAGCGGTAGATTCGTTGTCCCTTTTTCAGCAATGCCTGGGAGATGGTGCTGGCTTTGCCGTCCACAATTGTCATCAGCGACTGCTGCGGACCCTGTGACTGGACCTCGTCATCCGCGACCAACCTCACAGCTATCGAGTCTCCGCTGGTACCTTGCACGGTCGCG
>Ga0209109_10001824_pt1 | contig 11644 bp, 11 predicted proteins | sample Rifsed10ft2_FD_184004 | JGI IMG/M metagenome (GOLD analysis project Ga0209109, IMG submission 184004) | Soil microbial communities from Rifle, Colorado, USA - sediment 10ft 2 (version 2) | ecosystem: Environmental > Terrestrial > Deep subsurface > Rock core/Sediment | place: Rifle, Colorado... | reverse complement strand
TGGAGATATTCTAGGAAGAACAGCCGACAAGGTCAACAGGAAGAAGTGCGATTAATAATCCATTCCCCCAGCGGGAGCAGGGGTTTCTTTTTTCTCTTCAGGGATATCAGTCACCAATGCTTCTGTCGTTAGAATCATCACCGCCACCGAGATAGCATTTTGTACAGCGGTCCTTACAACCTTTAATGGGTCAATAATCCCCTCTTTAATCATGTCAACGGGTTGGGCATTTTCTATATCTTCTAGTGTAAGCACATCATATCCTTGCCCAGAAGCGCTAATTTCTCTTGCTTTTGCAATTAACATTCCGGAATCCAGACCTGCGTTTTCGATTAATTTCTTAAAAGGCGCTTCAAGAGCAGATTTTACAATCTCAAACCCTACAATTTCATCTTTGCTTGCCTTTGGGTTCTCTAAATCCTTAACATTCATTTTTTGGCTTATATCTAGAAGGGCAACTCCACCCCCTGGGACAATTCCTTCCTCTAATGCGGCCTTGGTGGCGGCAACGGCATCTTTTATCCTCTCTTTCTTGTCATTCATTTCAACTTCTGTGGCGGCGCCAACATTAATCTGTGCTACTCCGCCAGAGAGTTTGGCCTTTCTTTCTTCCAATTTATCTTTATCAAAGTCTGAATCTGAGTCTGCTATTTGTTTTTTAAGAAATGCTATTCTCGCAGCTATTTTAGACCTTAGACCCTTCCCCCCAATTATCTTGGTATTGTCTTTATCGGCCCACACCTTATCAGCTCTTCCCAGGTCTTCCACCTCGATTGAATCAAAATTTCTACCAGCATCCTCACTTATCAACACCCCTCCCGTCAGAATCGCAATATCATCTAGAACTTCTTTCCTTCTATCGCCGAATTCCGGTGCTTTAATCGCCAGCACATTAAACGTTCCTCTGATCTTGTTTACAACTAATGTCGCCAAAGCCTCGCCTTCTATTTCGTCTGCTATAATAACCAGATTTTTAGAAACCTTAACGAATTTTTCCAAGAATGGAAGCAGTTCTTGAAGGGACGCAATTTTTTTATCGGTTAAAAGAATGTAGGCATCCTCTATTTCTGCTTCCATCTTTTCAGGGTTCGTTACGAAATAGGCCGAGGCATAACCTCTGTCAAACTCCATTCCTTCTTTATTTTCGATATCTATTGTTAACCCTTTCCCATCTTCAACTGTAATTACTCTATCTCCTTTACCTAAAGCTTCAGCAATCTTCTTTCCAATTTCTTCATCCCCTGCCGAAATAGTAGCAACACTCGAGGCATCGCTAAGTTTAATAGCGCGAGATCTATTCTTCAGCTCTTTAACTATGTATTGTCCGGCTTTTTCTATGCCCCTTCTCATTATCATCGGATTGGCTTTTGCTGATAACATTTTTGCACCTTCTTCGACAATTGCCCTTGCGAGAATAGTGGATGTAGTTGTTCCGTCCCCAGCCACATCAGAGGTCTTAGAAGCTGCCTCTTTTATTAACTGGGCGCCCATATTCTCGAAGGCGTCCTCAAGTTCTATCTCCTTCGCCACAGAAACCCCATCGTGGATAACGCTAGGTGCTCCCCATTTTTTATCTATAGCCACATTTCTCCCCTTGGGACCTAGTGTCGTAGCCACGGCATCAGCTAATTTATTAATACCTCTTAAGAGAAGCTCTCTTGCTTTTTCTGAATATTCTATTTTTTTTGCCATTTTTAACCTTCTATCGCCAAAATATCCTCAAACTTAGAAAACAAATATTCCTTGCCGTCAATTTTGACCTCATTGCCTCCCCACTTTTTGTAAACGACGATATCCCCGACCTTGGCGGGAGGAAGTCTTTTGCCGGCATCAGTTACTTCGGCCGCACCCACTGCCAAAACCTTGCCCTTAACGGGCTTTTCGCTGGTTGTGTCGGGAATATAAATTCCTGAAGAGGTTTTATTTGTGGCCTCAAGAGGTTCAATCAAAAGATACCCGGCTGTGGGGTGGAGCTTAAAAGACTTTTTAACAGATTTGCCTGCCATTTGACGCAAAAAACCGTTAGCAATATCTAACAGCGAGTGCTATTTTACCCAGAGGAGAAAATTATGTCAAGAGGAGAGTTTGGAAAGAACCAGACTCCCCCAATCGTGAGGGTGAAAGATAGCCCTGGTTGGGGTTACCACCTCCCTGGTTATTTTAGCCCTCATGTATTTAATCTGTAAAAGGTAGCATAGGGCCTCAAACAGGCCGAAGGGGCTTTTCTTCTTGGACACTTGTCTCTTTAACTTTCCCAAGACCACCGCATTTGGCCAAAATCGCTTTATCCAGCTGTTGGCGGAAATAAATCGCTCGTAGGTCTTCATTTTATCAACCAAAGGAACAATCTGGGCAATTTCGTGGGCGGTATAGGGATTTCTGTCCCCTTTGGGCCAAACAAGATCATTCTCGTCGAGCCACATGTTCAGACAAAGCTTATCCTTTTGGTCCTTCTGTCCGAATCTGCGTGTGGGAAAACCCACCGCCATTAAAAGAAGGAGAGTCAGAAGCCTGCTTTGCCAAAGAGTTCCCTTTCGGGTAATTATCATCAGGTCCACATCCGAGGCATCATCCGCATTCTCCATGGCCAAGGCTCCGGTTATTCCCACGAATTTGACCCAAGGAATAATCTTGAGAATTCCGGCCGCCCTTTCGGCAATCACATGCTTTCTTGCCGAAATTCGCTTCCGCATGAGCCTTTTGAGGACAATGCCCTCTCTGCCGTCAACAAAGAAAAAGCCGTTTTTGATCCCGATGGCAACTTCTTTGCCGAAAGCCACTCCCGATTCCCACTTGATCATCTCGGTCAGGGTTAAGGGGAAGTCGAAGATATCGTGGTAGACAACCGAAACAGCCGCCCCGGGGCTGATTACTTCAGGGGAAAGCTGGTCACTGACTTGTAAGTCCATATTGGGATAGTACCTGGGAAACTCCCGAAGCAACGGTTTCGAGCGCTTTGGCTGCGGGAATACCCGTATTTACGGCATTGACCGCGTCTTCAAAGTATTTGCCTAGCTGTGAATTTATTCCCGTTACCCCGTCAAAAGTCCTTGCCGCCAAATACCAGCTTTGGGCATCGGGTGCTTGGGTCACAATCGAGCCCACAATTGGGTCCGGGGTCAGAAGATTTGCCATATCTTCCCGGGGATAGGGTTCGCCGAAGAGTCTTGTCTTTGAGGCATTCTCATACATTTTCTGTAAAGACTCCTGGCTGGAGATAAATTTCAGGAATTTCCAGGCTTCCTCTTTGCCAGGGCTTCGGGCCCAAACGCCCTCCGCCCAATAGGTGGCGTAGGTTACATCCGGCTCGTTGGGGTTGGACTTGGGAAGCTGGGGCACGGGAACCGTTTTGAACTTCAGATTGGGGTTTTGCTGCCTGATCTCAAAAGCTCTCCAGGAAGGGCCGAAATACATTGCCACCTTGCCCCCCGCAAATGTAGTGGTGGAAGGAGGAAGTGTTGCGTCCCAAACCCCGTCAACCGCGGAGAAAACGGTATAAAAAGTCAAAGCATCCTCGGCCAACTTACCCGTAGGATTTGAAAGGTTTACCCCATTCTGAAGCATCATTAGTCCCAATATTTCCTGCCAGTGGTCTACGTTTTCGGTTCTGCCCAGGGCAACTCCCGATTGGGTGATTACCCCCTGCTCATCCTTGATAGTTAAGGAAATTGCCGTTTGCCTCAACTCATCCCAAGTTGTGGGCGGAGTTTTGCCTCCCTGGGAGAAGATGTCATCGTTGATATAAAGGGTCAGGGCATCATACCCCAAAGGAATTCCCACCAGGCCCGTTCCGCTGGTTAAGTCCGAGGAGGCAACCGAATAAAAAGTCTGGGCAAAATCCCCCGCGCTCATCGCCGAGGCAGGAACAAAATCAAGTTCATTTTTAAGCATGGGTACCCAGCTGTTGTGGAACCTGAAAATATCCGGACCTTCACTCTTGGCAAGGGCGTTTGTAAGCCTCTCTCGGTAATCCTGATGAGACTGCTTAACATATTGAATTTTGACGTTGGGATTTGCCTGCTGGTATTCCGCGATGAGGGGAGTAACAACCGAATCATCCTCCCAAAGGCCCCACCAGATAAGGTTTACCTGTCCCCCGCCTCCCATCCTGCCTACCAGGCTGGAGATGACAAAGCCGATAATTCCCAGAAGGATTATTCCCAAGCCGACAAAGATTATTGCCTTGGGAAACCCTTTTTTCGGAGGTGGCGGGGATGCAGTTGTGGGAATTGTGGGGGGCACCACGGGAGGAGTAAATACTTCAACCGGCGGAACTGTGGGGGTTGGGTCTCCGTTCATATAAAATCAATCCCAGTACGGGCAATTAATGTTATCATACAAACATGTTGAAATTTAAGAACAAACTTTTGAAGAATTTTTCGCAAAGATTGAAGAAAATTAGGGCCCATAAAACTCTAATTCCGGCCCTCCTTCTAATAATCCTTATCCCAGCTGTCGTGGTCCTGGCATATAACCTCGCTTTCTGGGGCAAGATTTATCCCGGAATTGCCATTGCGGGAGTGAGCGTGGGGGGTTTAACCCCCCAGGAGGCCATCGATGTCCTAACCAAAAACGTCGAGGTGCCCCAAAATATAGTTCTCGCCTCGGCGGAACAAAACTTCGAAATACCGTTATCCGAAGTCGGGGCAAATTACGACTTCATCCAGTCTGTGCGTGCCTCCTACGACCTGACCCGGACGGGAAACATCCTTTACGATGTCCAAAGAAGGTTCGAAGTCCTTGTCAGCCACAAGAACTTGGGGTTAAGTTTCAGTGTTGACGAGCAGAAGCTGGAATCGGCCCTTTCGGGAATTGCGGGGGCTGTTGCCACCGAGCCCGTCTATCCCTGGGTCAAGCTTGTCGGTCAAGAGGTCGTAGTCGACAAAGGAAAAGCCGGAAGCGAGCTTGACATGCTCGCCTTAAGGCTCAAGGTTGGAGAAAATCTCTCTTTTGCCAAAGGCGACACGGTTGTCATTCCGCTAAAGCCGGTCGACCCGACGATTACGGACGAGGAGGCCTCCGTCCTTAGAGAAAGAGCGGTGGCCTTGCTAAAAAAATCTTTGGTCATTAATTTTGAATTCCAAAGCTTTAGCTACAAGGGAGAGGGGCTGTTCCCCTTTTTGGGAACCAAAGGAGGTATAAACCAGGACTTCGTCCTCGAGGTTGTCTCCAAAATAGCCGCCCAGGTTGAAAGGGAGGCGGAAAATCCGGTTTTTATCTTCGAAGAGGGAAGAGTCAAGGAGTTCGAGCCCTCCAAAGAAGGAGTCAGCGTTAAACGGGATGAGTTCTCCGCCTTAATTGCCGAGAAGGTTGCGGCTCTCGAGGGAGAAGATGGTGCCTTAACGCTAGAGGTTCCGGTGGTTACAAGTCAGCCCAAAATCGCGACCGGTGACGTTAACAATCTGGGAATCAAAGAACTTATCGGCCGCGGGGTCTCCCGCTTCCGGGGCTCTATCCCCAACAGGGTCCACAATATTTCCCTGGCCTCCTCGCGCTACAAGGGGGTGCTCATCGCCCCGGGAGAAACGCTTTCTTTCAATAAAATCCTGGGCGATGTGTCCGGGCTGACCGGCTTTAAGCAGGCCTATGTGATAATGGAAGGAAGGACCGTTCTCGGAGACGGGGGCGGAGTTTGCCAAGTTTCCTCGACTCTTTTTAGAGCTGCATTAAATGCCGGGCTCCCCATTGTTGAAAGGACCGCCCATGCCTACCGCGTGGGCTATTACGAGCAGGATTCGGCCCCGGGCTTTGACGCCACCATCTATGCCCCCAGCCCCGATTTAAAGATAAACAACGATACCCCGGGACACATTCTTGTCCAGACATCGGTTGACACCAAAACCTCAACCCTGGTCTTTGAAATTTACGGAACTAATGACGGAAGAGTGGCAAGTGTTACCAAGCCTGTTGTTTCGGCCCAGGTTGCTCCTCCCGAGGATTTATATGTCGATGACCCCACGCTCCCCGCCGGCACTGTTAAACAAATAGACTATAAAGCCTGGGGGGCAAAGGTCAGCTTTAATTACCTGGTAACCAGGAACGGAGAAGAAATCTATAAAAAGACTTTTGTTTCAAACTATCGACCCTGGCAAGCCGTTTACCTTCGCGGAACAGCTCCCGCACAGTAATTCCCTGTCGGTACCTCGCATCTGCTCTTGCTTAAGGTTAACCAAGTCATTTAAGGCCTTTAACACAAACCCGTCTTTTTTGCCGTCCTTTACCTGAGTAATGTCCCCCGTTCCGTCTCCGAAATCCCTTTGCAGGGTGAGTCTTCGGGCGCCATCCTCTCCGCCCCCCGTTGAGGTGATAATAAAAACCGCTTTGGCTTTGCCTACCTCTGCAAAAACTCGCGCCATTCCCCTGTTGTGTCCATCATTTTGGGAATACACCGAAAGGTTTAGTCTTCTTAAATCTCCCGGGTTTTCCCGGATATCAAACAGACTAAGAAGAGGTGCCGAGAGCACCAAGTCCAAGTTTCCGCAACTTAAGTGGGGGTTTCTTGAACATTCGGAGGGAAGTTTGGACCATAATACTGCGGCTTCTGAAAAAACTCCTCTTAGGTCGGTGGATCTTTCCTTCCCGAAAATCACTGTCTAGATTTTGTCACGTTGTATAATTCAAAAACAAGTACAAATTTTCATGAAGATCCTGGGAATTGAAACAAGTTGCGACGAGACGGCCGCGGCAGTGGTTGCGGATGGGACAAAAATCCTTTCAAATATAGTTGCCTCTTCCGCCGAAATGCATGCCAAAACGGGAGGGGTAATCCCCGAGGAGGCGGCCCGGCAACAGGTCCGCTCAATTCTGCCCGTAACTGAAGAGGCTTTGGGAGGGAAGAAAGATATTGATGCGATTGCGGTGACGGTGGGGCCGGGCCTTATCGGGTCGCTCCTGGTCGGAGTCGAGACGGCGAAGGCCCTCTCCCTTCTCTGGAAAAAGCCTCTTATTCCCGTAAACCACCTGGTTGCCCATATCTATGCCAATTGGCTAGGAGGGAGCCCTCCCCCCTTCCCCGCTTTGGCCCTCGTCGTTTCCGGGGGACACACCGACCTGGTTTTGATGAAGGGCCACGGGGCTCTCACCTGGATAGGGGGCACCAGGGACGATGCCGCGGGGGAGGCTTTCGACAAATCGGCCAGGCTTCTGGGACTTTCCTACCCGGGAGGTCCGTCTATTTCCGCAGAGGCAGCCAAGCTCTCGGGAGCCAAAGTTAAGCTTAATTTATTTCCCCGGCCGATGATTGCTGAGCACAATTTTGATTGGAGTTTCTCCGGCTTAAAAACAGCCGTCATGCGTGAGGTTGCTGCCAACAAGAAGGTGTCCCGGGAGAGGCTGGCGGCCGAGGTTCAGGAAGCAATCGTTGACGTTCTGGTTGAAAAAACATTGGCGGCTGTTGGAAAACTTAAACCCAAAAGCCTTCTTCTTGCCGGAGGAGTCTCGGCAAATACCCGCTTACGGGAAAGGTTTGAGTCGGAAATTAAGGCGAGAAAACTCGATGTCGACCTGCGCTTCCCGCCTCCGAAGCTGTGTACGGATAACGCGGCCTACATTGCCGCCTCTGCGTTTTACAACCTCTCTTCCTCCCCCTGGGAAAGCGTGGGGGTATTCCCCGAACTTACAATTGTTGGCCAGGTTTAGTTTTGGCCAATCTTCAGGTATAATTTTCCCAGTGGACACGGCATACAATCATTCCGACTACGAAGCCAAAATTTATTCGCTTTGGGAAAAATCAGGCGCATTCACTCCCCGCCCGGACAAAAACAAAGCCCCGTTCACAATCATCATGCCCCCACCCAACGCCAACGATAACTTACATATCGGCCACGCCCGCTTTGTAACTATAGAGGACGTTTTGGTTCGCTACTGGAGAATGAAAGGCTCCCCCACCTTGTGGCTCCCCGGGGCCGACCACGCGGGCATCGAAACCCAATTTGTTTTTGAAAAGAAACTCAAAAGTGAAGGCAAAAGCCGCTTTGATTATGACCGCGATACTCTTTATAAGATGATCTGGGATTTCTCAACTTCCAATAAGGCAAACATGGAAAACCAGCTTAAGGCTTTAGGGGCGTCTTGTGATTGGAGCAGAAATCTTTTTACGCTGGACCCAAAGATTGTAGAAACGGTCTATAGAACTTTTAAAAAGCTTTACGACGACGGACTTGTTTATCGGGGAGAAAGAATCGTCAACTATTGTCCACGCTGCGGAACTGCTTTTTCCCAGCTTGAAGTAGATTCGGTTGAGAGAGAGGATAACCTTTATTATTTGGACTATGGAGCTCTCACAATTGCCACAACCAGACCGGAAACCATATTCGCAGACGTTGCCGTGGCGGTTAATCCCAAAGACGCAAAATACGAAAAATTGGTGGGTAAAAACGCCAAACTCCCTCTGGTGGGAAGGGATATTCCCATAATTGCGGACTCGTTGGTTGATAAGGAGTTCGGGACCGGAGCCCTCAAAATCACCCCCGGTCACGACGCCTTGGACTTCGAAATTGGCCAGAAACACGGCCTTTCTGCCATCTCCGTCATCGACTCCTCGGGCAAAATGACCAACACTCCCCAAAAGTATGTCGGCATGAAGGCCCAAGATGCCCGCGCAGCTGTTGTTGCCGACCTTCAGGCGGCCGGAAAGATAAAGAGGGTTGAGCCAATCAAACACGTGGTCGGCGTTTGCTATCGGGATAAGGGATTGATTGAGCCGATGCTTTCCAAACAGTGGTTTATCAAGATAAAGCCCTTAGCCGATTCGGCCCTCAAAGCCGTAAGCTCGGGGTCGGTTAAGTTTACCGCCGGCAAGTTTGAGAAGATTGCCAAACATTGGCTCAAAAATTTAAGGGATTGGAATATCTCCAGACAGATAGTCTGGGGAATTAGAATCCCCGCCTGGCGCTGCGAAAAGTGTATGGAATGGACCATTACCGCAGGAGATATTCCGGAAACGTGCCATTCTTGCGGCAACGCCAAGCTTACCCAGGATGCCGACACTTTCGATACCTGGTTTTCCTCGGGACAATGGCCATACGCAACCCTTCAGGCTTCCCAAAAAGGAGATTTCGATTATTTCTATCCGACAACGGTTATGGAAACCGGCTACGATATTCTTCCCTTTTGGGTTCTGCGGATGATGATGCTCGGTATCTATACAACCGGCGAGGTGCCTTTTAAGAAAGTTCTGCTTCACGGCCTGGTGAGAGACAAGGAGGGCCAAAAGATATCGAAGTCCAAAGGCAATGTCATCGACCCCTTGGAGATGGCCGAAAAATACGGCGCGGATGCGGTCAGGATGAGTCTTGTCTGGGGAACCTTAATTGAAAACGATATTTCCCTCTCCGAAGACAACATCCGGGGACAAAGAAATTTTGCGAATAAACTTTGGAACATCGCCCGGTTTGTCTTTTCCCACCCCAAGGGCAAAAGAGTCAAAAGGAACGCAGACGACGAAGAGGTCGTCAAGCAGTTAAGAAAAACCGCCAGGAGGGTGACTGCACTTCTCGATAAATACAGACTTAACGAAGCGGCGGAGGCACTCTATGATTTTATCTGGCACAATTTTGCCGACAGCTATCTTGAAAAGACAAAAACGAGAAGGGCGGAGGCCCAAAAAACCCTGGAGTTTGTTTTACAGGAATCTCTTAAGCTGCTTCACCCTTTTATGCCCTTCGTAACGGAAGCTCTCTGGCAAGAGGGCAAAGATAGATTCGGGGCTTCAAATCTGATATCTGCTTCTTGGCCGAAATAATTAAAGGGTAGTGGTCGGAGACACCGAAGGGGTGGCCGTGGGAGTAATCGAACCGGTTGGTGTCGAAGTTGGCGTTTCCGTTATGGTTGCCTCGGGCGCTACAATCTCAATTGGCGTAGGGGTCTCAATCACCGTTGGCGTCGGGACAACCGTCTCGCTGGGAGCGGTACTTCCTTTCAAAAGGTAGTATCCCACGGCGGCAAGCGCCGCGAGCAGTAAAAGCATAATTCCCACAACCAATATCGTGTTGTTCTTTTTGGGCGCATCGGGAGGAAGCGGGGCAGCAGGCGGAGCTTCCGTCATGGGAGCCGGGGGCTGTCCGACTGGCTCGGCGGGAGCTTGAGTTGGCGGCGTTGGTTCCGGCGTGGGAGCTACCGGTGGTAAACCCCCTTGAACAGGTTGAGCAGTTTCGTCCATAATAATTAAGTTTAGCAAATAAAGTAAAGTCTTGTCCAATGTCTAAAAATTCCGGTCCCAAACGAACCAAGAAGAAGACCCCCTTAAAAAGGAATCTGGTGTTTTTCTGTTCCTGTTGCGCCGCCGCAATTCTCCTTTTTCTTTCCGGTTTCAATCTTAAGTCCCTCTCCTCTACCCGGGTCTTGGGGCTAAAAGAGGAGGCACAAGGCGTATACCCCTCGGAAGAGGTCTCTTTTTGGGAGGATTTTTTGGCTAAAAGCCCGACCTACTTCGACGGCTGGGTAGAGCTTTCCTACGTGATGAATTCCTTGGGCAACATCGAGGCGGCCCGTGTGGCTTTCAATAAGGCCGTGGAGATAAATCCCAATTCGGAGAAACTCGAAGAACTGAAAAATCTTCTTGGAAAGTAGTTATTCCTTGGGTGCCGAGGCTTCTGTCTTTTCTTCTTCTACAGCAGCGGTTTCTCCTGCCGGAGCCTCTGCCCCACCCTCGGCCGGGACTGCTCCCTCAACGGGAACTTCCGCGGCGGGAGGAGGCGCAACTTCCTCTTCTTTTTGAGGAGGCTCGACCTTAACAACTATTTCCTCGGGGGCAACCTTTAAGGTTACTTTCGCCTTATCAATTTCCAGGTCTTTAACAAATATCGCCTGGTCTACCTCGGCAAGGGAAGAAACGTCGACTACAAACTTCTCGGGAAGATCTCCCGGGAGAGCTTCTACTTCTATCTCGTCAATATACTGAACCACTGTTCCCACGGAAGTTTTCTCCGCCGGAGACTCACCTTTGAGCTCAACGGGGACCTCCGCTGTCACTTTTTCCTTGAGGTCGACCTGCCTAAAGTCGATATGAATGGGGGTTTCAGAAATTGGGTCTTTTTGCACATTTGAAATAAGAACGGCGCGCTCTTCGCTTTTGCCGTTTTTAAGAACCAGAGTCACCAGAGAGGTCTCCCCTGCCTTTTTAAAGATATCTTCAAAATCCTTAAGGCCCACACTAATAGACTGGGATTTAACTTTCTTCCCATAAATATTTGCCGGCAATAGTCCTTGGGCTCTCAAGGTTTTTACTTTTCGGCCGACGACCTCTCTCTTTTGAGCCGTGAGTGTATGTTTGTCCATATCCCTTACCAAGAAACGCGAGAGAATAAATCTCTCGCCAGGACTGTATTATAGACAAACGCTCCGTCCTTGGTCAAGGTTCCGGTGGTGGTGCCGATCACGTTGCTGATCGTGGTATTGCCGACACCACCTACGGTAAGAGGTCGTGTATTGCCACTGATCGCGCCCGAGAGAGTGAACTCGCCGCCATCCGAGTTTATGCGCGCGCCGCCCGCCCCGAGGGTATCAAAGCAGGTTTGTTCCGACCAATTACATTGAGCCCATTCCCGGAAAACGAATTAAAGGAAATTGCCGCGGTTGCTGAAGCTATGCTGGTTGTGGAAATGAACGCCGGCCAAATGCTGGACGACGTGAAACTGGCTGTCGA
>Ga0209109_10001819_pt1 | contig 11660 bp, 8 predicted proteins | sample Rifsed10ft2_FD_184004 | JGI IMG/M metagenome (GOLD analysis project Ga0209109, IMG submission 184004) | Soil microbial communities from Rifle, Colorado, USA - sediment 10ft 2 (version 2) | ecosystem: Environmental > Terrestrial > Deep subsurface > Rock core/Sediment | place: Rifle, Colorado... | reverse complement strand
CGGCGCTCCGCGGCCACAACGGCCTCGCGGCGGTCCTCGTGGCGGTGTCACTCATGACGAAGCCGCAGGCGTTGCCCTTCGTCGTGCCGTTCGCAGCCTGGTTCTGGGCCAGCGGGTACGCTCGGACGGGCGCTCGCGGCGGTGTCCTGGAACTCGTGCGGACGGGGCTCATCGGCCTCGCGACGATCGTGGTCCTGTGGCTCCCGTTCATCCCCGCCGGTGGGCCGGCGGACTACCTGCACAACCTGGGGGTCTACCAGAACGAGATCTTCAACGTGCTCTCGCTGCGGGCGTGGAACGCCTGGTGGCTGGTCCAGGAGGCCGCCGCGGGCGGGGCCTTCATCGCCGACGATGTCGCGTTCCTCGGCCCGCTCACGCTGCGCCACGTCGGCTACGCAGTCACCGCGCTCCTCGAGGTCGGCATCGCGCTCGCGATCGTGCGCGACCCACGGCCACGGACCCTGGTGCTGGGCCTCGCTGCATCTGTCCTGGTCGTCTTCGCGTTCATGACCCAGATGCACGAGCGATACGCCTACGGCGCGGTGATCTTCCTCGTGCTCCTCGTCGCCGATGGGCGCTGGCGGTGGCTGGGCGTCGCCTTCGGTGTGGTCTTCACCCTCAACCTGGTCGCCGCGATCCCGCCCACGCCTGAGGTCGGCGCATTTGCGCCGGTGGCCGGACCGCTGGGCGTCGCGGGGTCGGTGGCGATGCTCCTTGTGATGGCGATCGTGCTGGCCGGCCTCCGACGCCGCACCGTCCCGCCGACCTGACGCCACGGAGCGAACGATGGTTTGGACCGGTATGGGAGTTCCGCGGCAGCGCCACGGCGGGGCCGGGGTCGTAGCGTGGTGACGGCCGGCACCGCCGCGAGGCCGACCGTGCCGCTGGAGGGATGAACCACTTGCCCGACGCCGACCAGCCGATCTCGCCGCCGCCCCGATCGACCTGGCGTCGGTGGATCCCGCCGCTCTACCCGCTGGCGTTCCCCGTCGCGATCGTCGTCCTGGTCTGGTCGAGCTCGCAGGTCCATCCGGCCGCGCTCGTGCGGCCGCTCGCGATCACGGTCGTGCTTGGGATCGCGCTGACGGTCCTCCTGGGGCTCGTCACTCGGGATCGGGACCGGGGTGGCCTGTTGGCCGCCTTCCTCATGGCCGCCCTGTACGCTCCGGACGACCGCCTGATGGTTGCCCTCCTGGTCGCCACGGCGATCGTCCTCCTCGACGCCCTGATCCGACGGCAGCGCCGGCTGTTCGGGCCGCGGGCGGTCCGCATCGCGACGGCGGTCGCAGTCGTGATCGCGATTGCGACCACGCTCAAGCTGTTCCAGGACGACACCATCGCGCGGGCCGTGGGCGAGGTGGCGGCGGACCGCACCGGCCGGACGGTCGGCGTCGCCGATCCCGCGGCACCCGACGTGTATCTCATCGTCCTCGACGCCTATCCCGGCAGCCGCGCCGGGGCGATGGCGACCGGCTTCGACTGGGAGGCGTTCCCGACGGCACTCGAGCACCGCGGCTTCGCGGTCGCGCGTGACAGTCACTCCAACTACACCTTCACGGCGCAGACGATCGCGTCGATGTTCTCGATGCGACACCTGGCCGACCTGCCCGCGCTCGATCCGCCGTGGTTCGGCAACGCCAGTGACGGCCGGCGGCTGCGGGAGGCGATGGGCGATGGCGCGGCGCTGGCGGAGTTCGCGTCCCGCGGCTACCGATTGGTGGCGATCCCGTCCGGGTTCGACCACGCGGACCTGCACCGGGTCGATCGACGCATCGAGCCATCCGGTCCGACAGAGCTGGAGGTGGCGATGCTTCGGCTGCTGCCGGTGGGGGATGTGATCGAGCGCGTCGTTCCCGACCTCATCTCGTCGCTGCACCGCGGTCGACTCGACGACTCGATTCGGATCGTCGAGCAGCTGGCCGGCGAGGCATCGGACCAGCCGCGCTTCGTGTATGCGCACCTGCCATTCCCGCACGCCCCATGGGTCTTCGGTCCGGGCGGCGAGCACCGCACGGTGGGCCTGACGAGCTTCTACTCGGACGACCCCGCTGACCTTGGGGTGGACCGGGCGACGGCGTTCGCGCGCGCGGCGGACCAGGCGACCTACGTCGGTGGGGTCGTCACCACGCTGGTCGACCGGATCCTGGCGACGTCCGACCGGGCGCCCGTGATCATCGTGATGTCCGATCACGGCACGGGCGTCGGGCTCGACGCCGAGGATGCCGAGGCCAGCGACCTGACAGAACGGTTCAGCAACTTCCTCGGCGTCTACGCACCCGGCCGACCCGACCTGCTGCGCGACGGGCTCACCCCCGTCAACCTCCTCACGCGGGTCATCAACCAGTACCTCGGTGCGACGCTGCCCGAGACCGACGACGGGACGTACGCGTGGGGCAGCGGCGTGCTCGACGTTCGGCCTGTCGCTCCCGTCGCCGACTGGCGCCGCTGAACCACGGGTCGGCGCGTCGCCGCCGACCGCCGGCTCGCACCTCGCGGTGAACCGGCCACGGGCGTAGGATGACCGCCCGACCCCGGATGGCCGGCTCGCCTGGAGATCACTGTGGCCCTTGGACCGACGACCGCGCGCGCGCTCGTTGGTTGGCAGGCCGCCGACCGCTGGTATCGACCCGCGATGGCTGCCTGCACGGTCGTGATCGCCACGATGGGGCTGACCCTCCTCACGGTGATGGTGCAGGGCCGGATGGGCGGGGCCATCGGACGCGACCTCTGGCACTACCTCGACGGGGCCCGTCGGTGGCTCGAGACCGGGAGCCCGTATCTGCCAGCCGAGCTGGCCGGGTCGTTCCAGTACGGGTCACACACATTCCTGCACCCACCGAGCACGCTCCTGCTCTTCGCCCCGTTCCTCGTCCTGCCCGCGGTGCTGTGGTGGGCGACGCCGATCGCCGTCGTCGCCTGGAGCCTGCGGTCGTGGCGCCCGGCACCGTGGACGTGGCCGCTGTTGGCGGCGCCGTTGCTGTATGTCCCCTTCCTGGTCGCCGTCATCGTCGGGAACACGGACCTCTGGGTGGCCGCCGGGGTTGCCGCGGGTCTGCGCTTCGGCTGGCCGGCGCTGGTGCTGGTCAAGCCGTCGCTGGCGCCGTTCCTGCTCGTCGGCACGTGGCACCGGTCGTGGTGGCTCGGCCTGGTCGTCGTGCTCCTGGCGGCGATCCCGTTCGGGAGCCTCTGGTTCGACTGGCTCGCGGTCGTCGATCACTCGCCGGGCGACTGGACCTACTCGCTCCACACCGTCCCGTGGCTTGCCATCCTGCTCGTGGCGTGGTGGTCAGGGCGGAGCGCCCGATCGGTCCAGGGTCAGGTCCCGGCGCCCCGCCACTGACGCCCCGCCGCGGGTTCGTCAGACCGGACGCCGCCCGGAACGCCGTGGCCGGTGCGTGAACGCGACCCGGTACCAGTGCAGATAGTGCGGCAGCCACGTGCGCAGCTTGAAGTTGCTCTGCCCGGCGGTGCGATCGCGCCAGGTCGTCGGGACCTCCGCGACGCGGCGTCCGGCGATGGTCGCCTTGACCGTGAGCTCCAGCGCCAGCTCGAACCCGGCGGTGCTCTCGATCGTCACCGACGCGAGGAAGGTGCGCGTGTACAGCTTGAAGTTGTTCGTGGGGTCGTGCGTCGGCACGCCGGCGAACCAGTGCAGCGTGAGCCCGGCCGTCCTGCTCATCAGTCGCTTGAGTGCCGGGCCGCCCTCCTGGCGTCCACCCCGCATGTAGCGCGAGGCGGCAACGACATCGGCGCCGTCCCGGGCCAGGGCGACCATCGCATCCACGACCTCGGGCTCATCCGAGCCGTCCGCCATCGAGACGAGCACATACGGCGCGTTCGTGCCGGCGATGCCGGCCTTCATCGCGTTGAGGACGCCGCGTCCCAGGTCGTTGCGCAGGCCGCGCAGCCCGGGTATCTCCGCGGCGAGGCGGGCGACGACCGGGACGGTCGTGTCGGCATCGAAGTCGTATACGACCACGATCTCGTGGGGGGTGCGCACACCCGCGTCGAGCGACCGCAGAACCGGCTCGACCGACGCGCCCTCGTTGTAGACGGGCAGGACGATCGCGAGCTCAGGCACCGCGGGTGTCACAGCCGCCCCGCCTCGAGCTCCTCGCGGATCCAGGGGATGACCTCGTCGAGCATCGCGTCCAGGGTGGTCGTCGCCTCGAACCCGAGGACCGCGCGCGCCTTGCGCACGTCTGGGACGCGCATCTGGACGTCATGCTCGAACGGCGGGTCCGAGACATGGCGGAACTCCACGTCCGGTCCCTTGATCCGGCACCAGATCGTTCGGGCGAGCTCGAGCACCGTCGTCGAAGTCTCGGTCGACAGGTTGAAATCCTCGTTACGCGCCGCCGGCGACTCCATCGCCAGGCGGATCCCGTGGGCGAGATCCCCGCCGTAGGTGTAGTGGCGGACCTGCGAACCGTCGCCGAGGATGTGCAGCGGGTCCTGGCCCTTGAGCACCTTGAGGACGAGGTCGGGGACGACGTGGCTGAGCGCGAGCTTCACGTTGCCGCTCATCACGACCGTGTCTCGCGCGGCACGACGCTCGCCGATGCCGACGCAGTTGAAGGGACGCACGATCGTGTACGGGAGCCGGTACTGCTCCCAGGCGCCCGCCGCGAAGTACTCCGAGGCCAGTTTCTGGAAGCCGTACGTCGAGACCGGCGGCGGCGAGGTGCGTTGCGCCCCCTCGGGCGTGGGAAAGACGGTCGTCGACTCGTACACCATCGACGAGCTGACGACCACGATCCGCTCGAGCCGGCCGGCCCGGTGCGAGGCGATCGCGGCGTCGAAGGTCGATGCGAGGATGCGCTCGTTCTCCGCCATCAGGCCGTAGGCGAACTCGTGGAAGTAGCTGATCCCGCCGATCATCGCGGCGGCGGCCACCACCTGGTCGCAGTCGTCGGCCAGCTCGCGCAGCAGCTCGGCGTCCTTGGCGTCCCCCTCGACGAAGCGGTAGCCTGGGTGATCGTCGAACGAGCGAGACAGCCGGCCGTACTTCGAGAAGTCGTCGATCCCGATCACGTCGTGGCCGGCGTCGAGCAGCTCGGGGACGAGGTAGCCGTTGATGAACCCGGCTGCCCCCGTGACGAGGATCCGCACTAGAGCCGGATCCCTTCGCCAAGGACGCCCCAGATGTCCACGACATCCTTGCCCCCGATCTCGAGCCCGCGATAGCGGCGATGCGGCGCGCCGAGGACGAGGACGTCGCTCTCGGCGACGACGCACTCGAGCGAGACGAGCCGGTCGTCGCGGACGTACGGATCCGTCGCCAGGACGCGCGCGCCGGCCCAGGTCAGGAGCTTGCGCAGCTTGTACGAGAGCGACGCGCGCGGGTCGTCGGACTCGGCCTTGAACGCCATGCCGAGGATGCCCACGGTGCGACCCTGCAACCCGCCGTAGCGCCGCTCCAGGGCGGACACGATGTAGGCCGGCAGGCCCTCGTTGACCTGCATCGCGGCCTGGCCGAGCGGGAAGTGGTCGCTCGTGTAGGCCGCCAGCTGCATCGTGTCCTTGAACAGGCAGGGACCGGCGGCGAAACCCGGGCCGGGCAGGTCGGCTGCGCGCGGGTAGTCCTCGCGGACCGCCCGCAGGACGTTCGTGTAGTCCACCCCCGCCTGGTCCGCGATCATGAAGAACTGGTTCGCTACGGCGAACTTCATGTAGCGCCACGTGTTCGTGAACAGCTTCGCCAGTTCCGCCTCGCGGGAAGTCGTCCGGATGGTCTTGCCGGCGATCCGGCCGAACAGCGCGGCCGCTCGGTCGGCCGCGACGTCGTCGTCCGCGCCGACGATCTGCGGCAGGCTGTGGAGCTCCTCGAGCGCGTGGCCTTCGGCGATCCGCTCGGGGCAGAACGCGACGTCCGCGGCGCAGCCACGCTCGGCGAGGTGCTGGGCGACATAGGCCGTCGTGCCCGGGTAGACGGTGCTGCGCAGCACGACCAGGGCCCCGGGACGAAGGTGCGGGGCGATCTGCTCCACGGCCTTCTCGAAGATCGTCATCGACGGGCCGAGGAACTCATCCACCGGCGTGCCGATGACGACCACGAGCTGGTCGGTCCTGGAGATCATCGTCGCGTCGGGGCTCAGCTCGAGGCGCCCGGTCGGCAACAGCTCCGCGAGGAGGTCGTCCGCACCAGTTTCGAGGAACGGCATCTCACCGGCGCCGATCCGATCGAGCGTCGCCTGGTTGGTATCGAAGACGCCGACGGTCAGCCCCGCCCTGGCGAAGGCCAGGCTGAGCGGCAGGCCGACGTGACCACCGCCGCCGAGGACGACGACGTCGAGGGGGGCGGCTTCCGTCATGACCGCGACTCTAGCAGCGCCACCGAACGGGTCACGCCACCGATGGTACCCACGAGGGGCGCGACTTCGGTGCGGGCCCGGTCCGAGCGGACGAGCACCCGCCCGTCCTCATCCTCGTGGACCACGCGCCAGCCCGCGGCCGCCAGCCGGCCGGTGAATGCATCCGCCCCGTCCCCGGCGGCGACGACCATCGTCACGTCCCAGGCATCAAGCTGCTCCTGCCACCCGTCCACGCCGGCCTCGACCCGCTCGACCTGCTCCCAGACCTCCGGCGGGAACAGCTCGATCCGCGAGTCGAGGGCGACGGGAAGGTCGGGGAGCGTCCACTCGAACCACGACCCCCATGGCTGCGGCTGGAACAGGCGATCGCCCGGGGCCGCGAGGTCGCGGACCGCGGCGGTGATGCCGGGCGGCGCGTTCCCGACGACCCCGACCGGTGTCCCGAGCCCAGGGTCCAGTGGTCGCCACAGCGGGAGCAGTGCGACACAGGCGACGACGATGAGCCCCGCGACCACGACGTTGAGCCGGCGGATCAGTGGCGGGTCGACGCGCGCCGGGGCCCCGGCCGCCGTCTGGGCGAGGATCCCGGCGACGGCGGTCGCCGCGGCCACGGGCCACCAGGCCATCCCTCGGACCGCATACGCGCCGATCAGGAAGAACGTCCCGAACCAGGCGAGCGTCGGCCACGGCGTCGGACGGTCACGGCGGGCGAGCAACGCGGCGACCGCGAGCGCGGACGCGTAGAACATGATCCCGGAGCCGTCACGAAGCGACGTCGGCTGCCACTCGGAGATGCGCGAGGTGACCAGCGGGTTCACCGACAGGCCGACGGCATAGACCCAGACCGCCGGTCCGAACGGTGTCACGCACGCGGTGAGCACGCAGGCCAGCGCGACGACCAGCGTCCGATGCGGGCTGGCGACCCGGTCGTGGAGGTCCTCCAGCCAGGCCAGGCCGAGGACGAGCGGCGCAAGGAAGAAGGACCCATGGAGGTTCGCCCAGACGAGCACGACCAGGGGGATGAGCCAGAGCCGGCCCCGATGGCGGCGCCGATCGGTGACGATCAGCAGGACCAGCGCGAAGCACGCCATCCCGAGGAGCTGGGGCCGCAGCGTCAGCGCGACGCTCGCCACGAAGAAGGCGGCCAGGGTCAGCAACGCGGAAGTCCGCTCGTCGAGGCCGCGCCGGCGGCAGATGACCAGGACCGCCCCGAAGATCCACGCGATCAGCGCGGCCCGCAGGAGGGCGAGGCCCGTCCAGCCGCCGAACCGGTACGTGAGCTCGAGGATGAGCTGGGCGCCCCACTGTTGATCGACCCACGGCAGCCCGGCGGCGGTGAAGGTCCAGGTGTCGACGGTGGGCAGCGCGCCCGCGGCCAGCATCTCGGCGCCGGCGCGCAGGTGGTACGTCAGGTCGACCGATGACAGCCCCGCGATGAGCGATGCGAGCACCGGGAGCGCGACAGCGAGGAACAGCCACAACGCACGAAGTGACACGGCGGCATCCTAGCCGCCGATGGTGCGCCCTGGCACCACCCCGAAGGTCCTATCGGGGGTCAGCCGGCCGCAGCCACCTCGGACGGACGCACCGCCCGCGCGCCCTCGTCGTAGATGGCCGCGATGGCGGACACCATGAGTTCTACGCAGAAACGGTCGTGGACAAGGTCATGCCCGGCCCGGCCGATCGTGTCTGCGAACGGATGGTCGCGCAGCAGGCGGACGATGGCGACGGCGAGCCCCGCGGCATCATGCGGCTGCACGAGCAGCCCGGTGACGCCATCCTCGATCATCTCCGGGATCCCACCGACTTCGGACGCCACGACCGGGCGCGAGAGCGCCATCGCCTCGAGGATCGACAACCCCTGGGCCTCGCGGTACGAGGGCAGGACCGCGACATCGAGCGCTGCGGTCACCTCCGGGATGTCGTCGCGACGCCCGGTGAAGACGACGCGGTGCGCGATGCGGAGCTCGCGCGCCTGCATCTCCAGGGCCTCGCGCCGAGACCCCTCGCCCACGACGAGCAGGTACGCCTCCGGGACGTCCCGAAGGACCATCGGCCAGGCCTCGAGCAGCGTGGGGTGGCCCTTCTCGGGCTCCAGGCGGGCCACGACACCGACGATCTTCGAGCCAGGCTCCAGGCCATAGTCCTCAGGCAGCGTGCAGCATGGCACGGTCTGGTCGTAGCGCGACAGGTCCACGCCGTTGTAGATGCGTCGGACGGGCGCCGTCGTCCGGCCCTCGGCGACGAGCTTGCGCTCGATCATCCGCGAGACCGCGATGAGCTGGTCGATCCGGGGCGTCAGGTCACGCAGGACCTGCTTGTCGCTCTCGTGGCGGACGCGGCTCGAGTGGACGGTCGAGACGACGTACGGTCGGCGGTGCCCGATCTCGCCGAGGGCGATCGCCGCACGCGTACCCACGGTCTCGGCGCGGAACATGTGGTTGTGGATGACGTCGGGACGGACCTCCGCCAGGTGGGCCGCGAGCGCGCCGACGGCGATCGCGTCGTCCGGCTCGTCGATGACCAGGACCTGGAACCCGGCCCGCTGGAGCTTGCGGACCGCGCTGCCGTTCGAGAGCGCGACGACGGTGGCGTCATAGCGCTCCCGATCGAGCCTCGTGAGGAGCGAGTAGAGATGCTCCTGGGCGCCGCCGTTCGTCCCGGTGGCCAGCACTTCCACGACACGGATCCGGCCACCGTTGACGGTCGGCCGGACGATCGTCTCGAGGCAGGGGTCGAACTCGCGGGGTGGGGTCATGTCAGTCCCTTCGTCGGACCAGGAGGCGCTGGATGGGCTCGTCCGCCGCGCCCCATTCGTACTTGTAGGCCTCGTCCCCGCGGAGGAAGTCGAGCCGTCGCTTGCCGCTCGCCAGCGCCCGCACCACGTAGAGATAGGTCAGCAGCACCCCGGGCGACAGGTCGCGCGCCTCCGGATCGACACCGGCGTTGTAGTAGAGGTAGCCATCCGGGGTCTCGAAGTGGATGCCGGCGGCGATGCTGCGGGTTCCCACGGACAGGACGGCCAGGCGGAGGGGACCGGTCGGCCCGAACAGCTCGAACAGCCGACGGAAGAGCACGCGGCTCTGCTCGCCGCCCGGGGTCGCGGGGAAGAGGCCATCGTGGCCCCAGCGCTTCTGGTGGAGCTCGATGAAGCGATCGAGATCGGCCAGTGGATCGGGCGAGTCGACGAGACGCACCTCGCCGACGGACTCGGCTCGCCGGAACTTGCGCCGGATCTCGTGGCGCTCCTTCTTGCCGAGCGTCCCGAGCCAGCCGTCGACGTCAGCCCCGTCCGGGAGTGTCACCACCGGACAGACGCCCTCGCGCTCCACGTTGAGCGTCCAGCCATGGGTCATCTCGCGCGCCCCGAGCGCCGCGGCCAGCTCCTCGGCGGCCGGGTCGCCACAGCGCAGGCGCCGCAGATCCACCACGTCCCAGCGGTGCGAACCACCGCCCGCAAGGTAGGTCGCGACGGCATCGCTCACCGCGGGCAGGTCGCGCGGGTCGGCAAGGACGGTCGCGTAGTCGGCGTGGTATGACGCCCCGAAGAAGATGCCCGTCGCGCTCGGGCTGACCGTCGTGAGCTCCATGTCCGCACCGTGGCGCATCCGCGTATGGGTCAGCGCGTCGGAGGGTTCGACCTCGTACCGGTGCATGAGCGGGACGATGGCGATCGGGTCCGCGCCCGGTGGCGCGCCGCGGGGCACCACGACCACCGTCTCCTCGTGCGCGTTCTCGCCGTAGGCGTCCCACCACGCGCGCTGGAAGGCCCAGGCCGAGAACGGCGTCGCCCACGGATTGCTGGCCGCGAGCGCGTCCCAGGTCGTGGGCGCGATGTCGGCGATTGGCCGCTGCTCGGCCCGGAGGACCGCCGAGTCGCGCTGCGTGACGAGTCTGCCAAGGGCCGCGGCGGCCCCCGGACATGCGGGCTCGGCGTCGAGCGTCGGGGAGGTCATCGGCGCGAGGATACATCGCTCGCCGGAAGTTGGTTGCGCGGGCAACCGGATCGGGTCACCGGTCGGCGATGCCGTCGGTCAGTCGGCGGATCAGGAAGTACTCCGGGCGCGGGTGGTCATCGGTGATCAGCGGGCCATCGCCGGCATAGGCGCGCGCGGCATCCTCGTCGAGCCATCGCTGTCGCGCGATGACCCCCACCCAGTCGTCGACCGACCGTGCCGGTGAGTCATACGCGGACGAGATGTCCTCGAGGACGCCAGGGCGTGCCAGCGCTGCACGGACGGCATCGGCGTCGAACCCGAGCGGCTCGTCGGATCCCAGCAGGTAGACGCCGTAGCCGCCGGCACCGCGGATGACTTCCACCTCCGGGAACACCGCGGCGAACGTCCGGATGTGCTCCTTGAACTCTCCCTCCGGGGCGCCATAGGGGACCCATTGCATCATCACGCCGCCGGGCGTCAGGTGGTCGCGTCCGGCCTCGTAGTACTCGAGCGACGAGATGACGGACGCCCCGGAGCTCTCGATCGGCGGGGGCGGGTCTGTGACGATGATGTCGAAGCGCTCGTCGGTCAACTCGAGGTGGTTCCGGCCATCGGTGACGAGGACGCGCCCCTCCGGGTCGGCCAGGACCGCCGCGGCGTCGTCGTAGTAGTGACCGAACATCCGGGGCACGGATGGGACCAGCTCCACGGCGTCGGTGCGCAGGCCTGCGATCAGCGCCGCCCGGTACGCCGTCCCCATCCCGAACGCGACGACGAGGGCTCGCGTCGCCTCGGGTCGCGCCACGAGCGGCAGGATCGGCATCAGCTTGGCGTCGACGGTGAGCAGGGTCATCGAGGTCCCAGCGACCCAGAGCTCGGGCGTGGATCGGATCTGCCCGGCCTGGACTGAGGCGATCTCGTCCTCGACGGAGTCGAAGAGCGCTCCACCGCGGGCGGCGATGAACGCCTCGTTGGGTTGCACGACCGCGCCCGGCCGGACCGCCGCGACGAGCACCACCGCGAGCGCGCCGGCACCGCACGCAAGGGCCGGGATCGACCTCGGCCGACCCGCCAGGGCGAGCGCGATCGCCAGCGCGCCGTTGGTCGCCGCGAGCAGGACCACGACGGTCGGCGAACCGACGAGGGGCATCAGGACGAACGGGATCAAGAGGCTCCCGAGGATCGCGCCGGTGGTGTTGACGGCGAGCAGCGAACCGGACTCGGTGCCCGCCTCGGCGGCCTCGTCGCGCAGCAGGGCGGACGCGGTCGGAAAGGCGATCCCGAGGGTGACCGTCACGGGGAAGACGACCAGGAACGCGGAACCGATCAGGGTCGCGATGGTCTGGAGCGGCCGGCCCGGGTCGAGCGCCTCCGGCTGGCCGATGACCCACACGAGGCCGATGATCGC
>Ga0209109_10001818_pt1 | contig 11664 bp, 7 predicted proteins | sample Rifsed10ft2_FD_184004 | JGI IMG/M metagenome (GOLD analysis project Ga0209109, IMG submission 184004) | Soil microbial communities from Rifle, Colorado, USA - sediment 10ft 2 (version 2) | ecosystem: Environmental > Terrestrial > Deep subsurface > Rock core/Sediment | place: Rifle, Colorado... | reverse complement strand
CGCGGCCCTGCAGATAATCGATGTCGTAATCGAGTCCCGGCCGCAGGTCGACGACGCCCGTGACGAGCCCGGAATCCTTGTCGCGCAGCTCGATCCGGACTCGCTCGGAGCCGGTCAGCACGTCCTGGTTGCGGAGAAAGTAAAGCGACCCGCCGGTGCCTCTGAACTCATCACGACTCGCGATGGTTCCCGGTTCCGCAGCGAAGGCATCGAGCGCCACGCGCTGCTCGCCGAAATCCGTAGTGGCCTCGGATTGCCAGTGCGCATTGCCGCCGTAGAGCCCGCGGTCGACGTGCGCGAGCTCGTTCTCCAGGTAACCGACTTTGAAGTTGCCCCAGAGCGCGTGACTCTCGTCGCGGCTCACCTTGACGTAGAGCTTGCCCTGTGTGGGCGCGACCTCTTCGACGACGCTGTCATCGCCAAAGGTCGGGAAGTGGTAGTCCGGATCGATGCGGCGGAAGAGCGAGTCCGGTGACTTGTCCAGGAAGTTGCTGAACAGGTCTTTCACCGGACCTTCACGAGTATCGGCGCTCGCCGTCACCCGCCAGTGATCGGGCAGCTTCTCGGTGATGTAGAAGGCCAGCCGCCCGTCGAACGAGGAATCGAAGTCATAAGGCGCATTCTCACCCTGCAACAGCTCTGCGGGACCGCTGGTGCGACTCTCGGAAACCGTGAGGTCCGCGATACCCACGTAGAAGCGGTCCTTGGGCTCGAACTGCATATCGCGCAGGTACAGCGTTTCATTGCCCGCCTCGTCGCGGACGGCCACTTCGACCGTATGCATGCCAGTCGGCAGGATGGTTTCCGCGATGAAGTTGCCCTGCGCGTCGACCGGAATCTGGCGGCCTCCCACCCACACCGTGTGCTGCGGCGGGATATTGCTGCCGGCGACCTTGACCGTGCCGCTGCTCAGGCGAATGTTCTGGACCGCAAGCTGGCTTTCGCCATAGCCCGCCAGCAGTTCGCCTTCGGGCAGCGGTGGAGGCGCATCAGTCGCCGGGATCTCCTCCTCGGCCAGCCCGAAGTAGGTCGTGACTCCGATGGCGCTCTCGCCGGCGAGCAGCTCGCCATCCGCAGCCGGATCGCCCGTGCCGAAGTAGGTCGTCACGCCATTGGCGTCATCGGCAGAGGGCTGTCGCTGCACTTGTTCCGCTGCCAGCGCTCGCGCCACCATCGCCTCGGAGGGCCAGCTCTCGAGGTCGGGGTCGCCATGAATCATCGACAGCGATTGAGCACTCGTGTCGTCGAACTGGCCGTTCTTGCCGTACGCGCGCAGTACGTACTTAAATGCGCGGTCGGAGCCCGCGAACTGCGGCATGACGGGCTGCCATTCCGCGAATCCACCGGAATCGATTTCGAGCACGGCCAGCGGCACATCGTCGGGCGACTGCTCGGCGCTGAATATGCGCACCTCGGCCCGCTCGATGAAGTGCCAGTAGTTGGCATACATGCTGAAGCGCACCGGCTCACCGACCAGGAACCCGTTCTCCATCGGGTGAAACGCCACCGCGGCCGGCGATGCCACGACGCTCAGGCGCGGCCGGGCGGTGAGGTTGTCGAACTGGAACTGGATGTCGGCCTTATCGAGCGCGACGTCGGTGCAGCGCTGCACGTCGGATGAGCTGCGATCGGGATCGTCGATCGGCACACCATCGACGCTGATGTGCATCATGTTGAGCCCGTAGGAGCTCTTGGTGCTGAGCTCACGCGTCATGCGCGTGATGTCGACACCCTCGTAATCGTCGAGCGCGGCGAGCTCGTCGTAGACCACCTGCACGACGACCTGCGAGCTCGGGTCCTGGGTGAAGCCGGCATTCACCACGTCGGAAGAATGGACGAACCCGCGGCCCTCGTGCTCGGCTTGCGCGGGGGCGAGACCCATCTGGTCCCGGATCGTGTCCATGGCGCGGCGCGCCCGCGCAGCGGAAAGACCAATGTCGTCGCCGTAGATTGCGGCCGTGCGCCGGTCGAGACGCTCGTTGCCGGTGTAGCCGACGAAACGCAGGCGCGCGTTGGTCTTGCCACTCACGTCCGCGAGCGCGCGACGCAGCTGCTCGGTGTAGCGCGCCGGAATGACCGGACGGCCCTGCTCGAGCTCGAGCGGTGCGATGCTGCCCCAGGGCGGGTCATAGACCTTCGTGGTCCACTCCGTGCCATCGGTCGCCGGGCAGAGCTGCGGTTCGTCCGGCAGCTCCTGCAGGGGATCGTCGTGCCAGAACTGCACCTCGATGCGGCGATTGAGGGCACGGCCCTGGGCGGTATCGTTACTGGCAAGCGTCGCGGTCGCGCCGCGGCCATCGCTTGCCAGGGCCGCGCTCGGCAGATTGAGCGCTTCCTGCACGGCGAGTGCGACGCGATGCGCGCGAGCCTTCGAAAGCGCGACATGGTCGCCGTAGATGCGTGCGTTGCGTCCGGCGAGCGGTACGTTGTCGGTGTAGCCAATGAACTTGACGACGACGTTCTGCTTGCCTTCGAGGTTGTGCAGCGCTTTGCGGATGTGCTCGATGAATTCGAGCGAGACGTCGGTGGTCTCATCGTCATAGTGCAGCGGCGGCACGAGATTCTTGATACGCGCGCGCCGCTCGTGACCCTCCATGAAGCGCAGCTTGCAGAGAGTCTCCATGCGACAGACCTTGACCTTCTTGAAGTCCTGCGCGACCAGGACCTCCTCTTGCGCGATGCGCTCCCTCGGTTCGTCGTACCACACCTCGACTTCGACGCGCCGATTGAGCGCTCTGCCGTCTTGCGTCGCGTTGGTGGCGATCGGACGCGTATCGCCGGCCCACTCGTATGTCATGGCCTCCGGTGGCAGCGTGAGCGCCCGCTGCAGGAATTCCGCCACCTGCCCCGCGCGCTCGCGCGACAGGCCCGCGTTGTCCTGGTACACGCGTGCCAGCGCCAGGGACAGCGGTTGGGTATCCGCGTGGCCGACGAGATGCAGGCGGACGTTGCGACGGTCGCGCACCTCATCGAGAGCCTTGCGCAGGAGCTCGACGTATTCCGACGGAATGTCGGCGACGCCCGACTCGAAATGGATCGGCGGGATCACGTTCGTGAGCTTCACGGTCTCGAGCGCCTCGCCCGCGACGTCACGCAGCTCGAACTCATCGCCCGCTTCGCTGTGCAGTGTTGCAGGATCGCGCACCCACTCGTTGACCGGCTCGTCGCTCGACAGGTGTCGCTCGACGCCCTCGCCCAGTTGCGACTCAGTGACCGTCTGCGCGACGGCGGCGGCGGAAGTCACCAGTCCGCATATCAGCGACGCGAAGAGTTTCTGCCACATACCGTTCACCTGCTAACTCCCGGGCGCTCGCCCCGCTGCTTCGGCGGGCCGCCCAGTCGCCAGAAGACCTCTGGTTCGATCTTCAGCTCATACGAAGCGTCGAGCGCCTTCCAGCCGCTCAGGACCTGCTCCTTGACCGCGTTGAGACGCCGCTCGACGAGCCCGGCATCCTCGATTTCCGCCAGGTAGGAGAGACGCAGGAGCGAGGGGGCCTTGCGCAGCTCGGCGAGCAGCAGCTCGATTCGCGGCTGCCACGGCAGCCGGATCTCGATACTGCCGGGCTCGAACACGGCATCCGCAAGATCCAGGCTCACCACGCGGTAGATCGAGGCGCCGAAGTTCATGCGCAGCGTCTTGCCGCGCGTGGCGCGCTGCACGCGCACCTGGTCCGTCGATGGCCGGTAACCGCTCGGTAACGTCCGGTCGTCGAGCTTCAATACGAAGTTGCTGCCGCGACCCTCGATCGGAGTGGTCGCACAGGTGATGTGGTATCGACCGTAGGCATCGGTCGTCGCGACCAGACCGCGCGCGGTCACGAGCCGCACGTTCGCCAGGCCCGCCTCGCCGGCCTGCTGCAGCCCATCGCGATTGCGGTCGTCGAACACCTTGCCCGTCACGTCGGTGCAGTCGAACGTCGGATCGGGGACGACGCGCACGGTTGCCGTGGCCTCACCCGACAGCGCGACGTTGGTGACCTCGAATTCGGCCTGCGCGCGATTGACGAATTCGCCTTCGCCGACGCCGGCGCCGACCGCGAGGAGCAGCATGAGGGTGCGCACCTGACCGATGTCGATCGTAAGATCGCTCCAGGTGAGCTCGCGGCCCGCAAGTTCCGGCTCGGTAGCGACACCATCGATGCGCGCCGAGCCTTCGACGTAACGGAAGCCCGCCGGGAAGCGATCCACGATCTGCACGCCCTCGAGCAGCGGCCTCTCGCCGGTGTTTCTCACGGTGATCGTGTACGGCACGAGCTGACCACGCGTCACGTTGACCGTCGGCGTGGTCTTGGTGATCGCGAGCGCCGCCAGGAGCTGCGGATCGATCGGGATGTGGTTGTTGAAGATCTGGCTCGAGCCCGGCACGAAACCGTCATCGAGCGTCAGGTGCACGTGATAGTTCGTACCGACACTGCGCAGTGGCAACGAAGCGGCGGGTGCGAACTCGAAAGTCTGCACCTCGCAATGCTGCGCGGTGGCGGGAATTGCGTCGTTGGCGCTGCCCGGGCACGCGGGGACAGAGAACGGTCCGGTCGCGGGGCCCGAAGTGGGCGGAATGAGCTCGGAGTAGCCGGCGACGTAGCCCGCTGGCGGCGCGGCGACGTCGAGAAGGTAGTTGCCGCCACTCGCACAGGCCGGATCGGAGAAGCTGATATCGAACCGGTAGTAGCCGGAAGCCAGTGTGACCTGACCCTGCTGTGCCGGATCGTAGAAGCAACTCGCCGGCAGCGCAGCACGACTGCCCGCCTGCAGCAATCTCAGGGTCGCGCCGGCGATCGGCGTGCGCGTCATCGTGTTGTAGACCACGCCGTTCGGCTCGATCGGCAGGTTGAGGTTCTGCAGGTTGTCGCCGGACTGTATGACGATGTCGGCGATGCGCTGCAGTTCGTTGGTGAAGATCGAATCCGCGCGGCCGAGCTTCGCGGTGTTGGGTCCGGCACCGGGCGCGACGAAGCGCAGCTCGTAGCGATCGGCTGTCGCATAGTTCGGCGCCACACCGCTGATCTGATAGACGCCGTTGGCATCCGTGAGTGCCGTTTGAATGAGCCCATCGTTGCGGTAGAGCTCGACCGCCCAGTCCTCGAGCCGGCGCTCGTTGACGTCGATAACCTTGTTGAAGTTGGCGTCGTGCCACGCCGTGCCGTTCAGGATGCCGACACCGACGATGCCGCCGACGTCGATCGACACGCTCGCGCTCGCGGTCTGCACGGGATCGTTCCAGTAGACCGTCGCCGTGTTCGTCACGCGCGTGCCGATCGCGAGGTTCGCGTTCAACACCGCGCGGAAGCGCAGCAGCACCGAGCGGCCCGGTTGCAGCGGGCCGTTGGCGGTCGAGTAGTCGGCCGTCAGCAGCGAGTCCACGACCGTGACGCCCGCGGCCGCGCCGTTCATCGTCCACGACGCCGGGACGAACTCGAGGTAGCCGGCCTGCGGCACGGCGATGTCGTCCCGGATCACGACGGCGAACGCCGGCAGCGTGCCGATGTTGGTGACTTCGACCGTGTACTCAAGCGTCGCGCCCGCGAGCGCCGGGCCGCCGCCGACGACGGCCACCTGCTTCACGATGCCGAGCGTCTGCAGGTCGCCGACGACGACGACGGTCGGCTCGGGTCCGGTCGCGGGATTGCCGTCGCCGTCGGTCAAGAGGTCCGGCATCTCGGCCGTATCGACGACGGCCTGGTTCGCGATCACCGTGCCGGGCGGCACGCCGTCGTTCACGCGCAGATCGAATTGCACGACGGCCATCTGGCCGCCCGACAGCGTGCCGGCCCCGGGGGCCGGCAGCGGCGGCGTCAAGTTCGACGAGCTCACGTCGACGCCCGCGACGAGCGGCGACACGCCGCCGTCGGGCCGGCCTACAGGCTCACCGTTCAGCGTCATCGAGTCGGCGACGTACGTCGTGTTCGCCGGCACCGAGTCGCGCAGCACGGCCTGCGTGATCGGCCCCGCGCCGTTGTTGTGAATCCTGATCGTGTAGCGCAGCACATCGCCCGCGTCGACGATGCCGGGCGACATGGCGTCGACTTGCAGCGCCGCCGCCTTCTCGGCGTACAGCCGCTGCACGACTGTCACGGTGTGCGCGTCCTCGTGGTCCAGGGTGCCGACGGTGCCGTCGGTCAGCGTGCGCGTGTAGACGCTGCGGTTCGGATTCGCGTCGGTGTCGTTGAACCACTGGGTCGCGCCGGCCACGTTCGTCAACGTGATGCCGGTCTGTGTGCCGGAGTCGAGCTGCGTGCGATACGCGATGACCAGACGTTCGCCTACACCAATCATCGAAGCGGCAGTGAGCGTGTTGAGCGTGAGCTCGCACGCGGCGCCGTTGTAGACGAGCGAATAGTCCGTCCCCTGGACCAGCGGACCTTTGCCCGGCACCGGCGTGACGCCGTCTGCCGCGAAAACGCGCGCACTCAACACTTCCGGCGTGGTGTCGCACATCCCCCCGGTCGGGCCGTCAGGCAGCCGATCGACGAGCGTCACGTCAACCGCGGCGGACACCCCCAGGTTCCGCACGTCGAGGACGAAATCACCCCACTCTGTCGCATTCATCGTCGCCGGGCCCGACTTCTCGACCGTGAGCTCCGGCGTGCCGGGTATGAATTGGCCCACGAGGCCCGAGGTGTTGGTGGTGCCACCTTCCCTCGTGATGAATTCGGACACTGGATTACCGTCGACGAGAAAGCTCATCGACAACGTGTAATCCACTCCGTCGACCTGGAACGTCGTGGGCTGGGCCGAGGCGACGATGGTGACTCGGTCCGTACACCCCTCTCCGGGCGGCGTCGGATAAGGACAAGGCGTCTGGTTGTTCGGGGTTTCCTCGTGGTTGAGCGTAAAGGTGAAGGTCAATGGACCGGTTGAGACACCGTCCACGCTGAGCACGAGGACTACATCGAGCTGAGTTGAAGTTAAAGAAGGATCGCCGACCTCGAAGTTCCGGTGCGTAAATGTCCCAAGAGAAAAGAAGGGGATGGGCCCGGGGAACGTCTGAGGGGGCGGGAGCGTAGCGGTGAAGTCATAGCCGCTTTGCGGCGTACCGGACGTTGTGCCCCACCTGATAATCGAGGTCGGTATACCGTTTGTGATGACGGGATCACCCGGCTGACTTCCCGGGAGGTTGTCCACTGGGTCATGCCAGAGTCCGGTAACGGATAGGTAAGTGATTTGAGCTGCCGACGCGCTCCCGGTCAGAACCAGAGCGACCAATGCAGAAACCAGTGCGCTTATGAATGATTTCTTCATTGCGCTGCCGTTGACGTGTCGCGAGGCTTTCCTACGCCGCCGGCAAGAAATCGATCGGATAAACGATGGTGATCGCCGGTACTTCCTTGGCTCCGAAGTCGAACGTGTGCACACGGTCGACGATCTGTGTCACGAGCTCGGGCGCATCCATGTCGGTAGCGTGCAGCTGGCAGAACGAGACGCTGCCGTCCGGCTGGATCGTCAGGCGCAGGACCATCTGCCCTTGCAACGTCGGATCGCGTCGCAGCTCGCGGTTGTACAGGCGATAGAGCGCCGATTTGTAGCGATCGAAAACGATCTGGATTTCTTCATCCGTGCGCGCGAGGCCCGGGCCGTCGCTCAACGGCCGCTCTCCGGGCCCGATCGCATCGATGTTGCTGGAGGCCTGCGTCAGCGCGGCGCCTTGCATCGGGCCACGCACGCCGCCGCCGTCCGCGCCGAAATCGCGGCTGAGTGAGGCGAGCCTGATGCCGCCGCTCGATCCGGGCGCGTTGGTCGTCAACATCGAGCGCTCGGGACGCAAACCCGAGCTCTGGTTCGCATTGTTGATGCGTGCCTGCGAGCCGAGACGCGCCACGACGGCAGCTTCCTTGATCTGAGCGAGCTTCTCGCGGAAGGCGAGAATTCCCTGCTCGGGTTCCGGGACGTCCGCAGGTGTGGGCTCGGGCTCAGACACCTTGGCCATGCGTTGCGGCTCGCGCTCCTCGACCGGCTTCTGCTCTACGAGCTTCTCTTTCGGCTCCGGCAGAATCACGGGCGGAGGTGGCGGCTGTGGCAGCTCTTCCATCATCAGGGTCACGACGCGCTCCGGCACGTCGGCCTGCTCTTCGAGGACGTGCAGGGGCAGATCGATCAACGGCAGAAGCAGCGCGATGAGGAAGCTTGCGAGGAGTGCGATGGCCAGCGATTTGCGGAAACGCCGGTCGTCCTCGACGCCGCGCGTCCACGCGGGCACCGGCTCGCGGGAACTGATCGCTTCGATCTCCCGCTCGACGATCCATTCGTGCTGGCGCCGCTCCTCCTCCTCCAGCGCCTCGAAGACATCGTCCTCGAGCAGGTAGGTGTGTTCCTGCTGCCGGTCGATCTCTGCGAGCAGTCCGCGCCGGCGCTCCTCGATTTCGTTCACGCGCCCCTGGAATACCTCCACGCGCTCTCGCACGCGGCGCATGTGCTCGTCACTCGCGGCGGCGGCAGTCTTGTTGTCCCAGAAGAGCGCCGCTCCACCGGTCTTGTTGAGCTCCTCCAGTGCAGCACACGCGTCGTGCAGCAGCCCGTGCTGCGTGCGCTCGGTGGCCATGGCTTCGAGCTCAGCTTCGACCGCGCGCAGATCGCGCACGAGTCGGTCGAGTTTTTCGCGCGCCTCCTCGAGCCGCGTCGCCAGCTCCAGGGCTGTCGCGGCTTCTTGACCGGTCGCTGCGTCTTGACCGGTCGCGGCGTCTTGATCTGTCGCGGTGTCCTGATCTGGCGCGACGTCTTGAGCTGTTGCGGCTACCATGAGTCCACCCGGTGCAATGATTGGACGTGGGCGCTTAGGCTCACGCGGTCTCGAGACCAGCGGCAGCGAGCGGCGTGTCGCGCTCGATGACGGCGAGTGAAATCTTGCCGTACGAGGCAGCGGTGCAGGTCGCCATCACCTTCTTCACCACCTCGTAGGGCAGGGACTTGTCGGCGAGCACCGTGATCTCGTGCGCAGCGAGCCGCGCGTTCCCGGCGTCTGCGGCTTCGCCGACCAGCATCGGCCGAGCGAGCACTGCACGCAGCGGCTCGATGAGCGGTGTGCCGGACTCGCTGATCTCCGCCAGTGTGACGATCAACTCGCCCTGCACGAACAACTGATCCTTGGTGATCATCACGACCACGGACTGCTTCGGCGGCGCCTCGGCAGTCGACTGCGGGACCTCCACGTCCTTCGCGTTCTGCACGATCTCCACGTTGGTGGAGTAGACGAGGAGGAACGCCACCATCACCGACAGAATGTCGATCAGCGGAATGAGATTGAGCTCCGCGTCGGCACGGTAGTGCATGGCGTTCTTCATGCGGGTGCGTACCGGGATCAACGTGCTCATGGTGCGTCTCCAACGGCGATGCGCGTGAACAACGCCACTCGCGTGGGTTTCTCCTCGCCACTCTCGTCAGCCGTCTGCTGGTCTCCCGTCCCGGCCTCACCGGCGGGGGATGCAGCTGGCATTTCCCTGCTGCGGATCGCATCCATCACCTGGATGAGGTTGTCGTACTCCACGTCGCGCTCCATCAGCACCGAGGCGCTGTCGACGTCCGGATACTCGCGCTTGAGGGACAGCGCGAGGTCGGACAGCGCTTTCAGGTCGTACTCGCCGTTCACCGCCGGAAGCGCTGCGATCTGCGTGCTGCCATTGGTCAGCTCGAGGCCGTCCTTGCGCACGATCACCTCGAGCCTGAAGGCAGGCTCCGCGACATTGCTGCCCGCAGAGCTCGGCAGGTCGAGCTGCAGAACCGTGATGCGTGCAAACACCGCCGTCATCAGCAGGAACGTGACCAACACCGTGAAGATGTCGATCATCGGCACCAGCAGAAGCTCGGCCGGCTTGCGCGCGCGACGCAGGTGAGAGTCGTACATGGGCGATCCTTACGCGTTCACCGCGCGCGGCAGCGCGACGGGGCCTTGCAACATGGTCCGCTGACGACTCGTGAGCGCGGTCAGGAACTTGATCGACACCGACTCCAGGCTCTCGATCAGCTGCGTGGTCTTGGTCTGCAGCAGCGCATGGATGACCAGGAATGGCACTGCCGTCACCAGGCCGAACGCGGTGCAGTTCATCGCTTCCGAGATGCTGGCCGACAGCAGGTTGGCCTTCTCGGCCGGGTTGACGGTCGCCACCGCGGCGAAGGCGCTGATCAGACCACTCACGGTACCCAGGAGCCCGAGCAGCGTCGCGACGTTTGCGAGCGTCGCGAGGTAATGCGTGCGCTTCTCGAGCTGCGGCATGATCTCGGTCATGCGTTCCTGCATCGCGGTCTTGACGTCGTCACGGCGACGCACCGCACCCTGCAGCGCCAGGCCCATGCTGAGCAGACGGGCGATGGCCGACTCGTCCTTGCTGGTAAGCTCGCGGGCCTTGTCGAAGTCCCCGCTCGCCAGTGCCGGCTCGACCTGGTTCCACACGTTACGATTTTTCACGCTCATGCGCGTGAGACTGACGTAACGCTCGATCGCGATCGCGGTGCCGACTGCCCCGACGAACAGGATCGGCAGCATGAACGGGCCGCCCTCTACGAAGAACTTCACGATTCCATAGAACATGTCCACCGTTGCACCCTCCTGTTTCACCAATCACTTTGAATTCGTACGGATCTCGTAATAGGCCAGCTCGCGCATAAAGACGTCCTTGTCGACGGGCTGTGTGGCATCGTCGAGCAGCTTCGAGAAGCCCGGCATGTCGCCGAGGTTCGAGCTCTTCCAGGGCACGATCACGAGTGACTTGGGCGCCTCGTCGTTGCCCAGGATCGACATGCCCGACATCTCCACGTCGCCGTCGACCTTTCCTTGCTGTTTCGACTCCGCGTTCGCCGGTGCCTGCTGTTGCTCCGCGTTGCGCTCCTGCTTCGCCTTGCGTTCGCCCGCCGCTTGCTCCTTCGCCTCCGCCACGCGCGTGGCGGAATCGCGCTCGACGGTGTCGTCGGCCGCGACTGTGGCGGCGATGAGTAGGGATGTGCAGAAAACGACTGAGCGCCACATGTGTCCTCCTAGTGACTCGTCCTCGCGCGCAAATCCGCAATCCACATCGCGGCATTCGGGTCATCCGGCACCGTCTGCTGATAGGCGACGTAGTTGTCCAGGGCGCAGGGGAGATCCGCGAGATAGAGATCGCAGAGAATCGCGAGATTGAGCCGCGCAAAGTGAAATCCGGGAGAGAGCGCGATCGCCTGCTCGTAGCTCGCCCGCGCCGCCGCGAAATCGCCTTTCCTGCGCTGGAGCAGACCGAGCTCGTTGTAGGCGACCGGATGCCGCGGATTGAGCTCGAGAGCGGTCTTCAGGCTCGCAATGCCCTTGTCCAGCTCGCCCACTCGGCCATAGGCGATGCCGAGATCGATGTGAGGCGCGGTCACATTGGGCGCGCTCTCCGTGACCTTGAGCAGCAACGCGATACCCTGCTGGTACTGATTCTGCTCGAGCAGCCGTGTGGCGCTGTCATAGTTGCTGCGCGTGTCGAGCGCAACCCGCACTTCCTCGGCGATCGTGAATCCGCTCGGGTCCTGCTGCAGTTCCGCCTTCACACTGCGCTGGGTCGGCCGCGTGGTCGAGCAGGCAATGAGCATCACTGCCGCCGTGACCGCGGTCAGTGCACGGCAGGTCGTCAGCAATCGAGTATCAGTGCGCGACTGCATGGCTAGTTCCCGTTCGGCGCCTGCTCGAAGAGGATCGTCTGGCCCGTGCTGGCCGTCGGC
>Ga0209109_10001817_pt1 | contig 11666 bp, 6 predicted proteins | sample Rifsed10ft2_FD_184004 | JGI IMG/M metagenome (GOLD analysis project Ga0209109, IMG submission 184004) | Soil microbial communities from Rifle, Colorado, USA - sediment 10ft 2 (version 2) | ecosystem: Environmental > Terrestrial > Deep subsurface > Rock core/Sediment | place: Rifle, Colorado... | reverse complement strand
CATGACGGAAGTGTACCACGGCGCCCCGCGAAGGAGCTACCGAAAAGTGTACGAGGAATTCGTTTCCCGCCCGCTGGAGCGACTTCTCGGCGACCGGCGTTTGCGCCCGCCCCGTGCGTCAGGAGCGAAGCGCCTGATTCGGATCCAAGGCAGCCGCCCGCCTCGGTCTTGTGAACGACATCTCCGGAAGCGATCTTCAGCGCCACCGGAAGACCGATTTCGGCGGCTGCCTTCTCGGCTGCCTCGGCGGAATGACAAACCTTGTAGCGGGCAAGAGGGATGCCACAAGCTTCCGCCACCGCGAAGGCTTCATCAAGGTGAAGTTGAGCCCGGCCGGCCGCCCGCACTCGCTCGAAGACGGTGGCCACCCGTTCCCGGTTCAGGTGGAAGTGGCGTACCTGGCCGAGGGGCTTGGCGCGCCAATGGCGGTAGCGCTCGAGCGCGGCCAGGCCGCGGGCGGCTGCTTCCGGGAAGGGATACATCGGCATGTGGTCGGGCATGGCCTGGCGCAGCTCGGCGCGAAATTCTTCCGGCGCCATAAACACGCCGACCATGGGCTTGGCGTAGCGTCGGCGAACGCTTTCCACCGCTCGGGCCACATCCATGGCGTGCACCATCAGCGGCGGCACAAACACGACGACCAGCGAGTCCACGCCCGGGTCGCGAAGAAGCAAGTCGCTGGCGTACTCGTACATCGGGGCATCGCCGGCCGGCAACATGTCCACTGGATTTATCACCGCCGCCTCGGCGGGGAGGCGTTGCTTGAGTCGCCGCGTCGTTTCCGGCAGAAGGGAGGCCATCTTCAGCCCATGGCCGACGAGCGCGTCGGTGGCCAGGATCGCCGGGCCGCCCGCGTTCGTCAGCACGGCGACGCGGTTCCCTTCCGGCAAGGGATTTTTGGCAAAGGCAATCCCCAGGTCAAAAAGTTCTTCCACCGACCCAGCGCGAATCACACCGCACTGATCGAGCATGGCATCAATCAAGACGTCGGTGCCGGCCAGGGCGCCGGTGTGAGAAACGGCGGCGCGGGCCCCGGCTACCGTCCGGCCCGATTTCACCACCAGGATGGGCTTCTGCTTGGTCAGCGCCCGGGTAATCTGCACAAACTTCCGCGGGTTGCCGAAGGATTCCAGGTACATCAAGATCAAGTTGGTGCGGGGGTCCTCGGCCCAATACTCGAGAAAATCGTTGCCGGAGGTGTCGGTCTTGTTCCCCATGCTGATGAAATAGGAAAGGCCGAGATTCACCTCGCGGGCAAGATTCAAAATGACAACGCCCAGGGCGCCCGATTGCGAAACGAAGGCCGCGTTGCCGTCGAGCGGAAAAGTCGGGGAAAAGGTAGCGTCCAGGCGGCAATCCGGGTCGGTATTGATCACGCCCATGCAATTCGGGCCGACCATGCGCATGCCATAGATGCCCAATTTTTGCTTAAGCTCGGCTTCGAGCTTCGCTCCCTCCGGGCCGGTCTCTTTGAAACCGGCGGTGATCACCACCAGTCCTTTGACGCCCTTCCTGCCGCAGTCGTCCACCGCCTCCAGCACAGCATCACGCGGCACCACCAGGATCGCCAGATCCACCGGCTCAGGGATCGCCGCCACCGAGGAATAGCATTTCATCGAGTGCAGAACTTGAGCCTTCGGATTGACCGGGTAGATCAGGCCGGTGAAACCGTATTCGATCAAATTGTGCAAGATCTGGTAGCTCAAAGAGTTTTGCCGAGCCGAGGCGCCAACTACCGCCACCGACTTCGGCCGGAGAATGGCATCCAAAGGGGAACTCATGTTCAAAGCATCCTGGGGGCACTTTCCACCCGCGCCTTCTCCCGAGCCGCCCATGTAGCCGCCCACCGGAGCGCCCGGCCGGAAAACTCTGAGAAGTCACTGGGGCAAAGAATGGTCTGGAATCCAGGCATACTTTTACCTGCCGGGGTCTCCCGCCCTGTTGCTGGCGGGTCAGCCCGGCCTTTGGGGATGGTTGCGCCGGCGATCTGTTCGGCCCGCCGTGGCAGGCTCAGGGCGAGGGCGGCGCGTCGGAGCCCGGCCCGTTCCGGTGCGCCGGGACCGTTGTTGAAGATAGATGGCCCGGCAGCCCGGCGAGCAAAAGAACAAAGTGGTTCCACCCTCAGCGAGACGCAAGGCCCGCGAAGGGTCCACTTGCATTCCACAGGTAGCGCATCGAGTCATTTCTTCGACTCCTTTTCCGGGCCCGGCGGCAGAGCGGGGTCGTCCCCGCTTGTGGTGATCGCGGCTTCTTTTTTGGACTCTTCCGATTCGGGCTCTCCAGAAGGCCGGAGCAGCGGCGACATAGCCGGCTTTTCGAGTTTCGCTTCTTGTGGTGAGCGCGGCCGAACCATTCGAGTTTCGATTTTCGGCTCACCAGGAGGATAGCCCGCTGGCCGGAGATGCCTCATGTGGTCGAGAGAGACCTTTCCATGCCACCAGCTCCACTCCATGGGATACACTTCCGGGTCAAACATGACCGTATAGAGATGCCAGACGATGACCGCCAGCGTGGCCAGAATAGCTTCGTAGTAGTGCACGAGCGTTGCGATGTCTGTTCCGATTTTTCCGAAGTGGCGCAGAGCGAAATCCTCAAACCAGAGCAGAAATCCGGTTAGCGTCATCACCAGCGAGCCCCACATGTAGGCCCAGTATTCCGCCTTCTCGCCATAAGTGAATTTTCCGAATTGGGGCCGGCGGTTACTCCAGCCAAGATTGTAGCCGATGGCGCGCAGGAGATCGCGTACGTCGGTATAGCGGACTCCGATGCCCTGCAGACAACGCCGGGCCCGCCGCGAGAAAGCCACGTGCACGAAGTGATAGCCAAGGCCCGCCAGCAAGATGACCGCCGCCACGCGATGGATGGTGCCTCGCAGGGCAAATTGGCTCTCCCATTTGAGCAGCGGCTCAGCCCAAAAGCTGTTGGGAAATTTCAAGGCGAACCCCGTAACGGCCAGCACCGGAAAGCTGATCATGGTCAGCCAGTGGGCGATCCGGAAATGGAGGTTCATCCGCTCGACGGTTTCCCCGTTCACGTGACGCGTAAAACCGCGGGCCATCTTGGCGAAAAAGTCCAGCCCGTTGTGCAACACCATGCCGCCAATGGTGAAGACAATGAGAAAAATGTAAATCCTTCGAATCCAATAAACCCAGGGGTTGTCTGTCGAGGCGGGAAGCACGTGGACCGGGCCGGCAACGAAGCGCGTGCCCGCGTCGGCATGGCATTTTCCGCAGGTGAAGGCGAGATTGGCCTTGCTCACCGAGGAGCGCGGGTCGGTGGACGGCAGGATGTTGTGAACCCCATGGCAGCTCGCGCAGTTGGCTACCGTCAGCGCCCCGGAGCGGGACGCCAGGCCATGATAGCTATCGGCATAGCTCGGCAGACGATCTAGAGGAAAGCCGAATTTCCTGGACAGGCGCTCGTCGCCATGGCACCGGCCACAGGTGGCAAAGGAAAGACGCGCCGCAGAAATGGCTGCGTCGGGTTGGTCGGGGCCGAGGATGTCGTGCTCGCCGTGACAATCGGTGCATACGGGAGCGTCGCGAAGGCCGGCGGCAACCGCTCGGCCATGCACGCTCCCCTTGTACTCAGCAAATATTCTGGTGTGACACGCACCACACGTCGCCGGCACATTTCCCCAATAAATTTTCGCGGCGGGGTTGCCGGCAGCCAGGATGAGGTGATTGCCGTGGCAATCGGAGCAGATGGCCGCCTGCGTCTTTCCTTGGCGCATCGCGCGAGCGTGCACGCTCAACTCATAGGCCTCGAGAGGACGGGCGATAGGAATGTGATAGCGTGCCACCAGTGCCGGATTGCTATGACACCCGCCGCAGGTTAATGGAAGTTTTTGCCGGGACACGCCTGAGTTGGGATCAGTCGCAGCAAGCGCGGTGTGCGTCGGACCATGACAGCTCTGGCACCGAGCGGCTTCGCCGTTTCCCCTGGCGGCGGAACGGCCGTGGACACCTGCCTTATAGTCTTTCACTTCCTGAGTGTGACAGGCAGCGCAGAGGGCTGTACCAACCGATTCGGGACGCCGAACGGCATGTGTTCCATGACAGGCGACACAACTGGCTGACTGCTCGCCCAGAACACCGTGCACACCGCGCCGGATTTCGTCCGGTTTTCCGGCGTGGCAACGGGCACAGTTGACTGGCGCGAGCTTCGGTTTGTGCGGCATTCCCCGGGCGTCCATGTGGCAGGACTGGCAGCTCAATCTGCCATGGACGCTCCCCAGCAGCGCGCGCTGATCTACGTACAGAGATTTTCCGGAATCGCTTTGGAATTCCTTTTCACCGTGGCAGGCAAGGCACTCCTCGGGGCTGGCAGCTCGAGCCGAGGGAAGCCCCACCAATAGTAGCCCAAGGAGGAGAAGCATCCCGATCGGATTATGGATGCCGCGCTGGCTCATTCGTGACACCGGGGCACGGTGCTAGCTTCTCTTCTAGACAGCAACCGTCAGGCCGTTCCGGTCAGCCGGTTCAGGTAGATTATTGACAATTAGTCTCAATATTTCAAATAACTTACGGGCAGCAAGCAGAGGACGCCCGGCTGCTTTGAGCGCTCGGCTGAGCCAATTGACGCATTGTGTGAGGAGAAGGGAAGAGTCCCAGTATGGTATGGACAAAATGTGAGGTTGGCGGTCTTCTCCATTCTAACCGTTAGAATGGAAAAAGAACTGTCCCAGTATGGGCTGGACAAAATGTGAGGTTGGCGGGCCGGGCGAATTCGACTAGAAACTGCCTGGGAGCCGAAGTCTGCGAGAAAAGACTACGGGGCCGGAACTGATTGTTCCGGTCCCGTGATCGGTGTGTGAGGTTAGAACGCGTAGCGGATCGACGTCGTGACCATATTCCCGCGAAAATCGCGTGCACCAGTCGGATCGGGCACCGACTTCTCGTTGTAACCGTAATAATTCCAAGATGCTTTCCAGGTGAACCCCTTGGTCAGGTCCACGGCGAAACCGCCGTACGGCTTATGATAGTTGAATGCGAGCGGCCCGGGCGGTGCATTCGGGTTCAGGATCAGGGTTTCTCCTTTCGTGCTGCTGACCGCGTAACCCAGGTTGGTGGTAACGCGCTTGATAGGCTTCCACATCGCGCTGAAGTAACCGAAGTGCGCCGTGTTGTTGTAGAAGGAATTCTGCTGAAACAAGGCGGCTGCACCGGGACACGGGCTCGAGCCGGGAGGTTGCAGAGTACCCACAAAGCAGATGTTGGTCTGCGAGAAGATGCCGTTGTAGTCGTAGCCCAAGTCGAACCCGAACTTATCGTTGGGCTCAAAGACGGCGCTGAATCCGTAGCTGCGGTTGTGCTGGAGGTTGTTGATCTCGGTCACGTTGTTGCGATTCTCGATGATGTTGAACGACGCGCCGAGGATCGCCCAGTTCACCGGCTTGTAGCTGGCGCGGAACTTGTAATGCTGCAATTGCCGCGGGCTGATGCGGGTAAAGCTTCTATCGGCCGACATCAACTCCATGTCGTAGCTCAGCCGCAACGCGTCCGTCGGCCGCGTCCAGATCCCGAACAGCAGCGAGTGCTCGTTGATCTCGGTTTCGTCAGCGTCACTTTCCTCGATGGAAACCTGGCAGGAGCCGTCGGGCAGCAGCGGCTGGCCCGCGCAGGCGCCGCGGTTAGGCAGGGTCGGGAAGAAATGGAGGTCCTCCGCTACCGTCTCCCGGTGAACAATTGTCCGGTGCCGGTGGCGGTAGCCCAGCCGCCCGCCAAGGCGTTTGGTGAAATCATATTCCAGTTGGAACAGGTTGTTCTTGAGGTTTTGCCCCAGGAACAAGCTGCTCGTTCCGGAAATGATGTCGGCCGGCGAACTGCTGCTGTGCTGCGGGCAACCCGGTGAAGTAATCGTCAGGCAGTTGGAAGGCGGGGCGGGGCCGGGAACGAAGGTGTTCGGCGCAACGAGCATCGAGGTACCGAATAGCGATGTTTCCCCGAAAAGCCACTGGCCGGGGATACGGAAGTTGGCGAACCGGAACATATCCACGATGCGGAACTTATCGGTCACGCGCCAGGTGAACCCGAAATCGGTGGAAACGGAAACGCGCCGCTGCTTCGCCGGCCCGGTGACGGCGAACTGGCGCTGGCGCGTGCGGGTCACCAGCCCCTGGAAGGACTCATTGAAGTTGGCAATCTCGCCATCGGACGAGCTATAGACGAGACGGCCTGACAGGTCGATGTTTTTGAAGTAACTGGATTGAAAGCTCAGTTGCTCGGTCGGATACGAAGTGCGCCCGGGGCCGAAGCGGTTATAGCTCAGGTAGCCGTTGCAGGCGGGATTCACTGTTCCCGGCGGCGCCGGCGGCGCGAGGAACGGCGTCGCGCACGGCTGGCCCGCCGCGGTGTTGAAAATCAGTCCCAAGTCCACCGGTATCGGCGCGGCCGGCGGCGGTGGCCCGAGCTGGAAAGTCAGGTTCTGGTCCACCCAGGAGGCGTCGCCCTTATAGTAGTAGAGAAACTGGTCATAGCTGATGTTCGTCTTGGGCAGAACCTTGAAATCCACACCAACCTGGTAGGCGTTCACCGTGGTCTTCCAGGGCTGGAACAGCAGGACGTCGGTCCCCTCGTGGAAACTGGTCAACGACGGGCCTTCACTGATGTTGCGCGAATACCCCAGGCGGAAGCGCACGCGCGATTGGGGCAGAAGGGTCAGGTTGAAATCACTCATCCGCCGCGTAATCTCGAAACGGTGCGGCGAAGAGGTGATCACCGGCGAGAAACCAGCCGGCGCGTTCGCAACCGGCGTCGCCGGGTTCAGCGGGTTTGCCAGGAGGCTGTAGTCCCAGAAATTCCGGTCGCGCCGGAACGTCCCGCTGAAGTTGTACCACTTGTTCTTGTACGCCCGCAGGCGGGTGATGTTGTTCGGATCCCCGCCGTAGCCGAAGCTGGTGACAAAGAAGTCGTCAAACAGCCATCCCTGGTGGTTGAGCGAGCGCATCGCCAGCGTGTGTTCCAGCAGCCGCGGTCCGGGGTTGAGGTTGACGAAGGTGTTGTACACATTCCGGCTGCCGGTAAAGTCCGTGTGGCGGTAGCCGAATTCAAACGTCTGCCTGATGTTGTAGTTCCCCGAGTTGATTCCCTCGCCGGGCGGGGTCGGCTCTTGCGCCACCGCCGTGACAGCCAGGAGAAGCACCACCGACAGGGTGAACAAGGCGAACCTCAGAGGCGAATGATTCAGTTTCATAAGCCACTCCCGAAAAAAGCGGAGACGCGGCAGAGCCAGATGGGCGACTCCCGTGCGAGAATCTTTTGCCGATTGGATAGTGCTTTGCATAGCGCCCCCTACTTGAAGAAAACCATGCTGAAGTTCGAGCCGTGGATCTGTACGTGACACAGTGTGCAGGCCTGATATTTTTGCGCCTGATTGTGGAACGTCGGAATGCCGGGCACAGGCGAATCCACCGTCAGCGTGTGGCACTCCAGGCAGAGCAGGTTGATCTGGCTCCGCCTCAGCAGCCGCGGGTTCGAGGAGCCGTGCGGGAGGTGGCAGGCCACGCAGCCCTCGGTTTTCATCGGGGGATGCTCGAAAACGAACGGCCCGGCTTTCTCCACGTGACACTTGAAGCAGATCTGATCTTGAGCCACGGTGGCCCGCAACTGCTTGGTGATGAACCCGCCGTGCTGGTTGTGGCAGTCGGTGCACTTCACCAGCCCTTCGTTCACCCGGTGACGGAACGGCTTATTGAAATCGGCCGTTGTCTCTAAGTGACAAGAAAAGCAGAGCTGCGGCTGCTTTTCCTTCAGCAGGAACTGCGCTTCCTTGGCGGCGTGCTGCGAATGGCAATCAATGCAGCTCACGTCGTTCATGTTGTGCACGGAACGGGCGTAGTTGCTGTGTTCTTCGCCGTACTCATGGCATTCCAGGCAGCGCTGGCTGATCTCGTGCGCCGACACGTTTTTGAAAGCAAAGATTTTGGTTTTGTCGCCCATCCCCTCGACGTGGGCCGTGCCAGGGCCATGGCAGGCTTCGCACCCCTGCCAGGCCGGGCCACGTCGCGTATCGAGCATCGTCTTCCAGTGCGCTGTCGGTTCGAACTTCTTGTAGATTTCTTCGTGACAGCCCTTGCAGCTTTCACTGCCAACATACTGCGAGGCGTCGGACGCCCTTGCCTCAGGCAAAGGCGGCCGTCCGGAGGGATTGCCTTTAGCCCTGGCATTGTCGGACGCATCGGCGTAAAGGACGCCAACGCAAAGCAGGGACAGCACGCACAACCCGAGGAACTTTTTGATCCACATCCCGCCAGGGCGGGACAGTTCGGGTGTCATCGGATTACTCCTTGAAAATTTTCACTGAGCGCGGAAGGGGAAAAAGCAAGTCGTCTGGCTCAAGGGGCCGAGGCTCAAAAACTTCAAACCGGAAGGGAGCGGCGATTCGTGCCTGCGCTTGGCATTCCGTCCAGCCGTGTCGCATCACGGGACCATTCCTCGGGAGCGCGGACAGGACGCGCACAAGGATTGCAGCTGCCGTGGCGCGGTTGAGGAAAAAGCTAACACAAGGCGGTTCAGATTTGCAATAAGAAATTGCTGTATTGTTAAACATCCTCCCGCCCGCTAACGCAGGGCCAAGTCTTGCAAAATTTTCGGATTTGTCTCCTCCATGGCCAGGAGGCGGTGACAGGCCGAGCAGTCCTGGCTCACCGTCTTGCCGTCGCTGCTCGTGTGGTTGCCGTCATGGCAACGAAAACAGCCGGTGAAATCGGTGTGGCCGATGTTATTGGGATATGTCCCCCAGGAAATATTCATTGCGGGAAAAACGTTCCGCCGATAGATGCGGCTCAGTTGCTCAGTAGCCGTATCAATCTGGGCTGTTTGGTTCTGGAAAATCTGAGGATAGTTGGCGCGATAGAACTCTTTCAATTCCCTGGCCATGGTTTGCTGGGCCTCGTCGTGACTCGCATGATTGGCCCGCAAGAGAGCGACGCCGCGTTTCTTGATGAAAGGCAACTCCGCGCTGATGCGGCCGGCTTCCAGGGCCTCGTCCAGGGCGCGTTCGGGTAACTGAAAAGCGTGAGTGGGGCGGTTGTGACAATCCATGCAGTCCATCACCCGTCGTTCGCCGAGCGCCAGTTGTTCGGGAGTTGGCTTCGAGTCCGACGCGACATATTCGGTGACATTGCCCTTGGCGTCCGTGGAGCGAATCCACGGAATCGTCTGCCGCTGCCGATCGCTGGCGATGTAGTCAATCTCCCGTCCCGGTCCAACGTGGACTCCATGAATCCCCACGCCGCCGCGGGGCGAGTGACCGCCGATCTTCATCACAAGCACGTTGTATGTCGGAGAATTTTTCTCATCCTCGCCATATTTCTTGAAAACGACAAATCTGTCCCCTTCAAACTTATCCGGCCAATGACACTGCTCGCAAGTTTCCCGAGCCGGGCGAAGGTCCTTTACGGGCGAGGGAATGGGCCGGCTGTAAAGGCGGAACGTAACCGAAATCACCTGGTAGGTCCCGGAGAGTTTCGACCGCACAAACCAGGACGCCCCCGGCCCAATGTGGCATCCCACGCAGGCCACACGCGAGTGCGGTGATTCCTGGTACGCCGTATATTCCGGCTGCATCACCGCGTGGCAGGTCATCCCGCAAAACTGGACCGAATCCATGTAATGAACGCCACGATAGCTGGCGGTCAGAAGGATTACGACGTTCAAACCGGTGGCCAGGCCCACCCATCCCATCCCGCGGCGCAGGTTGGGGTCCTGGAGGTTGACCGGCGGATAGACCACTGGTAGCAATCCCGCCTTCACCAGTTGCCTCCGCCGCCGCAAGGCCCCGTACGGAATCAGCAGCAACCCAATGAGGAAGACCGCCGGCAGAATCAGAAAAAACAGAATGCCGGAATAGGGGTGCGCGACGAGGCCAAATAGCTCGCTGAAGTAAAAGATGATGAGGGTAAGGGCGCTGGCAGTGGTGATGACGGCTCCGGCCAGAGTTACCGGGTTGTGGCCCAAATAGAAAACCGGCCGGACCATCTCTCGGACGCGATTTCGCATCATGCCAGCCTCTTAGTGTACAGTCTCGGAAGTCGGGATGCGATGGTCCGAATGGATGAGTGTCTCATAAGGCCCAAATAACAGAATAACAAATTGTCAACGGCTGAAAGACAGAAAGAAGTCTCATAACTCTGAGACGGCGCTGTGTTCCTGCGGGATCAATTCCCGCACCGCCGAATGAATCAAGTCGATCGGGAAGGGCTTCTCGATGACCCGTTCGACACCGGCGTGGCGGGCGCGGTCGGCCAGCTCGTCGTCCGCCTGGGCGGAGATGAGGATAAAATGAGTGGTAGGGTATTTTTGGCGAATCTCCTCGACCACGGCAAAGCCATCAGGCCCAGGCAAGATGGTCAAGTCCGTTATCACGACATCAAAAGGAGTCGTTCTGCCCAGCTCCACAGCTTCTCGGCTGGAAGCTGGCGCGGAAACGTCGTAACCGTCCATCACCAAAGAGGTGCGCAACACCCAGCGAAGTAGCGGATTGTCTTCCACAAGCAAAACGCGCGCCATCGAAACCTCGGCCAACATTCTTTCCTTCTCCCCTGCGCCACGCAGCGTAGCGCCGGAGTTTACCCCGACGCTTTTTGTCGGGGTCTCGGCGGCTTTGGCCACGGGCCCTGAACCGTTATGGTTCAGGGCGGGCCACGGAGCACGGGTCACGCCTTCCCTACTTATTGCGAACCGCTTGCCATCCGGAAGCTGCCGACCGCTTTTTCTGGCACTCAGCCTAAGCTTATTTCCCACAAGGGGTTGAAGCAGCAGGGAGCGATGGCCGGGCCAGAGATACACGGTGCCTCCCGAGCTCACTTGCGTTGGCTGGCGCAACCGCTTGAGTCTTTTTGCTCAAAGGGTTGGCGGGGAACCCCGATGCCCGGGCCGCCAGCCTGGGCAGAATCGGCTGCCCCTCTTGCAAGGCGAAGAAATCCTGACATTTAGTCCGAGGCCTCTGGACAACTCGTTCTGGCAGCGGACGTGCCCTCTCTTTCGCGCTGGTAGCGCCGCCTTCCAGGCGGCTCTTTCAAGCCGGCTCGCTCCGATGGGATTGGGGCGAGGACTTGAGCGCTACGCGAACAACTGGCGGCGTAGCGCCGCCTTCCAGGCGGCTCTTCGAAGCCAGCCAAAACGCTTGCTCAGCCCAGCGGCTTGTCCTGTTTACCCTGAGCCCGCCGAAGGGAGCGGAGCCGAAGGGCCCCATCCGCTGGGTGACGAGGCGAACAACTCTCTTACCATGGAAACCAAAACTTCTATCCTTGACGCCGCGTTCAAGCGATTGAGCTCAATCCGCACCGGCATTTTCCTGCTCATCGTTCTGGTGATTACTGCTGTCATCGGGACTCTGATTGTTCAGAGACCGATGGCTCGCCCAGGCGAACTGGAGCGCATGTATGCTCCCGAAACGTTGCGAGTGCTCAATTTTTTTGGATTGCTCGATGTCTTCCATTCCTGGTGGTTCACTTCGCTGCTCGCCCTTCTGGCATTGGTCATCATCCTTGCCTCGATCGAGCGTTTCCCGATTGCCTGGCGCTATTTTGCCCATCCCTACCGTTTCCCGGATGATCATTTCGTGCGCAACCTGCCGCTTCAGGCGACGGTTTCATTCCGTTCGCTTACGGCAGAAGAGGCCCTGGCTCGGGCGAGCGAAGCGTTTCGGCGGCGGAGATTAAA
>Ga0209109_10001816_pt1 | contig 11667 bp, 8 predicted proteins | sample Rifsed10ft2_FD_184004 | JGI IMG/M metagenome (GOLD analysis project Ga0209109, IMG submission 184004) | Soil microbial communities from Rifle, Colorado, USA - sediment 10ft 2 (version 2) | ecosystem: Environmental > Terrestrial > Deep subsurface > Rock core/Sediment | place: Rifle, Colorado... | reverse complement strand
AATGCGAGCCGGAGCCGTTCCGCCGCATCATCGAAGGGCTGCACGAGCGCGGCTTCGTCCGCTACAACTTCAGCGCGATTGACGCCGACGTGCTGGGCACGGCTTACGAGCAATACCTCGGGCACGTCATCACCGACCCCGAGGCCGCCGAGGTCGTCGAAAAGCGCCAGAAGCGCAAGTCGCAGGGCATCTATTACACGCCGACGTTCGTGGTGAGGTACATCGTGAGGCAAACGCTGGGCCGCTATTTGGAAGAGCACGGCTACTCCCCCGCCCGCCCCGTGCGCGTGCTGGACATGGCCTGCGGCTCCGGCTCGTTTTTGATCGAAGCGTTCGACCTGCTGGACCGGCGCGTGGCGCAGCAGCGGAATCAGGACAGGGCTGGCCGTCCAGAGAGTTCCATTCACGACGCCGCGCGCCGCCTCGAACTCCTCACGCAGTGCCTCTACGGCGTGGACAAGGACAAGCAGGCCGTGGAAGTAGCCCGGCTCAACCTGCTTTTGCGCGGCCTGCAGCTGCGCGACAAACTCCCCATGCTCACCAACTTCCGCGAGGGCGACAGCCTGATCTCCGGCACGCCGGACGAACTGCGCGCCGCCTTTGGGGAGAGCTGGAAAGAGAAGCGTCCGTTCAATTGGGATGAGCAGTTCCGGGAGGAGATGCGCGCAGGCGGGTTTGATGTGATTGTGGGCAATCCGCCGTATGTGCGTGCCGAGAATATGCCGCGTGAAGAACGCGATTACTACATGGACACCAATCGCTTCAGCGTTGCCTATGGGCGATTCGACATTCACATACTCTTTGTGGAGCGTGCAATTCGGTCGCTAAAAGAAGGCGGGCGATTAGGTTTTATCATACCCTATGCCGGGTTGACGCAAAACTATGGTCAGGCACTACGCAAGTTCATATTGGATAACTGCGTGATTGAGACCATTGTTGATTTATCGCATTACAAGGTCTTTGAAACGGCGAGTGTTGCCACCTGCATAATCATACTTCGGAAAGAATCAAGTGCCGCAGTCCGCAACGCCAACGAGGTACAAGTTGTGAGGCAACCGTCTTATGAACAAGGCATACAAGAAGATGTTCAGGGTTCAATTGAGCAGCAGGTTTACTTTGAGACGCCGAACTACGCTTTCCGGCTCGGTCTGGATACAGAAATTCTGCGACTACTTAGGAAGCTTGATGAGAACAGTCTGAAACTGGGTGACATTTGTTACTTATAGGACTTTCGCTCATGCGGGCAGACAGGCCGGCACATGCGGGTGAGCAAGTTCAGCCCGCAAGTAATTGGTGAACAAGGATGCGCGCACTTGGTAGAGAGTCTGCCCCAGTTCTTGGGCGGTGACCTTGAGGGACACCCAAGCGTGATAGCAACAGGCCAGATGATTGCGCTGAGCTCGGCCCGACCGACATTGACACTTCTCGCTGCCCGTCAGTTGTTTGAAGTCTCGATGCAGTTCTTCGACTTGCCAGCGCACGGCGTTCGCGTCTTGAGCGACGTGCGTGGTGACGGTCTCATCCAGGTCATTGGTAATGACCCAGTCAATGTCGCCGTTCGAGGCGACTACCTTGAACAACCGCACCTTGAAAGGGACTTCCTTCAACTTGACGATGACGCCCTGTACCAGTCGGTCAGCCGTCCACTCGATTTCATCGAGGTGGAGGTAGCCGCCCTCCTTGCTCAGACTCACCAAGCGATTGCTCTTCAGTGTGGTGAAGAAAGTCCAACGCCGACGGTGAATCAGCTTCAAATTCTCGGCCGACGCGTACCAGGCATCGAACAGAATTGTGCGGGCTTTCAACTGCTTGTGGTCTACGGCTTGGAGAAACATCTCTCGAAAATGGTCGTTCTTGCTCTTGTGGTCAATGTCAGGGGCGTACACCCGATAATCAATGGGGTAAAAGTCTCCTGCCTGGCCATTGCTGTGCACCAGATTGACCACCCCGATGCCTTTGATGGTTTGGTGTTCCGCGCCGCTATACTGCCACTTCACCAATTCGATGAAGCGCGAGTAGCGCTTGTCTTGAACGCTGTCATCGGCGATCAAAAAGGCTTCGGGGCTATCCTCAATCCGCCCCCGCACCAATTCCCACAACTGATGGGGCCGCAGGTGTTCTTGCCGCAGAAAGTCGTTGACGACATCGTGACTCACCCCGTCCAAATGGTCGGCCAAATTGGTGCAGGTGTAATTGAAGGGCGTGCTCAACAGATACTCGACATACCGTTTCTTGCTGATCATGCCATCATGTTCTCACACCACCGCTGAAAGCGAAAGTCCTAACTTAATTACAGGCGCGGTGTTGCACGACTCGAAGACAGGCGCATCTAAAGATAGGCTAATCCACCCAAAACCTCGCCGTGGCTATAAGCCCTACATTGAGGCCAAGGAAATCGCGCGCTATGTACCTCCTGTCAGCACACGTTTCTTGGATTACAGACCGAAAGGGATGCACCGCCCTAAGTTCCCGGAGCTTTTCGAGAACGAAAAGTTGATGATTGCACGCATTGCCAGCGAGTTCAAGGCAACGATTGATACGGCCTATATTTACACTGACCATACTGTTGATCTGGTTGTCAGAAAGGATAAGCTGGTTCGGGCCAAAAGTAGAGACTTCAAAATCTCTGCAGAGGAGGCCGAAGTATCACGTCACTACAGCCTCCACTATCTACTTGGCTTGATCAATTCAAAACCGGCGACGTTCTATCTGCGGCGATTGCTGGGTATGGCAATTGAAATAAATCCGGAGACGGCCAGACAACTCCCCATCCGCCGCATCAACTTCTCCGACCCCGCCGAGAAGCGCCAGCACGACGAGATCGTCCAACTCGTGACGGAGATGCTGGAGCTGCACAAGGAGCACGCGGAGGCGGAGCGCGCGCTGGACGACCGGCGGCACGCGCTCCAAAAGCGCATCGAGAAGCTGGACGCGGAGATTGACGCGAGGGTGTACGCGCTCTACGGGCTGACGGAGGACGAAATCAGAATTGTGGAGGCGCGCAAGTGAGCACGAAAAGGAGCGACTGTCATGAGAATCAGCTACGACTCGGAAGTGGATGCGCTCAGCATCATCTTCCGTGAAACGACCGTGACGACCAAGCCTATCGCAGAGGGCATCGCCGCCGAGTACGACGCCGACGGACAACTCGTGGGCCTCGAAATTCTGGATGCCATCAAGCGTTTCGGCGGACGAGAGACGCTCCGGCAAGTGGTGCTAGAAGGTCTCGGCCCAACGGCCCGCGCCTGACCCACCGCATCAACTTCTCCGACCCCGCCGAGAAGCGCCAGCACGACGAGATCGTCCAACTCGTGACGGAGATGCTGGAACTGCACAAGGAGCACGCGGAGGCGGCGCACGCGCTGGACGACCGGCGGCACGCGCTCCAAAAGCGCATCGAGAAACTGGACGCCGAGATTGACGCGAAGGTGTACGCGCTCTACGGACTGACGGAGGAGGAGAGGCGGGTGGTGGAGGGAAGGTAGCTCCCCCTCACCCCGGCCCTCTCCCTCCGGGAGAGGGAGCAGGCCTAGGCAGAATAGAGGCATTATGGAGAAAGCGCCCCGACTCCCCTCTCCCAGCGGGAGAGGGGCATGGGGGTGAGGGAGAAATGCCGGCATGACCGAGAAGCCATCAGAAAAATCCCACTACGTCTATCCCCTTATTCTCCAGCGCGCGCGCGACTTTCGGCATCCGCTCACGCCCGCGGAAGCCAAAGTCTGGGCGCGCGTGCGCAACCGGCAACCCGGCTTCAAAATCCGTCGCCAGCATCCCATCTTCCGGTTCATTGCAGACTTCCACTGCGCTGAAGCGAAACTGTGCATCGAGATTGACGGCGACACGCACGCCGAGCCGGATCAGGCGGAGTACGACGCCGCCAGAACGGCCTGGTTGGAAGAGCGTGGCTACCGGGTGATCCGGTTTCACAACGACGACATTCATCACCGCCTGGACGAGGTGCTGGAGGCCATCCGCTTGGCCTGCGTCGAGAGGACACGCCACCTCGACAGCGCAACTACGTGACGCTTGCCAGCCGTTCCCTCACCGTCCCCGCATACTTCGGCACGTTCATCCCCCCAAGCACCCTCGGCGCATACCGAAAGAGATACGCTAACTCCAATCTGTCACGGTGATCGGACGCCCACTTTGTCACCTTCACCGTCGAAACCTGATACCCCCAATATGGGCGCGAGCGGGCCGGGGAGCAAACAGGGACGCCTATCACCCCGAATCAACGCCGCCTGTCACTGGAAACAAACCCTCAACCGGGCGCACAATCAAAGTGCTCTTTGACCCCCGCGCCACGGCTTCAGGCTGCCCCGGTCGAGGAGGAACATCACCCCTAAAACGGATAGAAGTCATCTGGAAACACGCCATACGTCACTACAGGCCAGGGGGCAGATGGGCTAACCTATCCGGAAAGCGGGAACACTTTACAGACCTGGCGGTCCGCTCCGCGAGACCTGGCGGGTCTGGGACCCAAGAGAGGCAATGTCATGACCGAGCGACAGACAGTGACCATTGACGGCAACGAGGCGGCGGCGCACGTCGCGCACAAAGTCAGCGAGGTGATCGCGATCTACCCCATCACGCCCTCGTCGGCGATGGGCGAGTGGGCCGACCAGTGGTCGGCGGAAGGGCGCAAGAACATCTGGGGCACGGTCCCGCTGGTGGTGGAGATGCAGAGCGAGGGCGGCGCGGCGGGCGCCGTGCACGGCGCACTCCAGACCGGCTCGCTGAGCACGACCTTCACCGCCTCGCAGGGATTGCTGTTGATGATCCCCAACATGTACAAGATCGCGGGCGAACTCACGTCCACCGTGTTCCACATCGCCGCGCGGTCGGTGGCCGCGCACGCGCTCTCTATCTTCGGCGATCACTCGGACGTGATGGCCGCGCGCTCGGCCGGCTGGGCGATGCTCGCCTCCAACTCGGTGCAGGAGGTGATGGACTTCGCCCTGATCGCCCACGCGGCCACGCTCGAAGCGCGCCTGCCGTTCGTCCACTTCTTCGACGGCTTCCGCACCTCGCACGAGGTGATGAAGATCGAAGAGCTGAGCGACGACGACGTCCGGGCCATGATTGACGACGAGCTCGTCCGCGCGCACCGCGCGCGCGGCCTCACCCCGGAGCGCCCCGTCCTGCGCGGCTCGGCGCAGAACCCGGACGTGTTCTTCCAGGCCCGCGAGGCCTCCAACCCCTATTACCGCGTGTGCCCGGCTATCGTGCAGAACGCGATGGACAAGTTCGCCGAGCTGACCGGACGGCAGTATCACCTGTTCGACTACGTGGGCGCGCCGGACGCCGAGCGCGTGATCGTCATCATGGGTTCAGGCGCGGAATCTGTTCAAGAGACCGTCGAGTATCTGACAAATCCCAAACCCCAAAATCCAAATCCCAAAGACGAAAAGATCGGCGTCCTCAAAGTGCATCTCTATCGCCCGTTCTCGGCGGAGCACTTCATCAAGGCGCTGCCCCCGACGGCGAAGGCCATCGCCGTGCTCGACCGCTGCAAGGAGCCGGGCGCGTCGGGCGAGCCGCTGTATCAGGACGTGGTGACCGCGTTCGCCGAGGCCGTCGGGGCCGGCCTTGTGCCTGCCCTCCCGCGCATCGTCGGCGGGCGGTACGGCCTGTCGTCCAAAGAGTTCACGCCCGCGATGGTGAAGACGGTCTTCGACGAGTTGAAGCAGGACAAACCGAAGAACCATTTCACCGTCGGCATCGTGGACGACGTGACGCGCCACAGCCTCGACTTCGATCCGGCGTTTACGACCGAGGGCGAGGGCACCACCCGGGCCGTGTTCTACGGGCTGGGGGCGGACGGCACGGTGGGCGCGAACAAGAACTCGATCAAGATCATCGGCGAGGAGACGGGCTTTCACGCGCAGGGCTACTTCGTGTACGACTCGAAGAAGTCCGGCTCGACGACCATCTCCCACTTGCGCTTTGGCCCGCAGCCCATTCACTCCAGCTACCTGATTTCAAAAGCGAATTTCGTGGCCTGTCACCAGTTCAACTTCCTCGAGCGGTTCGACGTGCTCCAGGTCGCCGAGCCGGGCGCGGTCTTCCTGCTCAACAGCCCGTACGCGCCGGAAGAAGTGTGGGATCACCTCCCGCGCCGCGTGCAAGAGGAGATCGTCGCAAAGAAGCTGCGCTTCTACGTGATTGACGGCTACCGGGTGGCGCGTGAAACCGGGATGGGGGGGCGCGTCAACACCATCATGCAGACGTGCTTCTTCGCCATCAGCGGCGTCTTGCCCCGCGACGAGGCGATTGACGCCATCAAGCACTCGATTGAAAAGACGTACGGCAAGCGCGGCGAGGCCGTGGTCTTGCGCAACTTCGACGCCGTCAACCAGACGCTGCAGTACCTCGGCAAGGTCGAAGTCCCCGGCCGGGTCACGAGCACGATTGAGATGCGCCCGCCCGTGCCTGCGGAAGCGCCGGAATTCGTGCAGAAGGTGACGGCGAAGATGATCGCCGGGCTGGGCGACGCGCTCCCCGTGAGCGCCATGCCGCTCGACGGCACGTTCCCCACCGCCACCGCGCAGTGGGAGAAGCGCAACATCGCACTCGAAATCCCGGTTTGGGATCCAGAGGTCTGCATCCAGTGCGGCAAGTGCGTGCTCGTCTGCCCGCACGCCGTGATCCGCGAGAAAGTCTACCAGGCCGGCGAGCTGGCGCGCGCCCCCGCGGCGTTCAAATCCACGGCGGCGCGCTGGAAGGAGTTTGAGGCATGGCGCTACACCCTGCAGGTGTCGCCGGAGGACTGCACGGGCTGCGCGCTGTGCATAGAGGCCTGCCCGGCCAAAAACAAGAGCGAGACCAGACTCAAGGCGATCAACATGACGCCGCAGCCTCCGCTGCGCGAGGTTGAGAACGAGAACTGGAAGTTCTTCCTCCAGTTGCCGGAGGTGGACCGCCGCCAGTTGCACCTCAACTCGGTGAAGGACTCGCAGCTCCTGCGCCCGCTGTTCGAGTTCTCCGGCGCGTGCGCGGGCTGCGGCGAGACGCCTTATCTCAAGCTCGTCTCGCAGTTGTTCGGCGACCGGGCCCTCATCGCCAACGCCACCGGCTGCACCTCGATTTACGGCGGCAACCTCCCGACCACCCCGTGGTCGCAGAACGACGAGGGGCGCGGCCCGGCGTGGGCGAACTCGCTCTTCGAGGACAACGCCGAGTTCGGGCTGGGCTTCCGCCTCACGCTCGACAAGCAGAACGAGTTCGCGCGCGAGCTGCTCAAGCGGCTGGCGGGCACGGTCGGCGAAGACCTCGCGCGGGCCATCCTCGACGCCGACCAATCCACCGAAGCCGGAATCTACGAGCAGCGTGAGCGCGTGAAAGCGCTCAAAGCCAAACTGCAAGACATCCTCTCGGTCGAGGCCCAGAACCTGCTCAGCCTCGCCGACGTGCTGGTGAAACGCTCGGTGTGGATCGTCGGCGGCGACGGCTGGGCCTACGACATCGGCTACGGCGGGCTGGATCACGTGCTCGCCTCCGGGCGCGACGTGAACGTGCTGGTGCTCGACACGGAGGTGTATTCCAACACGGGCGGGCAGATGTCGAAAGCCACGCCGCGCGCGGCGGTCGCCAAGTTCGCGGCGGCCGGCAAGGGCTTGCCCAAGAAAGACCTCGGGATGTTGGCGATATCCTACGGCAACATCTACGTAGCGTGCGTGGCGCTGGGCGCGAACGACGCGCAGACCATCCGCGCCATCATCGAGGCTGAAGCTTATCCCGGCCCTTCGCTCGTCGTCGCCTACAGCCACTGCCTCATGCACGGGTACGATCTGCGTTATGGCCTCGACCAGCAGAAGAAGGCGGTCGCCGCCGGCCACTGGCCGCTCTACCGCTACAACCCGCTGCTGGCGAAAGAAGGCAAGAACCCATTCACGCTCGACTCCAAAGCGCCCAGCCTGCCGCTGGAGAAGTACGTCTACAACGAGACCCGCTACAAGATGCTGACACTGAGCGACGAAGCGCGCTCGGAAGAGCTGCTCAAGCTGGCGCAGGAGGACGTGAACGCGCGCTGGAAGCAGTATGAGCGGCTGGCGGGGGCGAACGGAAAGCAGTAGGCAGTCAGCAGTCAGCAGTAGACAGAAAGCAGAAGGCAGGCAGCCGCGCATTCGGAACTGCCGACTGCCTTCCGCCGACTGCCTACTCATCCCGCGAGGAGACACCTATGCCTGACCTCTCCACCACTTACCTCGGCCTGAGCCTCAAGAACCCGATCGTCCCGTCGTCGTCGCCGCTGTGCAAGAGCCTCGACCACCTCAAGCAGATGGAGGACGCGGGGGCGGGCGCCATCGTCCTGCATTCGCTCTTCGAAGAGCAGATCAACTTCGAGAGCCGCGCGCTGGACGATTACCTGACGCACGGCACGGAAAGCTTCGCCGAGGCGATCTCGTACTTCCCCGAGCCGAAGCAGTTCCGGCTGACGCCCGACCAGTATCTGGAGCACGTCCGCAAGGCCAAAGAGGCGGTGAGCATCCCCGTCATCGGCAGCCTGAACGGGGTCTCCTCCGGCGGCTGGATCCGGTATGCGAAGAGGATTGAAGAGGCCGGGGCGGACGCGCTGGAACTCAACATGTACTTCCTCTCCACCGACCCTGAGCTGCGCAGCGACCGCGTGGAGGAGATGTACGCCGACCTGCTGGTGGACATCAAGCGCACGATCAACATCCCGGTGGCGGTCAAGCTCAGCCCGTTCTTCAGCTCACTCCCGAACATGGCCCGGCGGCTCGTGCGCGCCGGGGCGAACGGGCTGGTGTTGTTCAATCGCTTCTATCAGCCCGACCTCGACATCGAGGCGCTTGAGGTCGTACCGCATCTGGTGCTGAGCGACTCGAACGAGCTGCGCCTGCCCCTGCGCTGGATCGCCATCCTCTACGGGCGCGTCGAAGCCGACCTCGCGTTGACCTCGGGCGTCCATACCGCCGAAGACGCGCTCAAGGGCTTGATGGCTGGAGCGAACGCCGTCATGCTGGCCTCCGAACTGCTGGCCAAGGGCATCTGGCGGATTGACGAGATTTTGCACGACATGCACACCTGGATGGTCGAGCACGAGTACGATTCCGTGGCCCAGATGCGCGGCAGCCTGAGCCAGATCAAAGTGGACAAGCCGGCCGCCTTCGAGCGCGCGCAGTACGTGAAGATCGTGGGCACGCTGGAGCCGCCGGGATACCTGTCGGCCAAGTAGTGTCTCTGGGCGTCCACATCCGCGCGCGCAAGCCAGCGTAGCCGCGCGTACAAGAAAAACCGGCGGCCTGTCCTCGTCGAGTAGACAAGCCGCCGGTTGTTTTTATCATCCTGTCCCGCGCGATTGTGGAAGGAGATGTGTCAGTGGGTCACGGATGCAGGGGCGCGGCGGCAAAGGCTACGTCAAACGACTGGCACCAGACGACGACCGTGTTGTAGAGCGACAGGTCTGCCCCAGAGGGAACGACATATTCCTGCGCGCCTGAAGGGCTGGCGAGCGGGCCGAGCTTCAAATAGGGCGAGTTGGCGACCGAATTGCTGAACGTCACGTAATCCGCCGTCAGGTCGCTTGCGCCTGACAGGGCGACGACGAGGTCCGGCCCGGTGCTCACCTTGAAATCGTCGCTGAAGCGCAACGCGCCGGTTGTCGGGTCAAGCGTGAACGATCCAAAGGCCAGCACTTCTTCTTTGACGAACGCGCCCGTGAGCAATGGACTGCTCGTGCTCTCCGCCGTTGGCTGCGCTGTGGGGTCGGGGAGTGGGGTGGCCGGTGCAAGCGTAGGCGCCGCTGCCACTTCCGGCGTGATGGCCGCTGGTGTGTTCGTGGGGGAATTCGTGGCGATCGGAAGAGAAGTGACTGAAGCAACGGGTTGAGCGGCTGGTGAGCTGCACGCCGCCAAGACGAACACAAGCGTGAACATCCAGACTTTGGTCGAGCGCATGAGATAAACCTTTCTGCTCAAGGGATTGCTCACCACTCTAGGCGGAAGTGCTTACGAGAGGCTTACCTGATTGGCGCCGAGCACGAGCAATTCTCATGTCGCTGCTACGCGCGCCGCCGATGGTACTGAGGGGCGATCAAGTTTCAGTGGTATAGTAGCGCGGTAGGGGTTTCGCCCAAAGAAAAGAAGGCCCAAACACACTCCTAACAGAAGACATACTGAATATTAATGGAAGTTTTCGGGGATTTCGCCACAATATCCGACACTGATGGTAACATAGTTACGAGCACAAGCGGAATCGGACACGGCTTTCAGCCGTAACAAGAGTGGATTGAGATGACCACTTACACGATTGACGGACAGACCATTCACGCAGTGCAGCAGGGCCAGCCCACGCGTCAGGTGGCGTTGCTGATCCACGGCTGGTCCAGCTCGTGGTACGCCATGTCGCCGCTCCTGCCGCTGTTGTCGCAGCGCTTCAACTGTATTGCGGTAGACCTGCCCGGCTACGGCGAATCGCCAACCCTGCCGCAGCGCGCCTCCATCCCGGCCTACGCCGATCTGATCGCCAAACTGATTGAGGAAGTGAGCGACGGGCCGGTCGTGCTGATCGGCCACTCGATGGGCGGCATGATCAGCATGGCGCTCGCCTTGCGCTATCCGGTGCTCGTCGAGCGCATGGTGCTGATCTGCCCCACCATCAGCGGCCGGCTCTCCACCCGCATCAACCTCACCATCTCGCCCGTCACGCTCATGGAGTGGGTCGGCCTGGGCGGCATGCTCGTCTCCGGCGTAGAGAGCGTGGTCGTGGGCCTCACCGACCGGCTCATGCGCCCCATCTCCTTTTCCGAGCGCACCGGCATCACCGAGAAAGATTACATGCGGCTGCGCGCGGACGCCCGCCGCCCCGGCCAGGGCCGCGCCCGCGCCGAGTGCTATTTCGCCATGCGCGCCAACAACCTGATCGGCAAGCTGAGCGGGATCGAGCCGCCGTCGCTCGTGCTGTGGGGCGCGGAGGACAACACCGTGCCGTTGCGCGACGCGGGCGTGGTCGCCGACGAATGGCCGCAAGCCGACCTGCGCATCATCCCCAAGGCCGGGCATTGGCCGCACTTCGAAACCCCCGACATCACCCGCCGCATGGTCGCCGCCTTTCTGGGCCTGCCGCTCATCAGCAGTGAGCTAAACAAATCGCTCAACGACCGCGACCTCGCGACGATCAACGACATCGCTCAGTTCCTCAGCCACTCCGACGTGGGCCACGAGCTGAACCAGGCCCAGCGCACCCGGCTGGCCGCCCAGTTCCATCAGCACATCTACCGGCCCGGCGAGACGATCGTCCATACCCTCGAGTCCGGCACGGACATGTTCATTGTGCAGGACGGGACGGTGGAGGTGTGGAGCGATCCGGACTCGCCCGGGCAGACACCCAAGAACCTGCGCTACATCGCGTCGCTGACCCCGGGCCAGATCACGGGCGAGCTGGCTATGCTGGACAACGGCCTGCGCAGCGCCGACCTGCGCGCCGGGCCGGAAGGCGCGACCGTGCTCTCGCTGGAACGCGACCGGCTGCTGGCGCTGTGCGAAGATGATTCGACGCTGGGCACGCGCGTCTTGTGGAATATCGCCCGCGCCATGGCTCTGCGCCAGCGCTTCATCCTCTGGCAGTTGCAAAAGGCTCTGCAGAAGTCGCCCGCGTCAAAGGTGACTCAGCCCACCCCGGTGACTCAACCCGAATACGCGGAAT
>Ga0209109_10001812_pt1 | contig 11678 bp, 10 predicted proteins | sample Rifsed10ft2_FD_184004 | JGI IMG/M metagenome (GOLD analysis project Ga0209109, IMG submission 184004) | Soil microbial communities from Rifle, Colorado, USA - sediment 10ft 2 (version 2) | ecosystem: Environmental > Terrestrial > Deep subsurface > Rock core/Sediment | place: Rifle, Colorado... | reverse complement strand
GAGCGGATGACCTATACCGGGAAGCGGGTCACAGACAGCTTTTTCAAGCGCCTCAAGCGCCAATTCACGGACGAAGAGCTGGTGGAGCTAGCGGCGGTCATCGCGCTCGAGAACTTCCGGAGCAAATTCAATCCGGTCTTCGCGGTGGAGGCGCAGGGTTTTTGTCCCCTGCCGGCCGTGAAGGCGGCGGCCGATGCGGCCACGGCGCGTTTCAAGTAACGGTATTCTCTTTAACTCCTTCTCGACCCGGGGGAGCGCGGCTTTAGCGAAAAGCCTTATTCAGGGCCTCGACCTGCTCTCGTGACAACTTCCACCCGGAGGCGTGGCAGTTTTCCGCCACCCGTTCTACTTTGTCGGACTTGGGGATGACGACCACGTTGGGCCTCGACAGGCACCAATTGAGCGCGACTTGTGCCGGCGTCTTGCCGGTTTGGTGGGCGATATTCTGCAGGATGTTGAAGGCGTCTCGATGTTTCAAAAGTGGTCTCGAAGCGAGTTCGCCTCGGGCGAGCGGGCTGTAGGCGATGACCGTGATCTGATTGGCTTGGCAGTAGGGGAGCATGTCCTCCTCGATGCCCCGGTTAAGAAGGCTGTACTTGACCTGATTCGAAACGATCTTGTATTTGGTCATGCAGTCCTGCGCCTCTTTCAAGTTGGCCAAGTAAAAGTTGCTGACGCCGATAAATCTTACTTTTTCCGAATCGACTAAAGTCTCCATGGCGCGCATGGTCTCCCGGATCGGCACGCCCGGATCCGGCCAGTGGATCTGATAGAGGTCGATGCGTTCTACTCCCAGCCGCTTGAGGCTCTGCTCCGCCGCCTTCAAGACCTCGTCGTACCGCAGGTGATTCCCCGACACTTTAGTGGCGAGAAATACCCGATCACGCTGCTCCCGGATGGCTTCGCCCACCACCGGCTCCGTGCCGTACATCTCCGCCGTGTCGATAAAAGAGGCCCCCAAAGCGATTCCCTTTTTCAGCGGCTCCACGCTGCCGCGGTATTGCCAAGTTCCTAAGCCGACCTCAGGCAGCTTGACTCCGGTCGCGCCTAATTCCTTGTGCTCCATATGCGCCTCGAATTTTTTGGCAAGATCCTGGCTCTCTAAGGAACGAAAACGTCTCGCAAGTTGACCTCGAAGCTGTTTATCGGGTAGGCTCAAATGCCGCGAATATACGGTGAATACCTGAGGGTGCAGCGCCGGGTGAACTCCAAGATTCCAACCTATAACTTTCTCGTATTTTATACCAGCGCCGGGCTCTGGAATACCTGCATGGGTATCTTCCAAGTGCTTCTTCCCCTCTACGCCCTATCCTTGGGCTATTCGATCCTGGAGATCAGCAGCCTCATTGCGCTGCCGGTTGTGGCCGAGATCGTGACCCGGCTTTTCGGCGGGGCGCTTTCGGATCGTTTCGGGGAACGCAAGGTGTTGCAAGTTTGCTTTTCCCTAATGGTCCTCGCAGCGCTCGCGCTCAGTAGCGCGACGGATTATCGACTTCTGTTGCTGGCCCAGACGCTGGCGTACTTTTCGCGGAGTATTTTCTGGGCCTCCATCCAGTCACTCGCCAGCCAGTTGGGGGAATTGAGCCTGGGGAAAAGACTGGGGCGGCTTTCGGCATCGAACTACGGCGGTTCTCTGATCGGCCAGAGCTTCGCCGGCGTAGCAGCAGCTTTCTTTGGCTATCGCAAATCCTTTGTCCTGCTGACGTCTTTGGCTGTGCTCGGCACCTTCTTTAGTTTTCTTCTACCCCGGCTCGAACCCAAGCCCGGCCATCGAAGCGTCTGGAAGATAACGGTGGGAATCGGACATTTGCTTCGCTATCGGCGCGCATGGCTTGCGATCTCGGCTTCGTACGCCGCCGCGATTCCCTTAGCGGTCACCGTATCTGCATATCCCCTGTATCTGGCCTACCTGGAATATGGAGAGCAGTGGATCGGGGTGGCGGTTTCGCTACGTTCCCTGGGTCCGATCCTGATCGGTCTCCTAATCGGCTCCTGGATCACCATAGCGCGCCAGAAATGGATCTACGCCGCCGGAATGGCGGGGCTCGGAGTTTCCCTCGTCGGCAGCGGTTTGACGGGCAATTTTGCTCTCCTCGGACTATGCATTTTCGTTTTGGGATTGGCCGGAAGCGTCATGGATCTGTTGAATCAGGTCCAGGCAACCGAGTGGAGCGATGCTGACGGCCGCACTGTGGCAATGGCCAGTATGGGGCTGGGGTGGAACTTCTGCCCGTTTTTGACTCCTATCATCGTTGGCTGGATCGCTGAGGCTCAGGGCTTTCGCTTTGCCTTTCTGGCCACCGGAGCCTTGTTTGTATTGGCCGCGGCAGGCACCGGGCTCTGGTATCGTTGGCTCGGGGCGGAGGCGTACGCTCTCAAGACAAACCGGGGTGAAGTCTCGGAAGCCAAATTGAAAAGCAGGCCGGGGAATGACATCATAGTCGAACCATAAACCGCTCCCCTGGAGCGGGCACGAGAGGATGCACTGATGATCCAGATGTATCATTGGCCCACGTGACCCTGGTGCCAGAAAGTGCGGATCGCACTTAAGGAAAAAAACCTGTCCTGGCAGCCCATCTTTGTCAATCTGAGGGAGCGAGAGCATAAGAAACCCGAGTTCCTGGCGATGAATCCGAACGGGACGGTGCCGGTGCTGCGCGACGGGGACACCCTGCTTTACGATTCCACGATCATCAACGAGTATCTGGAGGAGCAGTATTCGGAGCCCTCACTGACCTATCCGGACCCTGCGCGTAGAGGCAAGGTGCGTCAATGGGAGGATTATGGCGACAACAACTTTTTGCGTCCGGCTGAGAATATCTTCGTTCACAACAAGGGCTGGCGCCAGTTCGAAGCGGCCGATCTCGAGCGGTTTCGGCAGCGAATATTGGAAAGCCTGGCTTACGTGGACAAGGCGCTAGCGGGAAGGGAATATTTGATAGACCGCTTCACTTATGGGGACATCGCGTTTGGGCCGCGGGTCATCATGCTGGATGAGCTGGGGATTTCGCTGCCCCACGATCTGGTGAAAGTCCGCGCCTGGATTGACCGTTTGAAGCGGCGGCCGAGCCTGCAGAACCTGGAGCGCTGAGAGGGGAGAGACGATGGAGTACCGGATTCTTGGGAGGACGGGTTTGCGCGTAAGCGCGATCGGACTGGGGACCATGGTGCATGCGGGGCACTTCGGGCCGACGCGCGATGAGGATTCGGTGGCTGCCATCGATGCCGCGCTCGATCTCGGGGTGAACTTCATCGACACCTCGGATGCCTACGGAGCGGGCTATTCGGAGTCGCTGTTGGGCCAGGCGCTGAAAGGACGGCGCAGCAAAGTCATCCTCGCCACAAAGGGCGGGAACATCATGGTTGGCCCGAAGCGCGGCGGCAGGGACTTTTCTTCCGCCTACATCGGTCGGGTGATGGATGAAAGCCTCAAGCGCTTGCAAACCGATTATATCGATCTCTACCAGCTTCACAACGCGACGGTTGAGGTCATTGAGGGAGGCGAGGTTTGGGACCTTCTAGAGCGGCGGAAAAGAGAAGGCAAGATCCGATACTATGGAGTTTCAATCAATTCGGTGGAAGAAGGTCTTGCGGCGGTTAAAGGCACGCGCTCGGATACGATCCAGGTCGAATACAATCTGACCGCGCAGGAGCCCGCGGAGAAGGTTTTTCCTCAGGCGCAACAGGCCAACGTCGGTGTGATCGCCCGCGTGCCGCTCAGGCGGGGCCTGCTCACGGGCAAGTTTACGTTGGCCGATCAGGCGCGGTTCCAGGAGGACGACGTGCGGGCGCGCAACTTCGCCGGCGACCGCTTCAGGACGGAGCTCGACAAAGTCGAACAGCTCCGCTTCCTCGTCAAAGGGCCGGTCAAATCGCTGGCGCAGGCCGCCATCGCCTTTTGCCTTGCCCATCCTGCCGTCAGCGTGGTCATCCCGGGAGCGCGTGACGCTAAGCAGATGCGCGAGAATGCGGCCGCGGCGGATCTCACGCTCTCTCCGGAAGACCTTCAGAGGATCACGGAACTGTGGCGCAGCGGCTTTCGCCCACCGTCGCCTTCATAGAGACATTTGGGATGGGCAAAATGAAAGAGCAGAATTTTTCCTGGCCCAACGGCTCGAGGATCGCCGTTCTCGTTACGGTCATGTTTGAGTCCTGGTCGGAGGGAAAGGCGCCGCCCTATTCGCCAATGACTTCGCCTCTGAGGGAAGGAATTCCCGATCTTATCGGGGTTTCCTGGTCGGAGTATGGAGGTAGGACCGGGATCTGGCGGATCATGAGGCTCCTCGATGAGTTCGAGGTGCACTCTACGGTTTGCGTGAGCGGGAGGTCCGTGGAGCTTTTTCCCGAAGCGGTCAAAGAGCTTCACAAAAAAGGCCACGAGCTCGCCGCTCATGGCTACACGCAGGACGGTTTTCTGCCTTATCTTTCTCCCGAGGAGGAGAGGGCTACGATTCGAAGATGCCTTGGTCTCCTGGAGGGCGCGACGGGAACCAAACCCTTGGGGTGGTTCAGTCCCCGGGCCACACCCACTCCTCATACGGCCGCGTTTCTCGCTGAAGAAGGCTGTCTCTGGCACGGAGACTACAACGACAGCGACCTTCCGTATCCGCTACGGACCGGGAAGAGTACGCTCGTCGCAGTTCCGCATAGTGACTTTACGGACAACCGGACCCTGCGCTCGAGCCCCAGAGTTTTCTATCAGGTTTACAGGGACACCTTCGATTTTCTCTACCGCACCGAACGGACGGGGATGATCAATCTCACCTTCCATGCGCATTTCGCCGGGCGCCCCCTCATGTCGGCCATGGTGGTCGAGATCCTGCGGTACATGAAGGGCTTTTCCGAAGTCTGGTTTGCCCGCCATGACGAGATTGCCCGCTGGGTACTCAGGGTTGCCTAGCCGCCGTTCGATCGGAGCCGCAGGTTTTGGTGAGCTTTTGCCGGCCTTCCGGGGCTGGCGTGGGTTTAGCGTATGAAAGTGGGTCTTATTGGGCTGCGAGGCTCCGGGAAGACCACGATTTTTAACGTGCTCACGGGACAAAAGGCTCCGACGGGGTCCTACGGCGGGAGCACCAAGGAAGAAATTCATCTCGGCGTGATTAAGGTCCCGGACCCAAGGCTGGACCGTATGGCTGAAATTTTACATCCACGCAAGACGACGCATGCCGAAATCGTCTTCACCGACTTTCCGGGCGACTCGGCGAGCGAAAGCCGTAGCGGGCAGAGCGATCTATCGGCTCAGATGCGCGAAGTCGATGCCATGGCACTTGTGCTGTGCGATTTCATCCCCGAAGCCAAGCCTCTGAAAGAGTTTGACGACTTGCTGGCGGAGATGATCCTGGCGGATCTGGCGGTGGTGGAAAAGCGCTTGGCCCGGTTGAAAAAGGAGAAGGGAAGAGAAAAGGAGTTGCCGCTGCTCGAGCGCTGCCTCCAAAACCTTGAAAACGGAGTGGGGTTAAGAGACCTTTTCTTCACCCCCGAGGAAGAAAACCTGCTTTCAGGCTTCGGCCTGCTCAGCCGCAAGCCCGTTCTTGCCCTGTTCAATACCGCGGAGGAGCGAGCAGGAAAGCCCCTTTCGCCTGCCTACGAGGAAGAGCTTCGGCGCCGGCGTATCCAAGGATTGGCCATGTCCGGCAAGGTGGAGATGGAGATTGCCCAGCTGGATGAAGTCGATCGCGCGCCTTTTCTCAAGGAGATCGGCATCCCGGAGCCGGCGCGGGATCGGTTCATCCGCGCGTGTTTCCAGCTGATGGATCTGGTGAGTTTTTTTACCACCGTTTCGGATGAGCTTCGCGCCTGGACCATCAAAAGAGGCACAGCGGCAAAAAAGGCGGCGGGGAAAATCCACACGGATATGGAGCGCGGATTTATCCGGGCAGAGGTGGTTGCCTACGAAGATTTTGTCGCGCTGGGGAGCGATGCGAAGTGTCGCGAAGCAGGGAAGCTGCGGCTGGAGGGGAAGGACTACCTGGTTCGGGACGGAGATATCGTCCGCTTTCGCTTCAATGTGTAGCGCGCATCACTTTAGCAGAAAGGAGTTATTCATGAAGCGCGTTCGTTGTCGGGGGCCTTTTAAGCGCGGCACGGCTCTCTTCGTAGTGGCGACAGGCAAGCTGGCCTTTGCCTTGATTGCGGTTGCTCTGGTCTTTGCCCTGCGGGCGTGGGCCAACCCCTATCTCGTCAAGCCGGGCGAGCGACCCGTCTCCTTAAGAATTGCTACCTGTGCCGTTTCGGGCGGCTTTGTGCACCTTTACACCGCCCTCGATAACGGCCTTTTCGACAAATACGGCGTCCGGCTCGAGCCTATTTATATTCGTGGCAGCGGGCCCTCTCTGGCCGCCCTGGCCGCCGATGAGGTCCAGTTTCTCTACTGCGCCGCTGACGCTACCATCCCCGGCCTGGCCTCGGGGATCGAGGCCAAGCTCGTTGCGGCTCCGCTCGTCAAGCTTCCCTATGTGCTGGTGGGTCACAAAGAGATCCGCAGGGGGGAGGATCTCCGTGGAAAAACCATCGGCGTCACCCGGCCCGGGGACCTGAGCGCCCGACTTTCCCGGGCAGTGATTCGAAAGTTTAATCTAACCACGGATGAGGTCACCATCCGGCCTATCGGCGGGAGCCAGTCCGAACGTTATCAAGCGATGGCCGCTGGCGTGGTCCACGCGATCGTCGTGACCCCGCCCCTGGACGCGCGGGCGAAAAAAGACGGCTTCAACGTCATCTATCGACTGATCGACCTGGATCTACCCTTCATCTACAGCTCGGTTCACGCGAGCCACAAGATCCTTCGAGAACGCCCGGAACTGGTCCAGAGGGTGGTTGCGGCCTTTGCCGAAGCCGTCCACTTCGTGGAAAAAAACCCTGACAGAGCCAAAGCGTCCATCGCGAAGGCGATGAAAGTTAAGGACCAGGAGGCACTCCAGGTATCCTATAACGTGTACGCCAGGGAGATTGTGGACCGGCGTATGACGATTCCCGAATCGGCCATGACCGAAGCGGTGGAGCTTGCCCGCCAGGGCGGTACAATGGTGAGAAAAAAGGCCGAAGAGCTTTACGACAATGCCTTTGCCGCGGAACTGGAAAAAAGCGGTTTTCTAAAAGAGCTCTGGGGCAGCGAACTCAAATAAAACCAGCCCGCCGCTTGAGGGCCACCGGCCACCTTGACCCGCGGAAAACGGGTGTCCCTTGGGCTCCCAAATGCGGCCTCGTACCTATTTGTCAGGGGGCAATTCTGCCTCCTTACATGCCGAGTTCTCTCTGGGCCTGTTTAAGATAGCTAAGATCGACGTACTTCTCTGGAGGCGGTAGAGGCTCTTTCAGTAGACCGTCTCTTCCTAGCACCTGTAGGTTCGCCATCAAGCCTTCAAGCGTCAGAGCGCCATCTGTGGGGAAGACCTTGTTCCTCGTGAAATAGTCTATGCCCCTGCGGGGATAGGGTGGTTTCGCCCCTGCTTCGCTGGTGAACAGTTGCGCCGCCTCGTCCGGGCGCTCATAAATCCAACGGAGGCTGCGTATATGTGCCTTGAGGACCTTGACCACCGTGGCGCTGTTCTTGTCCGCCCAGGCAGGGTCCACATTGATGGCATTGAACTGATACCTGGGAAGTACCTCAAGAATCTCTCCGATCAAGTTGAGTCCGCGGTCAAGGGCCATGTCCGAGAAGGGTGTGCCCAAAACCGCCCCGGCAATGGCTCCGCTTTCCAGGGCCGAGAGGAAGGCTGGAGTTCCACCGGGGATGACGACAATGGCGTAGTCGCGGGGATAAACTAACCCCTTGGCCCTCAGGTACGCCGTGAGAAGCGATCCCGTTCCGCCTCTGAGCGCCGAGGCCGCAAGCTTCTCCCCTTTGAGGTCTTCCACCCGCTTAAATTTTTTTCCTCCGATCAGAAGGTAGGGAGCAGCGTTGGCAACGCCGGCTATGATCTTGAGGTTACCCCCCTTCTCATTAAAGAGAATGATGCTGTCGGGATTAAACGTGCCAAACTGCAGTTCACCTGTGGCTAGGGCCTGGATATGCACGCCGCCACTGAACATCTGAATGACGTCCCCGCGCAGCCCCTCCGCTTGATAAAAGCCTTTCTTCCATCCCACAAAGAGAGGAAGATAGGTTAAGACTTTAGCCGTGTAACCGATGCGGAAAGTCTGGGCTTGCGCAGGGGATTGAAACGAGAACAGCGCAAAAGGCAGCAAGAAAGCCAACAAAACCCCCTTTTTCATAGGTTGAACCTCCTGAATGACGGCTGTGAAAAGCCGATTTTACGACTGTAAAAAGGCTTTCTCACAAAGCTACTTTTTAAGTAGGATTGCGAGGAATGCCCAAGGGTCTAAGGAAACTCCTTTTTTGTTCGAGAAAGTAGCTCTCACACGCTTTGGTCGATTAACTCTTTTTCAGTTGTTTTGCAAATCTCCGGCACTGCGCCACTTCCTTAACTGCTTACGTCCGGGTCTGCCTGGAAGCCGAGCGCACGTTGACGCAGCAGGCCTGTATCGTATATGGTCCTACCAAAATGGTGAGCCGCGCCACTTCTGGTCGCCCTTTGGCGCTCTTGAATGCGGCTTGGCATCTGGTTGTCAGAGGCAATTTTCAGTTCTCGGCGTTGAGGTGTCAAAAACAAATTCATTCATTTCATTTCGACTGGGAACAACCCAAATTGCCGCGCGCTGTCTGCGCGGTCGGGAGGTAAAAGATGAAGACGAGAAGATTTTTTCTGATTGGCGTTTTGTTTTTATCGATTGTGCTCGGGTGGGCTACCTGGCTGAAGGCCGTTACCCTAAACGAGGTCGTGGCCGCGGCCCGGAAGGAGGGGACGATCGAGTTTTACGGTCCATCCACTCTGACACCCCAGGGCGCGCAGGCTCTAGCCGAGGCCTTCAACCGCAAGTACGGCCTTAATATCAAGCTGAATTATAGCCCCGCGGGAGACATGCCGGGCGACGTGGCGAAGATCGTAGTCCGTGCGCCTACGGGTGTGGCCCCTGAATGGGATCTGATGGTCGTAACCGATGCCCACCACGCCACGCTGTGGGTCAGGAAGCTGCACCAGACCTTCGACTATAGAGCGCTTGGGGTCGATCCCCGAGTCATCCAATACGACAACGGTACGGTCTCCTTTGCCCACCAGATCGTTCTTCCCGCCTACAACAACAAGATCTTGCCCGCAAAGGACGTGCCGAAGAGCTGGGAGGACCTCCTGGATCCGAAATGGAAAGGCGGTAAACTGGGTATAACCAACGCTGCTCACCACTTCTCACGTCTAGCTGCCGGACCCTGGGGCGAGAAAAAAGCGACCGAGTACGTGCGGGCGCTCGTCAAGCAGGAACCGAATCTAGGGTTGCTGGGCCAGATTTATACCCGTCTCCAAGTGGGGGAGATCCTGGTGGCGGCGACACTAACCGATAGCTTCATTCATCGGGCGAAAGCGACCGGCGCGCCCATCGTCCATGCCGAGGGGATTGAGCCTGTCATCGCTCCCGCCTACCACGCGGGAGTCCCGAAAGGCGCTCGCCATCCTAACGTGGGCCATCTTTTTGCCGTGTTTCTTAACACGCTCGAGGCCCAGGAGGTCTGGGATAAGTACGGCGGGCAGAGCTCTGCCTTTGTTCCGGGGACTACGGTCTATAAGTATGCCCAGAAACATCAGATGGTTTACATGACCCAAGATCAGGCGGAGATGATCGATAAGCTCGCGGGGCAATACGGTAAAATCCTTGGCTTCACGAAGTAGTAAGAGCACGCCGGCCATCGAGGAGGGCACAGGCGCCGTGGCCGTCTGCAGCATCCAGTCCATGGCCTGGTTCGGCCTCAAGTCCCCGGGCACTCGGGAGAAGATCACGGGTTAGGGGAGGCTTATGGAGTCCTTGGCCTAGAGTGACCACAAACGGCACTACGTCAGAGAACTCTAAAGCAACCGCGATAGCAAAGGGATGCCATGAAAACACTTATCCAAGGCGGTTATGCCGTCGGATTCAACGGGAAAGAGCACGAGGTCATCAAGGATGGCGTGGTGGTTTTCGAGAATGACCGGGTTGTCCATGTAGGCAAGCAATTCGCGGATCCGGTGGACCGGCGCATCGACGCCAAGGGCTGCCTCGTCTCCCCCGGCTTCATCGACACCCATTTTCATTCCGGCAGCAATGCCGGCGATTATCTCTTGAATGAGCCCGACAAGCCGGACTTCTTTGCTTCTAATTATCTGGCTCACGGCGCGCCTACCCGGGAAGGGGGCAAGCAGGCTCATCTGAAGGATGTGGATGTCGGGCAGCGCTTTTCTCTCGTTCACTTGCTCAAAAGCGGCGTCACCACCACGCTGGAAATCGGTGGCCCGGGAGGTGATCCTGAGCGCTACGTGGAGATGGTGGGAGCATTGGGGATCCGCTGTTATACCGGTCCGAGCTATAAGAACGTCGACTTCTTCCATGATCGCGAGGGAAGGCTGGAGTACGATTGGAGCGATGAGCGCGGCAGTGCCGGGCTCAAGGGGGCGGTGGACTTTGTCAAAAGATACCACGGCGCCTGCGGCGGACGGGTTCAGACCATGCTGTTTCCCGGCCATGTGGATACCTGCACGCCGGAGCTTCTCAAGGAGACCCGGAAGGCCGCTAAGGAGCTGGGGGTGCGCGTGCAGATCCACGCGGCCATTAACCTGATCGAGTTTCACGCCGTCATGCGTCGCTATCGCTTGACGCCCGTGGAGCTTCTGGGCAAAATCGGTTTTCTCGATCCCGAAGTTTCCCTTTCCCACTGCGTCTTTCTTACGGGCCATAGCTGGACCGCTTATCCCTATGGCGACGATCTCAAGCGAATTACGGACTCAGGCGCCTCGGTGGCCCATAGCCCCCTAAAGTACCTCAAGATAGGTGTCGCCATGGAGTCCTTCGACCGCTATCTCAAAGCCGGGATCAATGTCGGAATCGGTACCGACACGTTCCCCAAAGATATCATCTCTGAGATGCGCTATGCGGCTTTGGTATCGCGCCTCGTGGATAAGAGCTTTATCGCCGGCCATCCGAGGGATGTCTTCAACGCCGCCACGGTCGGCGGCGCAAGGTTGATCGGGAGAGACGACTTGGGCAGGCTTCAGAAAGGGGCAAAGGCAGACATCACGATAATCAATCTCAGGGATATCGCTTTCGGCGCCGTGCGTGATCCGATCAAAGCGCTGGTTGAGACCGCCGCGGGCCGAGACGTCCGGACCGTCATCGTCGATGGGGAGATCCTCGTCGATCAGGGTACGTGCTTGCGCGTCAACGAAGACGAGCTCATCGAGAAGCTCCAGGCGCGTGCCGAGGAGATCTGGGCCGGGGTCCCGAAGTGGCACTGGACAGGCAAGGGGGTTGATGAGGTCTTACCGCCGGCGTTTAAGATGAGTTAAAGGTGCATCCCCATGCGTACTAAGAAGAAAAGCGATACCATGAAGTTCTTGGAAAGCCTGGTCGGCGAGCTAACGTTCGGCGGACTGATCGAGGCGATGCGCCAGGCTGAGGAGATGTCTCAGGTCGAGTTTGCCGCCAAGCTCGGTATCTCTAAGCAGCACCTGTGTGACATCGAGAAGGGGCGCAAGTTTGTGAGCCCGGAGCGCGCCGCGAAGTTTGCCAGAATACTGGGGCATTCAGAACGGAGCTTTGTAGCTCTCGCTCTGCAGGACATCGTCAATCAAGGCGGGCTCAAGCTAAAAGTCAAC
>Ga0209109_10001810_pt1 | contig 11680 bp, 14 predicted proteins | sample Rifsed10ft2_FD_184004 | JGI IMG/M metagenome (GOLD analysis project Ga0209109, IMG submission 184004) | Soil microbial communities from Rifle, Colorado, USA - sediment 10ft 2 (version 2) | ecosystem: Environmental > Terrestrial > Deep subsurface > Rock core/Sediment | place: Rifle, Colorado... | reverse complement strand
CGGCAGGATCCTTCCAGGTCACCATGCGCACCGCCCAGAGCGGTGTGTAGTCCATCCGCCCCGGCACGGTGTCGATGATGTTCCTCTGGCCCTCGTCTCCGTTCGTGAACGCCCAGATGGGCGCGACCTTGTTGCCGGCCTTGAGCTTCACGGGCCCGAAGTCGAGGTACGAGACCACCTGGCCGCGATAGAAGCCGAGCGTCACGTCCTGCGAGAACGTCTTCACCGGCCCGTCGGCGGCGAGAGCCGGCAGTGCAGTCGCAATCGCCGCGCAGGCGGCCACCACTGCGATTCCGAGGATCTTCCTCATCGAGCCTTCCTTTCCGTCGGTGAACTGCCTCCGACGGTAGGGGCCGCGTCTTGCGAAGTCCTCACGCCGAGGTGAACGGCTCCTGAATTCACCCTCTCGTAACCGCTGTGCCATCACAATGCGCCGATGGCAACCGTTCTGGTCGTCGACGACGAGCCGATCGTGCGCGAGGTCGTCGTCCGCTATCTCGCGCGGGAAGGGCACCGGACGCTCGAGGCGGCGGACGGCGAGGCTGCGAAGAACGCGATCGAGCGGGGAGATCCGGACCTCGTGGTCCTCGACGTGATGCTGCCGGGCGCGGACGGCCTCGAGATCTGCCGCTGGATCCGCGCGAGGTCGGAGCTCCCGGTGATCATGCTCACCGCGCGGGGCGAGGAAGCGGACCGCATCGTCGGGCTCGAGCTGGGCGCCGACGACTACGTGACGAAGCCGTTCTCGCCCCGGGAGCTCGCCGCGAGGGTGCGGAGCGTCCTGCGGAGGGCCGCCTCCTCAGGCCCCGTTGCCGAGCGCATCTCGTTCGGCGACGTCGAGCTCGAGCGGGCGACGCGCGAGGCGCGCAAGAACGGCGACACGGTGCGCCTGACTGCGAAGGAGTTCGACCTCCTCTGGTTCCTCGCCAGCCATCCGCGGCGGGTCTTCTCCCGCGACCAGCTGATGGCGAGTGTCTGGGGGTACACAGCTGCCCTCGACACGGGAACCGTGACGGTCCACATCCGGCGCCTGCGCGAGAAGATCGAGGACGATCCGTCGAAGCCGAGGTACCTGGAGACGGTCTGGGGTGTCGGCTACCGGCTCGCCGCATGATCGCGACCGCCGCACTCGTCGCGCTCGCCACGCTCGCCGTCGGGCTCGCGCTCGCCTACCTCCTGAGGCTGCTCCCGACGATCCGCCTCCAGCTCGCGGGGCTCGCGTTCCTCGCGGTGCTGCTCCCGCTGGGGGCGGTCCTCCTGTCGGGCTGGGTCATGTTCCACATGGGCGAGGACGTGAAGATCCTCGCCGTCACCGCTGCATCCGCCCTCACCGCGATCGTCGCCGCGCTCGTGGTGGCGCGATCGATCGTCAACTCCGTCGATCGCGTGCGGCAGGCATCGGTCGAGCTCGCGCGCGGCGATCTCGAGGCGCGCGCACCCGAGGGAGGCCCGACCGAGGTCGCCGAGCTCGCAGCCTCGTTCAACGAGATGGGCGCGAACCTCGCCCGGCTGTTCGACACGCGGCGCGAGCTCGTCGCCTGGGCGAGTCACGACCTCCGGACTCCCCTCGCGAACATGCAAGCCCTGCTCGAGGCGCTCGAGGACGGCCTCGGCGAGCCCGAGGAGTTCGTCCCGGTCCTCCGCGAGCAGGTGCGCGTGCTGTCGCTCCTGGTGGACGACCTCTTCGAGCTCGCACGGATCGACGCGGGCGCGCTCACCCTCGAGATGCACCGCCTTCCCGTGGCGCCGATCGTCTCGAGCAGCCTGCGCAGCCTCGAGGCCGAGGCGCGCAGCCGTCACGTGCGGCTGGCGGCCGATGTCGCGGACGACGTGACGGCGCGGTTCGCACCGGAGAAGGTCGAGCGGGTGCTCATGAACCTCCTGACGAACGCCCTCCGCCACACGCCGAGTGACGGCGCGGTCGCGGTTCGGGTCGAGCCGCACGAGGGGGAGGTACGAGTCGCGGTCGAGGACACCGGCGTCGGTCTCGGCGCCGAGGCCCGCGAGCGGATGTTCGAGCGGTTCTGGCGCGGAGACGAGTCGCGGTCGTCCCGCGGTGCGGGCCTCGGACTCGCCATCGCCCGGGGCCTCGTCGAGGCGCACGGCGGCCGGATCTGGGCGGAGGATCGCGAGGGCGGCGGCGCCCGCGTCTGCTTCACGCTTCCAGCGGCCTAGCCCTACAGGGCAGACGGTGACGCAGAGCGCGCTCGGGCTGGAGGCTTGATGCCAAATTCCCGCGGGCCGGATGACGCTCACGACTATGCCGAGCGCCAATTTCGCATCGCCTCAACCGCTGCGCGACAGTAGCGCGACCGCTGTCGCGGCCAGGCCCTCTCCGCGCCCCGCGAAGCCGAGCCCGTCGGTCGTCGTAGCGCGCACGCTGACGTGCCCCTGCTCGACGCCGATCGCCTCGGCCAGACGCGAAGCCATCTCCTCGCGAACGTCCGCGATCCGCGGCGCCTCGCCGATCAGGACACAGTCGGCGTTGACGAGCACCCAGCCCGCGTCCCGAACCTCGCGATAGGCCTTCCAGAGCAGGTCGAGCGACGACGCGTCTCGGTACTGCTCGTCGTCGGACGGGAAGAACGTGCCGATGTCGCCCAGATCGGCGGCCCCGAGAAGTGCATCGATGAGGGCATGTGCGACGACGTCTCCGTCCGAGTGTCCGGCGAGCCCGCGCGGATGGTCGAGCTGGACGCCGCCAAGGACCAGGGGAACGCCCTCGACGAGCTTGTGCGCATCCATTCCGAGGCCGACCCTGAGCTCGGTCACGAGAGCGAGGCTAGCGCGTCCGGCAGCTCGTCGAGCGTGTGGATCCGGACAGCCCGCGCCGGCGGCTCGTGCAGGTGGCCCCACGGCCCGCGGCGCACGTGCACCGCGGCCATCCCCGCCGCCAGGGCGGGCCGGACGTCGTTGTCGACGCGGTCGCCGACGTACACGATCTCGGACGGCTCGACCCCAGCCTCCTCGACGATCCGCTCGAAGAACTCCGCCGCGGGCTTCTCGACGCCCCAGCGCGCGGACGAGCCGACGAAGTCGACGTGCTCCCAGAGCAGGTCCTCGGCCTCCGCGGGCGTGTTGCCGACGGCCCCCACGCGTAGCCCCAGCGCCCGGAGCCGGGAGAGACACGGGAGCGCATCGGCGTAGAGGTCGTCCGCGTGCCAGGTCGACGCCGGAGGGTCGACCGCGAGGATCTCCCACACCCGGCTGCGGTGCTCGCCGCGCGCCGCAAGCCCGCCGAGCACGCCCATGACGGTGAACCGAGGGATGGCCACTGCATCTGCCGCGAGCTCCCACATGCGCGTCTCGTCGACGAGCGTCTCGCCGACGTCGAAGACCGCCGCCCTCAGAGCCACGACTCGACCAGCGCGAGATCCTCCGGAGTGGTCACCTTGAGCAGGCGAGGATCGCCCGCGACGACTGCGACCCGGTCTCCGGCGCGCTCGAGGAGCGATGCGCAATCCGTCGCTCCCGAGAGGTCGCCCGCGAGTGCCGCGCGAAGCGCCGGCGCAAGAAATGCCTGAGGCGTCTGCGCGCGGACGAGGCCGTCGCGGGCGAGCGTCTCGACCACGATGCCGCCCTCGACGCGCTTCACCGTATCCGGGATCGGCAGCGCAGGCACGGCCCCGGCATACCCCTCCGTCAGCGGGGCGAGCACGCGTTCGACGACCTCGTCGCCGACGAGCGGGCGCGCGGCGTCGTGGACGAGGACTACCAGCGCGTCGTCGGGCACCTCCGCGAGCGCGGCGCGTACGGACTCCGCCCGCGTGGCACCGCCGGGAACGCAGGCCACGACCTTCGTCGCCGCGAGCTCCTCGGCAAGGAGGATGGCCGGCTCCTCCCACCCCGGCGGAGCCGCAACGACGACGGCGTCGATCCACGGGCAGCGGTCGAGCCGGTCCAGGCTTTCCGCCAGAAGCGGGCGTCCCCCGAGGGAGGCGAAGGCCTTCGGCCGGTCGATGCCAAGCCGCTCGCCCGTCCCCGCCGCAGCGATGAGGGCCCAGACATTCCCACCTGCGGCGGGAATGTCTAGTAACCCTCCTGTCCGCACACGCTGCGAAGGAGGATAGGCGGCAGAGAGATGCGTGTCTCTCGAACGGCGAGCGCCGTCAGGCGCTCGCGGCTGCTGCCTTCGGCTTGGCTCTCGAGCTCGGCTTCGTCTGCCCGGCGCGCGAGAGGACGTCGTCGAGCCAGGCCGCGGCCTGCTCATCCGACATGTCCTTCGCGTACATGAGCTCCGAGGCGAGGATCTTCTTCGCCTTTACGAACATCTGCTTCTCGCCGGTCGAGAGGCCTTTCTCGTTGTTCCGGACGGCGAGGTTCCGCACGACTTCCGCGAGCTCGAAGATGTTCCCCGTCTTCATCTTGTCGCGGTTGTGCTTGAAGCGGCGGTTCCAGTTCTTCGGCATCTCCGTCGAGCCGCCTGACAGTGTTCGGACGACCATCAGAACCGTCCGCTGGTCGATGACCTGCCGCAACCCGACGCGCTCCGCGTTCTCGCAAGGAACGTTGACGGTCATGTCGTTGTGGAGGATCTGGATCGTCAGGTACTCCCGCACCTCACCCAGGATCTCCCGCTTCTCCTTCTTCACGACAGTCCCCGCGCCGTGATGCGGATAGACCACCTTGTCGCCAATCTCGAACAAGCCAGCCTCCCCGAAGTCGCAATTCGACGCCATCACGAAAAAAGGGCCGGCAGAGTTCCTCCGCTGCCAGCCTAGGTGTCGAATCATAGCGGGTTTCTCACGCGGTCTTAACGGAACTGCAACGGCCGGCGCGGCCCCGGGAAACGGTCAGACGCCGGTCATCACGCCGGCGTCAGCGGGGGCGGCCTCGTCGACGTTCACACCCTCCTTCGCCAGACCGATCCGAATCGCGGCGCGAAGCGTCTCCGCAGGGCGTACGCGAGGATGCTCGCGCAGCGCTGTCCCCTCCGGCGCGACGACCGTCTCGATCCCGAGCTTCCGGCACTCCTCGAGCCGCCGCTCCGCCTGCGAGGCGGGCCGCAGGCGGCCGGTGAGGCCGATCTCTCCGAAGGCAGCCGACCCCTCGCGCGCCGGCAGCCCGCGCGCGGCGGATGCAATCGCTAGCGCGATCGCGAGATCCGCGCCAGGCTCCTCCACCCGCACGCCTCCGGCGACGTTGACGAAGACGTCGGCGGTTCCGAGGCTCAGGCCGGCGTGGCGCCCGAGGACGGCGACGATCATCGCCAGCCGCTTCGGGTCCACCCCGGTCCCCACGCGACGGGGCATCGCGAGGTCGGTCTTCGAGACGAGCGCTTGCACCTCGAGCAGCAGCGGCCGCGTGCCCTGCAACGCGCAGCCGACCGCAGCTCCGACCTCCCCCGGGTGCGTCGTGCCGAACAGCTGCGACGGATCGGGCACCCCGACGAGGCCGGTTCCGGTCATCTCGAAGACTCCGAGCTCGTCCGTCGACCCGAAGCGGTTCTTCGTCGCCCGGAGGATCCTGTGCGCGTGGTAGCGGTCGCCCTCGAACTGGAGGACGCAGTCCACGAGATGCTCGAGCACGCGAGGGCCCGCGACCGCACCGTCCTTCGTGACGTGGCCGACGAGGATGGTCGCGATGCCGACGTCCTTCGCCACCCGCATGAGCCGTCCCGCGGCCTCGCGTACCTGGGCGACGGAACCTGGCGCCGAGCCGACCTCTGCCGCGTGCAGCGTCTGCACGGAGTCGACGACGCAGACATCCGGACGTTCGCGCTCGAGCGTCGCGCACACGGCATCGAGCTCGGTCTCGGCGACGATCTGGACCGACTCAGCACCTCCCAGACGGGCGGCCCGCAGGCTGACCTGCGCCGGCGATTCCTCACCGGTGACGAGCAGGACCTTCCTGGTGCGGCTGAGCGCGGCGAGCGCCGTCAGCAGGAGCGTCGACTTCCCGACGCCGGGCTCGCCGGCTACGAGGACGAGAGAGGCCGGAACGAGCCCGCCTCCCAGCACGCGATCGAGCTCGGCGACCTCGGTCGCGAGGCGTTCGGACTCCTTCGCCCGGACCTCGCCGAGCGGCACGGGCGTCCTCGCGCCCGACGGCGCCGTCCGGCTCGGCCGCGCGGTCTGAATCTCCTCGACGAGCGTGCCGAAGGCGCCGCAGCCGGGGCACTTCCCGAGCCAGCGCGGACTCGCCGTTCCGCACTCACTGCAGACGTGCTGCGTCGCAACTCGGGCCACGAGGCCAGTCTACGAGCGGCATCCGACGCCCTTTGTCAGGAGAGTGCGCCAGTTCCTCCTTGCAACTCGGGCGCATGTGTTTAAGAGTCCCGGATTACACGCCGCTGACGATCGGAAAGGATGGCCGCATGGAACGGTTCAACGCACTGGGGCGCGGGACGCAGCTGATGCTCGTGGGAGCTGTGCTACTCCTCATCGACAGCTTCTTCCGCTGGCAGGAGATCAGCATCGACGTCCTGGGCGTCGAGGCCTCTGGAGGCGTGAGCGCCTGGGACGACATCGGGGGCATCGTCATGGGCCTGCTCACGATCGTGCTCCTCGCCTGGATCGTGGCACGGCTCGCTGCCGTCGACATCCCGATTCCGGTGTCGGCCGCGATGACGAGCGGCGTCCTCGCGTTCCTGATCTTCGCCTTCGCGCTGCTCAAGAACCTCATCGACGACTACTCGACCTTCTGGAGCTACCTCGGCGTCGCGTTCGCCGCGGTGATCGCCGTCGGCGCGTGGCTCCAGATCCAGGAGTCCGGCGGGATCGAGTCGTTGAAGAGCGAGGCCACCAGCCTGGGGTCCTCGGGAGCGGCCGCGCCAGCCGCGGCACCCGCCGAGCCCGCAGCCGAGGCACCCGCCCCGGCGGAAGCCGCTCCGGCCGAGCCGGCAGAGGGCGAGTCGTCGTCCGAGGAGGAGTCCTCGACCTAGCAGACACGCGGGGGGAAGCCGCCGGTCGGGCCCAACCGCCGGGACGCTATGCCGCTGCGCGGAGGTGTCCCGCCGCGAGCGCCTGCTCGAGGTCGGCCCAGAGATCGTCAGCGTTCTCGAGCCCAGCGGAGAGCCGAAGCAGGCCGTCCGTGATCCCGAGCTCCGCCTTCACGCGCTCGTCGACCAGCCGATGCGTCAGCCCGGCCGGATGCTGGATGAGCGTGTCCGTCGAGCCGAGGCTGACGGCGGGCGTGACGAGGCGGAGAGCGCCGAGCACGCGGGCCGCAGCCTCGATGCCGCCGACGACCTCGAACGCGAGGACCGCGCCGGCCCCGCGCAGCTGCACGCCGTCGGGCTTCGGATAGAGGACGCGCGTCACCTGCGGGTGCCCCGAGAGCCGCTCGGCGAGGACACCGGCACGCTCCTGCGCCAGCCGGACTCGACACGGAAGCGTCGGCAACGAGCGGTGAAGCAGGTACGCAGCAAGCGGATGGAGAACCGCGCCGGTGAGGATCCGGACCTGGCGGAGCCGGGCAGCCCTGTCGGCCGACGCGGCCACGACGCCCGCGAGGACGTCCCCGTGACCACCGAGAAACTTCGTGGCGCTGTGCAGCACGAAGGCCGCACCGTGGTCGGCAGGGTTCTGGAGCACCGGCGTGGCAAACGTGTTGTCGACGAGCACGGGGACGTCTCCGGACGCTGCTACGACCTCCGCGATGTTCACGACTCCGAGCGTCGGATTCTGCGGCGTCTCGAACAAGACGAGCCCGGTCTCGTTTCGTACGGCCGCAGCCACCGCGGCAGCCGACTGCACCCATGTCACCTCGATCCCGAGCAGCCCGCAGGCGAGAAGGTGGTCGGTGCCGCCGTAGAGCGGGCGGAGGGCGACGAGGTGGCGCCTTTCGCCGCAGGTGCCGAGCAGGACTCCCGCGAGCGCCGCCATGCCCGAAGAGAAGGCGACCGCATCCTCGGTGTGCTCCAGCTCGGCGAGAGCCGACTCGAACCTCCGCACGGTCGGGTTGTGAAGTCTCGAGTAGATCGGGTTGGACGCCGAGGCCTCGCCGCGAGCGAGCGCCTCGAGGTCGGCCACCGCCTCGTCCAGATCGGGCAGCGGGTACGTGGTCGAGAGGTCGATCGGAGGCGCGTGGACGGTCAGCTCAGAGAATTCGGCCCGGCCAGCGTGAACGGCAAGAGTATCGATATCCACGCCCACATTCTTGCTCGATGTTCGTCGAATTAACACATGGATCGAATATAGTTCGGAATCGATGACAACCGAGCGGCTCGACCGAATCGACCGTGCGATCGTCGAGGCCCTGCAGAACAACGCACGGCTCTCGAACAAGCAGCTCGCCGAGATCGTGGGGCTCGCTCCCTCGTCGTGCCTCGAGCGCGTCCGCGCGCTCATCGGCCGCGGAGTCATCCACGGCTTCCACGCCGACATCGACCGCCCGACCCTCGGGCGCTCGCTCGAGGCGATGATCGCGGTCAGCGTGCGTCCGCACTCACGCGCGAACGTGGACGAGTTCTGGGAGTACGTGCTGGCGCTACCCGAAGTGATCGAGGTCTTCCACGTCACGGGAGCGGACGACTTCCTCGTGCACGTCGGGCTCGAGGACACGGGCGCGCTGCGCAACTTCGTGCTCGACCGGCTCACGGTGCGCTCCGAAGTGGCGCACGTCGAGACGCGCCTGATCTTCGGCCAGGCGCGCCGCGCCGTCCTCGAGCCGCTCTACGACTGATCGCGCTTGCCGTCGCGGATGCCGAGGCGCACCGCGATGTACACCGCGAGCCCGATGAGCACGATCCAGACGATCGGCCAGATCGCCATCCAGGCCCACCAGCCGTCCATGTGATCGACGTACATACCCGCAGGCTGGGCGTGCTGCTCACCGTCGACATCCGCGCGTGTGCGGATCCTTCTCCGTAGATCCTCCCGACTGCGCGCAGCCGGCGTGCGCGGCGTCAGCCCAGGCGCTTGACGAGCAGGACTCGGTCTTCCCCCGGGCCGTCGTAGTCCTTCGCGACGCGATCGACGACGAAGCCGAGCGCCTCGTGGAAGGCGACGGAATCGGCGTTCGCGGGCGACGTGACGCACCTGACCGTCGTGCGGCCGTTCTCGCGGGCTGCGACGAAGAAGCGCTCGTAGAGCTCCCGGCCGAGCCCCGATCCGCGCCGGTCCGGCGCGACCCCGACGAAGTGGACGTAGGCGTCGGTCTCGTCCGCCTGCGAGAGGAACCCCACGAGGAACCCCGCCAGGCGACCGTCCTCGTCCTCGGCGACGAAGCTCGTCCCTTCGAAGTGGACGAAGAAGAGCTGCGGGAGTATCGGAGCCATCTCACGCCCGCCCCACCAGGCGTTCACGTGCTGGATCACGCGGCCGTAGTCGGACGGCTGCGCGTGACGGATGGCGACGCTCACGCGGATACCCTAGTCCGCCGCGCAAGACCGGAATCCGCTCGCGCGGATTTGGTTTCTGCGCAAGACCGGAACCCGCGAGTGCGGGTTCCGGTCGCGCGAGTCAACCCTGGCGCGCGAAGATCCCTGAAGACGGCCGCTTCGCGGCCTTGGCGCAGCTCATTCACAGCATCCTCCGGTGGGTTCGGCGGAACGGCCGGGGAATCACTCGCCCGTGGGGTACCGTAGCCCGAGCCGTGCGCCGATCTCTTTCGTCAATGGCCGGGCTCCGGCTTCTCGTCCTTGCCTTCGTCCTCGCCGCTAGCGCCGCGGGGCTCGCCGCGCCCGCGGCCGAGGCGTCACAGCTGATCGCAAGAGACGCGACCCGCGTCAAGCTCGAGGTCAACCGAGAGGGCCAGGCGCTCGTCAGCTACCGCGTGCGCGGGAAGCGGCGGCACGTGCTCGTGTGGGGCGCGGTCAACGCGATCCATCCCTCCGAGGAACGGAAGCAGGTGGCCTTCCGCGTCGACTACTCGGGCGGCTGGAGGTCGTTCGGACGCACCCTCTGGAAGGGGTTCCGGAACGCGTGCAAGCCCGTGTCCGTCGACCTCGCGTGGCTCGCGACGGCCTGTCGCGGGCCGGACGGGTCGCACTGGGCGCTCCAGAGCTGGCAGCGCGGGCTTCGCAACTACGGGATGCCGTCGACCGGCACGCGGGACGACTGGGAGCTCCGGCTCTCCCACTGGACCGGCCAGGTGCCGAGATTGGACGTCGGCCTCGGCTGGGCCTACCGGCGGTTCCACTCCCTATTCGGGCGCTACACCTGGCGCGGGCACGGGATCCACGGCTTCGCCTCGACGCCCGCCGGCGTTCCGCTCGACTCGTTCGGCCGCAACCTGTACGTCGACACGTTCAACTCGGCGTACGGGAGCGGATGGCGGCGGGAGAACGGCTTCCTGAGCCACGTCGGGACGGGCGGGTTCTGCTACGGGTTCTACCCCCACGGCTCGCGCCCGTCCGGGATGGGAGAGCGCTACCGACTGACCGTAAGCGGCCCCGGCGTGCTTCCCGACGCCTCCTGGATCGGGACGCCGCCGCCGGCCTACGACCGCTCCTACGACCTTGCAGCCGACCAGAAGCAGGCGAAGCTCCTCGCCGCGGACCAGCTCTGCAGGCCCCGCTGAACGATGGACCGGTTCACGTCTCTCTCGACCGGGACGAAGCTGTTCCTCGTCGCCGCGGTGCTGCTCTTCGTCGACCTCTTCCTGACCTGGCAGGAGCTCCCGCTCGACTTCGGCCCGAATTCCCAGGTGACCGGGAGCCTCGACGGGTGGGACTTCTGGGGGCTGCTCATCGGCCTGCTCACGCTCGGCCTGCTCGCGGCGGTGATCGTCGGGGAGACGAACGACGAGCTCGAGCTCGACAGCCGCTTCGAGCTCGCCATCCTCGCCGTCAGCTCGCTCGTGCTGGCCATCGCGGTCGTGAAGAACCTGCGTGACAGCGACTCGGCCTGGGCGAGCTACCTCGGCATCCTCCTCGCTGCGCTCATGACGCTCGGCGCGTTCCTCGACTGGAGGGAGGCCCGGGAGGACGAGGCGGTCGATGCCGGCTGGTGGGCGCAGCAGCCCGGCACTTCGAGGCGAGCCGCAGCGCAGGACGAGCACCGCCCCAGCTGGTAGGTACAGGCGACCGCTACTCGACGGGCAGTTCGTCGGCGTCCGACGGCTCGTCGGCTTCGGGCAGCTCTTCCGGACCGCCGACGGTGGCCGGGACCGGCGTCCCTTCGACGATCCGGATCTCGACCGGCGGCTCCTCGTCGACCGGATTCTCGCGCCGGTCGATGACGATCGTCGACGCGGGCGACAGCTCGCGCCCGAGGATGAAGTCGGCAAGCGGGTCCTCGATCAGGCGCTGGATCGCGCGGCGCAGCGGCCGTGCGCCCATCGCCGGGTCGTAGCCCTGCTCGACGAGGAGCTCGCGCGCATCGTCCGTGAGCTCGATCACGGTGCCGTGCTTCGCCATCTCCTCGCGGACCCGCTTCATCAGCAGGTCGACGACCTGGAGGATCTCGGCGCGCTCGAGCTTGTGGAAGACGATGACCTCGTCGATGCGGTTCAGGAGCTCCGGCCGGAAGACCTTCTTGAGCTCCGACATCACGCGCTCTTTCATCTCGTCGTACGAGAGCCCGCCCTCGTCGCCGATCGAGAAGCCGAGCGTCTGGTTCTTGGAGATCTGCGCGGCGCCCAGGTTCGAGGTCATGATCACGATCGTGTTGCGGAAGTCGACCTTGCGCCCCTGCGCATCCGTGAGCTTCCCGTCCTCGAGGATCTGGAGGAGGATGTTGAAGACGTCCGGGTGCGCCTTCTCGATCTCGTCCAGGAGGAGGACCGAGTACGGCTT
>Ga0209109_10001806_pt1 | contig 11686 bp, 15 predicted proteins | sample Rifsed10ft2_FD_184004 | JGI IMG/M metagenome (GOLD analysis project Ga0209109, IMG submission 184004) | Soil microbial communities from Rifle, Colorado, USA - sediment 10ft 2 (version 2) | ecosystem: Environmental > Terrestrial > Deep subsurface > Rock core/Sediment | place: Rifle, Colorado... | reverse complement strand
CTGGGAGAGAAGCGTAAGTACCAGCTCGCTCATCGCGTCGCCGTGCGGTCGCCACTCCGGCTCGCCGTACAGCGCCGTCAGGCGGGAGATGACTTCGTCTGGCGCCAGGGTCTCTGTCATTGCGAGGAGCGAAGCGACGAAGCAATCCTTGACACCTCATCACGCTCGTCAGTGAGGTCTTGATACAGATCGCGCCACGTCGGGTTCTCGGCCTCGATCAGGTCGACCTTCCGTCGTCGCGGTCCCGCCTTCATCTGCTTCTCACGGGCGATGGCGCTGAGCGGGTCGGCGTACTGCTCGAAGTAGACCATCTTCCAGACGGCGTACCGCTTCGTGAATCCTTGCGCCCATCTCTCGCGGTGCTGCCGCACGCGCGTTATGAGGTCGCCAGTCATGCCGGTGTAGATGACCGAGTTCGTGAAGTTCGTTAGCAGGTAGACGCAGTACTGCCGCATTTGCTGTCCAGTCGCCGACGGCGCGCCAAAGATTGCTTCGTCGCTATCGCTCCTCGCAATGACAATCTAGCCTTCCTTCTGGACGCGCTTGAACCAGATTTCTTGGGCCGTTGCTGCCGAACATATCCCATCCCTCGTCGCCCAATTGGCGCAGCGCTGGCCACCACCCGCCCTGCAACAGCACGATCTCCTCGCAGTTCGACTTTGTCAGGTCACACCTGAAACGGCCTGTGACGCCATCATCTTGTGGGTGGGTAAATGAGAGTCTGTTGCCTCTGTTGTCACCGCTGGAGAAAGTTGGGCAAATTCCCAGTTAGGCATGCTTACCTTCGCCTCCCTTGCACGCTTCCCTCAGCCTACATCGCCCGCAGCAGGCGGATGCGCTCGTCGATCGGCGGATGGGTGGAGAAGAGGCTGTTCAGGGCGCTCTTGTGGGCGCTGAGCGGGTTGACGAAGTAGAGGTGCTCCGTCGCCTTCGTCGCCGCGTCCAGAGGGTCCTTGTCGCCCCTGATCTTCTCCAGCGCGCTGGCCAGGCCCTCCGGGTAGCGCGTCAGCAGCGCGCCGGAGGCGTCCGCCAGGTACTCGCGCTGGCGCGAGACGGCGAAGGCGATGATCCGGCCGATGATCGGGCCGGCGATCGCGGCGATGAGGGCGATGAGCAGCAGGGCGGCGGCGCCCTTGCTGTTCTTGTCGCGGTACGAGCGCCGGGCGCCGGCGCCGTACCAGGTCGCGCGGAAGGCGAGGTCCGCGATGAGGGCGAGGGCGCCGATGAGGACGACGATGGTCGTCATCAGCAGCGTGTCGCGGTTGCCGACGTGCGACAGCTCGTGGGCGAGGACGCCCTCCAGCTCGCGTCGCTCCAGCTTGTTCATCAGCCCGCGCGTGACCGCCACCGACGCGTGCTCCGGGTCGCGGCCGGTGGCGAAGGCGTTCATCGAGCCGTCCTCGATGACGTAGACCTTGGGCATCGGCAGGCCGGCGCCGATGCAGAGGTTCTCGACGGTGCGGTGGAGCTGTGGCTCCTCTTCTGCGGCGACCGGCCGCGCCCCGGCGACGGCGAGGGCGACGCCGGCCGAGCCGAAGTAGCTGAAGCCGGCGAAGATCACGATGAAGACGAGGACGATGGGCGCCAGGCCGGGCGGCAAGCCAAGGATGATGCCGATGGCCGTCGCGGCCACGGCGACGACGATGAAGAAGGCGACCATGAGCAGCAGCGTCTTGCGCCTGTTCGCCGCGATACGGTCGTAGATCAGGACCTGATCTTGCACAGGCTCCGCCCCTGGAGGCTACGCTGCGCTAGTTGGCGGGCGGCGCCGCTGGAGGCTCGCTGGGCGCGGCGGGGGCGCTCGGCGCCGGCGGCGGCGCCACGAAGCTCACGCGCACGTCCGCGCGCGCCTCCTCCTCCGCCTCGAAGAACTCCTCCGCCGTAAAGCCGAACATGTTGGCGATGAACATCGTCGGGAAGGTGTGCACGCTCGTGTTGTAGGACAGGACGTTGCGGTTGTAGAACTGGCGCGCGTAGGCGATCTTCTCCTCCGTGTCGGAGAGCTCCTCCTGCAGGCGGAGGAAGTTCTGGTTCGCCTTCAGGTCCGGGTAGGCCTCCGCAACGGCGAAGAGGGATCGCAGCGCCTGCGTGAGCATGTTGTTCGCCTGCGCCGCCTGCTGCGCCGTGCCCGCCTGGTCGAGCATCGACCGCGCCCGCGTCACGTTCTCCAGCGTCTCGCGCTCGTGGGCGGCGTAGCCGCGCACCGTCTCGATCAGGTTGGGGATCAGGCTGGAGCGCCGCTTGAGCTGGACATCGATGCCGGACCAGGCCTCGCGGCAGCGCAGCCGTGACCGCACGAGGCCGTTGTACATGCCGACGAGGATGAGGCCCAGCACTACTATGACGCCGAGGATGACGAGCAGGACGATCACTGCTTCCATGTTTCCCCCTTTCGAGCACCGAGCGCATCTTAGCACTAGGCTGTAGCGGTTTTGATATGCACTGCGAACCTAAGCTGCCGAAGGCCAGACTTAAGTCTGGCCTTCAGTTCCTAAGCTTCTCAAGCGCGATGAGCGCCGCGCCGATCGCCGGCGCGTCATCGCCCAGCGCCGCCTCAACGATGCGCACGTCGGCCCGATGCTGCGGGAACGCCTCGCGCTGCACGACCTCGCGCGCCGGGCCCAGGTAGCGCTCACCCAGCTTGCGCAGGCTGCCGCCGATGACGATGACCTCCGGGTTGAAGATGTCGACGAGGTTGGTGAGGCCGGCGCCCAGGTAGCGCCCGGCCCGCTCGATCGCCGCCGAAGCGGCCGCGTCGCCGGCGTCCGCCGCCTGCTCCAGCAGTCGCGCGTCCGGCGCGGCGCCCTCCTCGCGGGCCAGCCGCGCCAGCGCGCCCTCTGGCTCCTTCGAGACGATCTCGGCCGCCTCCGCCTCCAGGGCGACGCCGGAGGCGAGCGCCTCCAGGCAGCCGCGACGGCCGCAGCCACAGAGGCGCCCCTGCGGCTCCAGCTGCATGTGGCCTATCTCGCCGGCGCCGCCGGAGGCGCCGTGATAGAGACGCCCGTCCAGGACGAGGCCGCCGCCGATGCCGGTGCCCACCGTAACGAGGATCATGTGGCGAGAGCCCCTGCCGGCGCCGAAGCGGTGCTCCGCCAGCGCCGCGGCGTTGGCGTCGTTCTCGATCCAGGCCGGGACGCCGAGGCGCTCGCCGATGAGGCGGGCGAGGGGCACGTCGCGCCAGCCGGGCAGGTTGGGCGGCGTCGTCACGACGCCCCGCTCAGGGTCGCAGGGGCCCGGCGTGGAGACGCCGACGGCTACGAGGGCGCGCCCGGCCGCGGCCGCCCGCGCAGAGGCCGCCATGCGCTCGATGACGGCGTCGCGGCCGGCCTCCGCCTCGGTCGGGCGCAGGTCGCGGCCGAGGACGTTCAGCGCATCGTCTAGGCAGAGGCTGAGGATCTTCGTGCCGCCCAGGTCGATGCCGAGGACGTAGGAAGGCGCGCTCACGCGTGGAGGTTACGGGCAAACGGGCAGAGGTGACAAACGGCAGGCGCGACAGGCGGGCAAGAGGGCATCTCGCCCCTTGCCCGCCTGGTCAGGTGAACTACCGGATTTTGGCTAGTACCTTCTGCGCTAGCGTCTTCAGCTCGTTCGGTCGGTCAGCGCCGGTGATCGACAGGTCGATCAGAGCGTTCCCCTTGACCGCCTGCAACTCGTTTTGCTCTGCGTCGTACCAGCAGGCGGAGTCGCCGACGCCGGACACTTTCTCCTTGCCAGCGCAGAGGACCTGCTCCGCAATCTGCCGGAACTCGTTGCCCGAAACGCCTTCGGCCTTCCAGAGGGCTACGTCGAGGCTACTCCTGCCGCTTTCGGCTTCGAAGCTGCAGGACAGTATCGAGACCCTCGTCGTGCCGAGGGACTGAGTGCCGACGGTGATGGACTGCGGGTCTTCAACCGCCTCGCCCAGCGCTGCCCGGGCTTCGTCCTTGGTCACGAGGTCGCAGGCGTTGGTGATGCTCACGGTTACGGTCCCTGCGCCCGACGGCTGCGTTGCCTGGGCGCCGCCTCCGCCCGTCGATGTCGCTGTAGCCTGAGCGCCGCCTCCGCCGCCGCTGGGAGTCGTCGGGCTCGCAGCCTTCTTTTCGCCGCCGCCACAGGCGACGAGGAGAAGCAGCAACGGGGCGCCGATGAGCGCGATCATTCTCGGTCTGACAAGCATAGGACCTCCTGCTGTGCGGGTGCGTCAGGGCCGCTAGGGATTGGGGACGCGAGGAAGTAGCCCCACTCTAATATGCGAAGGCTTCTGTTGGGAAGGGCCGACCGGGAAGGAGGAGGGCCCGCTCGTAAGCCAGCCCCGAATGTTGAAGGCCAGGCTTTAGCCTGGCCTTCAGAGACTCCCGCCGGGCCGTCTAGTAAGACGGCGTCGAGGTGGCGCCGGTCTTGCCCTCAGGGATGTCGGTCACCAGGCAGTTGGTCGTCAGCACCATGCCGGCGATGCTCACGGCGTTCTCCAGGGCGGAGCGTGTCACCTTAAGCGGGTCGATGATGCCGCGGCTGATCATGTCGCCGAACTCGTCGCGGGCGGCGTCGTAGCCCTGGCCCATGGGCAGCGTCTTCACCTCCTGGACGATGACGGAGCCGTCCTGGCCGGCGTTGATGGCGATGCGGCGCAGCGGCTCCTCCAGGGCGCGGCGGAGGATCGTGATGCCCGTGCGCTCATCGCCCTCCAGGTCGAGGCCTTCCAGGGAAGGCAGGGCGTTGATCAGCGCGACGCCGCCGCCGGGGACGATGCCCTCTTCGATGGCGGCGCGGGTGGCGCTGAGGGCGTCCTCCACGCGGTGCTTGCGCTCCTTCAGCTCCACCTCGGTGGCGGCGCCGACCTTGATGACGGCGACGCTGCCCGCCAGCTTGCCCAGCCGCTCCTGCAGCTTCTCGCGGTCCCAGTCAGACGTCGTCGTCTCCAGCGCGGCGCGGATCTGGCCGATGCGGCCGTCGATCTCTTCCCGCGAGCCGTGACCCTCGACGATGGTCGTATCGTCCTTGCCGATGACGACGCGGCGGGCGCGGCCCAGGTCCTCGATCTCAGCGGAGTCCAGCCTGCGGCCGAGCTCGTCGCTGATCACCGTGCCGCCGGTCAAGGCGGCAAGGTCGCCCAGGTTCTCCTTGCGGCGGTCGCCGAAGCCCGGCGCCTTGACGGCGACGACGTTGATCGTGCCGCGCAGCTTGTTCACCGCCAGCGTCGCCAGCGCCTCGCCGTCGCAGTCCTCGCAGATGATGAGCAGGTTCTTGCTCACCTTGAGCACTCGCTCGAGGACGGGCAGGATGTCGGCGACGGCCGTGACCTTCTTGTCGGTGATGAGGATGTAGGGGTCCTCGATCTCCGCCTCCATCTTGTCCGAGTTCGTCACGAAGTAGGGCGAGATGTAGCCGCGGTCGAACTGCATGCCCTCGACGTACTCGACCTCGGTCTTGATGCTCCTCGACTCCTCAACGGTGACGACGCCGTCCTTGCCGACCTTCTCCATCACCTCGCCGATGAGCTCGCCGACCGCCTCGTCGTTGTTGGCGGAGATGGCGGCGACCTGCGCCATCTGCTCGCGCTCCGTGACCGGCGTCGCCAGCTGGCGCAGCTTGTCGATGACCTTCGCGGTGCCCTTCTCGACGCCGCGCTTCAGCGCCATGGGGTTGGCGCCGGCGGTGACGTTCTTGAGCCCCTCGGCGACGATGGACTGGCCGAGCACGGTGGCCGTCGTCGTGCCGTCACCGGCGATGTCGTTGGTCTTGGAGGCGATCTCCTTGGCGAGCTGGGCGCCGATGTTCGGGAAGGGGTCCTCCAGCTCGATCTCTTTGGCGATGGTGACGCCGTCGTTGGTGATCGTCGGCGCGCCGAACTTCCTGTCGAGGACGACGTTGCGGCCCTTGGGGCCGAGGGTAATCTTCACCGCGTCAGCGAGGGCGTCGATACCGTCCTTCATCGCCGCGCGGGCTTCCTGATCAAAGAGCAGCTGCTTTGCCATGCCCTGACCTCCTCCGAGAGTCTTCGTAATGCGTCGGGTTGGTTAGCACTCAGGTGAGGCGAGTGCTAAGGGCATTCTGAAACAAACCACCGGCAAAGCGCAAGGGGTACGCCGCCTTTCTTGGCGCGCCTAACTCACCGGGGGCCAGCGTGTTATGCGCCGGAGGCGCTATTGACAAGCTCAATCGAAGTGCTAATCTCACTTTAGGACTCCGGAGTCCTGAGATCACCCAACTAACAGCGTGAGGAGGGTGAAGTGACGGATCGGATTCGTTGGGGGGTTTGGCAGGTCGATGGTTAACGCCCTGTCGGGCCGACAGGGCGGTCACTCAGGCACCCGGTTTCTGCCAACCTGAACACGTGCTGACTTTGTCAGCCCAACTCCCAAGGAGTTCCCCAGTGGCGGAGCCGGCATAAGCGTTCGACCCAACCGGAGGCCAACTGGCCTCCGGTCTTTTTCAGGCGATGGCGTTCTCCGACAACAGCAACCTCTGGCTCGCCGAGGCCCTCTGGCGCCTCGGCGCTGTCGAGTTCGGCGAGTTCACCCTCGGCCGCACTGCCGTGGGCTCCCCCGTCTACCTCAACGTCCGCAAGCTCATCGGCCACCCCACGGCCCTCTGGCGCGCCGCCCACGTCATCCACGAGGAGATCACCGCCCTGCAGGCCATGCGCCACCCGCAGATGGACCACTTCGACCTCGTCGCCGGCGTGCCCATCGGCGGCCTGCACATTGCCACCGCCTACTCCCTGACGGCCAAGGTGCCCATGGTCTACCTCCACCCCGGCCGCGATGACGAAAGCGCCATCGAAGGCGTCTTCGAGCCGGGGCAGACGGCGATCATCATGGACGACCTGGTCACGGGCGGCGGCAGCATCGCCGAGACGGCGGAGCGTCTGCGCCGGGCCGGTCTCATCGTCAAGGACGCCTTCGTCCTCGTCGACCGCCAGCAGGGGGCGCGAGAGCGCCTGCGCCGCGTCGGCATCAACCTGCGCGCCGCGCTGACACTGGAGGTCATCCTCAACTACCTCATGTCCAGCGGCCTCATCGAGGAGGAGTGGTATCGCCGCTCCCTCGACTATCTGGAGGCCGGTCGCGGCTAGCCGCGCTGCGCTCCTGACTGTCGCGGTCGAGAATACATACGTATGGAGGTGCGCCCATGAAGACGATACGCTGGCTCCTCGCGCCCGCGGCCGGCCTCGCCCTCGCCTTTGCGTTCGCCTGTGGCGGCGACAAAGACAAGGACGGCGGCGACGCGGCGTCGAGCGGCGATCTTCCCGCCGGCCGCGAGGTCAACCTGATCACGGTCGCCAACCAGATCGACACGCTGCAGAGCTTCCGCTTCGACATCGCCATGAAGTTCGACCTGGGCGACCTTGCCACATCGGAGGACGGCGAGGATCCCCTGGGCGAGGCGCTTGGCACCGCCCTCCTCGGCCTGCTCGGCGACATCAAGGCGAAGGGCGCCTTCGTCGGCCCCGACAGCATGGAAGTCGAGATGACGATGATGGGCCAGGAGATCGCCACGGTCCAGATCGGCGACCGCGCCTGGGTCAAGGTCTTTGGCGAGTGGGAGGAGACGGAGCCGCAGGACCTCACCGTCGCCTCGCCCAGCCAGCTCCTGACGGACCTCCTGCCGGACGAGGTGCTCAGAGGCGCCAAGGTGAGCAAGGAGAAGGTCAACGGCGTCGAGGCGACGCGCTACTCCTTCAACAAGGAGTCGCTCGTGGCGCTAGCCGAGGCGATGGGCGAGAGCACGGCCGAGTTCGCCGAGGTGTCGAAGGCTAACGTCGACATCTGGCTGAACGCCGACGGCGTGCCGGTGAAGCTGGTCCTCGACATGGCCGGCAAGGACGAGAGCGGTCAGGAGGTCGGCATCGAGATGGAGATGAACATCCGCGACATCAACAGCAAGTCGATCAAGATCGAGGCGCCCGTCTAGCCCCCGCGCTACGTTTATTCGCCACGAAGGCCAGGCTCGAGCCTGGCCTTCGTTCTGTCTTTGCGAGGCTCGCCGCAGGCATGTGCCGCGATGGCTCTCGTGACAATCGTTTGGTCGCCAGCGGAGCCCGGAGTCTACAGCAGGCGGCGCAGCGGCTTGCGGCCGGGTCGCGGGTCGTAGTTCGCCTTGAACATCTCCAGCTTGTCGCGCTCGATAAGGTACTTGCCGGCGAAGATCACCGCCGGCACCTTCTTCTGCTTGATCAGGCGGCGCAGGCTCTGCGGGTGGATGCCGAGGATGCGCGCCGCCTCCACCAGGTCCATGTAGTTCTCGAACGGGTCGCTGACCATGCTCTTCGCGCGGACGCCTCTTCGTCCAGTTGCTAAGACGCCTTAGTGAATATAGCACGTGCGGTCAACAAACCCAACGGGCCCGGGTTAGCGCCCCTTCTGCGACCTGATCCGCTTGCGCACGGCGTCCACGTAGACGCGGCGCAGGCCGGCGCCGTGCTTCGTCATGCGGGCGCGCTCGCTCTTGCGCCGCCGCTCGCGTCGCAGCCAGCGTCCGGAGCGGCCCGTCGACTCCTCCGCCATCGCGTCAATGCTAGCAGCGCCGGGCCGCGCGTTTCGATATGTCGGCGGCCTGGCAATTCGTGAAATCTATGGTCGTCATAATCTGCACCGGCCTGGGTTGATCTAGAATTGGCGTGTAGCCGAGGAGGGTCGCATGTCCCTCGACAGTCCCGCCGGAAAGCGCCTGCGAATCCGCGCCCTTCCCTGGAGCGTAGACATAAAGGGAGGCAACCGCGAGGAGCCGGAGGCGGCGCGGATCAGCGATTACAGCGTCCTCCCGGACGATCGCCTCGTTACCGCCCTGGAGCGCCGCGATCAGAGAGCCCTGGAGACTCTCTACGACCGCTACGGCGACTATGTGTATTCGGTGTGCTTGCGCATGGTAGGCGACGTACAGCTGGCAGAAGACTTGACGCAGGAGGTGTTCCTTCGCCTCTGGCGCCGGCCGGACCTGTACGACGTCCGGCGGGGCCGCTTCGTCACCTGGCTGCTCAGCGTGGCGCGCAACCGCAGCATCGACGAGCGGCGCAGCCGCGGTCGCCGCTTCCGCTACGAAACGCCGCCCAGTCTGACCGGCGAGGAGCTCCTCGCCGCGGCGAGCACCGCGGACGGCGCCGACACCGCCGTCCTCAGCGAGGAGCGCGTGATCATCGAGAAGGCGTTGGCGGCTTTGCCTGTTGAGCAGCGGCTTGCCATTCAGCTCGCCTACTTCGGCGGCTACACGCAGCAGGAGATCGCCCGCGGCTTGCACCAGCCGCTGGGCACCGTGAAGACGCGCATCAGGCTCGGCCTGCAGAAGCTGCGCCTGCTGCTCATCGAGCAGAACGAAGGGGAACGGGGCTACCTTGACGTGTGACGACCTTCGCGAGGACCTTGAGGCCTTCGCCCTCGGCGCCCTGGAGCCCGAGCAGGCGCGGCGCGTCACCGCGCATGTTCGCGACTGCGGTGCGTGCTCGCAGATCGTCCGTGCCTACCAGGTGGCCGTGGAGCACCTCGCACTGTCAGTGCCCCTCTACCGCGCCTCGCCGCGACTGCGGGAGCGCATCCTGGGCGGCATCGGCGCCTTCCGGCCGCCCGTCTACGCGAGCTTCCTGCGCCAGCGCGTCTGGGCTACCGCGGCCGCCGTCGTCCTTGTGGCTTTCGCCGTCGGCGCCATCGCCTGGGCGGTCGTCCTCTCGAGCCAGGTAAACCGCCTGCGAGAGGACAACCGCCACCTGGCGGAGCTGACGCAGCTCGACGCGGAGCAGCGCGCCGCTATCCTGCAGTTCCAGACGCAGCTCAGCTCGGCCCAGAGCGCGCAGCGAGAGATGTCGACGACGCTGGAGGAGCAGGCGACCCTCATCGAGATCGCCCTCGACCCGGACCTCATCCCCTCGAAGATGCAGGGCACGCAGGTCGCGCCGCAGGCCACCTGCAGCTACGTCTGGAGCACGCAGCAGGGGCTGGGAGCGCTGACCTGCAAGAACCTGCCCTCTACCGGCTTCATGCTCACCTACGAGCTCTGGGCGACCAAGGGCGACAAGACGTTAGCGGTGGGCACCTTCCTCCCCCGCGACGACGGCACGGCCAGCCTCCTGGTCAAGTTCCCGACGGACGCCGAGGGGCCCGTGAGCAACCTCTGGGTTACGCTGGAGCAGCAGACGAGCGGGACGCGCGCCCGGCCCAGCAACGAGGTCGTCCTCTTCCGATCGCCGGACCAGCAGGCCCAGCGATAGCAGGGCCAAAAGGCCCTAGACGCTTAATTGTCTTGCTGTAGTACACTGGCGCCGTGGCGCCAGTGTACCTCTTCGACGCCAAGCTCGCCCTCGACGAGGACGCGGCCTACTGTCCCGTCCGCGCCGCGCTGGCCCTCCTCGGCCAGAAGTGGGTTCCGCGTATCATCTACGAGCTCATGCAGGGCAAGCGCCGCTTCAACGAGCTCGCCTGCGCCGTCGGCGGCTGCAACTCGCGCACCCTGCGCGACCGGCTCAAGGGCCTGGAAGAGCTGGACATCATCACGCGGACGGTCGTCGCCGTCATGCCCCCCTGGGTCGAGTACGAGCTGACCGCGAAGGGCGACGAGCTGGGCAGCGCCCTGCGACAGCTGGAGAAGTGGGGTCGCTCCCACATGGCGGAGCCCATCGTCTAGCGTGAGCTCCAGCCTCACGGACCTGCCCGCCGGCCACGTCTTCGAGCCGATAACCTTCAGGATCACTCCCGGCGCCGCCCGCGCCTACCGCGATGCCGCCGGCGACACGCTCAACCTCTACGCCCAGCTCGGCGCCGTGCCGCCGCTCGCCGTCGCCGCCCTCGCCCTCGGCGCGCTGCTCCAGCAGGTATCCCTGCCGCCCGGCACCCTTCACGCCAGCGAGTCGCTCCGCTTCAGCGCCCGCGTCCCCACCGGCGCCACGGTCGAGTGCCGCGCCACGCTTGCCCAGCGCTCGCAGCGCGCCGGCTGGATCGTCTCCGTCCTCGACTCCCAGATCAGCTGCGAGGGCCGGCCCGCCGTCTCGGCGCGCGCCACCGTCCTCTCGCCGGCGCCGGCATGAGCGTCCCCGAGGTCGCGCCCGTCACGCGGACGCTGACCCAGGCGATGATCGACGCCTACGCCGCGGCGAGCGGCGACCACAACCCCATCCACATCGACCCCGACTTCGCCCGCACGACGCCGATGGGCGGCACCATCGCCCACGGCATGCTCGTCCTGTCCTTCATCTCAGAGATGATGACGGCGGCCTTCGGCGAGGCCTGGCTGCGCGGCGGCACGCTGGATGTTCGCTTCCGGGCGCCGGCCCGTCCCGGCGACACCGTGACCGCTCGCGCCCGGCCCCTCGAAAGCAAGGACGGCGCCCTGCGCTACGCCGTCGAGTGCGCCAGCCAGGCGGACGAGGTGCTGATCTCCGGAACGGCGGAAGTCACTAGCGTGACGGCATAGGGCTGCCGCTCCTCCGCCCGCAATGCGAGAAGCCGCTCGAAAAGCAGGGGTACAGGGGGCGGCAGCCCCCTGACGGGGAGTGTGAGGGGTGTCCCCTCACAGACATTTCATCTCATAATCATGAGCGGAGCTGACCCCTTCGACTGCGCTCAGGGCAGGCTCCGGGATGCGAAGCGATGACCTCTGACGAGAACCCCGGCCGCCCCTGGCCCCGCACCTCCGAGCTCGCCCGCTGGTGCTACGCCTGCGGCGACCTCAACCCCATCGGCCTCCACCTGCGCTTCCGCATGGAGGACGGCTGGGCCGT
>Ga0209109_10001805_pt1 | contig 11694 bp, 10 predicted proteins | sample Rifsed10ft2_FD_184004 | JGI IMG/M metagenome (GOLD analysis project Ga0209109, IMG submission 184004) | Soil microbial communities from Rifle, Colorado, USA - sediment 10ft 2 (version 2) | ecosystem: Environmental > Terrestrial > Deep subsurface > Rock core/Sediment | place: Rifle, Colorado... | reverse complement strand
CCCGCCATAAACGGCGTGCATGAGGGGTGAGAGCAATTGCCGGTCGATGCGATTGACATCCGCGCCGCCTTGGATCAGCGCCGTCGCCGTCTCCAGATGGCCATTGCGGGTGGCTTCGAGGAGTGGCGTTGCCCGCTCCAGATTCGCCTGATCGACGTCCGCGCCGGCCCCGAGCAGCGTACGCACGATTTGAGTGTGGCCACCGCGCGCCGCCTGGATCAGTGGTGTTGCGCCGGTCCGGTTGCGCGCCTTGACCGACGCTCCTTTCTGCAACAGGCGCTCGACCGCGGCCGCATCGCCCGCGCGGGCTGCCTCGAGCAGGCTCAAATTGAGCTGGCGCGAATCGACGGGCTCGTCCGCTGCTGCGAAGGAAGCGCATGACAGCAGGAGAAACACAATGCTGCGCGACAGGATCACGGAACAGGATCGATTCATTTGATCAGGCCTCGATGAGACCGTGGCGAATAGCGAGGAGGGTGAGCTCGGATTGATTGGCGACCTGGAGCTTCTGCTTGATGTTGTAGAGGTGAGTACCGACGGTCGACGCGGAAAGTTTGAGATCCTCGGCAATCTTCTGCACGGTGGCGCCCCGAGCAAGGCGGATGAACACATCGAATTCCCGTTCTGATAGCTGGTCGATCGGGGGCTTTCCCGCACCCTCGATTTCCGCGAGCGCAAGTTTCTGCGCCAGATTCGTATCGATGTAACGCCGGCCGGCGGCGACGGTGGTCACGGCTTCGATCAAGGCTTCGGGGGCACTGCGTTTGGAGAGAAAGCCGAGCGCACCTTCCCGCAGCGCCCGCCGGGCGTGCATGGGATCATCCTGAGCGGAGAGCGCCAGCACGCGAGCCTGCGGATGCCGGGCGCGAATTCGCCGCAGCGCCTCGAGGCCCCCCATGCCTGGCATGGCGAGATCCATCACCACGACATCGGGCGTAAGCTCGAGGTAGCGCTGACACGCCGCCTCACCCGATTCCGCCTCGGCGACGACCGATATTTCCGCGAGCGATTGCAGCAGGAGTCGAAACCCGGTACGAACCACGGCGTGATCGTCGACCAGCAGAACGCGGATCATGCGGCTCTCGTCAGCGGAATTTCGGCAGTCAGGCAAACGCCGTGGGGCTCACGATTGCCGACGGCAAAGACACCGCCCAGGTGCTCGACGCGCTCTGCCAGTCCGCGCAGCCCGAAGTGTCCCGGCCGCAACCAGTCCGCTGGCAGCCCTACGCCGTCGTCAGTGATCGTCACGACGATTCGATGCGCATCGGATTGCAGGCTGACGTCCACGCGCGACGCTTGCGCGTGCCGCAATGCGTTAATCAGACCCTCCTGTACGGCTCGGTAAAGCGCGAGCGTCACGCTCGGACCGAGATCCGCCGGGAGATCGTGCTGGAGCGACAGCGCAATTGACGGATAGCGGCGCTGCCAATCTCGCACGAGATTTTCCAGAGTTTCGGCGAGCCCGAGCGTATCCAACGAAAGCGGCATCAGACGCGGAATGAGTCCATGCATCGCGTCGTACAAACGCGCGGCCTCATCGGAAATCAGGCGCGCCGCCTCGCCCATCGCGGGATCACGCGCGCCCCCTTGCGGCGCAATTGCGAGCGCGAGGCTGCGAATCGCGGTGACCGATTGGCCAAACTCATCGTGCAGTTCATGCGCGATCAGACGCCGTTCCTCTTCGACGCGTTGTTCGACCAAGTGCGCCATTTCGCGTCGTTCCTCGAGCCGCGTCTCAGCTTCACGCGCCTTCCGCTCGGCTTGTACCTTGTCCTCCACCGCTTGCGCCATGCGGTTGAATGCGGCACCGATCGCGCGCGCTTCGGATCCGGCCAGCATCGGCAACCGAAACGCGAGGTCCCCTCCCTGGATGCGCTCCAGACCGTCCACGATGATTGGAAATGGCCTGAGCGCACGCCCGATCGACCAGAACGCGAGCCCATTCGCGATGACCAGCATGATCGTCGCTATGGTGAGCAGCCTCGTGATGTCATCCCAGGCATCGAGCACGGCGCGCGAGGACTCGGCTTCCACGGTCAGTTGCACACCCCCGGGCAGCGGGAACGTATGCCTGGCAGGCTGCGGCGCGAAAAGCTGTGCAAACCAGGCTGGCGCCTCGCGCCCTGCCTTCCAGGTCGGTGGTGGCGATCGATACAGCACTTCTCCGGCAGCCGACCGCAATAGGATGTCATTCGCGCGAACGCGACCCAGTTGCTCCAGAAACTGCAGCAGCAGCTCCGGGCCTCCTTCGCGTGAATAGATCGATGCGAGGCGGCCCAACAGTTGCGACGCCACGCGGTTCGCCGCCTCGATCTCTTCCCGCACGGACGCCCGCGTGGTCTGGATTTCGGCCGTTATCAGCACGATCACGAAGGCGGCGGTCAGGCCGGCCACCACCAGGTTCAGGTGAGTCCTGAGCTTCACCGGCGACTGCTTTGGTAAGGGAAATCCGCCAATGGAATGATGTTACAGCGCCCCTCGAAGTTGGTGCACTTGGCATGGGCCCCGGCTCATGAAAATCATGAGGCGAGTTTCATGATGATCCCGTATCGGCTGACCTCGCCAGCGTTGAATATCGCCCCGAGAGCGCGGTGGGCCATTGACACCAGCTCGTCAAAAGCGTGGCGGCAATCTTGGGCCGTCGTCAGGTAGCCGATTAAGGAGCATTGTCATGAAGTGGGAAACTCCGCAAGCGATTGATTTCCGGTACGGCATGGAAATCACGATGTACATCGCCAATCGCTGAAGTAACCCTGGTGTCAGCCCGCGCAAGCGGGCTGCGCCGGTCGACTCTTGAAAATTCGTGTGCTGGGATCCGCCGCCGGCGGCGGTTTCCCGCAATGGAACTGTAACTGCCGCAACTGCGCCGGTTTACGCAAGGGTACGTTGCGTGCCCGCCCGCGGACCCAGTCTTCGATCGCCGTAGCCGGCAGCGCTGAAACCTCGTGGGCGCTGGTCAATGTTTCGCCGGACATCGCAGCTCAGCTGCAGGCGAACCCCATCCTACAGCCCGGGCGCGCCGCCCGCGACAGCGCAATTGCCGCGATTGTTCTCGTCGACGGGCAAATTGACCACACCACGGGGTTGTACATGTTGAGGGAATCCACGCGGCCGTGGCCGGTCTGGTGCACCGACAGTACGTATGCCGATCTCACGCGCGGCAACCCTGTTCTCGGGGTGCTTTCGTACTACTGCGGGGTGGAGCGACAGCGCATTGGTCTCGATGGCGAGGGGTTCGCGATCGACGGGGTGACGGGCGTGCGCTGGCATGCGCTGCCGGTCGCGAGCAAGCCGGCGCCCTATTCACCGAATCGCGAGTCGCCGGTTCCCGGAGACAATCTGGCGCTCGAAATCGCGGACGAGGTCACGGGACGAGCGGCACTTTATGCACCGGGCCTGGGTGCCATGGACGAGCGCGTATGGCGCAGCATGCAATCGGCTGCTTGTGTACTGGTCGACGGCACGTTCTGGACCGACGACGAAATGATTCGCTTAAGGCTTTCACGCAAGCACGCGCGCGACATCGGTCATCTGCCGCAAAGCGGCCCGGGCGGCATGCTCGAATGGCTCGACCGCCTGCCGTCGGACACGCGTAAGATCCTGATACACATCAACAACACGAATCCGATACTCGATGAAGACTCCGCCGAGCGCGCCGAACTCACGCGTCGCGGCGTAGAAGTCGCCTGGGACGGCATGGAAATCGTGCTATGACCGCCGTTGTCTCCACAGAAGGGGCCTGGACCCAACCGGAATTCGAAGAGCGGCTGCGAGCGAAGGGCAGCGCGTATCACATCCACCATCCATTCAATGTGATGCTGAATTCCGGTGCCGCGACACCTGAGCAGATCCGCGGTTGGGTCGCGAATCGCTACTATTATCAGATCAACATCCCCGTCAAAGATGCCGCCATCCTCGCCAATTGCCCGGACCGTGCCGTGCGCCGCTCCTGGGTGCAACGCATTCTCGACCACGACGGGTACGGCGACGATCCGGGCGGCATTGAATCCTGGTTGCGCTTGGCCGAGGCCGTCGGACTTGCCCGCGACCGAGTGGAGAACCTGACCGATGTGCTGCCCGGTGTGCGCTTCGCCGTCGACGCGTACGTGAACTTCGCCCGGCGGGCGCCATGGCAGGAGGCCGTGTGCTCGTCGCTGACCGAGCTCTTCGCGCCGGAAATCCACAAACAGCGCCTCGCCAACTGGCCCGGGCATTATCCGTGGATCGATCGGTCCGGCCTGCAGTACTTCCAGAGTCGCGTCAGTCTGGCGCGCCGCGACGTCGAATTCGGGCTTGCCTTCACGCTCGACTGGTTTGACACGCGCGCAGCGCAGGACCGTGCGCTAGAAATCCTGCAATTCAAGCTCGACGTGCTCTGGGAAATGAACGATGCCATGGCTCACCGCTATGGGACACAGGCATGAACGCGATCGTCGCCACCGCAAAGCCCATGATCAGCCGCGGCTTTCGGCTGCAGTGGGAGCCCGCGCAGAATTCACACGTGCTCCTTTATCCGGAAGGAATGGTCAAGCTCAATGGCAGCGCCGGTGAGATCATGAAGCGGTGCGACGGCGCGCGCACACTCGCCGAGATCACCGCGGATCTCGAGCAATCGTTTGGCGCGACCGGCCTGTCCGGCGACGTCCATGCTTTCGTGTCCTTCGCATTGGAAAAGAAATGGCTGGAAATTCGCACGTGAGCGCGTCGACCCACAAGCCGGGGCCACCGCTGTGGCTTCTGCTGGAGCTCACCTATCGGTGCCCGCTCCATTGCGTGTTTTGCTACAACCCCGTCGATTTCGCGCGCACCGAAGAGGAGCTCGGGACCGACGAGTGGATACGCGTGTTGCGCGAAGCGCGCGCACTGGGTGCCGTGCAGCTCGGGCTGTCGGGCGGCGAGCCGCTCATGCGCGACGACCTGGAGGCGATCGTCGGGGAGGCGCACACGCTGGGCTTCTACACGAATCTCATCACCTCCGGAGTCGGGCTGAACGAAACCCGCATCAAAGCACTCAAGGACGCGGGACTGGACCACATCCAGCTGTCGTTTCAGGACAGCACCCGGGAAATGAATGATTTTCTGAGCAGCACCCGCACCTTCGATCTCAAATCGAAAGTCGCCGCGCTCATCAAGAAGTACGACTACCCCATGGTGCTCAACGTCGTGCTGCACCGGCTCAACATCGACCACGTCGAGCAGATTCTCGACATGGCGGAGCGCTTTGGAGCCGAATACGTGGAGCTCGCCAATACGCAGTATTACGGTTGGGCCTGGAAAAATCGGGACCAGTTGCTCCCCAGCCGCGCACAGGTGCAACGGGCTGAGGAGACGACCCAACGCTTTCGGGAAAAGATCGGGCAGCGGATGAGGATCTATTTCGTCGTGCCCGACTATTTCGAACGTCGACCCAAGCCGTGCATGAACGGATTGGGCTCGGTGTTTCTCACCATTGTGCCGGACGGAACCGCGCTCCCCTGTCACGCGGCGCGCATGCTTCCGGGACTGGAGTTCCCCAATGTGCGAGAGGCAAGCGTCGGGTCGATCTGGTACGACTCGCCTGGCTTCAATCACTTCCGCGGCGATGCATGGATGAAGGAGCCGTGCCGCAGTTGTCCGGAAAAGGCCAAGGATTTCGGCGGATGCCGTTGTCAGGCATACCTGTTTACCGGCGATCCGGCGAATGCAGACCCGGTCTGTGACCTCTCTCCTCACCATCATCTCGTGGAGGAGGCCGTTGCCAGCGCGGCACAGCGGACGGTCCAAGAGAAACCCTTGCTGTTTTTCCGCGACCAACGCAACTCGCGCGCACTTTCCTCACAATGACTGACGTCGCGATTCGCGCGGATCGCCTCACTAAACGTTACGGCGACACGCTGGCCGTGGTGGGCGTCGATCTGGCGATTCCGCGCGGTCAGTTCTTCGGCCTGCTCGGCCCCAACGGCGCCGGCAAAACGAGCACGATCCACATGCTCTCGACGCTGATCCGCCCGACATCGGGCGAGGCGTGCGTGGCAGGATATTCAGTGCACACGCAGAAGCTTGCTGTACGCCGGAGTATCGGCGTCGTGTTCCAGGACCCCGCGCTCGATCGCACGCTCTCGGTCGCCGAGAATCTGCGCTTCGCCGGCCTGCTCAACGATCTCTCTCGCTCCGAAATCAAGCGACGCAGCACCGAGTTACTGGAGCTCTTCGGTTTGAGCGAAAAGCGTGATCACCCGGTCGCCTCGCTTTCCGGCGGGATGCGCCGCACGCTCGATATCGCACGCGGCGTGATCCATCAGCCACAGATCCTGTTCCTCGACGAGCCGACGATCGGACTCGACCTGCCCAACCGCCGCGCCATCTGGCGTTACGTCACGGGGCTCAGAGCCAGGCTGGGCATCACGGTGTTCTTGACGACTCATTATCTAGAGGAAGCGGCCGACTGCGACGAAGTGGCATTCTTGAGCTCAGGCCGCATCGTGCGTAGTGGACACCCCCGGGCACTGATCGAACAGCTCGGGAGATACATCGTCGAGGTCGAGACCGATAATCCGGCAGAGCTTGCCGAGCAGTTCGCTCCGCGCCTCGGCGCAGCCCTTATCGAGGTCGACTGCGTGCAATTCCGCTGCAACAAAGAGCCTGCAGAATTGGTCTCGCTGCAGGGCGAACTCGCGGTCAGCGCGCGAGCCGTGCGCTGGCGACGGCCAAACTTGAACGACGTGTTCCTGTGGGTCAACCAGACCGGGACTTCCCAGAAGAGGGCGGCCTGACGATGATTGCGCGCCCAATGATTGCCGTGCTCGAACGCGAAGTGCTGAAGCTCCTGCGGCAACGCGGGCGTCTGCTGTCTGCGATGGTGCGTCCCATGCTCTGGCTACTGGTGATCGGTGCCGGGCTTGGCGCGGTTCAGGGCAAGCTTGGCGACTTAAGCTACCAGGCCTTTCTGGTGCCGGGCGTGCTCGGAATGACGCTGCTGTTCGGCGGCATGCTGGCGGCACTCTCCACCGTGTACGACAAGGAGTCCGGCGTGATGCGCATGCTCGTGATCGCACCGATCGAGCATTATTGGATCGTGCTGGCGAAGGCCCTCGGAGCGACCCTTTCCGCGCTGGTGCAGGCGCTGATGCTGCTTGTATTGTTGGGGATGCTCGGATATCTGAGCCCGCAGGTCTCGATTCCGCTGTTGGCGGTTGGTCTGCTCGGCACGGCGCTCGCGTGTGCGAGCCTCGGAATGCTGGTCGCGGCTTGGTCACGCACCCTGGACAATTTCGCCACGATGATGAACCTGGTGATCTTTCCGGTTTTCTTCCTGTCCGGTTCGCTGTACCCCGTGCAGCAGTTGCCGTCTGCCCTGCGGTTCGTGGCCACTCTGAATCCGTATACGCATGGCGTCGACATACTCAAGCACGCGGCTACGGCCGGACCGACCGTCGCCTTTGGCGCAGACTTCGACGTCGGGCTCGACCTTGCGGTGGTCATCGGATTCAGCGCAGCTGCGCTCGCGGTTGCTGCGGCGCGCTTCTCGCGTGACACTGCGAACGAGCCGCTCGTGCATCGACTCGCCAGGAAGCAGGGAGATTGAACACGAGGTCCGCGGTCCTGTCGGGTCTCACGCCTGCCAGGGCCGCCGCACTCACCTGCATCAACCGGTTCTGGGGCCCGCAGCGCAGACACTCGACGTTGGGATAGCCAAGTCCTCTGCAATACGAACAATAGCGAGATGGGACACTTGAAGAGAATTGCGCGATTCCTGTCACTCCTGGCACTCGCGATCACGCCGGCGACCGGCTTCGCACAAAGTGCCGGCGATCGATCCGGCGGGTCGGCGGCGCCGCGTCCGCTCGAAGAAGTGACCGTGATCGCCGTGACGCCGTTTCACGGGCTCGACGTGCCGGTCGACAAGGTCCCGGGGAATATTCAGCAAGCCACGGGCGCGGAGATCGAGCGACTGCACGGCGCCGATCTCGGTGAGTTCATGAACCGCCGGCTGGGCAGCGTCTTCGTCAACGAGGCGCAGGGCAATCCGCTGCAACCCGACGTTCAATTCCGAGGCTTCGTGGCGTCGCCACTTCTCGGGCAGTCGCAGGGCATCTCCGTGTACCAGAACGGGGTACGCATTAACGACCCGTTCGGCGATACGGTCAACTGGGCACTTGTGCCGGAAACTGCAATTGCGAGCATCGATCTCATTCCCGGCTCCAATCCTCTCTTTGGACTCAATGCGCTGGGGGGTGCCTTGTCCATCCGCACCAAGAGCGGCTTTACGGCGTCAGGAACAAATGGAGAGATTCAGGCCGGCTCGTTCGAACGCGCGGTCGCCGAGGTCGAATCGGGCGCGAGCTTCGACGACCGGCTGAGCTACTACGGAAGCGCGCGATACCTGGATGAGGACGGCTGGCGCCAATTCTCGCCATCGAGAGCGCTACACCTGTTCGGCGATGTCAGTTGGCGTGGCGAAGCTGGCTCCGTGAGTGCGAATTTTACGTCAGTCGACACCGATCTCATCGGCAACGGCCCGGCCCCGGTCGAGCTCCTCGAGAGGGATCGCAGCGCCATCTTCACCCGCCCGGATCGGACCGAGAATGCACTTGCGCTCGGGAGTGTCACCGGGACTTGGCAATGGACGGAAAACACCTCTTTCGACGGTCTGGCCTACTTTCGGCGCAGCGACATTCGGACGCTCAACGGCGACGAGTCCGGTTTCGAAGCCTGCCAGCAGGAACCGTCCTTCGTCTGCGAAGAAGCCGAACCCGGCGAACCAGAGGAGATCGCGCTCGATGCGAACGGCGATCCCATCCTCTTCAGCCCGGCCGTGGACGGCGCTACGGTTAACCGCAGTTGGACCGATCAGGATGGTTATGGCGCATCGCTCCTGCTCAGCGTTTCAAGGGAGCTCGGCGGCCACCCCAACTGGCTGGCCGTGGGCGCTACGATCGACCGGAGCGATACCCGCTTCGAATCGAACACCGAGCTCGGCACGCTCGACGAAACTCGCGCAGCCGTACCGAGCGGTATCCTGGTCGGCGAATCGTTCGTGCATGTGGACTCCGAATCACGCAATCACAGTCTGTTCTTCAGCGATACGCTCGCCGTCACACCCGCGCTCGGCCTCACGCTGTCCGGGCGCTACAACAGCACAAGAATCGAGCTGCGGGATAAAATCGGCACGGCGTTGAACGGCGCGCACGACTTCAGCCGCTTCAACGGCGCAGCTGGGGTGACGTGGAATGTCTCGCCGGCCGCCGCGCTCTACGCGACCTACGGTGAATCGAATCGCGCGCCCTCGCCAGTGGAGCTGACGTGCGCCAATCCCGACGATCCCTGCCGGCTTCCAAATGCTTTTCTATCCGATCCGCCCCTCGATCAGGTCATCGCTGAAAACATCGAAGCCGGCGCGCGCGGGCGCTGGCGCGACGTAAGCTGGCACGTCGGGCTCTTTCGAACGACCAACAAGGACGACATCATCTTCATCAGCGCGGGCGCGCTGACGAACCAGGGCTTCTTCGACAACGTCGGGGAAACGCGCCGCATGGGCATGGAAGCGCGCCTGACCGGACGGTCCTTCGACGAGCGCCTGCTCTGGGCCGTCCACTACACGCGCCTGGATGCGACGTTTCGCGAAAACTTCAGCGTGGCGAGCCCGAACAACCCGGCGGCGATCGACGGGGAGATCACAGTGCGCTCGGGGAGCCGAATCCCCGGGGTTCCCGAGGACTTGTTCAAGCTGAGCGCCAGCTACGCATTCACGTCGCAACTCACCGTCGGTGCGGACCTCCTGCACCAGTCCAACCAGTTTCTGCGGGGCGACGAAGCCAACCTTCTCGCGCCAATGCCGAGCTATACGGTGGTGAATATCGGCGCGGAGTACCGCTTCAATCGAAACTTTCTGGTGTTCGCAAGAATCGACAATCTGTTCGATACCCGCTACGAGACGTTCGGCTTGCTCGGAGCAGCGGACGAAGTTCTGGGTCCCGAGTTCGACGACCCGCGCTTCGTCTCACCGGCGGCGCCGAATGCCGGTTGGATCGGGCTGAAGTGGGCCTTGTGAGGCGCTCACGATCGTGAGGGCGAGGAACAGCGTCTGGCGCGCGCTGTCATTTCTCAAAAATGGCGAACTCCCTTCCTTCGGCCTTTTCGAGCCCGCGCACGGAAGCGAGACCTTTGGCATCCGTGAAGTTTGCGTGGTGAATCTCTGCGCCCGCGAGCCTGGCCCCGTCAAGCTTCGCGCCGGTGAGATCCGCGCCCACGAGTTTGGCCATCTCCAGATTTGCACCGCTCAGGTCGGCGTCGCGTAGATCCGCATAGCTGAGATCGGCGCGCGAGAGTTCCGCGCGATTGAGCTTCGCACCCTTCAGGCGTGCGCGCGTGAGCACGAGACGGATCAGCCCCATCGGCTGGTTGGCCATGTCGGAGCTACCCTTGACTTCCGTCAGGTCCGCGCCGTCGAGCTGCGCCCGCTCCATGTTGCCCATCAGTCGCGCGCCACGTAGGTCCGCGCCGGTCATATCTGCATTGGCAAGGACGCTCGCGAACAGGCTGGCATCACGCAGGTCCGCCTCGACCAGGGTAGCGTCGCGCAGAACCGCCAGGTCGAGATTGCAACCGCGGAGCTTTGCTTTGTTGAGATTCGCGCCCTTGAGACTCGCGCCGAAGAGCCTTGCCCCCCTGAAGTCGAGGCCGGAAAGATCTACACCCGGTGCCTCGAGGTTGGTGAGGTCGGCCGCCGCCGACGCGATGCGCGCCTCAATCTGCTGGCGCGTCAGCGGCGCCGCGGACGCCTGAGTCATGACTAGCACGGCGGCAACGCCAATCCACGTCTGCCAATTTGTCGACTGGATCATGACGCCCGGCACCTTTTCAGGCGATGCAAGTGTGACGTTGTCCCCATTGCCGGAATTGTATAGGACATCTCGATGCGGCTCACAGAAGGCTGAACCGCCACCCGTATGATCTGTCGATAGTGAAGCGAGACTGGGCATGTAGATGTATCGCGCATTCAAGCGTTGCGTTACAAACCCGCTGAACCTACCGCGGGCAGTCCTGCTCGTCCTCGCTTCGGTCACATCGATCGTCTCCGCGGCGCCCGGAGATATGGCCCGGCATCAGGTGCGAATCGAGGGCCACGGGGCGCGCACGGTCGTCCTGGAGGCAGGCCTCGGTGACACCCTGGACACCTGGACCAACGTTCAGACACAGATCGCCGCCAGCTGCACGCGCACCATCGCCTACTCGCGCGCCGGTTATCCGGGGAGCGATCCAGCGGGCGGCCCACGCGACGCGGCGACCATCGTCTCCGAGCTGCGTGCGGAGTTGAAGCGCAGAGGCATCCAGCCACCTTACGTGCTCGTAGGCCATTCGCTCGGCGGCCTCTACATGCAGTACTTCGCCCGCCAGTATCCCGACGAGATCAAAGGGCTGCTGCTCGTCGACTCGAGCCACTGGAATCAACAGCTGAATCTGGGTCCTAATGCACCGGACGCTTTTGGAAGGCGCAGCATGGTGCTGTTCATGCCGTGGATCATGCGTCGCGAGTTGATCGACAGCACCCACGCGGGTGAACAGGTTCATGTGAGTCCGGATGCGAGCGTCGTCCCGACGATAGTGCTCTCACGGACGCGTGCCTTGCACGGCGAGACCCCCGCCTCGCAGGCGTTGGCCGAGCTCCTGCAGGGCGAAATCGCCGCCGCCTTTCCGGCGGTGACCACCGTGCGG
>Ga0209109_10001802_pt1 | contig 11706 bp, 13 predicted proteins | sample Rifsed10ft2_FD_184004 | JGI IMG/M metagenome (GOLD analysis project Ga0209109, IMG submission 184004) | Soil microbial communities from Rifle, Colorado, USA - sediment 10ft 2 (version 2) | ecosystem: Environmental > Terrestrial > Deep subsurface > Rock core/Sediment | place: Rifle, Colorado... | reverse complement strand
GGGTCGGCATTGGCTACTCACAGCACGCCGGGCAGGTCATCGTCGCGGACGGCACAGCCGAGGCCGCCCAACGCTTGGAGCGCGTGCTGACCACCGACCCGGGGATGGGCGTGGTGCGCCACGCGGACGCGGGGTATCCCGAGGCCATCGCGGCGGCGAAGCGGCACGGGATCAAGATGCCGATGCTGAGAGGGTAGGCATCACCGATTGAGGTCAATTGAAAATTAATTGGTAGAGAAAATAGGTGGATTACTTCTGGAATAAGCTGTCTGCCGTTCCCGAAGCCGAGCAATGCGGCTGGCTCAAGGACAAGTTTGGCTTGTCCTGGCAGATCATCCCGACGCAGTTAGGCGAATTGATGGGTGACCCGGACCCGGTCAAGTCGAAGCGGGTTATAAACGCCATGCTCAAGATGAAGAAGATCGTCGTCGCGGATCTGCAAAAGGCATACGACGGCCGCTGAGGTGGCGCGATTCGCCCCTACTGATCTCTTCGGATCTTCTCACGTTCCTGTTGCCATAGTTTTGTAAATCGTTCGAAGACATCAGAAATGATTTCCAGTTCTTCCTCCGAGTAACTTGAAATCAATTCGTCTTGTGCCTTTCTCGCCGATTCAAACCATGACGCGGCTTTTTCGGCGCCCGATTTCGCGGGAGTGATCAGAGTCCCGCGGCGATCATCGGGATTGGGTCGTCGCTCGATTAAGCCTGCCTTTTCGAGCCGATCAAGCATGGCGGTCGTCGCACCAGAAGTGAGACCAGTATGCCTGGCAAGCTCAGAAGGCGTGGCAATGCCTTTGAGGAAGAGAAGCCTAAGACATTCCATATCGGTTACGTTGAGGCCTGCCCATTCACTCATGGCGTTTCGGAACAGCGTCAAGTGAATGCCATATTCCCTCACCGCCATCAGGGCTCGTTTCTTCAAGTCTGTCTTTGTGGAGTTCGGCATAGTGATACCCTTGACATTATCTTTATTTTCAAGTATCTTTATTATATAATTACATTCGTTTAGATGCAAGGTGTCAAAACAACCCCGAATCAGATAAGGAGATTTCCATGAGCCCCAAAAAGGACATGAAGAAGTCCGCCAAGACTGCGACTGGCAAGGCATCCAAAGGATGGACGGCCGAGGAAAAAGCCGCGATGAAGGAGCGCGCCCGAGAGCTGAAGGCGGAGCGCGAAGGCAAGGCGGCGGAAAGCGACGTACTCGCGAAGATCGCCGAGATGACGGAACCGGATCGCGCCATGGCCAAGCGGATCCATGAGATCGTCAAAGCCAGCGCGCCATCCCTTTCGCCGAAAACCTGGTACGGGATGCCCGCGTATGCCAACAAGGACGGCAAGGTCGTCTGCTTCTTCCAAAGCGCGGACAAGTTCAAAGCGAGGTACGCGACGTTCGGTTTCAACGACGTGGCGAACCTCGATGAAGGCGCCATGTGGCCGACCGGCTTCGCGCTGAAGGAGTTGACCCCCGCCAAAGAGGCAAGGATCAGCGCACTCGTGAAGAAAGCGGTGAGCTGAGTATGAAAGCAAGTACGACTCCTTCCCCGAAAGGGAAGTCCCCATCTCAACAGATAGATGCCATAATCAAGGAGCCGGGTGACTGGCGGGGCAAGAAATTATCACAGCTGCGCGCTTTGATCAAGAAAGCCGACCCTGCCGTGGTCGAAGAAGTGAAGTGGAAAAAACCCTCCAAACCATCGGGAGTCCCGGTTTGGTCTCATGATGGAATAATATGCGTAGCAGATACGCTCAAGAACGCCGTGCGGCTGACATTCCCCAAAGGTGCTCAGATGAAGGATCCGAAGAAGCTCTTCAATACGCGTCTGGATAGCAACACGGTTCGTGCCATCGACTTCCACGAAGGCGACACTGTAGATGAGGCAGCGCTAAAGGCGCTCATTCTCGATGCTGTGAGGGTGAACACGCCCAAAGAGCGCGAGCGATAAAGCATCGCTTCGTCATAGTTGGCAACCATCCTGGGTGGGTAAAAGCCTGGCTTTTGCCCACCCATTGCGTTCATATTCGGCAAAGAAATCAAAGGAGAATTCATGCCCCAGGAATACATCGAGATTCACGGTGCACGTGAAAACAATTTGAAGAATGTTTCCTTGCGCATTCCCAAGCGCAAGATCACCATCTTTACAGGCGTATCGGGTTCAGGGAAATCGTCCATTGTGTTCGACACCATCGCTACTGAGTCACAACGCCTGCTCAACGAAAACTTCAGCATGTTCGTGCGGAACTTTCTGCCAAAGTATTCCCAGCCCGATGCGGACTCTATCGAGAACCTGAGCATGTCCATTGTGGTGGATCAAAAGCGGATGGGCGGCGGTTCACACTCGACCGTTGGGACTGTTACCGATATCAACACGATCCTGCGTCTGATGTTTTCCCGCATCGGACAACCGCACGTGGGGCCCTCCAACGTGTTTGGCTTCAACGACCCGAAAGGGATGTGCCCGAACTGCAACGGGCTGGGTCGCAAACTGGACGTGGATTTGGACAAGTTCCTGGATAAATCCAAATCGTTGAATGATGGGGCGATCCTGTTCCCTGAATACGCCGTGGACAGTTGGGGCTGGCACCTGCTCATCAACACCGGCTTGTTTGACCCCGATAAGAAGTTGTCCAAATACACCGAAAAGGAAATGGATGCGCTGTTGCACCACAAGCCCATGAAGGTCAAAACCAACGTCGGGGCGAAGGATTTCAACCTGACCTTTGAAGGCATCGTCGCCCGCTTTACGACCAAGTACATCAAAGGCGATCTGAAGACCAAGGCCGAGCGGACTCAAAAGTTAGTGGAGCCTTACATGACGATGGGTCCATGTTCGATGTGCAAGGGCACACGTTTGAGCCAGGAGATCTTGAAGTGCAAGATCAACGGCTACAACATTGCAGACCTGACTAGCATGGAAATCCCTGAATTGATCGAAGCGGTGAAAACGATCAAAGAGCCTGCTGCTGAACCGATGATCAAAGCGCTCCTGGAGCGTCTACAGCACCTCGTGGATATTGGGTTGGAATATCTCAGCCTCAGCCGTGAGACGGACACGTTATCGGGCGGAGAATCACAGCGTGTGAAGATCGTCAAGCATCTTGGCAGCAGCCTGACCGATGTGACCTATATTTTCGATGAACCCAGCATCGGCTTGCATGCGCGCGATATCCATCGCATGAACGAGTTGTTGCAAAAACTGCGTGATAAAGGCAACACGGTCATCGTGGTGGAGCATGACCCCGATGTCATCAAAGTGGCGGATCATGTCGTTGATGTGGGTCCACATGCGGGCCCGCAGGGAGGCGAGATCGTCTACGAAGGCAGTTACGCCAACCTGCTCAAGGCGAATACGTTGACGGGCAGGCACATGCAGCAATCCATCCCATTAGAGGATTCATTCCGTGCACCGACGGGCAAACTGCCGATCAAGAATGCGAAGGTCAACAACCTGAAGAACATCAGCGTGAATATTCCAAAAGGCGTGTTGACCGTGGTCACAGGTGTGGCTGGCTCTGGCAAGAGTTCGCTCATCAACGAGGTGTTCCAACACCAACATCCCGATGCGATTGTGATTGACCAGTCAGCGGTCGGCGTGTCGAGCCGTTCCAATCCTGCCACGTACACGGGCATCATGGATGACGTCCGCAAAGCCTTTGCTTCGGCGAACAAAGTACAGGCTTCGTTATTCAGTTTCAACTCGAAGGGTGCCTGCGAAAACTGTCAGGGACTTGGCGTGATTTACACCGACCTTGCCTTTCTCAACGAAGCCAAAACGCCCTGTGAAGTCTGTGGCGGCAAACGCTTCAAGGATGAAGTGCTGGCATACAAACTCAACGGCAAATCCATCAGCGACGTGCTGGCGATGAACGTTGAACAGGCGCTCGAATATTTCGAGATCAAAGAAGTTGTCCGCAAACTGCAAGCCATGAGCGATGTAGGGCTGGATTATCTTGGACTCGGTCAACCGTTGAGCACGCTTTCAGGCGGTGAATGTCAACGCATCAAGCTTGCCAGCGAACTGCATAAAAAGGGAAGCATCTACATCATGGACGAACCGACCACGGGCTTGCACATGTCTGATATTGGGCATTTATTGGAAGTAATCAATCGTCTGGTGGACACCGGCAATACGGTTGTGGTCATCGAACATAATTTGCACGTGATCAAAAACGCCGATTGGATCATTGACATGGGTCCTGAAGGCGGGAGTAAAGGTGGGCAGGTCATGTTCGAAGGCACGCCCAAAGAATTATTGAAAGCGAAGCATTCACTTACCAGTGCATACTTAAGGAATTGAAAGACGTTAACGATAAGCGGCATTGTGCTCGACCTCTCAGGGATGAAAGAACAGCCAACTGCTTCACGTCGACGACGAGGCGAACTCACCGGAAGAAGGCATGGCCGCCTAACCCGCACACGGGTCCTCACGCCGACGCCCCCGAATATCGCCTCAATCCCGTCCTCCACACCCACCGCGCGAGGATGAGCAGGACGACCGCCAGCGCCGCCGCGCCGAGGAGCGTCTGCCACGTCAAGCGCCCGGTGAGCGCCTCGGCGGGGACAGTCACGGCAAACGCGACCGGCACGAGGAAGGTCAGCCCCGTCCGCAGCCAGTCGGGATAAACGCTCACCGGCCAGCGCCCCGCCGCGTAGACGCCTTCAAAGAGATTGACCATTTCGTCAATGCGGATGAACCAGAAAACGGTGGACGTGAGCATCAGCCAGAAGGCGTAAATCATGGCCCACCCGAACAGCAGGGCAACCGCAAACGCCAGCGCCTGCCACAGGCCCAAGCGAGCCTGAAGCTGGAGCATCGCCGCGAGCAGGACCATCATCCCCATCACCACGTCCACGACCTTCCAGATGCGGAACTCGCGCACGCTCACGATCACCTGCGCGTCCTCCGGTTTGGTCAGCGCGTAATCCAGCGTCCCTTCCCGCACCTCTTCCAACAACCTCTGCATGTTCGGCTGGATGACGGTGTTGATGAGTCCGCCCATCAGGATGTGCACGCCCATCACGGCCAGCAGTTCCGGGCGCGACCAGCCGTTCAGGTCGGTCGTGTGGCTGAACACGAGGCCCAGCCCGACCAGCCCCACCCCCAGCGCGACGAGGGATTGGAGCAATTGGATGAAAAAGTTGACGCGGTATTGCAGCTCGTTGAGCGCGCCGACGCGGAAGAAGATAAACGCCAAACGGAATAAGTTCATACACTACCCTCCCACGGCGGTGTAATGGCGGATGGCGAACCGCCACACCCCTTGCAAGACGAGCGCGCCCGCCGCGATCCAGAAGACCTGCATCCCCAGCCCCGCCATCAACTCGACCGGCGAGAGTTGGCCCACCAGCGACTCGATGGGGAACTGGAACGCCCACTTGAACGGGAGGTAGCCCGCCAGGGTCTGCACCCATGGCGGCATGAGCGAGAGCGGCACCAGACGCCCGGAGAGCAGAAGTTCCAGCGCGAAGTAGAGTTCGAAGAGCGCGCTCACGCGCGTGGTCCAAAAACTCAACATCCCCAACAGCCACAACAGCATGGTGCGGATCAGGTACGCGCCCCAGATGGCCAGAAAGAAGACGCCAATCTCCAGCACTGTCGGATTCAGCGCGGGCTTGAACACTAGCGAGAGAAAGGCGGCCAGCGGGAGCCACAGGACGATGACGACGAACTTCCACCCGGCGAAGAACGAAATGTCGGAGTGAAGCGGATGCAGCGGGCGCAGGAGCGACACCGAGAGCTGGCCGGTGCGGATGCGCCACTCCCAGCCGTAGGGCGTGAAGACGATGTTCATGTTGCGCACGAGCGTCCAGACGATGTAGTACGCGGCGAATGCCCCCGGCGTGTAGCCGCCCACCTCCCCGCCCTGCGCCCGCGCCACCGTGGACCACACCACCAGATAGATCACCGGCTCGGCGATCATGCCGATCATGTAAAAATAGTTCGCCACCGGATATTGAAACTGCTCGATGACGGAGAGCTTGGCGTTGGTCCAGTAATAATCCAGCAGCGCGCTCATGCCGCCTGCTCCTCGGACGCGCCTTGCGCAAAGACGCGCTCGATCACGTCCTCAATCGGCGGGTCTTCCACGGTCAGGTCGGCGATGGGCAGGTCCGCCAGCAGGCGCGCGGTGATGGCGGCGGTCTCCGTCTTGGGGACGCGGAGCGACACCTTCCCGGCCTCGTTCCCCACCACTGCGCCATACGAAGCCAGGTCAGCCGTTCCATCCTCCAGCGTGACCCCGATCGTCTTATAGGCTGAAAACTTCTCGACCAACCCGCTCAGGTCGCCGTCGTATAGAATCCGGCCGTGATGGATCACGATCACGCGCTTGCACAGCGCCTCCACGTCGGCCATGTAGTGGCTCGTGAGCAGAACGGTCGCGCCGTAGCGGCGGTTGTACTCCGCCACGAAACTGCGGATGCGCCGCTGCATGGTCACGTCCAGCCCGATGGTCGGCTCGTCGAGGAACAACACTTTGGGCTGGTGCAGGAGCGCGCCGATGATCTCCATCTTCATGCGCTCGCCCAGCGAGAGGTTGCGCACCGGCTTCTTCACCAGCGGCCCCACTTCCAGCAGCGCGACGTACTCGTCGCGCGCGCGCGTGAAATCGGCCGCGGGCAGGCGGTAAATGGCGCGGATCAGGTCAAACGAGTCCAGCGCCGGGAGGTCCCATTGAAGTTGATTCCGGTTGCCCATCACCAGCGTGATTTGCCGCAGAAAGTCCCGCTCACGCCGCGAGGGGATATGGCCCAGCACGCGGGCTTCGCCGTCGGTCGAATACAGCAGTCCGGAGAGCATCTTGAGGGTGGTGGTCTTGCCTGCGCCGTTGGGGCCGAGGAAGCCGACCACCGCGCCGGGCGCAATGTCGAACGAGATGTGATCCACCGCTTTCACCGCGCGCGTCTTGCGGCGCACCAGGCTTTTCAGCGCGGCTTTCAACCCGGCTTCGCGCTCCGGGACGAAGTAGGTCTTGGAGAGGCGGGATACGTGGATGGCAGAAGCGCTGGTGGGCAAAGTCACCTTGTATGCTCCAGATCGAGGGTGTGACCCCGGCCAGGACTGGCGTGGGAGGGCAATCATAGCATCTCTTTGCACCTGCTAATAGCCCCCCGTCCGGGATGGCGTGTAAGCAAACTTTCCACTCAGCCGTCCCGGCACGCGCTCCTTCGACTGCGCAGCGGGAAGCCCGCCGCTCCCCCGTCAAGCGGGGCGAGACGGCGCTCAGGATGCGGGTGCCGCGAGCCAGCCGGGGTCACTAATCACCCAAAAAGATGACAAAACTCACTTTTGTCCGAATTAGAGATGGCGCACCATACAGATTGTCCGAACCCTGTAGACAGGGCTACCTGTGGCCCGGGAGGCTGACATGAAAATCACCATTGATCGCACCCATTGTCCCTTGTGCCAATCGTACTGCGACCGGCACTCGGCGAAACTCGTCCGGTTCCCGCTCGGCGAGGACCGCCCGTGCATTCAGGCCATGGAAGACGACGGCCTGATGGAGTTGACACTTATCGTGAAAGACGGGGATAATATGGCGACGTTGGCGTTGACAGAAGAGGAGCGCCAGCGCGTGGCGCTGGAGGGCCTGTCCGTCATCCTGCCCTGGTATCGCCCGTAAGGAGATTATGAGCAAACGCGAAGAACTCAGAAAGCGCCGCCAGCAACAGGCGCGGCGAACCCAACTTACCATTGTCGCCGGGATCGTCGTCGTCGCCGTAGCGGCGGTGGGTTACATCGCGTACCAGAACTACCAGACCAGCCTCGAGAACTCCAGGCCCGTCGGCGCGTTTGTGACGCCGGAGCCGGAAACCCGGCCCTTCGCCGACGGCAAGGCGCTCGGCCCGGCGGACGCGAAGGTGTTGATCCAGGAGTTTTCCGATTTTCAGTGACCATTCTGCAGGCTATTTGCCACTGACGTGGAACGTCAGCTCATCGAACAGTACGTCGCGACCGGGCAAGTGCGCCTCGAATATCATCACTTCATCGTGGTGGACGGCAACGTGGGGGGCAACGAATCCCGCCACGCGGCGGAGGCCAGCGAGTGCGCCAACGAGCAGGGCCGGTTCTGGGACTATCACGCGATGTTGTTTGCCAACCAGGAGGGCGAGGGGCGCGGCGCATTCGCCGACCGGCGGTTGAAGGCCTTTGCGGAAGCGCTGGGACTGGACACCGGGATATTCAATGCCTGCTTTGACGCACACAGGTACGCAGGCGCGGTGCGGACGGACGAGCAGCAGGCCCGCGCACAGGGAGTGAACGGAACGCCGACCATCTTCGTGAACGGGCAGAGGGTCGAGAGCCCGACGGATTTCAATGAACTCCAAAGGTGGATCGAAGCCGGGCTGGCCGCGTCCAATTAATCGGTGATCGCGTCGCCGGGATGAGGCACCACATGACAGAAGAGTGCGGTGCCTTTTTTTTGACCCTTGCCAACAATCATCCAGATGAGCGGAAGATGAGCGATCTTTAGCTGGTCTGGTAATAGTGTTAGAATTACCGCAACGTCAGGTCAGGAGGATATAGACAATGGCCCAAACAACGGTGACTTCCGACGCCCTAGCTGCGCGTGCCGGTGGTGGCCGGATGAAGTTCCTGGTCGGGGGACTGCTGATCATCGCCGCCATCGTATATCTGGTGGCGACGAGTCTGCAGAGCACCGCGCAATACTTCTTCACCGTGCAGGAAGTCCAGAGCAAGGGGGCCAGCGTCGTGGGCAAGAACCTGCGCGTCTCCGGCGCGGTGCTGGGGGACACCATCGCCTTCGACCCCGGCACGCTCACGGTCTCGTTCACGATGGCGGATGTGTCGAATGATACGAAAGCCATCGAAGCCGCGGGCGGGCTGGCCGAGGCCCTGCATCAGGCCGCCGCCGACCCGAACGCGGCGCGCGTCAAAGTCGTCTACGTCGGCCCCAAGCCCGACCTGCTCAAGAACGAAGCCCAGGCCATCGTCACCGGCAAGCTCGGCCAGGACGGCGTCTTCTACGCGGATGAGTTGCTGCTCAAGTGCCCCACCCGCTACGAAGAAAGTGTGCCAGCGCAGAGTACCGGCAATTGAGACTTCGGAAGTTTTAGAGACTTCCGAAGCCTGGATCGGGAGACGCCCATGATCGCCAACCTCGGATTCTTCGCGCTCGTCCTGGCGCTGGCCTGCGCCGCCTATGCCACCGGGATGGCCGTGCTGAGCGTGCCGCAACGGAAACCGGCCTGGCTCGCCAGCGCGCACCGCGCGGCGCTGCTCACCTGGCCCCTGCTCACCCTCGCCAGCCTGTGCCTGATCTTCCTCCTCGTCACCGACCACTACGAGATCGGCTACGTGTCGCACGTGACCAGCCGGGCGATGCCGATGTATCTCAAGATCACCGCGTGGTGGGGCGGCCAGGCCGGGAGTCTCCTGTTCTGGAGCTGGCTCATGTCCACCTTCGCGGGCGCGGCTATGCTGCGCAAGTGGGACCGCGATTACAGCCTCATGCCCTACGTGATCGCGGTGACGATGATCACGGTGGGCTTCTTCGTCGGGCTGGTCGTCCTCTTCGAAAATCCTTTCGGGCGCCTGTGGCAGATCGGGGGCGGCGAGCCGTTCACGGCGATGCTTCAGCCGGCCGGGGCAGCGCCCTTCGTCGCCGCCGACGGGAACGGCCTCAACCCATTGCTGCGCCATCCGGGCATGATCATCCACCCGCCCATGCTGTATCTGGGCTTCGTGAGTTTCGTCATCCCGTACGCGTTCGCGATGGCGGCCCTCATCACGCGCCGCACCGACGACGAGTGGATCCGCACCACGCGCCGCTGGACGCTCGTCGGTTGGCTGTTTCTCTCGCTCGGCCTCATTCTCGGCGGGCGCTGGGCGTACGACGTGCTCGGCTGGGGCGGCTACTGGGGCTGGGACCCGGTCGAGAACGCCGCCTTTCTGCCGTGGCTGACGGCGACCGCGTTTCTGCACTCGGTCATGATTCAAGAGAAGCGGGGGATGCTCAAGAAGTGGAACCTGGTCTTGATCATCCTCACGTATGCGCTGGTCATCTTCGGGACGTTTCTCACCCGCTCGGGCGTCCTCTCTTCCGTCCACGCCTTCGCGCAGAGCGCCATCGGCCCGGCCTTCTTCACCTTCATCGGGCTGACCTTTATCGTGTCCCTCACCCTGCTCTTCCGCGAATGGGATCACTTGAAGAGCGAGCATCAAATGGACAGCCTGCTCTCGCGTGAGTCGGCCTTCCTGCTGAACAACCTGCTGTTCATGGGGATCGCGGCCTCGGTCTTCTGGGGCACGGTCTTCCCGATGATCTCGGAGCTGGCCACCGGGCAGAAGATCAGCGTCGGGCCGCCGTTCTACAACCGGGTGGCCGGCCCGCAGTTCGCTGCGCTGGTATTGTTGATGGGCATCGGGCCGCTCATGGCGTGGCGGAAAGCCTCGCCGAAACAACTCGGACGGATGCTGTTGATCCCGTCCGTCGCCGCGATCCTGGTCGTCGGCGCCCTGCTGATCCTGGGCATCCGCAGTTGGGGCGCACTGCTCGGGTTCGGCATCGTGACCCTCGCCACGCTGACCACCCTGATCGAGTTCGGGCGCGGAACGCGGGCGCGGATGCGGTCAACCGGCGAAAACGCCTGGGCCGCGTTCACCACGCTCGTCGCCCGCAATCGCCGCCGCTACGGGGGCTACATCATCCACCTCGCCGTCGTGTTGATGACGATCGGCATCATCGGCTCGAACTTCTTCCAGAAGGAAACGCAGGGCCGTCTCAAACTGGGCGAGCAGTTGACGCTGGGCCGCTACGTGATGACGTACGACGGGCTGGACGAATTCAATACGAACGACGACCGCCTGGTGGCGCGCGCGACGATCAGCGTTTACCGGGATGGCCGGTTGGTGGGGCAACTGCACCCCCGGCGCGATTACTTCGTGAGCAGCCAGCAGCCGATGACGATCCCCGGCGTGCGCAGCACCGTGGAAGATGACTTCTACGTTTTGCTCGTGGACTGGGAGCCGATCGCCGCGAACGGCGCGACGTTCAAGGTTTATCTCAACCCGCTCGTGAACTGGCTCTGGTTCGGCGGGCTGGTCTTCATCCTGGGCACGCTCATAGCCGCCTGGCCCGACGCCGAGCGCGAACGCCGGCGAGCGCCCATCGCGGTGGGAGTGCGAGTCTGAAACCACGGATTACACGGATTTTGGTGACAGGGACAAAACGTGTGTAATCCGTGGTTCCTTGTCTGACCCATGAAAACGCTCAAGTCATTGTTCATGATGCTGTTCCTGTTCGGCGCGCTGCTCGTCGCGCGCTCGGCGTCCGCGCAGGACGCCACGCCCCGCCCGGTCACCGCCGACGACGTCAATCGCATCGCCAAGAAACTCTTCTGTCCGGTGTGCGAGAACGTGCCGCTGGACGTCTGCCCCACCCAGGCCTGCGCCCAGTGGCGCGCCACTATCCGCGAGAAACTCGCGGCCGGGTGGTCTGAGCCGCAGATTCTGGACTACTTCGTCGCGCAGTACGGCGAGCGGGTGCTGGCCCAGCCGTCCACCCGCGGGCCGACCGTGTTGGTCTGGATCATCCCGCCGCTGGCGCTGGCGGCGGGCGCGTTCGTCCTGTGGCGCTTCCTGCGCCAGATGGCGCGCCCGGCCCCGGGCACACCCGCGGCCGCGCCGACCCCGCCCGACCCCGCCGACGAATACGCCGCGCGGCTCGAGCAGGAACTCCA
>Ga0209109_10001800_pt1 | contig 11708 bp, 15 predicted proteins | sample Rifsed10ft2_FD_184004 | JGI IMG/M metagenome (GOLD analysis project Ga0209109, IMG submission 184004) | Soil microbial communities from Rifle, Colorado, USA - sediment 10ft 2 (version 2) | ecosystem: Environmental > Terrestrial > Deep subsurface > Rock core/Sediment | place: Rifle, Colorado... | reverse complement strand
TAACAGTGGGTGTGCCCCCAAGGGGCTTCTGGGACCCTCCCGCTGTCCGATGACGACACCTTGGCATGGTACGTGGCGTGAGCGGGACAGGGGACCAGAAGGTCTGCGCCTGCCGGCCTGGTCGACCGCGGCGCGGCGATAGTCCCCCCGTTCGCCCACGGGCGCGACAGGGCGCCGACGTGGCTCGATCGACACAAACCGTGGCCCATCGAGCGGCCGGAGAAATCGGAGCCCCGGACTCGCGCCCGGGGCTCGCGATGCTGGGTGGTGGCGTCGGCCTATCCGGCGTCGCCTTGCGATCCGGCCGCCGGCGTGGGTATGGGCCGCCCTCGCTGTCGGGTTGCCCTGGCATCACCAGTCACGTGCCCGGTGGCGACCTTCCTGGCCTTCGCCTCCCGGGCGAGGCCCCGGGTGTATTCGTTCCAGTGGGTCCGGCACATCCGGCCCAGCCCGTCCTCCTGGCTGGGCTGCTTGGGGAACTCCTCGATCGGCGCGTCGTGGGGCTCGATCCCGAAGCGGGTCGAACCGATGCAGCGGCGCACGGTCGTCTCGTCTGCCATCTCGCTGGCCCCTTGGCTCGCCGACGCTCATCCGGCGTCGTGCCCGTCATCCATCACTCGCCGGGCGCGACGGTGCAAGGCCAGCTGGAAGGAGCCGAGCGAACGTGGGTGGTGACGCCTCCGGGCTACGGTGGAGAGCTAATCGGCCACGCAGTCCCCGAACGGTCCGGCCGGGAGGGTGATCGCCCCGTCCTCGATGGGTGCCTGGATCACGGGCGCGACGACCACCCTCCCGTTCAGCGCGACCGCCACCAGCTCGCCGATGTGGGTGCCCGTGTACTCGGCGAACTGCTCGGCGGAGGCCGGAACGAGGTGGAGCGTGATCGAGGGACGCTCGACGTCGTCCGTCCCAAGAGTCGCTCGGCCATCGAAGTCAGCGTCGGCCACCACGATCACCGTATCGGGCGGGAGCGGCTGACCCTCCTCGAGGGTCGTCGTCACAGCGGCGAGGTCAGCGATGGCAATACTGCAATCGGGTCGGAGTCTGACTTCTCTGGTCGCCGGGAGGACGAACTCGACGTTCCAGGCGTCACAGCCAGCGAGCACAGACGCCGCGACGGCCAGGAACGACGCGAGCATGGTGAGGCGCCGCACCGCTTGAGGATAGGCGCGCCGACGAGTCTCCCCAGGGTTCGGGCGCATCGATGACGATCAGCTTCCCCCCCTCGTCGTCGAGGACGTCCCGATCGACGACCTGCGTCCCGACCCAGCCAACCCGCGCCGGATCGGCGAGGACGAGCTCGTGGATCTGGCCCACGCCCGTACCCTCCAACTGTCCGGCGAGACGACGCGTGCGTCCTGGGTCCTCGAGCATTGGCTGCGAGACCACGGCTCCGCGTCTGGGCCGAACCCGGCACCCGGGGCTGAGGTTGATTGAGCGCGCTCTCCTGTCAACGACACGCCTTCGCAAATCCGCTTCGCTACCCGCACCCGATGGCGGTGCGTAGGATCACCAACAACACGGGCGCCCGACGTGACACGCTTCCGTACCACCGATATCCTCGCCTCGCCGAGGCTCACTCGGAGGGGAGCCGGATGCGCATTCGGACACTGGATTTGATCGTGGCCCCACTGCCGGCTCTTGTCGCCTCCGACCGAACCAGACGAGGGGGAGTCTGATGAAGGAACGAGCCGCACTGGCGTTGGTCCTGGCGCTTTGCGCTTCCGTATTACCGATTGGCGCCATCGGCTGCGGTCCAACGGACGGCCGGCGTCTATCTGGACGGCGAACCGAATGAAGAGGTGAGCGCCGGCGACCAGTGGATCCTGGGTCCCCCGGACCACTCGATCACCGCGCCCGAAGCCGATCCCTCACATGCCTCGGCGACTTTCTATGTCGACGGTGGCACCTGGATTCTTCGGTTCGTTGCGCCGTCGGGTGAGGCCCTTGCCGAGGGGACGACATATCAGGCGACAAACGGCGTGCCCACACAGGGCGTTGGGGTGCTGTGGGTGGGCGGCGATGGCCGTGGGTGCGCTCGGGCAACGGGTGCACTCACGGTGCACGAGGTCCAGTTCGACGGCAGCGGATTACTGGTCCACTTCGATGCCGACTTCACGCAGCAGTGCGACGACGGGCGCGATGCCGTCTTGTTTGGCTCGCTACGTTTCGCCGCGCTGCGCCCGCTACGGGCATTGACCGCATGAATCGCCTGCGTCGTCTCATCATGCGCGAGTGATGGCCGTGATGTTCGTCCTGGTGCTGGCCGGCACGATCGCCTTCTTCGCCGCCGCCTTCCTGCTCCAGCAGGGGCTGAAGATCACCGATTCTTGACCCTCGCGCCCGGATAACCCGCCGCAGATCCCGCCGCGCTAGGATCACCCTAGCCCGTGGTCCAGGCCGTTCGACTGAAACCCCGGTTCGGCTTGTCGACCCGAGGCGACCAGCCAACACTAGAGTGCTGGGCCTGCGCGGACCCCCATGGGCCCTCGGCTCTTTATCCTACCTCACATGGTCGACGGACACTTGAAAGGCGTCCGGTGAGACCGCCACGTCGAAAGCAAGTGTGATCGAGAACCGCATCTGTCCTCCGTTGCACGTCGCTGGGTCGAGTGGTGCGAGGTCGAGCGTCATCGACACCGCGCTCGGCACAGTCGCCAGCCTCAACTCTGCTGTCGTCTCGCACGGGTCGGCGACCCAGCTTACGACGATCTGATCGGGGCGGCCGCCGCGGTCGACGGAAATGCCAGCAGCGCCTTGCTCCGCTCCCAAGGCCGGATTTGCCGAAACGGCCACGACATGCCCTGTTTCGTCGACTACTTTGATTCCTCGGTTGTCGCCGATCGTAGGGGCGAGGAGTCCCCAGGAATTCGTGCCCTCGTTCTGATCGTGGGCTACCAGGTCCGTCATCGGCAAGGGCTGATCGCTCCTGATGTGCACTCCGTATGGAACGGCCATTGCGTCACAACCCCCGGGCTCCCGTGGTCCCGTGTCTAGGCTTATGAGCACGCTTCTACCAAGCGGCACGAGCCTGATAGTCGGACGGTGCTGGCAAGGGGCGAGACTGAAATCGAGACCGGTGACGGTCGGCTGGTCGGCCACCGGCCCGACAACGAGGGAGGTACTCGCAAAGGCGGCCATCTGCAGCCGTCCTTGAACGAGCCCAACGACGTGCCCGGTCTCGTCGCTCACCGTGAGGTCAGCGCTCATTGCCTGCTCCTGAGAACCGAGCTTGATCGACCAGATCTTCGGCGCATCCGAACCGCCGGACGACCCATCAGGCGAAGCCGTCGGTGTAACGATTGGTGCAGCCTGGCACCCAGTGAGGGCAAGGAGAGTGACTATCGAGAGACTGAGGAACCTAACTGGCGGGGCCATACATCCGCTATTTCACGACGTTGGCATTCCAGTTATCTAGGCTAGTATCCAACCGCGCAAACTCACCAAACTCTGTTGTAATCAATCCGATGGCACGCGCCTGATTACTGTCGTTGAGCCGATAGATGGGAGATCCACTGTCACCGTTGGCAGCTGAGATTCCCAGATCACCACCCCACACGAAGATATCAGGGTTGGGCGTGTCGCTCTTATATTTTACCCATGTGCTTTGAACGACGCCGCATCTGATGTTGTTGGTGCGACCAAGGGACGCACACAGCGTCTCTCCTTGGATCGGAAACACATACCCAAGTATATCCAAGCAGCATGCGTAGATGTATTGCGACCGCTGGGCATCATTCATGCTGACATACATTATGTCTTGACCGTCGTCGCCATAGAGGCTTAGCCCGTCATTCCCAATCTCACCGAGAACACGGTTGAACCAGTCGAAGTCGCCGCCAAAGCCACAATGGCCAGCCGTTGTAAAGTGCTCATTTGTCCCGATAACGATATGGTAGCCCATCGTGCAGTCCGGCAGAGTGCCCACCGGGGGAAGACCGCTCCTGTGGATCCACGTTCCTGCCCGGAGGGGATTCGCACAATTGTCGCGGGTAGTGCAAACGGTGTCGGAGTCGGGCGGGCGCCTGGACAGTTCCAACGGAACCCTTAGCTGACTACGGAGCCGAGAGATGTCCAGGTCGGGCGCGTCCTCGGCTATGGTTAGGACCAGCCTATTGCCTTGCTCGTCCAAGGCGACAGCTTGGAGTTGGACGCCTGGAAACATGGTAGACCAGGCAGCTCCGGCCCCTGCGATCGCGTCCATTAGTTCGGCAAGCGTGTGCTTGGCCAGCTCAACCCTGGATCCTCGCGATTGAGCAGGCATGAGGGATGCGACCTGGGTCTCAACCCCGTCTACGTCACCCGTGGTGAGCACGACAAGTGCCCCGTTCGCCTTCTGGTCGATGTATGCACCCGCATACTTGGAAAGGCCCCGGAGGGTGGGTAGGAGGTTCTGGGATACGCTGTCGGCAAAATGCATCCTGGCCCTCAGGTCCAGATAGGCTTGCTCCTCGGCCGTCAAGGGGATGCCCCAGGCCTCTGAGCCCACATCGACGGACGACGATGCCAGCCTTGCCATCGTTTCGGCGTCCACGGGCAGACCATAGGCAGATCTGTGTTCGACTGCTGACTCGGGAGCCAGGCCGCTGCTCTCGCCATCCGCTCCTGAAACCGGTGTCGCCACCACCCCCAGCAGCACAACGACGATGATGGCCACTCGGCCGACTCCCCTCATGACCTCCCTCCCGTGTTCACCATGTGCGGGTGCTCGCGCGAATGGCGCCCGCGCATGTGGGTCGATAGTACATGCTCCCAAGAATGGGGAACAGTGCCTGTGTGCACTTGGCCACCTTCGGGCATTGCCTGCTGGCTCGCTTGCCTTCGCTCCGTCCCGAAACTCGGCGTCGCGGTCGCCTTCCGTCGCCGGCAATCGGCACCATGGCACCCGAAGTGGCAGCAGCGTGGAGATCCGCAGGGGTGGTCAGATGCGAAGGCGCCGATGGCGTACCCCGCTTCCTCGAACAGCGCACCCGGCAGCGCCCCCGAGCCTGACGAGCGCCCCCAGCCCCACCCCCGGGGCCTCGTGGGTGAGCGACGATGGCACGCGGTGGCGGAGATCGGCGGGAGCGGGCACTCCGGCGTAGGCCGGTCCCTTCTCCCGGGGCAGCGAGTTCTCGTCGGTATGGCCGGTCCCGGGCGGCTGGGAGGCGTCACTCTTCTACTGGCAGGGCGAGGCGACGAACCAGCGCGAGATCTGGTGGTCGGAGGACGGCCTGGCGTGGAGTCGTCGGGCGACGGTCTTCGCGGATGGCTACGACTTCACCCGACGGACTCTCGTCGATGGCGCTGGGCGGCGGGTCATGTCAACGAACCTGTTCGAGTGCCCAGGACCGGCGCCGCGTGCCGGACCCGGGTCCATCTCTGGACGTCGGCCGATGGGGCGACCTGGACGGATCTCGTCCTACCGGACGACCTCTCGAAGATGACCGACGGACTGGCTCCTGACCGCGCCGGTTCGCCGTGGCTGATCGGCGGCGTGAGCTGCGAGCGTCTGGACGATGGGAGCGACGCATGTCAGCCGCGACTGTGGGCGGCGGCCAAGCCGGGCGACTGGCGGGCCCTGACCCTGCCCGGTTCCGCCGACCTCAGCGTCGATGAAGCTAGGATGGCGCGGTCGGACTTGGGACAGGTTGTCACGGCGTGGAGGTGGGCGAGCGAGGCCGACGAAGCGCGGCGCAGCGCCGACGACGACAGGCGCGAGCGGCTGATTGCTCGCGTCAACTCGCTTGGCCGAGGACCGTCTCGTCGGCGTCTCAGCCCGCAGGGCGATCGACCAACACTATGGAATGTCATGAAGAAGGGCCTCGCTGGTGACAACGTTGGGTTGTCAAAGCAACCAGCACCAGGAGGCCGCCCAGGACATGTTATACGCCGGATTGGACCTGTCACGCCAGAGGCTCGATGTGCACGTGCTCGATGAGAACGGCCGGACGATCGAGGTGACCGCCGTCCGCCCGGACGCCGACGCACTCCGGACGCTGGCCGCCCACGTCCTGCGGCAGGGTCAGGAGGTCAGTGCGGCGATCGAGTCGATGACCGGCGCCCGCTTCGTCCACGACACCCTTGAGTTCGCTGGCTGGGATGTCGAGATCGCGGACGCGGCCAAGATCGACGCCTGGGTCCTGGCCGAGCTCGCGAGGCGCGAGCTCGTGCCGGCCATCTGGCTGCCCGATCCGGCGATCCGGGCCGAGCGTGAGCGGGCCCGCTTCCGGCTCCACCTCGTCCACCACCGGACCGCGTTGAAGAACCGGATCCACGCGACGCTCATGACGTTCGGCCAACCCGTGGCCGTTGCGGACCTGTTCGGTGTGGCAGGCCGCGAGCTGCTCGCCGGGCTCGCCCTGCCCGAGCCCTGGACGGCGACGCTCAGCACGAGCTTGCGCATGGTCGACCAGTTGGGCGCCGAGATCGACGCCTGCGAGCGGGACCTCCGGAACCTCGGCGTCGACCACCCCTCCATTCCGCTGCTCCTGACGGTCCCCGGGATCGGTCCGGTCCTGGCTTACACGATCGCCTCGGAGATCGGCGACATCGGCCGCTTCGCCTCGCCCAAGAAGCTGACCGGGTACACCGGCCTCTGTCCGATCGTCCGTCAGTCGGGCAATCGCGACGTCCGCGGACCGCTCGCCAAGAACGGCCCCAAGTACTTGCGCTGGGCGCTCATCGAGGCCGCCACCCACGCCGCCCGCGACGCCCACTATCGGGAGCGCTACGAGCGGACCAAGCAACGCCTCGGCCGGCAGCGCGGAGCTAGGTCGCCCGGGTCGACATCGCGCGCAAGCTCGCCGAAGCCATCTGGCACATCCTCACCAAGAACGAACCCTTCGCGCCGGCAGGGCCCACATTCGTTCTGGTCGCCTGACGACCCGCCATGGAATTGGGCCGCCGGAGCAGCCTCCCACCAGACCTTGTCCTTCTCGCAGAAGGCCATAGAGAGATGAGCGCTGCTCGATCCCGCCAACAGTCCGCGGGCCCCTGATCCACCGGCAGCACGCTCGACGACGGAGCCGAGAGGCCCGTCCTTGACAGCGAGGTCCCTCTTCATAGAGAACGATCGTGAGCGAGACACCGTTGCCCGATTACTCCGAAGGCCATCGACTGGCGGCGGGGTCAGTGGCGATAGCCGACGAGACGAAAGACGTAGTCGCGGATCGCGTTGTCGGCGGTCTCGTAGGTTCGATAGGCGTCGTTCACGGCGTTGCTCAGAGAGTCGTTCGTGGTATCCGCGACCGCCTTCGTCCTCGCCTCGCTCAGCGCGGTCAGTGCCGTGGTCATCTTCCGGATCAGGCGGTCGAGCTCTTGTTCTGCCATTGGGGCTCCTTGTACCGGGCAAGAGTAGACCCCGGCCGTCTGTCGCACGAGCCGGCGAATGGCGTCAGTGCCGCGGAGGTAACCATGACCGTCCGGGAACTGAGCTCGACCAAGAAACCGATCGACCTGACCAGGGCCGGGCCCGCGACTTACTCTACCGCGTCGGAGGCAAGTGGTCGACGATCGTCATCTACCTGCTCGAGACCGGCACGAGGCGGTTGACCGAACTCCTCCGCGGCGTCGACGGGATCAGCCAGCGGATGATGACGCGGGAGACCAGACCGTCACGCTCCAGTCCGCGGAGCTTCACCTTCAGCCGCCGGTCACCTCGAGCAGGGTGCTTACAGCCTGCCCAGGCACGCACTACCAGCGCGGTGGTTTCGTTCCCTGAACGCGACGACCTTGCGGCGTGACGGTGGGAGCCTGAGGATGCAGCCCGAACCGGATCGCCTGGTCCGGCCACTCGGGATCGTCAGGCGTCCAGGAGTGCGTCGTGGTGCCGTGGTCATCGACGTGGTCGATCGAGCCATCGACACCGAGGACGAGCCTGCCGCCGTCTGCGAGTTCGAGTTCATGTCGCTTGAATCGGCGGCCTCGATGGGCGGGGGTCCGCGAGGGCTTCCGCCGGACGAGCTCGTCGTTCATCGTGGTCTCCTGTCCCGTGGAGAGAGTGACAACACGTCAAAGCAGAGCGCCCCGTGTTCAGCGTGGCGCGTAGAGCTTGGCAGACGAATCATGGCCGGTGTTGTGGAAGACGGGCATTGGCGGTCTCCCCAGCCGCGCGCCTCACCTTACGCCTTGACACCAACTGCGTGAGGCCGAGTACCGTCGCACGACGGCCGCCGTCGCGGCCCGCCGGCGGGTCGGCAACAGGCCCAGGCCGTTCCGCCACTACGCTCTCCGCGGTCTGCTCCGGTGCGCGTGCGGGACCCGGATGCGTGGGGAAGCACATATCCAGCGCGGCACCGAGCGGCGCTACTACCGCTGCCCGACGGTCGCGTGTCGCGCCCGACGCTGCCCGGCCGACCTCGTCGAGGACGTCGTGCTCGACGCGATCGCGCGCGCAGTGTTGCCCACCGAGGTCATCGACGCTGCGCGCGCCGAGCTGCGCCGACGTCTGAAAACCCCGGCGGTCGCGAGCGCCGGCCGCCAGCGGGGACGGCTCCTCACCCGTCTCGAGCAGCTCCGAAAGCAGCACGCCTGGGGCAACCTCGCGGACGCCGAGTACCAGGCCGAACGGGACACGGCCCGAGCGGCCCTCGCCGAGTTGCCGGACGGCGATCGGATCACGGCCTTCGATGCCCACCGGGCCCGGATCCTCGCGCTGCCCGGCGCGATCGCGGCGGCCTCCCCGGCGCGCCGCGAGGAGCTCTGCCGGATCGTCGTGGAGAGGGTCGTCGTGCGGGACCGCCTCGTCGAGACGATCGAATGGACGCCGTCGGCTCGGCCGTTCTTGAAAAGACGTGGGTGTGCCCCCAAGGGGATTCGAACCCCTGATCTCCACCTTGAAAGGGTGGCGTCCTAGGCCTCTAGACGATGGGGGCGAGGGGCCCGTTCGCAGCCGCCGGAGTGTAGCAAAGGGCCCCCGCGCGACCGGTCTGTCAGCCCTGCCAGACGAGGCCCATGACGATCGCGAATGCGAAGAGGCCGAAGGCGATGATGGCGGCGATGCCGCCGCCGAGCGCGTTGACAAGCGCGGCGCCGCTGCGGCTCTCCGAGGCCGTCCGGTAGGCGCCGAGGCCGCCGGCCACGGCGAGCACGGCGAAGACGATCCCCAGCACGACGGCGCCCGTCACGAGCAGCGGCACCTGGTCCTTGGAGCGGATGGTGATCCCGTACAGGAGGAAGATGCCGGAGCCGACGAGGGCGATCGCCGCGATCACGAGGGTCGGACTGGGACGCGGGTTTCGTCGAGGCTGCCTGGAGGTGCTCATGACCCCGCGGGCGCGGTTCGATGGAAGACGGCGACATTGTGCGACAGGCGCGGTCGCGTCATCGTCGCGGCCATCGCCCGACCCGCCTCGCCGAAGGACCCGGCGAACGCCCGCGCCTCCTCGAGACTCTTGAACATCCAGAAGCAATGGATGACACGCACCTTCCATCCCTCGGCGAGGAACGGGACCTCGCGCCGCTCCGGTGACGTAGACGCCCCCGACGGTTCCAGCGTGTCGATGAGCGTGCACATGTCGTCGCGACCGTAGTCGTGAAGAGCGAGGATCCGGCCACCCTGCCGCACGACGCGCAGGGCGGCCTGCTCGTCCGTCGATCCGGGGCGGTCGAGGGCCGACCACAGCCCGAGCACCACATCGGCCGACGCGGTCTCGACCGCGGAGGGATCGGCTGCGGCCGCGACGCGGCCATCGCGCGCCCGGATCTGGCTCGCGCGGATGCCGTCGATCGGGGTGTCGAGGAGGAGGACGTCACGCCCGGCAAGTGGCGCCAGAGCGTCGAGCGCGCGCGGGATGCGCTCCTCGATATCGAAGGCGTGGGCGTACCGCTTGACGAGGTCGCCGGGCAGATCGATCGGGAAGTCGGACACGAAGTCGGGAGTATAGGTCCGGCCACCGTCCCGGGGGCCCGGAGATCCGCCCCGCCGGGACGAGTCGGACGATGATATGGCACGATCGAATGACGATGCTCGCGACCCTTCGATCGATGCCGACAGGGATCCGTGTCTTCCTCGCCTATGCGCTGGCGATCCTCGTCATCGTCGGGCTGTCCCTGCGCTATGTCGTCGACCTGGCCGTCGCCACCCCGATCACGCTCCAGGGGGTTGCGGCGATGGCGCTCCTCGCTTACACGATCTTCACGATCACGACCGTCCTCCAGCGCAAGCAGGCCGCGCGCGGCCTGGCACTCGGGTTGGCGAGCCTGACGGTCGTCGCGGTGCCGTTCTTCGTGCTGTACAGCCCGTGGCCGCTGGCCGTGGCGGATGTCGTCGTCGGCATCGTCCTGTTCCGAGGGCTGACGAGGCCATCCGTCCGAACGTGGCTCAACGAACCCTGAGGTACCCTGCCGGCACCCCGCTCTGGCCAGTCCGGTAGAGCGCGACCGACGCCGAGCACGAGGAAGCCGAGTGAGCCAGTCATCGCGCCCGTCGAAGAGCCCATCCGGCAACGCCCGGGCGGGCCGGCGAGCCCAGAGTCGAACGATCGTCGCGGAGAAGCCGTTCCTCCAGCGCTACCAGACGCCCATCGTCCTCCTCGCGGTCGTCGCGCTGGTCGTCGGCGTCATCGCCTTCGTCTTCGTCCAGGCCAACGCCCGCGTATACGCCTGTACGAACATCTGGCAGCCGACGGCGTCCGAGACGAGCCCCGACCGCCTCGGCGCCGCCCAGCCCGACATGGGCCAGGGCCACGTCGGCAACGGCGACGCGGTCCGCTACACGAACTGTCCGCCGGCGTCGGGCAAGCACTGGAATGCGCCGGGCGGCCCGATCACGCCGCGCTACTACGAGCCGGGCGACACGACGCATCCCCAGGGCTGGATCCACAATCTCGAGCACGGTGGGCTGGTCGTCCTCTACAGCTGCGACCTGGGCGGCTGCGAGGCGGCCGACCAGGCGGAACTCTTCGCCCTCGCCCAGGACTTCCCCGCCAGCCCGATCTGTGGCGTGCAGCCGGGCGTCAACAGCCCGGTGATCTCGCGGTTCGAGGAGATGGCGACGCCGTTCGCGGCGCTCGTCTGGGATCGCGTCCTGCTCCAGCAGACGCTCGACATCGACGAGATCAAGCGCTTCTTCGCGGAGGAAGGCGAGAGGACGAACCCGGAACAGCAATGCCCGCGGCCGTCACCGTCAGCCGCCCCTTCGCCGTCGCCGGCGGCCTCGCCTTCGCCCGCGTCGCCCTCCCCCAGCCCAGCGGCGAGCTGATCGGCGGCGCCCGATGCGTCTGTATGCATATCGCTGGTCGCCACCCGAGACCCCTGAGTTCGCCCGGAGTCAGGGGCGCTGGTTCGGGGACCCCTTTCCTGACGGGATCGACCTCGAGAGCTCCACGCTCGGTCGGTTGAATTCCGATGGCCGAGTTTCGACCCCGGAAGGTCTCGTCGATCGAGCCACCCTGCCCACCGCCCCAGCGATCTCACTGCCCGGCAAGATCGTCTGCGTGGGGCTCAACTACCGCGACCACGTGACGGAGGGCGGGCGAGACGTCCCGGATCGGCCGATCCTGTTCGCGAAGTTCGCCAACGCCATCGTGGCCGATGGCGAACCGATCGTGCGGCCGGAGGGCACCCACGCCCTCGACCTCGAGGCCGAGCTCGGCGTAGTCGTCGGTCGGCGGGCTCGGCGGGTGACGCCGGAGGAGGCGAAGGCGTGCATCGCCGGCTACGTCGTGGTCAACGACGTCTCGGCTCGCGACTGGCAGGGGGTGCCGGCCGCCCTCCACGAGGGCGAG
>Ga0209109_10001799_pt1 | contig 11711 bp, 13 predicted proteins | sample Rifsed10ft2_FD_184004 | JGI IMG/M metagenome (GOLD analysis project Ga0209109, IMG submission 184004) | Soil microbial communities from Rifle, Colorado, USA - sediment 10ft 2 (version 2) | ecosystem: Environmental > Terrestrial > Deep subsurface > Rock core/Sediment | place: Rifle, Colorado... | reverse complement strand
CCCGAGCCCCAACATGACGAGGTCGAGGCCGCCGGCCTTCGCGATCGTCTCCTCGTAGGCGCGGCACATCGCCTCGAGGTCCGACGCGGCGACGTCGAACGGGTGACACCGCTCGGGCGGCACCGGCGCCCAGGCCAGGAACTCGCTCCGCACCTGCCGCCAGAAGTAGCCGTCGCTCGGCGCCGGCGGGCAGAGCTCGTCCACGGAGAAGACACGCATGAGGGAATAATCCGCGGGCGCGCGCGCCTGACGCTCGCGCAGGAGGCCGTACATCCGCCGCGGGGTGCGCCCGGCCGGCACCGCCATCGCGAGGTCGGGCGTGGCCGCGAGGCGGGCCCGGAACAGCTCGGCCGCCGCCTCGGCGAGCTCCTGCGCATCGCGGTGGACGACGACCTTCACGCGCCTGAGTATAATCAAACCCCGCACGAGATGATCCCATGACGCGTCTGACGACCTGGCTGCTCGCGATCGCGGCCGTGGCGCTCGGAGCGCTCGCCGCGGTGGACGCGCGCGGCCCAGCACGCGGGCCACGGCGCCCCCGCGCCGGGCGCGGCGGCGCCGCGCACGTTCACGATGGAGGAGTTGCACCGGAGCGGCGGCGTGCCGCGCGGGTGGAGGTTCACGTTTCCCGCGGGCGATCCCGAGAGCGGCCGCGAGGTCTTCCGAGCGATGAAGTGCTACACGTGCCACACCATCAAGGGCGAGAACTTCCCGCCGCCCGGCGGCGACGAGAAGACGGCCGGCCCCGAGCTGACCGGGATGGGCGGCCGGCACCCGGTGGAATATCTGGCCGAGTCCATCCTCGTGCCGGACGCGGTGCTCCTGGACGGGCCCGGCTTCACGGGGCCCGACGGCCGCTCGATCATGCCGACCTACGAGGACAGCCTCAGCGTGACCCAGCTGATCGACCTGGTCGCGTTCCTCAAGAGCCTGACCGATGCCGGTCAGGGTCACGGCGCGGCACTGCTGGAGAAGACCGCGGGCGACTACACGGTGCGCATCGAGTACCGGACGGCTGGCGACGGCCATGGAGGCCACGGCGCCCGGCCGGCGCGCGGCCACCTGATGGCCTTCGTCTCCGATCGCGAGACCAGGGAGGCGGTGCCCTATCTGCCTGTCACGGCGACGATCCGGATCACCGGCAAGCCCGCGCGCATCGTGAAGCTCGCGCCGATGGTCGGCGACCAGGGGTTCCACTACGCCGCCAACGTGACGCTGCCGGACGGCACGCAGAAGATCACGCTCGCGATCGGCAGGACGGCGATGCAGGTGATGGAATCGGCGAAGGGGCGTTACGCCAAGCCGGTGACCGTCGTCTTCGACTGGGGCCAGGGACACGAGGAGCGGTAGACTGCGCGCGAGATGGCGCATCCACGGCTCCGCGTGAAATCGAAGGTCTGGCTCGAGGCGAACGGCCGGATGATCTTCTCCGACGGCCGCCTGGAGCTCCTCGAGGCGGTGGACGAGCTCGGGTCGCTCAGCCGGGCCGCGCGACGGCTCGGGATGTCGTACCGGGCGGCGTGGGGCCTCCTCAAGGTGACCGAGCGGGCGCTGGGCGCGGCGCTCCTCGACGTCACGATCGGCGGCCGGGCGGGCGGCGGCGCCCGCCTGACGGTGCGGGCCCGCGAGCTGGTCCGCCGATTCCGCCGGGTCAAGCGGCAGGTCAACCGCGCCGCCGACCGGGCGTTCGCCCGGCAGTTCTGAGGACGGGGAAAACGAGGTTGCGGAGCGTGTCGCCGATCGCGTAGCGTTATGTCTGTTTAGACATAACGATCCGAAAGGCACAGCGACGCGGTGGCGCGGGAAGGGAGACGGAGTGGTCGCTCGCTGGCTTGGGGCGATAGTCGTGCTGCTCGGGCTCGCCGCGGCGGCGGGGGCGCAGTCGCGCGGGGTGATCCTCGCGACGACGACGTCCACGCAGGACTCGGGGCTCCTCGACGTCCTGGTGCCGGCGTTCGAGCGGCGCACGGGCTACACGGTGAAGACGATCGCGGTCGGCACGGGCCAGGCCCTGGCGCTCGCGACGCGCGGCGAGGCGGACGTGGCGCTGGCCCACGCGCCGGAGGTCGAGAAGAAGTACGTCGCCGAGGGCCGGCTCGCCAATCGCCGGCTCGTCATGGTCAACGACTTCGTCCTCGTGGGCCCCGAGGCCGACCCCGCGAAGATCGCGGGCGAGAAGAGCGCCGTGGCCGCCTTCCAGCGCATCGCCGCGGCGGGCGCCCGGTTCGTCTCGCGGGGCGACAAGTCGGGCACCCACACGCTCGAGCTCGCCCTCTGGCGCCGCGCGGGCGTCGAGCCGGCGGCGCCGTGGTACATCGAGTCCGGCCAGGGCATGGGCGCCACGCTCGGTCTCGCCGACGACCGGCGCGCGTACACGCTGAGCGACCGCGCGACCCTGCTGGCGTTCGGCCGGCGCCTTGCGCTCAAGCTCATGGTCGAGGGCGACCGGGCGCTCCTGAACGTCTACGCCGTCCTCGAGGTCAATCCCGCCAACGGGCCGCGGGTCAACGCAGCCGGCGGAAAGGCGCTCGCCGACTTCCTGCTCTCGCCCGAGGCGCAAGCGGTCATCCGGACGTTCGGCGGCGACCGCTACGGCCGGGCGCTCTTCGTGCCTGTCGCCGGCACGCGGGAGGAGGACCTGAAGTAGATGGACCTGCTCCTCGAGGGTGTCCGCCAGGCGGTGGGACTCCTCCTCGCGGGCGACCGTGAGGTCTGGGCGATCCTCCTGCTCTCGCTCGAGGTGTCGGGCAGCGCGACGCTCGTCTCGCTCGCGATCGGCATTCCCGCCGGCGCGGCGCTCGCCCTGGCGCGCTTCCCCGGCCGCTCGCTCGTCGTCAGCGCCGTGAACTCGGGGATGGGGCTGCCGCCGGTCGTCGCGGGCCTCTTCGTGACGATCGTGCTCTGGCGCAGCGGCCCGCTCGGCGGGCTCGAGATCCTCTACACGCCCGCGGCGATCATCGTCGCTCAGGCCGCAATCGCGGCGCCGATCGTCACCGGGATCACGCTCGCCGCCGTCCAGGGCGTGCCGGTGGAGTTCCGCCTCCAGCTCCTCGCGCTCGGCGCCTCGCGCGCCCAGATGGTGTGGGTCGTGCTCCGCGAGGCGCGGCTGCCGATGCTCGCCGCCGTCATGGCGGGGTTCGGCGGCGTCATCTCGGAGATCGGCGCGTCCATGATGGTGGGCGGCAACGTGAAGGGCCAGACGCGGACCCTGACGACCGCGATGGTGCTGGAGACGGGCAAGGGGAACTTCGAGGTCGCGATCGCGCTGGCGCTGCTCCTGCTCGTCCTCGTCTTCCTCGTCAACTGGGCGCTGACCTCGATCCAGCAGCGCCGGGCCTTCTGAGGGAGCCACCTGTAAGATAGGGGTCTGATGCGCCGCCCGCTCCTCGGCTCGCTGGCACTCGCGTGGCTCGCTCTCGGCCCCGGACCGGCGGCCGCCGCCGCGGCGCCGTCGCTCACCGTCTTCGCCGCGGCCGACCTCGCCTTCGCGTTCAAGGACATCGCGCCGCGCTTCGAGAACGCCACGGGCGCGCGCGTCACCCTGGTGTTCGGCTCGACCGGGAACTTCGCTCACCAGATCAGGCAGGGCGGCCCCGCCGATGTCTTCTTCGCCGCCGACCAGTCGTTCGTGGATGCGCTGGTGGCCGAGCGCGTGCTGCTTCGCGAGACGCGCACGCTCTACGCGCGGGGCCGGATCGTGCTCGCCACGGCGACGGCGTTCGGGCCGAAGCTGACCGGACTGCGGAGCCTGCTCGACGCGAGGATCCGCCACGTGGCGATCGCCAACCCCGCGCACGCGCCGTACGGCCGGGCGGCCGAAGAGGCGCTGCGGAAGGCCGGGGTGTGGGAGGCGGTGAGGCCCAAGCTCGTCTACGGCGAGAACGTCCGGCACACGCTCCAGTTCATGCAGACGGGCGCGGTGGACGCCGCGATCATCGCGTTGTCCATCGCGAGCGTCCCCGAAGTCGAGTGGGTCCTGATCGACCCGGGCCTGCACGCCCCGCTCGACCAGGCGGCGGCGGTCACGCGGCGGAGCCCGCGGCCCGAGCTCGGCCTCGCGTTCATCCAGTTCGTGAACGGGCCGGAGGGGCGGCCGATCATGAAGCGCCACGGCTTTCTCCTGCCCGGGGAGTTCTGAGCCGCCGTGGACCTCTTCCCCGTCTGGCTCTCGCTGCGCGTCTCGCTCACCGCGACCGCGCTGACGCTCGTCGCGGGCGTTCCGCTCGCCTGGCTCCTCGCGCGCCGGCGCTTCCCCGGGCGGAACCTCCTCGAGGCCGCGGTCGTCCTCCCGCTCGTGCTGCCGCCGACCGTGCTCGGCTACTACCTGCTCGTCGCCGTCGGCAGCCGCGGTCCCGTCGGCCGAGCGCTCGCCGCCGTCGGGCTCGAGCTGGCGTTCACGTGGGGCGCCGCCGTGCTCGCCGCGTGCGTCGGCTCGATCGCCCTCGTCATCAAGTCGGCGCAGGCGGGGTTTGAAACGGTGGACCAGCAGCTCGAGCAGGCGGCCCGCACGCTCGGGCGCTCGGAGTGGGCCGTCTTCTGGCGCGTGACGCTGCCGCTCGCCTGGCGATCCGTGCTGGCCGGCACGGTGCTCGCCTTCTGCCGGGCGCTCGGCGAGTTCGGGATCACGCTCATGGTGGCGGGGAACATCCCGGGGCGGACCCAGACGCTGCCGCTGGCGATCTACGACAGGGTGCAGGCGGCCGAGATGGGCGAGGCGAACGCGCTCGCCCTGATTGCGGTCGGCATCGTGGTGGTCCTGCTCTTCGGCCTGAGCCGGCTGGCGCGTCTCCGCTACTAGGCATATTGATTACCAGGATGCGCCTCGAGGATCGACGTGGCGACGGCAGGCGCTCGGGCGCCGACCTGCTGACGAGACGACCGGGGCTGGCCCTCGTCGGAATCTTCGCCCTGGCCGTTCTGATCCTGATCGCGCCGGCGGGGCGCCGGGTCTTCTGGTCGTCGGACGAGGCACGCTTTGCGCTGCTCGCGCAGGACATCCTCGACCACGGACGCTGGCTTGTGCCCGAGCTGCGCGGGCAGCTCTACCTCAACAAGCCCCAGCTGTACTTCTGGGCCGTCGCCATCGCATCGCTACCGGCCGGTCGTGTGACCGAGCTGACCGCCGCGATCCCGGCTCTCCTCTCCGCCCTCGCGACCGTCGCCGGGGTCGTGGCGATCGCGACGCTTCTCTGGGGCCGCCGGGCCGGGCTGTTGGCCGGCTTGATCTTCGTGACAGCGCCGCCGTTCTTCACGTTCGGGCACGTCGCGCTGCCCGACATGATGCTCGGGAGCTGGATGGTATGGTCGCTCTACTGGTTCCTGCGCGCGTGGCGCTCGCAGTGGGCCGCGGGTCCGCTGGCGGCCTTCTATCTGTGCGTCGGGCTCGCGGTGGCGAGCAAAGGGCCGGCGGGGTATGCCGCCCTCGTCACTGCCGTGGTTGCGGTCCTCGGCGTCGAAGGAGCGCGAGGTCTTGCTCGGCTGCGCCCGGGCTTCGGCCTGCTGATCCTCGCGCTCTGCGCCATTCCGTGGATCGTGCCGTATCACCTCCAGTCCGGCGGCCGGTTCGAAGGCGCGGTGCTCGTCGGGCACTACGCGACCTGGTACTTCAGCGGCGGGATGCTCGACCGGCTCTTGCGCATCGGGAGCGCGCTCGTCAACTTCTTCCCGTGGACGGTCTTTCTGGCGGCGGCACCTTGGTGGTGGCGCCGCGCGCCCGATCCAGGGCGGCGCGTGGTCGGTCTGTGGACGCTGACGCTCTGGCTGCTCGTCGGGTTGACCGGCACGCCACGGGCTCGTTACCTGGTGCCCGTCTACCCTCTCTTCGCCCTGCTCACCGCCGAGTTCCTCGCCCGGAGCGGCGAGCGCGAGGGCGGGCGGCCGCTGCGCACCGCAGGAGCCGTCCTCTTCGTCTGCGCGATTGGCGCCGCCGTGGCGGCGATCGTTCCCCCGCCGTGGATCTTCGGTAACGAGGACTCCGCGCTCTTCCCCGAGGCTCCGTGGGAACGCGCGCTGGCGGTCGTGGTTGTCGTCCTGGGTGGGGCGATCGCGTCCCTTCTGGCCCGGCGCGGGGCGTTCGGCGCGATGGCGGTTGCGCTGGCCGTCACGCTCGGAGCCATCCTCGTGCTCACGGGCGCCATGTATCCGGCGCGTTATCGGCGCGACAACGACGTGCGGCCCCTCACGGCCGCCGCGGCGGCCCACACGGCACCCGGGGTCGCGGTGGTCGCGCATCCCGATCTCCGGCTCTCGTACGATTTCTACCTCCGCCGTCCCGTCGTCGAGGTGGTGCCTGTCGGGGAAATGCTGGCCCTGCTGGCCGGCTCGCCGGGCCGGGTGATCGTCATGTCGCGCGAACGGTGGCTCGGGCTGGCCCCCCGCGCGGGCCCATCATGGCGTGTGCTGGCGGCCACCACGGTGGGCGGGCGCGAGATGGTCGTGGTGGGGAGCCCACCGCCGTGACCGCGGCGGTCAGGCTGTCCATTGTCATCCCGGTCTACGACGAGGCCGCGAACCTTCGTCCGCTCTGGCTCGAGCTCGCTGACGTGCTGCGCGAGCTCGAGCTGACGGCCGAGGTGATCTTCGTCGATGACGGCTCGACCGACGGGAGTGGGGCGCTCATCCGCGAGCTGGCCGGCACCGACAAGCGGATCCGCCTGATCCGCTTTGCTGCCAACGCCGGCTTGACGGCCGCGTTCCACGCGGGCTTCAGAGCGGCCCGTGGCGAGATCGTGGTCACGATGGACGCGGATCTGCAGAACGATCCACGCGACATCGGCCCGCTGCTCCGACATCTCGACGGCTTCGATGCGGCGGTCGGCTGGCGGAGGGACCGTCACGATCCGTGGCTGAAGCGGGTGTCATCGACCGTGGCCAATACCATCCGGAACATCGTCAGCGGAGACCGCGTCCACGACAGCGCGTGCAGTCTCCGCGTGATGCGGCGGGAATGCCTGGAGGCTCTTCCACCCTTCCAGGGGATGCACCGATTCGTTCCGACGCTCCTCCGCATTGCCGGACATCGCGTGATCGAGGTGCCCGTGGGCCACCGCCCGCGGCGCTCTGGCCGGTCGAAGTTCACGGTGCGAGGCCGCGCGGTCGCCGCCTTTGAGGACCTGCTGGCCGTCTGCTGGATGATGAAGCGACGGATCCGCTACTGCGTGGTCGAGGAAATCGACGGCGGCGATTGAGCCTTGCTAGACTGTGCTGTGCTTTCTCGCCAAGGCACGCCGGTTCAGCACTAGCCGTGGTCTCCGTCGCGCTCGTCAAACGGTATCCCGGGTTCACGCTCGACGTGACCTGGAGCGCCGAGAAGTCGGTCGTCGGCCTCTTCGGCCCTTCGGGCGCCGGTAAGACGCTGACGCTCCAGTGCCTGGCGGGACTGATCCGGCCCGACGCCGGGCGCATCGTCGTGGACGACCGCGTGTTCTTCGACGCTTCGGCCGGTGTGGACCTGCCGCCGCGAGCGCGGCGCCTCGGCTACGTCTTCCAGGGCCTGGCGCTCTTCCCGCATCTCACGGTGGCGAAGAACGTCGCGTTCGGGCTCGCCGACCGCCCGTCCCGGGAGCGGGCGCGGCGCACGGCGGAGGTCGTCGAGCGGCTCGGGCTCGCGGGCCTCGAGCACCGCTATCCGCGCGAGCTCTCGGGCGGGCAGCGGCAGCGCGTGGCGCTCGGGCGCGCGCTCGCGATCGATCCGGCGCTGCTCCTGCTCGACGAGCCGCTCTCGGCCCTCGACGCGCCCCTGCGCCTCGCGCTGCGCGACGAGCTGCGCGAGATCCTGACGGGGTGGGGGACCGCCGCCGTCGTCGTGACCCACGACTTCACCGAGGCGTACCGGCTCGCCGACCGGATCGTCGTGTACGAGGGGGGGCGCGTCATCCAGTCGGCCCCGCGCGCGGAGCTCTTGTGGCAGCCCGCGTCCGAAGCGGTCGCGCGCATCATGGGGCTCAGGAACATCCTGCGCGGCACCGTCGTGAAGGCGACGCCCGACCGCATCCAGATCGGCTGGCGCGGCCAGACGCTCGAGGCGGTGAACTCCCCGACGCGCTCCTACCTGCCGCCGCCCGGCAGCCCGATCGCCTTCTTCATCCGGCCGGAGTACGTGCGGCTCATCCGGAAGGACCGCGGCGCGCCCGACCCGCTCCACCACATGAACCTCATGCGGGGACGGCTCGTGGGCGAGGCCGATTTCGGCACCGTCTGGTCGCTGCGCCTGCGGCTGGAGGAGCCGGGCGAGCCCGCGCAGGGCGACTGGGACCTCGAGGTCGAGGTGCCGCACCTCGTCTACGAGATCCTCGAGATCGAGCGCGACCGGCGGTGGGAGCTCTCGATCCACCGCGGCTCGATCCACGTGCTGCCGTCGTGACGAGGCACCCGGTCCTGGCCCTCGCGCGGGTCGGCGTGAGCTACGGCGGCGGCGAGGTCCTCTCGGTGGAGGCGCTCGAGGCGCTCGAGGGCGAGGTCCTCGGGGTCATCGGGCCGAACGGCAGCGGCAAGTCCACGCTCCTGCGGGTGCTCGGGCTGCTCGAACGGCCGACCCGGGGCGAGGTGAGCTTCCGCGGCCGGCCCGTGGACTCGCGGCACGCGCTCGCCGAGCGGCGCCGGATGGCGATGGTGTTCCAGCGGCCGTTGCTCGCCGACATGACCGTCGCCGAGAACGTCGCCCTCGGGCTCACCTTCCGGGGTGCGGGCGACGACGGGACCGAGAGGCGCGTCGCGCACTGGCTCGAGCGGCTCAACATCGCGCCGCTCCGCGACCAGCGCGCGCGGACGCTCTCCGGCGGCCAGGCGCAGCGCGTGGCCCTGGCGCGGGCGCTCGTCCTCGAGCCCGAGGTGCTGCTGCTCGACGAGCCGTTCTCCGGGCTCGATGAGCCGACCCGCGGGACGCTCCTGCCCGACGTCGCCGGCATCTTGAGGTCGGACCGTGTCACGACGGTCTTCGTCACGCACGACCGCGGCGAGGCTCAGGCTCTCGCCGACAGAGTGGCCGTGCTGATCGGAGGCCGGATCCTGCAGCTCGACGAGACCGCGCGCGTCTTCCATGCGCCCGCCTCCGAGGAGGTGGCGCGCTTCGTCGGCGTCGAGACGATCGTCACCGGCCGGGTGCTCGCCCGCGACAACGGCGTCACGGTCGTGGCCGTCGCGGGCCACAAGCTCGAAGTCGCCGCCGCGGGGCGGCCGGGGGACCTCGTCAGGCTCGGCATCCGTCCCGAGGACATCACGCTGATGCCGCCCACCGACGACGTCCTGCTCTCGAGCGCGCGCAACCGCCTCAGGGGGACGATCGCGCGCCTCGTGCCCTCGACGCCGGGGACCCGCGTCGTCGTGGACGTCGGGTTCCCCCTCGTGGCGACCGTCACCACGCGCTCGGTTCAGGACCTCGGCCTCGTCGAGGGCGTCCCGATCACCGCGGTCTTCAAGGCGAGCGCCCCGCACCTCATCGGCCCGGCGTAGTGAGATCGCCCCAGTGCGCCGCCTTTGCTTGACACCACCCGCCGTCCGGCGCTATAAGAAGACCGGGAACCCCGCGAGATTCGAACCCTCCACCCAAGGAGGCCTCGCATGGACCAGGAGACCCTCATCGAGCGACTGATGGCCGAGAACGAGGAATTCCGGCGCCTCCGCACCGAGCACCAGTCCTACGATCACGAGCTCGAGGCGCTCAAGCGGACCTCCTCGCTCTCGGCGGACCAGCAGTGGCGGATGAGCGAGCTGAAGAAGCTGAAGCTGATGGCCAAGGATCGGATGGAGGCCATCCTCAAGCACGCTCGGCCCGGCGTCACGGCCTGACGACCCCCCGGGCGGGATCGTTTCGCGGCCTCTCCCACCTCTCGCCGGAGGGCGCCGCGCGCATGGTGGACGTCTCCGGCAAACAGGAGACGGCCCGCGAAGCTGTCGCCCGGGCGATCGTGAGGATGAAGCCCGCCACCCTCCGGGTGATCCGGCGCGGCAACGCGCCCAAGGGTGACGTCCTCGGCGTTGCCCGGACGGCCGGCATCCTGGCGGCCAAGCGCACGCCGCAGCTGATCCCGCTCTGCCACCCGCTGCGCATCACCGGGGTCGACATCAGCTTCAGCCAGAATCTGCGCCGCGGCGAGCTGGAGGTCATCGCCCGCGTGAGCACCGTGGATAAGACGGGCGTCGAGATGGAGGCGCTCACGGCGGTGAGCGTCGCGGCGCTGACGGTCTACGACATGGTCAAGGCGGTGGAGCGCGGCGTGACGATCGCCAGGATCCAGCTCGTGGAGAAGTCCGGCGGCAAGTCCGGCACGTGGAAGCGCAAATGAAGACGGCGCTCGTCCACTCCGACGCCTACAAGCGCTTCGACTACGGAGCCGAGCACCCGCTGCGGATGGAGCGCCTGGGGCTCACGTGGCGGCTCATGGAAGCGTATGGCCTCACGAAGCTCCCGGACGCCGCGCTCCACGCGTGCGAGCCCGCCACGGAGAGCGCGATCGCGCTCTTCCACGGTCAGGAATATCTCGACGTGCTGAAGGCCGCCAATGGCGGTGTCGCCCCGCAGCACGCCGCGCGCTACGGCCTCGGCCCCGGCGACAACCCGGTGTTCCCCGGGCTGTGGGACGCGGCGCGGCTCTGCGCCGGCGGCTCGCTGCTCGCCGCCGAGCTGGTCGCGTCCGGCAAGGTGTCGCGCGCCTTCCACTTCGCCGGCGGCCTCCACCACGCGCTCCCGGCGCGCGCGTCGGGCTTCTGCTACGTGAACGACGCGGTGCTCGCGATCCTCTCTCTCAAGTCGCGCGGCCTGCGCGTGCTCTACGTGGACATCGACGCCCACCACGGCGACGGCGTGCAGCACGCGTTCTACAGCGACCCGACCGTCCTGACGATCTCCACGCACGAGCGGGGCGACTACCTCTTCCCGGGCACGGGGTTCGTCGAGGAGGTGGGGGAGGGAGACGGCGCCGGCTACTCGGTGAACCTCCCGCTCGAGCCCTACACCGACTCGGCGGTCTACCTGCCGGCGTTCGAGCAGGTCGTCCCGCCGCTGGCCGGCGCCTTCCGCCCCGACGTCGTCGTGGCGCAGCTCGGCATCGACTCGCACCGCACCGACCCGCTGACGCACCTCGCGCTCGACGTCCAGGGGTTCGCGCGCGCCGTCGCGCGCATCGCGGAGCTGGCGCCGAGGCTCCTCTGCCTGGGCGGCGGCGGCTACGACCTCCAGAACGTGGCGCGCGCGTGGACCGCCGCCTGGGCCGTCCTGAACGGCGTCGAGCTGCCGGCCGAGCTGCCGGCGTCCTTCGCGGAGGAGGCGCGCCGGTACCAGTTCGAGGTCCGAACGCTGTGGGACCCGCCGGAGCCGCTGCCCGAGCACCGGCGGTTCCGCGCGGAGGAGTACGTCCAGCGGCAGGTGGATGCGATCCGGCGCCTCATCTTTCCGATCCACCGGCTGTAGGGCGCGAACCGGCGGCGGGCTACTGCGCGGGAGCCCGGCGCTCGACCTCGGCGAGCTTCTCCGCCGCGCAGGCCCAGATGATCGGCACGCCGGCGGCCACCGCGACGCCCTGCGCCACCTCGAGGGGGATGTCGGCCTCGCCCCGCGCGCCGTCGTGGGCGGCCTTCAGCAGCGGGCAGAGCCCGAGCGCCGGGTGGTTGGCCATGGAGGCCAAGGCGGCCCGGGCGGCCTGCTCGTCCTGCTGGTTGACGCGCAGCCTGGCGTTCCACGCCGAGGCCGCGAACAGGTAGAGATCGAGTGCCTC
>Ga0209109_10001796_pt1 | contig 11712 bp, 14 predicted proteins | sample Rifsed10ft2_FD_184004 | JGI IMG/M metagenome (GOLD analysis project Ga0209109, IMG submission 184004) | Soil microbial communities from Rifle, Colorado, USA - sediment 10ft 2 (version 2) | ecosystem: Environmental > Terrestrial > Deep subsurface > Rock core/Sediment | place: Rifle, Colorado... | reverse complement strand
AAAACGAATTAATATTTTTTATTTCAACTTTTGAGCCGCCTTCAATTGAGACATTTGCATCTGCTCTCATCGCTCCTTCAAGTGATGGGTCTGAGACTCCCAAGTTTTCAAGTAAATCCGATAATATATTCAAAAACAGTCGAACTTGTTTTGGATTTTCAAAATCAGGCTCTGTTACAATTTCTACAAGTGGGGTTCCAGCACGGTTATAATCAACAAGTGTGATTTGTGTACGCTCTGAACTTCCCTCATAAATTAACCTACCAGGATCTTCTTCAAGTTGGATTCTTCGTATCAGGATTTCTTTTCCTTCTACACTGATTTTTCCTTCTTGGCCAATACTTGTTGGACCATAGATGTTTAGCTGCGTAATCTGAAAGTTTTTTGGCAAATCTGGATAAAAGTAGTTTTTTCTAAAAAACGCAATTTTTTGCGGTGTCTGACAGTTTAATGCCATTGCAATAACTGTGGCCTTCTCAATTGCCTTTTTGTTTAGCCTTGGAAGCGAGCCTGGAAGGCCAACACAAACAGGACAAATGTTGGTGTTTGGCTCAAATCCTCGATAATCTGCCTTGCAAGAACAAAACAGCTTGCTCTCAAGCTTTGTCAGCTGACAATGAATTTCTAGTCCAATCTTTGTCATAGTGGTACCTTTGGAAGATTTGTTGTACTCTCAAGTGCATATGCTGCCTGAAAAAGCGATTTTTCTTGCATCGAGTCTGCAATAATTTGAATTCCAATCGGTAAACCATTTGAATTTTCAAATGGGACAGAAATTGCAGGCTTGCCTGTAAGATTTGCTGTAACTGTATTAAAATCAATAAGAAACATCGCTACAGGATCGTCTAGTTTTTCTCCAAACTTAAATGGCAAAATTGGGACTGTTGGTGCTACAAGAAAATCTACCTTTTTGAATGCAGAATTGATTTCTTTTGTTAATTTGCTTTTTACTTTTAACGCCTTTAGAAAATATTTTCCAGCATGGCCTGCAGATGGGACAAATCCGCCAATAATTAATCGTCTTGTTACTTCTGGTCCAAAATTTCGTCTTACTTTTGAAATGTAAGAGTTAAACTCGTATCCTTCTAAATCAAAATCAAAACCATAACGAATGTTGTCATATCTTGCAAGGTTGCTCCCAGCTTCAGTTGATGTAATTGTGTAATAAGATGCAACAGAGTAATCTACCATATCAATAGAAATTTCTTCGCACTTTGCTCCAAGATCCTCAAATTTTGCTAATGCTTTTTTTGTTGCAGAAGACACTTCTTTGTCAGTTCCTTTTCCAACCATCTCAGAAATTATTCCAATTTTTTTTCCATCAATTCCAGCTTCAATGTTTTTTAGATAATCCTCACCATGGTTGTCGACTGTAGTATTGTCATTTGGATCTATTCCTGCAATTACATTGAGAAGAAACGCAGCGTCTTTTACAGTTCTTGCCATTGGACCAATCTGCTCTATACTGTTTGCATATGAAATCAGGCCATATCTGCTTACAAGACCATATGTTGGCTTGAGGCCCACTATTGAGCAAAAACTAGCTGGGTTTCTTACAGAACCACCCGTATCTGAGCCTAATGATACCACAGATTCAAGTGCACTAACCGCAACTGCACTCCCACCTGATGAGCCACCTGGAACATATTCTTGGTTCCATGGGTTTTTGCTTGGTCCATACGCACTAAATTCTGTAGTTGTTCCCATAGCAAATTCATCAAGATTTGTTTTTCCAATAAACAGTGCATCTTGTTTGCGTAATCTGGCTATTACCGTTGCATCAAATGGCGCAACATATTTTTCAAGCATTTTTGATGCACAGGTTGTTTTTGTCCCCTTTACACAAATGTTATCCTTGATTGCAATTGGCATTCCCATGCAGGAACCAATCTTTTCTTTTGCTTTGCGTTTTTTATCTAGTTCTTTTGCCTGATCAAGTGCTTTTTCATTTAATGATAGATATGCGTGTAGTTTTCCGTCTACTTTTTTGATTTGATCAAATGTTTCAGAAACAAATTCTTCAACAGTAAATTCGCCATTTTTTATTGCTTCAATATAGTCAAGCGCAGAAATTCCAAGATTCAATTCAAACCATCTTTGGGGCTCTGATGAACTTTTCTTTGTAATGTTTTAGCTTGTCAATGAGTTTGTCACCATATGGTTCGTATTTGTCTTCACGCAAGTTTTCAAGCGGTTGCTCATTTATTATGAGCTCTTCGGATTCTGTTCCTGCTTTGTCAAGTATATCAAAATATTCTATCATTTTTTGTACTCTATCAATATGTACAGTATGATCATCAAGATCTATTCTCATTAACTTTGCAATATGCTCTATCTCCTCTTTTGAAACCAATATCTCACCTTATGGTGTTAATCTGTCAACATCACGTGGATAAAATGTTGTATCTCTAATGTTTTCAGTACCTGTTAGTGCCATCATGAGTCTTTCAAGTCCTATTCCACACCCTGCATGAGGTGGAACTCCATACTCAAAAACGCCTAGATGGTACTCAAATGCATCAGTTTTCATTCCCTTGTTTTTCATTCGCTCTTCAAGATCTTGTCTTTTTTCAATTCTTGTGCTTCCAGAGGATAATTCCAAATCATCAAACATTAGATCAAATGATTCTGAGATTTTAGGGTCGTTTGAGCTTGCCTTTACATAGAATGGTTTTGGCGCAAGCGGCCAGTCTTTTATAAAATAAAATCCCTTTAATCCAATTTTTTTTAGGTTTGCTGGATAAAGATCATCGCCCCACTCTGTTTTATCGCCTGCAACCTGCATCTTTTTGACCAATTCTGAATACGTATACTGGGGAATTTTGTCTGGCATTTCAGGAACCACAAATTCTGTATTTTGAGCTGATTTTGCAAATTCTTGAACCGTTTTGATTGACTTTTTAATTATTTGTTCTATGTGTAACATAATGTCATTGTAATTGACGTATGCTTCTTCCATATCAATTGAAATAGCTTCTGATAGATGTCTGTTAGTTCTTGAAGGCTCTGCGCGAAATATTGGTGCAATTTCAAACACTTTTTCAAAGCTCATCGTAAGCTGTTCTTTGTAAAGCTGTGGGCTTTGTGCCAAAAATGCCTCTTTGTTGTAATAAAATATTGGAAATAATGCTGCACCTCCTTCTGTCGCAGTTGCAATCATTTTTGGCGTATTGATTTCAACAAAATTGTTTTCATAAAAATAATTACGAATTGATTTTAGAACTTCATTTCTTGCAAGAAATATTTTTTGTAAAACATCGCGTCTTAGATCAATTGCTCTAATTTCTAATCTGGTGTCTATGTTTTTTACAGTCTTTGCATGAGGCTCAAATGGTGGAATCTTTTCTACTTCTGAAAACACTCGTAGCTCTTTTGGAATAATTTCTATTCCGCCAGGAGCTTTGTTTGATGATTTTACTTTACCTATAACGCCTATGCATGAATGTTCTTTTAGTTTGGATAATTTTTCTCTGATTTCATCAGAACAATCCCCTGCTTTTGCAACAATTTGGATTTCGCCTTCACTATCGCGTATATTTACAAATGAAATATTTCCATGACCTCTTGCACTTATTATCCATCCCATAACAGTGACATCTCTACCTTCTTTTGATGGATCAAGTTCATTTGAATAATGGGTTCTACGCAAATTTCCTAAATCGGTACCTATCATAGCTTGACATAGTTGGAAAATTCACTGTATTTAATTTCCTTTGTTTTTAGTTAAAAAAGTACAAATTATTACAATCCGACGTTTAAAGTATGTTAGAAAAAAAGGAAAAAGCAATAGCTGCAATTGCAAACGCAATAGCCGTTTATTCTATTCATAATGAACAAGGCAAAATCACTCAAAACCAGTCAATGATTGATTTTATCCTAAAATCTGTTCCTGAAGACCTAAAATCTACTATCTCAATTCAGTTAATCGATGAAATATTCGAGTACGTATCAAGCAACCATTTGCAACCTTCTTAAGACGTTGATTTCCTAGCTTTTGTATCGCTTTGGCCGCAATAGCTACTTTGGGTTCACATTGCGCCCTACAAGTTCTAAAAGGCGCAAAAGATGAGGGTCTAAAAACAATTCTGGTTTCTGAAAAAAAACGCGAAAAACTATATCGTAGATTTGGTTTCATTGATGAGCTTGTCTTAGTTGACTCCTTTGCAGAAATTTTAGACAACAAATGCACATCATTTCTTGAAAAAAACAACGCAATACTTGTACCACATGGCACATTGATTGCACAAATGAGCTCAAAAGATATTGAATCAATCAAGACGCCAATTTTTGGAAACAAGTACATCCTAAAATGGGAGTCTGATCGTGCATTAAAAGAAAAACTAATGCGTGAAGCAAACCTTGATGTGCCAAAAACAATCTCTAATCCAAAAGAAATAGACAGACTAGTTATTGCAAAAAGACACGGAGCAGCAGGTGGAAAAGGATATTTTCTTACAACAAATGAAAAAGATTACAAGAAAAAACGTGACAAACTAATCAAGCAAGGAGTCATAAAAGGAGATTCTGATCTTTATCTACAAGAATATGTCTCAGGCGTTTTAGCATATTTGCAATATTTTTACTCTCCACTAAAAGAGGAAATAGAATTTTTTGGAATTGATCAACGACACGAGTCAGATATTGAAGGACTAGCTAGAATTCCTGCGCAAGAACAAATGGATATTGACAATGTTCCATCGTTTAATATAATTGGAAATAGCCCAATGGTTTTACGTGAATCGTTATTAGACAAAGTATATTCAATGGGCGAAGAGTTTGTTTTAGCATCAAAAAAGCTAGTGCCTCCTGGTATGAATGGTCCTTTTTGCATAGAAGGAGTTTATGACGAAAACGCAAATTTCAGAACATTCGAGTTTTCTGCAAGAATTGTTGCTGGAACCAACCTCTACATGGATGGTTCTCCATATACTACCTTGATTTACGATGAACCAATGAGCATGGGAAGAAGAATCGCACGTGAGGTAAAAGAGGCAGAAAAAGCCAACCAGATAGAAAAGATAGTTACCTGATTCTGAATTTGCTTATTTTTGTTACAAATGTTACTATTACAATCATTGTAGCCAGTACTACAAGCACTCCTAATGGAAATTCAGGAATAACATACGTACCTATAATTTCAATTTCTTGAGAATTTGCAGGAACAAAGAATTGTATCATAGCTGCATCATTTTGTGCAGACACATCATAATCTACTTCTACTCCATCAACTAAAACTACAAATTCATTGTTTTCTGCACTAATTAGTTCAGTTGGAAGTGAGATCTCAAAGTTAGAATCCTCAACATTTGTTATGCCAATGAGAAATGATGTAGTATTTTCATCTACTGCCATTGCAATTACATCTCCATTTAATTCATATAAAATTTCAAACGGCATATCGCTAGTTTCAAGTGAGTAATTACTTCCATATGCTAAATTTGATGAAAAAATCATTACCAATGCAAAAATAAAAAATTCTTTTTTCATGAGATTAAAATATTATTCAAGTATTAACTTGTTTTGATTCTAGCCTTTACTTCCATTCCTCGCTGTGTTTTTACTATGTACTTGTCACGAATTTTTACACTAATCCAATCAATTACAAGCACTGTTGCAAGTACAACTAGCATAAAAACTGCGGCTTTGCCGTATTCAAAGAATTTAATATAATTTATGATATAAAATCCAATTCCACCTGCGCCCACAAGTCCAAGTATGCTTGTGTGTCTTACATTATAATCAAATGTATACAGTAGCTGACTGAGCAGGTGAGCTGCAGATTCTGGCATGATAACATATCTAATCAGTTGAGATTTTGAGACGCCGATTGCGTTTACAGCATCAACTGGATCAGAATCTACGGCTTCAACTGATTCGTATTGTAATTTTGTCATAAATCCAATTGTGTACATTATTGTAGCAAGGATTCCTGCAAATGGCCCTAATCCTACCATAATTACAAACAGGATTGCCCAAAGAATAGATGGAAGCGTTCGAATTGCTGCAAGGACTGCACGAATTGGACCATAAACATACTTGCTGTTTAGGTTTCTTGCAGCAAGCATACTCAGAGGTAATGAAATTGCAGCACCAACTATTGTTCCAATAAACGCCATTTCTATTGTTTCAAACATGGAAACAAATGCAGTTCCAAGCAATTCTGGCTCTATTTGGACTGCCTCTTCTACAATTATGCCAAGATTTGGAATCCCCTTTACAAATTCTGCAGGATCTGCGCCAACATTATATGATGCAGCTACAACTGCAGCAATTATAATTCCAATAATTAGATTATTTTTTTGATTCATTCCTTGTACAACTCCATAATCTCTTTTTGCGTCATGTTTCCTGTTTGAAAATCAACTATTCTGTCGCCTTCTACGCCGATTTCAAGTATTTTTTGGCCTTCTTTTATTACGGCAACCCTATTTGCATACTCTAAGGCAAGCTGCATGTTGTGGTGTACCATGACAGATGTCAGGTTGAATGTACGTTGTGCATCTGCAACCAAATTCATAATCTCTCGTGCTGTGACATGATCAAGCTCTGATACTATCTCATCTGCAAGTAAAAGTTCTGGTTTTTGGACTAGTGCCCTTGCTATGGCCACTCTTCTTTTCTCCCCACCACTTAACATGTATGTTTTTCTTTCAAGCTTGTCTTCTAGCCCAACAAGTTTAAGGATTTTTTCTGCTTCTTTGATTTCATTTTCAGGAAACATTTTGAAAAATGATTTGAGTTTTCCAATTCTAGGCAATGCACCAATCAAAACATTGTCAATCACTGTAAGATTTTTGATCAGGCCGAGGCTTTGCGGTATGTATCCTATTTTTGACATTACACGCTTGAATTTTTTATCATGCATATCTGGAGTCTGATAATTGATTTTTACCTGTCCTTTGCTTGGCTTCATCATGCCATTCATCAGTTTTAACAATGTGGATTTTCCTGAGCCTGATTGACCAACAATAGCATAATTTACTCCATTATCAATTGATAGTGTAATTTCTCTTAGAACATAATTTTTTGAGTCATATGATGCCCAAACATCATTCATTTGTACTAGAGTTTTTGTTGAAATTTTTGAAATGTTGGCAAGTGAAGGATTAGTAGAGGAAATTGTCAACAGAGTCATGATAAGGACAGGCTTTTTTATGTGCTCTTCTCTACGAATTTTTTATCAAGGCCAGTTAATGCATCAATATAGGTTCCAAAATCACCTATGTGCATTTTTGTTGTAGTTGGCAATAGTGATTCAGCACCATAGATGTTTTTTAGAATCTGATTGTTTTCCTCATAGTTTAGTTTAACCATGGCATCAACAAGTGAATTTCTTGTAGCTTCAGACATATCTGAGCTTACCATAAAGACGTGTGATGGTACTGGGCCAATTTTTTCAACGATTCTAAGTTTTGCTTGATCTGCTGGTTCAAGATATTGTTGTGCAGCAATATCAGAGCCAAATGCTACATCGACATTATTGTTTAGTAATAATTCAAGTGCTGCTTTGTAACCTCCAGCAAATGTATAGCTCTTAAATGAATTGGCAAGTGCTGCCTCTAGTGCAACTATATCATTGCCATTTACTTTGATTTTGCCTTCTGTAACTAGTGTGCCCATTGGTCTTACAAACCCTGAGGACCCAGTTATGCTAGTAAATGCAACTCTTTTGCCTAGAGTATCTTCTAATGTTTTAATTGAGTTGTCGTCTGCTCTTGCCCATACTGTTGCTTGATAACTTACTTGACCTTTTACTACCTCAGCTAGTACTGCTTCTGCACCCATTTTTTTATGAGCAATCCAGGCAGGACCTGTATCCATAAATGCCGCATCAATATGGCCAAATCGCATGCCTTCAATCAGTGTTTCATAATCTGATGGGACAACAACTGCAACATCTATGCCTAGTTCCTTTTCAAGATACTTTTCAAGCTCGCTTGCTTTTGGTGTAAGCTCTTCAGCCTTTTCTGTTGGGATAAAACCAATAGTTAATTTGTCAACATCTGGTGAAAGAAATGAATTTTTTGTAACCTTGATTGTACCAGAATTTATCAAAAACTCCATGGCATTTACAAATTCATTATCTGAAATTTTATTTGAAGACCAAAATCCTGCGACTCCTTTTATCCAACTTGGAATAGATTGGTTTTCTGCAGAAACAACAAGAGGCAAAAATACCATACTGACTGCCAATAGTGCTACCAATGTAGTTACTGTCAGCGTTAATTTTCCCAACACAAACGCTTAGGAACAGCTAATTCTATTTAAACTGGATTTTCATTCTAAAGTTTCATTCTACAAACGTAGAATTAGCTTTTGATACGTTTTCGTTTGGATAAAGTTCCAATACGGGTTCAGTATCTTTTATCAAAATATTCACTTGAGCGATTCTACTTTTGTATAGCTTGATCTTTTTGCCACTAGAAAAAATAAATTTATCAACTTCGATTAGTGCCAACTCTTCTAGCTGTGAAAGTGTTTTGTATACTGTTGATTGCGATATGTTAAGCTCTTCAGATATCTTTGTTGCATCTTTTGCCTCATCTTTGATGGCAAATAATACGGTTCTTGTACAAACATTTGTTAGAGATTCAATGATTTTTTGAGTTACATCAAACTCACTTAGTTGGATTATGTTTGTCTTTGACATTAAAATCACATCAGATTAATTTGGTGCCAAATTGAGCATGGGTTCTGGTTTTTTTATACTAATATCTGCCTTACTTATTCTGCTACGATAAACTTTGAATCTGCGGCCCTTGTCAGAAATAAGCCAGTGTTCCACTTCAACTAGTGTTAATTCTTCAAGATCAGTTAATTTTTTGTATACTGAACTAAGTGGAATTTTATATTTTTCTGCAATTTCTGCAGCGGTTCTACCCTTTTTTATTATTGAAAATACGATTGTTCTTGATTCTGCATCAGCTAGTGCCTCAATAACGCGTTGCGTAATATCATATCTTTTTAGTTGAGGAAGTGTTAGTCGTCGTCCCATTTTGTTACCATCTAGTTTCTTTGTTATTTAAATAATGCTGAGACGTTCTCATTCTATAGTACGAGAATGAGAAAATTTTAAAAACTAGCTAACTTTTGTTTCCAGTTTTTTATCCGGATTGTATTTTTGCCACAATAACCCAAGAATAATGGCATTTGCTACCCAAAACACTGTTACTGCAACAAGAGACATGGACCTAAATCCATTTACCAGCTCCATTGGTGCTGATATTTCATCAGGATTTGGAGGCATTAACACAAAAATGATGGTAATATATGCAGCATAGCCAACAAACGCTAAAATCTTCTTTTGATGTAGTAATTTTTTATAAACTTTGTAAAATCCTAGTGCGCCAAATCCTGATAATGCAATAAATCCAAGATACATTATACTGCGCAGTACAACAGTTTCTGGGTCTCCAACTGTTGGAGGATTTGCCGGATATTTTATGAATGGAATTAGAAACAGCGTAGCCCACATAATTAAAGCCAGAGTAAGAGTTTTCTTTACACTGTGACCATGAGGTAAGGAATTTCTTGAATAAGCATAAACAATTCCAAATAATGCGCCAACTGATGTTCCAAGTATTGCCCCAGCTAGTATCTGACCGCCTTTTTGCCAAGTTCTATACGCATTATACTCTACCCAAAAAGACGGTGTGTCTTCTGCTTCGCCAGATGCAAACAGGTTTTGATTTTCAATAGATACTGCGTTGTCAAGAAATGGCTCTACTATAACAAGATTAGTCAATCCATGAATAATCCCTGCTGAAAATCCTGAAAGTAAAACTAATGCAAGAAATAGGGGGGTTCTCATAACAAATTATACTCTAGTGACAAGGAAAACCAGCGGCATGTCTCATATCATGGGTAAGTTCATGAATGAGCATTTCATCAAATGCTTTTTCACCCATAATAACGCTGAAAATATGCCCCTGATCATAGCCTACAACAAATAAACCAAATGCAAAAATTACAGCAAGTATTGCAACAGCAAGGATTGGAACACCAGATTTTGAAACTGAAATCTGAGTTGAATAAGACATTGAAACATACTTTGTATTTGCGTATTTAAGTTCTTGGGCAATTTATCCAATTTATATATAATTTATCAAAACTCATCTTTAGCAGATCGCATAGTTCATTTGTGAAAAATTTTAAAAACCAAACATTTTACAATCCAAGAAATCTCAAGAATATATGAAGAGTTACTATCTTCTTGCAATTCCTGTTGCCATAGGAATTATTGTAGGACTTTATTTGTATACCATATCATCGGAATCCAAAACTTCTGATGAAATCAAGCTGATGCCGAGCACACTAATTGAAAACGGCTCACCAATTTTAGGTGATGAGTCTGCGCCTATAACAATTGTAGAATGGGGTGACTATCAGTGTACATTTTGCTACAAGTTTCATCATTCAAGTTTTGAGATAATTAACTCAGAATACATACAAACAGGCAAAGTCAACCTTGTTTTCAAGGATTTCCCACTGAATGGTCCTGACTCTGTTTTTGCTGCAGAAGCTGCATATTGTGCAGAAGATCAAGGAAAGTATTGGGAATATCATGATGAACTATATACAAATTGGGCTGGTGAAAAAACAGGATGGATTACAAAAGACTCGTTAAATGGTTTTGCTAAATCTGTTGGACTAGATCTTAAGAAATTTGATTCGTGTTTGATAGAACACAAGTACAAAAATAGAGTGCTAGCATTAGAAAAATTTGCAAAGGAAATTGGAGTCAGAGCTACGCCTACATTTTTGATTTTTGATGACAAAAAAGTAATCAAGATTGAAGGAAATCAGCCAATTGATGTGTTTAGAAGAGCCATTGAGGAATTTTAACCAAAACATGAAGTTGTAAAAGCTTTTTTGCAAGTACCAATTCAATAGTTTATCTTGAAATTATTGATTTTAATAATATTATTCGTGTTAATAACAATTCAACCGTTACCATCATTTGCAAAACAAGTAGAAACTGTCGATGTACCTCCAGGAAATATGCAGAGTTTGGAGTTTGATCTCGTAGCTGGCGAAAATTTTATTGGTTCATTTACTGTTTCAGGGGGATTTCGTAATGACATTAAATTTTGGGTAGCAAATCCTGGAGGTGATCATATTATTCTACGACAAAATGTGGCTGGAGAAAAAAGCTTCGCGTTCACAGCAGTTCAAAATGGTCGACATACATTATTCTTTGATAACTCCCTTACAACAGAAAGCTCAAAGAAAGTTACATTGACATATGAAATTTCGAATCAAGAATCAAAACCATTTTTTGAACTACCCGATATTGGTGGCGGATGTCTAATTGCTACTGCAACATTTGGTTCAGAACTAGCACCACAGGTACAGTTCTTGCGTGAAATAAGAGATAATGCAGTATTATCAACTGCATCTGGTACATCATTTATGACTGCATTTAACGTATTCTACTATTCGTTCTCGCCAACTGTATCTGATTGGGAAAGACAAAACCCAGTATTCAAGGAAACTGTAAAGGTTGCAATAACTCCATTGTTATCATCACTATCATTGCTACAGTATGTTGACATTGATTCAGAATCTGAGATGCTAGGATATGGAATTGGTGTAATTTTGCTAAATATTGGAATGTATTTTGTAGCACCAGCATTGATAGTATACAAAATAAAATCGAAAATTACGTGATCTGTATTATGATTACTCGCTATTAGCAATATCAAACCAAAA
>Ga0209109_10001795_pt1 | contig 11712 bp, 10 predicted proteins | sample Rifsed10ft2_FD_184004 | JGI IMG/M metagenome (GOLD analysis project Ga0209109, IMG submission 184004) | Soil microbial communities from Rifle, Colorado, USA - sediment 10ft 2 (version 2) | ecosystem: Environmental > Terrestrial > Deep subsurface > Rock core/Sediment | place: Rifle, Colorado... | reverse complement strand
CCCCTGCCATGACGGCGTGGAAGTGCGGTTGTATGAGATCCAGGGCGGCGGCCACACCTGGCCGTTGGGCGCAGAGTATGCGCGCGCATGGCTGGTCGGGCGGGTCAGTCGCGAGGTCGATGCCACCGCGGAGATCTGGAGTTTCATGCAGGCCAATGCCCGTGCGATGAAGGCGAAAACCCGGTGAGTGCCCGTGCATTTCGACTGATGGTGTTGTTGATCTGCACCGCGGCGCCGCAGTGGCAGGGCGCGCAGGCGAAAGAAGCGTCGCGTACTCCTCTGTCACCCCGACCGGCGCTCGATGCAGCGGCGGCAACGCATCTCGCCCGGCTCGCCCTCGACTGCGTGCATCGCGAATACCCGAACAAGGTCGCGCACGTGATGCAGGACGACACCGACATCAAGCCGCCGCGCGAGCTCACACCGGCATTCTACGGCTGCTATGACTGGCATTCCGCGGTTCATGGACATTGGTTGCTGGCGCGCGTCGCCGAACTCTTTCCGGCCGAGCCGGTGGCAAGCGAGGCGCGAGCGGATCTGGAACGCAGCCTGACCGACGCGAACATCGCGGTGGAGCTCGCATACATGCGCCGCGAGGGCCGCGAGTCCTTCGAGCGCCCGTACGGACTTGCCTGGCTGCTGCAACTCGCGGCCGAATTGCGCGCGTGGAGGGATCCGCAAGCGCAGCGATGGGCAACCACACTCGCTCCGCTCGAGGCCGAGGCCGCGTCGCGCCTCAAGCTGTGGTTGCCGAAGCTCAAGTATCCGATCCGCATCGGTGAGCACGCCCAGACTGCATTTGCTTTCAGCCTCGCGTGGGACTGGGCGCGGATGACCGGCGACGCCGAGATGCAGCAACTGCTTCTGGCCAAGGCCCGCGAGTTCTATCTGCGCGATCGCTCCTGCCCGCTCGCGTATGAACCGTCGGGGCAGGATTTCCTTTCGCCGTGTCTCGCTGAAGCCGACTTCATGCGGCGCGTCCTCGGACAGGATACGTTCGACAGGTGGTTGTCGAGCTTCCTGCGGAAGATCCCAAGGAGCGGATCGACCCAGTGGCTGCGCCCGGCGGAGATCACCGATCGCACCGACCCCAAGCTCGCACACCTCGACGGTCTGAACCTCAGCCGCGCCTGGATGCTCGAAGGCATCGCGCTCGGCCTGCCGCCCGGTGATCGCCGGATCAAGGCTTTGCTTGCGACGGCACGCGAACACCGCGACGCCGCCTGGAGCGCGGTCACGACCGGCCACTACGAGGGCAGCCACTGGCTCGGGACATTTGCGCTCTACGGCACGCCGCGTCGCAACGAGTTGTGAAGTACGTACAAATTCGTATAGACTTAAACGTCGCCGCGCATGTCTCCACGGCGATTTTTTTGCTCGCGACATAATGGAGTAGTCATGACGTTGCGCATCGCCGGCACGTGCCTGCTGCTGTTGTCCTCCCTCTCTTGCGCTTACGCCGAATCGCCTGAAGCCGCGAGCCCGGCGCCAGCAGCGGAAGCCACGAGCGCATCGACGCCCGCGCCGATCGAAGCCGCCGAGGCGCCGCAAGCCGCGGAGACTCCGGCCGAGCCCTCGGATGCGGCTGAGCCGATTGAATCTTCGACAGCTACCGAGACGGCCACGGCTGATGCCTCGGAACCCGCGCCCACTGTGCAGCCGGCTCCGGAAGAGAAAAAGACGAACAAGCGCGAGCGCGCGTGCGAAGAGACCTTCGTCAACTCGCGCCTGCCGCAAAAGACCTGCAAGAAGTAGCTCGGCGCGGCGATCCTTCCATTGCTGCGTGCCGGATCCCCGTGTGAGATCCGTGCTCATGCTTTGCCACCGTCGTTTCAGCTCGGAATCGGATTGACCTTCCGCTCATATCCGTACTGCGCGAGCCGATCGAGGTAGTGCTGCCACTTCGCCGCGTACTCGGTCCCTAGTTCGAAGAGGTACTTCCAGGTGTACAGCCCGGTGTCGTGGCCGTCGTCGAAGATCAGGCGCACGGCGTAGTGGCCGATGGGCTCGATCGCTTTCACCTGGACGTTTTCTTTGCCGAACTGGAGCACCTCCTGGCCGCGGCCGTGACCCTGGACCTCGGCGGAGGGCGAATAGACGCGGAGGTACTCGAACGACAGCTGGAAACGTTCGCCGCTCTCAAAGCTGACCTCGAGCAGCCTCGACTTGCGACGGAGCTTGATTTCAGTGGCACGCGGCTCGTTCACGGGGCGGATTATTGCCGAAGTGGCCCTCACCCCGGCCCTCTCCCGCTAGCGGGAGAGGGAGTAGACGGTCACCCGCGCGCTCTGCCGTATGCGGGAGAGGGAGTGGAGCCTCAGCCTGGCCAATCCCTTCAGGCCGGAGAGGGCAGAATTCAAGCGAACCGTTGCCTGTTGCGGTGCACCAAATCACCCGCGATCAATCGCGTCCGAGCGTGGGTGGATTCCGGTGCAGATCGTGCTGAAAAGCTGCATGTCTGCTCCGTGACAACCACAGGGGCTTGCCTATACTTGGGCCCCGCCATTCGACTTGCGGGGAGAGGCGACCATGAGCATCGCGCCAACGGTTCACCAAGCCCTCAAGGTGAAAGACATCGACCACGAGATCCTGCGGCATCCGCGCGCGGCCTCGAGCTCGCGCGTGGCCCAGGCGGCTCATGTCGCCGGCCGCTGCATGGCCAAGGCGGTCGTGCTCAAGGACGACCAGGGATTCGTGCTCGCGGTGCTGCCGGCGACGCACCAGATCCTGACGGACGTGCTGAATTCGACGTTGCATCGGCGGCTCGGTCTCGCGAGCGAAACGGACCTGAACGGATTGTTTGCCGACTGCGAGCGCGGCGCGGTGCCGCCGCTCGGGCCCGACTACGGCATCCCGACCGTGGTGGACTCTGCGCTGCGCGATGAGTCGGACATCTATCTCGAAGCAGGAGACCATGAAGAGCTCGTGCATGTCAGCGAGAAGAATTTCGAAGTGCTCATGGACGGAGCGCAGTTCCTGCGCTTCAGTCGTCCCCGCAATTGAAGGGGACGGATCTATCGACTTGTCCTCGGAACCGCCAACTCCAGCGCCACGCGCACAGAGACTCCGATCCACCCCTTGTTCCGGCGGACAGATCAATAGACCTGTCCCCTTTTCCATATGAATCCTACCGACACCAAGCATCCGGACTATTTTCACCGCGTGGTCGACTGCCAGTGGGCGTGTCCCGCGCACACCGACGTGCCGGAGTACATCCGCCTGATCGCGCAAGGACGGTTCGACGACGCCTACATGGTCAATCGCGAGTCGAACGTGTTCCCGGGGATTCTCGGGCGCGTCTGCGACCGTCCATGCGAGCCCGCCTGCCGCCGCAGCCGCGTCGAGAAGAAGCCGGTCGCGATCTGTCGTTTGAAGCGCGCCGCGGCTGACCTGCGCGATGATATCAGCGACCGCCTGCCGAAGATCCCCAAGAAGAAGAACGGTAAGAAGATTGCGTGCATCGGCGCGGGCTGCGCGTCGCTCACGGTCGCGAACGACCTGATGCCGATGGGCTACGAAGTGACGATCTTCGAGGCCTTCGACAAGGCCGGCGGGCTGATGCGCACCAACATCCCGTCCTTCCGGCTGCCAGCCTCGGTGCTCGACGAAGAGATCGCGATGATCGTCGACATGGGGGTGGACCTGCGGCTCGGCCAGCGCGTCGACAGCATGCGGGCGCTGATCGACTCGGGTGAATTTGATGCCGTGTTCGTGGGCTCCGGCGCGCCGAAGGGCAAGGAGCTCGTTCTCCCGGGCCGGCACGACACCGACCGCATCCACATCGGCATCACCTGGCTCGAGTCGGTGGCCTTCGGGCACATCGACAAGATCGGCGAACGCGTGCTCATCATCGGCGTCGGCAACACGGCGATGGACTGCTGCCGCACCTCGCTGCGTCTCGGCGCGAAGAACGTCAAGGTGATGGCGCGCAAGCCGCGCGGATTCTTCAAAGCCTCCGACTGGGAGCTCGAGGATGCCGAGGAAGAGAGCATCGAGATCGTCATCAATCACTCGCCCAAGGCATTCGTGATCAAGGGCGGCAAGCTTGCCGGCATGACGTTCGAGAGGATGGAATACGACATCGACCGCGGACGCATCAAGGCCGAGCGCGTTGTCGGCGAGGAGTTCTTTCCGTGCGATGACGTGATCCTCGCGATCGGCCAGGAAAATGCCTTCCCGTGGGTCGAGCGCGATCTCGGCATCGAGTTCGACAAGTGGGATGTACCGGTGGTGGATAAGGTGACGTTCCAGTCCACGCGTCCCGGCGTGTTCTTCGGCGGCGATGCAGCCTTCGGACCCAGGAACATCATCTGGGCGGTCGAGCACGGCCACCAGGCGGCGATCTCGATTCACAAGCATTGCCAGAAACAGTCGCTCACGGACCGCCTGCCGAACGGCGTCAATCTCCAGAGCCGCAAGATGGGCATGCACGAGTGGTCGTACGCCAACGACTACAACCCGGTCGAGCGCCGGCTCATGCCGCACGTCAATCTCAAGGAGCGCTTCAAGCAGCTCAACATCGAGGTCGAGCTGGGCTTTACGCCCGAGCAGACGGCCGAGGAGGTGCAGCGCTGCCTCAACTGCGACATCCAGACGGTGTTCGAGGCGAAGCTTTGCATCGAATGCGATGCCTGTATCGACATCTGCCCGGTCGATTGCCTGACGATTACGGCCAACGGCGAGCAAGCGGAGCTGCGGCAACGCCTCAAAGCTCCGGCAAAGAACCTCCAGCAGGCGCTGTACGTATCGGCGCCGCTGCCACAGACCCGGCGCGTGATGGTGAAGGACGAAGACCTGTGCGTGCACTGTGGATTGTGCGCCGAGCGCTGCCCGACGGCGGCCTGGGACATGCAGAAGTCCACGATCCTGATCCCGCACGCGATAGACGAGGAACGCTCATCGGCAGGTGAGAAACGCAGGAGCGCGTGAGGCAATGAAGGGAACGAGCAGGTAGTGAGAAGGTGAAAGACAAGGTGAAAGAGCGGGAGCGCGACAACGACTTCGTGGTCAAGATCGCGACCGTGAACGGCACGGGTTCCGCCAGTGCCAACGCGCTGCTCATGAAGTCGATCTTTCGCATGGGCGTGCCGGTGATGGGCAAGAACTACTTCCCGTCCAATATCCAGGGCCTGCCGACGTGGTACGAGATCCGCGTGACGAAGGATGGCTACGTAGCGCGCTCCGGGCGGCTCGACATCATGGTCGCGATGAATGCGGAGACCTATGCGCGCGACCTGAAAGAGGTCAGCACGGGCGGCTATCTCATCTACGACTCCACCTGGCCGCGCTCCTCGCTCTTGAGCCGCGACGACATCACGATCATCGGCGTGCCGCTCGCCAAGCTCTGCAACGAAAACTTCGAAGGCGTGCGCTCGCGCATCCTGATGAAGAATATTTCCTACGTCGGCGTCCTGGCCGCGCTGCTCGACATCGACCTCGAGAAGCTCAAGGAGCTCTTGAACGAGACCTACGCGAGCAAGGCGTCGTTGCTCGCGGCGAACCTGAAGGCGATCGAGCTGGGCTTCCGCTACGCGCAGGAAAACTTCGCCTGCCCGCTGGCCTTCAAGGTGAGGCCCATGGACAAGACCAAGGGCAACATCATGATCGACGGCAACACGGCGGCGGCGCTTGGTTGCGTCTATGCGGGCGCCACGGTCGGCGCCTGGTACCCGATCACGCCGTCGACCTCGCTCATGGATGGGTTCAAGAGCTTCTGCCAGAAGCTGCGCGTCGATCCGGAGACCGGCAAGAAGAATTTCATGATCATCCAGGCCGAGGACGAGCTCGCGGCGATAGGCATCGTGCTGGGGGCATCGTGGAATGGCGCGCGCGCATTCACACCGACGAGCGGTCCCGGGATCTCGCTGATGAACGAGTTCCTCGGGCTCGCGTACTACGCGGAAGTGCCGGCGGTGATCTTCAATGTGCAGCGCGTCGGACCTTCGACAGGCATGCCGACCCGCACGCAGCAGGCGGACATCATGCTGTGCGCGTACGCCTCGCACGGCGACACGCGGCACGTGCTGCTATTCCCGGCGAACCCCGAAGAATGTTTCTACCAGGCGGTGATGGCGTTCGATCTCGCCGAACGCCTGCAGACGCCGGTGTTCGTCATGTCCGACCTCGACATCGGTATGAACGACTGGATGTGCCCCGACCTCAAGTGGGACGACGGCTACCGTCCAGACCGCGGCAAGATGTTGAGCCTCGAAGAGGTCCTCAAGCTCGACAAGTTTTTCCGGTTTGTCGATCGGGACGAGGACGGCATCACCTACCGCACGCTGCCCGGCATGCATCCGAAAGCGGCGTACTTCACCCGTGGCTCAGGTCACACGCAGTATGGCGGCTACACCGAGGATCCGATCGAATACAAGATGGTGCTCGACCGGCTGAAGCGCAAGTTCGCGACTGCCGCCAGGATGATGCCAAAGGCGATCTTCGAGCAGCGTGGCCAGTTCGATGTGGGGATCGTCGCCGTCGGCAGCTCCGATGGCGCGGTGCGCGAAGCGCTCGACATCCTGCAGGCGCGCGGCGTCGGGGTGAATTACATGCGCATCCGCGCCTTCCCGTTCGGCAAGGAAGTCGAGGATTTCCTCGACGAGCACGAGATCATCTTCGTCGTCGAGCAGAATCGCGATGCGCAGCTGCGTTCGCTGCTCACGCTCGAAACGCCAGTTGAGAAATCGAAGCTGCGTTCGATCCTGCACTACAGCGGATTGTCGATCTCCTCCGAGTGCATCGTGAACGGCGTGATGGCCGAAGTCGGCGAAGGCCGTGGCCGTGCGATAGGGGCAGTGTCATGAGTTATCTGCTAAAGCCGAAAGTTGCACATCCCAGCCTCCCCAGAAACGAGCTGGGTCTCACGCGTCGCGACTACGAGGGCGCGATGTCGACGTTGTGCGCCGGTTGTGGCCACGACTCGATCACGGCCGCCATCACCGAAGCCTGCTGGGGTCTGTCGCTCGAGCCGCAGAATATCGTGAAGCTCTCCGGCATCGGCTGTTCTTCGAAGACCACGGCGTACTTCGTCTCAGGCGGGCACGGATTCAATTCAGTGCACGGCCGAATGCCGTCGATCGCCACCGGCGCGTATGCGGCCAATCGCGAGCTTCACTACATCGGTGTCTCGGGCGACGGCGATACGCTCTCGATCGGTCTCGGGCAGTTCTGCCATGCCATCCGCCGCAACATCAAGCTGCTGTACATCATCGAGAACAACGGCGTGTATGGGCTCACCAAGGGGCAGTTCTCGGCCTCAGCCGACGTCGGCAGCAAAGCCAAGAAAGGCGAAGCCAACACCCAGCAGCCGATCGATCCGGTGCTCACCGCGCTGTCGCTCGGCGCAACCTTCGTGGCGCGCAGTTTTTCGGGCGACAAGGAGCAACTGGTGCCGCTGATCCAGGCGGGCTTCAATCACAAAGGTTTTGCGCTGATCGACGTGCTCTCGCCCTGCGTGACGTTCAACGACCACGAGGGCTCGACCAAGAGCTACGTCTTCACGCGCGAGCACTATCACGAGGCCGTGCACACCGACTTCGTGGCGCCCATGAAGGAAATCACAGCGCAGTACCCGGAGGGCGAGGTGCTGCCGGTCACGATGCATGACGGCGCGCAGATCCGGCTGCGCAAGATCGATCGCAACTACAATCCCGTAGACCGCCCGGCGGCCTACGAGTACATCCAACGCAAGATGGCCGAGAAGGAATTCCTGACCGGGCTGCTCTACGTCGAGCCGTCGCAAACCGACTTTCATGATCTCAACGACACGCCTGCCGGCCCTCTCAACCAGGTGCCGTACGAGAAGCTGACGCCGGGTTCGAAGGGCCTGCAGAAGATCCTGTCGCGTTACCGTTAACGGCCGGATTCCAGCGCAAGAACCGGAGTGTTCACGGGTCTTCGCGGCCTGATCATGCGTGCACGTCTACCGCACGGGGTCCCATATGCTCACGCTCTACGACTATCTGCCCTCGCAGAACGGCTACAAGATCCGCCTGCTGCTCAACCATCTCGGCCGCGAGTACCGGACGCAGCTTGTCAGTATCTTCGAAGGTGAAGGCCAGAGACCGGAATACCGGGCGATCAATCCGACCGGCGCTGTGCCCGCGATCCGGCTCGACGACGGGCGCGTGCTGGCGGAATCGAACGCGATCCTGTTCTACCTCGCCGAGGGGACCGAGTACCTTCCCGATGACCCATTCGATCGCGCGAAGGTCCTGCAATGGATGTCGTTTGAGGCCGACTACATCCAATCGACCGCTGGGTCACTGCGCTACTGGACTCTCACCGGTAAGGTGCCGCGGCGGCCGGCTGAAATGGTGGAGGCCAAACGCGCCGGCGCGCTCAAGGCACTTGCAGCCCTCGATCGCGAACTGGCCGAGCGCGACTTCACCCTCGGGAAGCGCTACACGATCGCCGACATGTCCCTGTTCGGGTACACACACGTCGCACGCGATGCTGACCTGCCTCTCGATGATTTTCGCAACGTGATCGCCTGGATCGACCGGGTCCGCAGCCAGCCGGGGTTTCTCGACCGCGTGTATCCCTATTCCACCGATCCACACTCGGTTCGCGAGCTGCCGTAGAAGAAATTTCGAGCGCATTCCTGTCCAATGTGACCCGCCCGGAGTGCAGATAACTCTTTGCATTATATAGAGAATCCGGTAGACTACTGGATATATAGACAGGCTACCGGAGGCCGCCATGGCAGGCCCAATTTCGGCCGCAGGATCCGGCCTTTCGAAGACAGAACTCACGGCTCAAATCACCGAGCTCGCCGGTCATCTGAATGCCGGCCACCACCGGTTCCTGGTGTTGATCGCGGAGTTCGACCGGCGCCAGGCCTGGTCGGACGGTTCCACGCAATCCTGTGCGCATTGGTTGAACTGGCAGTGCGGCATCGATATGGGCGCCGCGCGTGAGAAAGTGCGGGTGGCGCATGCGCTCGAGAAGCTTCCGAAGATCGCGGACGCCATGGCTCGCGGTGTGCTGAGTTATTCCAAGGTCCGGGCCCTCACTCGCGTCGCGTGTGCAGCGACGGAGGATGCGTTGCTGATGACCGCGCTCCATGGCACTGCAGAACACGTCGAGAAGCTGGTGCGCTATTACCGCCGTGCGCAGGAAGCCGAGGAGTTATCGCGCGCCGCCCGGCAGCATGCGACCCGGAGTTTCACCTGCTACCACGATGACGACGGTTCATTGGTGTTGAAAGGACGTCTGCCGGCGGAGGTGGGCGACCTGCTGCTCAAGGCCCTCGATGTGGCGATGAAGGACGTGAAACCCCCGGACGTTTCCGCGGAAACGTCCGAACCCCGTCCCACGCTATCCGTACGGCGCGCCGATGCCCTGGCTGTGATGGCCGAAAGTTTCGTCAAGCATGGCGCCGAGGCCCTGAATGGTGGGGATCGGCATCAGATCGTGGTGCATGTGGATGCGGAGACGCTGCGTGACAGCACCGCGGGACGCTGCGAGCTTGAGGATGGCCCCTCACTGCCTGCCGAGACAGCCCGGCGCCTCGCTTGTGACGCCAGCGTGGTCACGATCCTCGAGGATGAGAACGGCACTCCGCTCGACGTGGGCCGCAAGACCCGCAGTATCCCGCCCGCCATCCGCCGTGCCTTGAAGTCACGGGATCGGGGGTGCCGCTTCCCGGGATGCCCCAACACCTGCTACGTCGATGGCCATCACATCCATCATTGGGCCCAGGGCGGCGCGACCAAGCTCTCCAATCTCGTGTCGCTCTGCCGTTTCCATCACCGTCAGGTGCACGAGGGTCGAGTGCTCGTTCAGATTCTCGACGATGGCGCGCTGCGGTTCGTCAAGCAGGATGGCCACTCCTTCGATACAGTCGCGTCCGGACACACGGTGCCGCTCGGCGACTGGACGCAACTCGTCGCTGCGCATCGCGAATGCGGTGTTCACATCGATCGGAAAACGGCCACGACCGGTTGGCGCGGTGAAACGATGGACTACGACATCGCGCTCGACGTGTTATTCCAGCGGGCCCAGCGAGCGAGAGACGTTTCCGCGGAAACGTCGGCCCTGAACGTGACGGTTGACTCTCGTGCCGGCAACTGAAATTGCATGGGTCTGCAAGCGACCCCTGGTGGCCATCCGCAGGTTCAAATCCTGCCCCCGCTACCAATCTTCCAAGGCCTCGATGCGAACCGCCGGGGCCTTTTCATTGTGTCCGCTATCGACCGATTCTGTTGAAAAACTCTGACGGCAGTGCCGGTCAAGAAATCTAAGCCCCGTAGACGTATTCAAATCTTTTCGATGCGAAGGGGCCACGAGGATTGACCGAAATCTTGGTGTGGAGCTTCTGGTTGATCCACGCGCGAGAAGTGACTGGAGTTCTTGCAGCAGATCGCTTTCGGCAGAAATTTGACCTCGTCTAGTCTTGGAGTTTTTCAACAGAATAGGCCGCAAGTTGACGTTGTCTATCCCCAGTTTGTCGTGCGGCTCCCGGCGCGCGTTGGGCACGCGGCTTCTTCAGGTAACAGGTTGAATCAGCGCGGCGTCATTATGCTTGAGGGAATTGATGCGCGGGCTGACCGCGTGCGCTTTCATCCATTCGGCAGGATAAGGGGCCAAAACACCGCGGGCCCGCGCCGGTGTCGCGGTCAGCCAGGTGTTGCAGTGCTTGCGGCGGAGGATCGCGGGCATGCGTCGCTCGACGTTGTCGATGCCCGCGACCAGCGAGTTCGCAGGCATTGTAACGATGGCGCAGCTCTCGATGACGTCGTCGTCGTCCCCCACCGAGCGATCCCACACCGCCGCGATCCCGAATACCGACCGGGCGACGAGACGGATGAAGAATGGCCGTTTGAATTTCTCCGGCGTGAGCTGCCAGACGTAGAAGCCGGCGGCGGGTAGGATGCAGCGCTGGCTATTCAGCCAGGGCCCGCGATAGTCCTGGCCGCGTTCGATGAGGTCGACGTCGGTACACGGGGCATCGTTGTCACTCGGCTGGCCCTCGGCGGCGGCAGGGATCAGGCCCCAGCGCATCATCACGCCCTCGGCCTTGCCGTCGTGCACGCGGATTGCCGGCACGTACTGCTGAAACGACACATTGAAGCTGGCCGTGAATCGCCACCAGCACTGGGCGGGCATGAACTCCCGCTCCGTGGTGGCCCGATCCGGCAGGACATAGCGCTCGACCATGGGAGCGAAGCCTAAAGGCGATGTGGGCGCGAAAGTGTGAAGAAGTTCGAGTCTCACGAATTTCGCGTGCTGCGGCTCGGGCGCGAGCTGAATCGTGCGCCTAGAACGCGGCCCCGAGGATGGCGCGCGCGCCGGTCGTCAGGTCCACCCTCGATGAATTTGAGAGCCGAAAGATGCACAACGGAACTCAGCCGCGAACGGACGCTGCTGGCCGATACTGCCCCTCAGCGTGCCAGCCAGCCGCCGTCGACTGGCAGAATCGCGCCATGGACGTAGTCCGATGCACTTGAGGCAAGAAATACGGCCGCGCCGCCCAGGTCCTCGGGTTTGCCCCAGCGGCCAGCGGGAATGCGCTTGAGGATGTCGGCATTGCGCTCGACGTCTTTCCGCAAAGACGCGGTGTTGCTGGTCTCGAAATAGCCGGGCGCGATCGCATTGACGTTGATGCCGTGCGCCGCCCATTCGTTGGCAAGCAGCCGCGTGAGCCCCGCGATGCCACTCTTGCTCGCCGTATACGATGCGACGCGAATTCCGCCCTGGAACGACAGCATG
>Ga0209109_10001793_pt1 | contig 11720 bp, 14 predicted proteins | sample Rifsed10ft2_FD_184004 | JGI IMG/M metagenome (GOLD analysis project Ga0209109, IMG submission 184004) | Soil microbial communities from Rifle, Colorado, USA - sediment 10ft 2 (version 2) | ecosystem: Environmental > Terrestrial > Deep subsurface > Rock core/Sediment | place: Rifle, Colorado... | reverse complement strand
TTTACAACCTCATCGTAGCGTGACGGATGAAGGTAACGGCAAGTGACTTCGGCCACGGGAAAGTGAAACCCCTGTTGCTCGATCATGCCGTAGGGCAGGCCGATTTGCCGGAGCCATTCGGACCGGCCTTTTTCGAACCAGCGGAGATAATTGGCGTAGTAGACGACGCCCATCTGGTCGGTGTCGCCGTAGATGACGCGATAGGAAGTCACGTTTTTGAAGCGCCTGGGCGGTTTTTTCATGAGGTCCTACTTGTAAGCTTTTTCTTAGGCTTACTCAACGCATATTCCACTGGGCCGGCCGCCTTGACAAGGCGAACTGATCTGTGGTTTAAAGTTTTCACATAGGCATGGCCAATTTTTAATGGAAATAGTCCAACGCTAGCATTTTTCCCGCAGCAGAAGGAGGACAGAGGATGAAGGGATCAGCCAGCTACTTGATGGGATCTATCACCGCGTTTCTATTGGCGGTCGTGGTCATCGCTTGCACGTCGGTCCAAGAGGAACCCAAACTCGCCGCGCCGGTAGCACCACCCAAGCCGGCTCCAGCCGCGCCGCCAGCGGCCCCGGCCAAGACCGAAGCCGTGAAGGCGAGAAAAATAAAGGCGGTCGAGGTGCAAGGGGTGATCAGCAGCGTCGGACAGAGGACCATTACGTTCCAGTTAGAACGCAAGGGCAAGATTCGCGAAGAAGTCGTCGGCGTTGACGAGAAGACCAAGATCGAAAAGGGCGGCAGCAACGTTAAGCTGAGGGATTTGCAGGTAAGCGACGCGGCTTTGATCAATTACGAACCGGAGGCTTATACACCCGCTCTGGCGATTACAGTTACCGGCAAGGGCAAGATTCAAAAAATCGGCGGCGACGACTAAGAGCGGTAACGCTCGGCCCGGTCTCCGCCGATCACTTCCAAGTCGAGCGACTGCTCGTCGCGCAAAATTCTAAACGAGATCCGCTCGCCGGGACGCTTTTTCCACATCTCCTGGTAAAGCTCCGGGCGCGAGCGGACCGGATTTTTTTCAACGCTGAGGATGATGTCGCCTTCTTTGAAGCCATGTCTTTCGGCGGGTCCTCCGGGCGTCACGCCGCCGATGACGATATGGCCGGCGAAGGGTTGGGGGTAAAATCCCAACCAGGGACGGCGCGGACGGCTGCGCACTTGACCGAACTGTTTTAGCTCCTGTTCGTATTTACGGTAGTATTCCACCGGAATCGCCAGCGAGAACTTTCCCACCTCATTCAAATTCAGCGATATCACGCCGGCCAATTCGCCGCGAAAGTTCGCCAGCGTGCCGCCGCCGTAGCCCGGGTTAAAGGCGGTGACGCGAATGGTGTTGTCGATCATGTACTCCCATTGGCCGTCGTATCCGTCGGTGGAGGTCACATAACCGCCGCTGACGCGCCGGCCGGCCTCCCCGCTGCTGGCGACCATCACGACCGGCTGGCCCAGCGCGACGGAATCCGGGGCGGCGAGTTTGAGAAACGGCAAGTCGCGGCCGGGAATCTTGATCAAGGCGAGACCGGTTTCCTGATCCAGCGCTGCCACCTGGGCCGGATATTGTTCGCCGTCGGCCAGAGTCACGGTGATGGACGAGGCGCCCACCGCGACGTAATGAACCGTCAAGATATAGCCGTCCGGATCGACGATGGTGCCCGAGCCCACTCGCTCCGAGCCCAAGTTGCGCGCCGAGGGATGGCTCTCTGGAACCGTGATGTGGAGATCCGCCGTCGCGGGAAGAATCGAATGAATCAAGCCGATATGACCGTTCACTACAGTGCTCCTTGGAGGCAATCAGAGATCGCCGCACCGCTGCGTTTTATTTTATCATCTACTCGATACACACGGCCTTGCCAACTGTCGCGTTGATCGAGCTCCTTGAAAATCGCGTTGTGCACGCCGATCTTGTCAACCGACCAATCCGGCGCGACCGTAATCGCCCGGTAGGTCTCGCCGGTGAGGCGGTGCACGATCATTTCCGGATTCAATCTTTCCAGAAAATCGGCGACCAGGGAAACGTATTCGTGCTGGCTCAAGAGTGTAAGAGTACCCGAATTGTAATATTTTTCCAGGACGGTGCTCTTGATGACGTGCAGGTTGTGCAGCTTGACGCCGTCGATGGCGAGACGGTTGAGCAAATTTGTGGTCTCAAGCATGTCGTTGCGGCTTTCGCCCGGAAAGCCGAGGATCAGATGGGCGCATACGCGCAACTGACGGCGTTTCGCGCGTAGGGCGGCGTCGATGAATTCCCGCAGCCCATGGCCGCGGTTGACCCATTGCAGCGTTCGGTCGTGCATCGATTCCAATCCAAGCTCCAACCAAAAATAGCTGCGCTGTGATAGGTCTTCTAGCAGATCGAGCACTTCATCGTCGACGCAATCGGGGCGCGTCGCGATGGCGAGGCCGACCACTCCGGGAAAGGCGAGCGCCTCGCGATAGAGGCTTTCGAGCTTTGTCACTGAGTCGTAGGTGTTCGTGTAGCTCTGGAAATAGGCGATGTATCGATCGGCGCGATGCCGCCTTTTGAGCGCCGCCGCGCCCTGTTCCAATTGCTCGGTCACCGTGGCGCGGGGGCGGTAGTCCTGGGGCGTGTGGCTGGCGTTATTGCAGTAGATGCAGCCGCCCACTGCAACCTTGCCGTCCCGGTTGGGGCAGGTAAAGTCCATGCGCAGGCCGATCTTATAAACCCGCGCGCCAAAGATGTCTTTCAAGACGCGGTTGTAAGAGTTAAAGCGTTTGCCGTGCCAGCTTTTCTGCAACGAAACGGGAAAGTTCATGCGTGAGACCAAAAAAATGGTTAACAAAAAGCCCGTGAATACTCAAGCGAAGCGTGCGTTGCGGAGAATTTCCCAAACGTCGTCGGCAACCGCGCAGCCGGTGTCGGTCCGATCTTGCGTGGCTTGGTCACACAACGTGGAAGTGATGAATTAAACACGCGCTTTTCAGACCCGGGAATTTTTCCTCCGGCTTGACAATAGGGACGATTCATCTATATTCATAGGCACTGAACGGCCGGCTCCCGCGCCGATGAAAATCCCTGTCGACGATATTCCTCAGTCACCTAAAGAGATCAGTTTCTCCGAACGCATTGAGGGGTTGAACGAGATTTACGCCAAGGGGAGCGCGCGGGATTTTCGCTTTCCGCCGTCTTTGCATGTCGTTCTGGTATATTACCGTTCGGGAAAGGAACTTTTCTTTCACGGACGGTTTGAGGGTAGCATCGCGGCGAGCTGCAGCCGTTGTCTGAATGATTTTTCGTTCAAGATGGATCGCCAATTCGAGTTTGTCCTGACGCCTGATCCGGCGCCGTTCGCGCGCGGCGCCGAGGAATTGAGCCGCGCGGATTTGGGCTTGAGCTTTTATTCGACCGAAGAGATCGATCTCTCGCCGTTGATTACGGAACAGGTCATGCTCGCGCTGCCGACGCGGCCGCTCTGTTCGGAAGACTGCCGCGGGATCTGCGGAGGCTGCGGCGCCGACCTCAACCGTGAGGCGTGCGCTTGCTCCGCTACCATAGGCGATCCACGGATGGCGGTTTTTCGCACGCTCAAAGTCGATCGCTGATTTGCCGATTTAAAGACGATTTGCATCTGCCGCCGCTGGGCGGGGAAGGATAGGACATTACAATGCCGGTACCGAAGAGACGAACTTCCAAGAGAGTCAAAAACCAACGGCGCGCCCATGACGCGCTTACTCCACCGCAGTGGAGCAGCTGCGCCAATTGCGGCGAAACCGTATTACCGCACCGCGCCTGTTCCAAGTGCGGTTATTACCGCGGCCGCGCCGTGCTCAAAGTCGCCGAGAGCTAAAGCGTTTTTCTTTCGTCTATGCCTAAGATCGCCGTTGACGCGATGGGCGGGGACCATGCCCCGGGAGTCGTGGTGGATGGGGCGCTGCTGGCGGCCCATGAACTGGGCGTCGAAATCGTTCTAGTCGGTGACAAGGAAACGGTGGAGCAGGAGCTGGCGCGGCATCCCCGTACGAGTGCCGTCGAGGTGGTTCCAGCTTCCCAGGTCGTAACAATGCACGAATCGCCGAGCAGTGCGTTGCGGAAAAAGGGCTCTTCGATGAAAGTCGCCTTCGAAATGATGAAGCGCGGCGAGGTCGAGGCGGTGGTCAGCGCGGGAAATTCCGGTGCCATGATGGCGACCGGAATGTTTGTCATGGGAACGCTCTCCGAGGTGGTGCGCCCGGCTATTCTCATCGTCGTGCCCAGCATTACCGGAGCCACGGTGGTTGTCGATGCGGGAGCCAACGTTGACTGCAAGCCGGGCCAACTGGTGCAGTTCGGTCTGATGGGCTCGATCTACGCCGAGCGGATCTTGGGAATCAAGGAGCCGCGCGTCGGCGTGCTCAGCAACGGCGAGGAAGACGGTAAAGGCAATGAGCTGACCCGGGCGGTAAGCGAGCAGTTGTCGGCCACTGCGCTCAACTACATTGGTTACGTCGAAGGCCGGGACATCTTCAACGGTCGAGTCGATGTGGTCGTTTGCGACGGTTTTACCGGCAACGTGGCGCTCAAAACCATGGAAGGGGCGGCAAGCTTCGCCGGCGAAGTGTTGAAGAGCGCTTTTGAAAAAACCCTTGCCAGCCGTCTTGGTTATCTCCTGGCGCGCAATGCTTTGCGCGAGGCTTATCGCCGCCTGGACTACGCCGAATACGGCGGCGCGCCTTTGATCGGCTTGGACGGTGTCGGCATCATCGCCCATGGCGGCTCCAACCCGCGCGCGATCAAGAACGCGATTCGCGCCGCCAGAGACGCGGTAGAGCAAGACGTCAACCGTCATATCGTCGATGTTCTCGGTGAAATAGGCGGCGAAACCGCGGACGGCTTGCCGCGCAAAATATGGCGGCGGATCAAGTCGAAAATCGAAATCTTAGGCGAGAAATAACGCGCGGGATCTTAGAGAAAGGACCGAGTAAGGTGTCGGAGGGCGGCGCAGTTGCGTTTGTTTTTCCCGGTCAGGGCTCCCAGTACGTGGGCATGGGGAAAGAACTGTGCGCCCGGTTTGCAGTTGCGAAGCAGGTTTTTTCGGAGGCCGACGAGGCCCTCGAGTTTTCCCTGAGCGATCTTTGCTTCGCCGGTCCGGAAGCGGACCTCAAGCTCACCGAGCATACACAGCCCGCCATCCTGACCGCATCCATCGCCGCATTGCGTGTTCTGGAGTCGGAGACCGCGCTGCGGCCGAATTTCGTAGCTGGGCATAGCCTCGGCGAGTACAGCGCCCTGGTGTGCGCGGGCGCCTTGACTTTTCGCGACGCGGTTAGGGTTGTCCGGGAGCGCGGGCGCTTGATGCAAGCGGCGGTTCCGGCAGGCAAGGGGGCTATGGCCGTCGTGCTGGGATTAGAAGGGGACGCGGTGGCTGCGCTCTGTGAAGAGGCGAGCGGAGGGGAAATCGTGGCTCCGGCAAACTACAACGGAGGCGGGCAGATCGCCATCTCCGGCGCCAAAGACGCAGTGGCCCGGGCCAAGGCTCTGGCCGAGAAACGCGGCGCCAAGAGAGTGCTGGATTTGCCGGTGAGCGCCCCTTTTCATTGCGAGTTGATGCGGCCGGTCGCCGAAGGGTTGAAAAAAGTCTTGAACGAGGTGGAGGTGCATCCGTTTTCAGTCGGCGTGATTGCGAATGTCGATGCGGAAGTGAACTTGAAGCCTGATCGTGTCAAAACGCTTTTGATCGAGCAAGCCGTGCTCCCGGTGCGCTGGGAGGAGTCGATGCGTAAGCTTGATGCTTTGGGCTGCCGTCGCGCGCTGGAAATCGGTCCTGGTAAGGTATTAAAGGGACTGATCAAGCGCATTGTCCCACAGTTGGCGGTCGATAACTTTGAAACCCCCGATGACCTGACCAGAGTGAAGGCGGGCTAAGGGATTGAGCCTCGACGGACAAGTCGCGTTGGTGACCGGGGGCAGCCGGGGGATCGGCAGGGCAATCGTCCATAAACTCGGGCGCCTTGGCGCGTTCGCCGTCATCAATTATCGCGGTAACCAAGAGGCGGCCGAAGTATCGTTGAAGGAACTCGTAGCTCTGGGGGGAAGCGGCGAATTGAGCCCGTTCGACGTTGCCGATGAGCAGCAGGTCGAAGAAGCGGTGAAAAAAATCGTTGACCGGCACAATAGAATTGATATTCTAATCAACAATGCCGGGATCACCGCGGATAATCTCTTGCTGCGCATGAAGCCGGAAGATTGGGACCATGTCGTTGGAACCAATCTTAAGGGCACGATACTGTGCACCAAGGCTGTGTCCCGGCTTATGGTCCGCCGGCGCTACGGGCGGATCATCAATATGACATCGGTGGTGGGGCAGGCGGGGAATGCCGGTCAATCGTTGTATGCCGCGACCAAAGCGGGCATCATCGGCTTTACCAAGGCCATGGCCAAAGAGCTGGCCACCCGGACGATCACCGTGAATGCTGTAGCTCCCGGTTTCATTGAAACCGACATGACGGCCAGGTTGCCGGCGAAGGTTCAGGAGGAATATCGCCGATCGATACCGCTCGGCCGTTTCGGCGCCGGCGATGAGGTCGCTGAGCTGGTGGCGTTTCTCGCCGGAGCAGGGGCGGGGTATATTACCGGACAGGTTGTGAGTGTTAACGGCGGACAATACATGTAGGGAAATCGAACTTAGGAGGTGAGATAAGATGGCATCATCCGTGCAGGCCAGGGTAAAAGAGATCGTGTGCGAACAACTAGGGGTGAGCGACGAAGAAGTTACTCCCGAGGCATCCTTCATCGAAGATTTGGGGGCAGATTCTCTCGACATCGTGGAATTGGTGATGGCTTTAGAGGAAGAATACGAAATGGAGATTTCCGACGAGGATGCGGAAAAAATTAAGTCCGTTCAGGATGTCATCACCTATATCGAGAGTCACCGCTGAAATCGCGGCAGATGCGATGAACCCAGCGTAGGGCTCGGTGATCGCCCGCAAGGATCACGGAAACTTCAATCGGAAATCGCAGGAGTTGTGGGTTGAACACCGACCTTCTGCGATTTTCTTTATCGCCCGCGGGCGAGCGCTTCGACGATGAGAGATTGACCGGCGCGAGGACTGTATGATCGCTATCGGCAGCGACCACGGCGGCGTGGAGCTTAAGGATTATCTGGTCGGGGTGCTGCGCGCTAAGGGAGTCGAAGTTCGAGATTTCGGCACTCAGGGCAAGGCGTCGGTGGACTACCCGGATTTCGGCCGCGAGGTTTCGTTGCGGGTTTCGTCGGGGGAAGCCGAGCGGGGTGTGCTGGTTTGCACCAGCGGCATCGGCATGTCGATTCTGGCTAATAAATTTCCCGCCGTCCGCGCCGCGCTGGTTCAGGATCTGGACGCCGCCTGTTCGAGCCGCGAACATAACGATGCCAACATTCTCGTTCTCAGCGGGGCGAAAACCGAGCGGTTGTTGGCGAAGAAAATCTTAGAGACCTGGTTGGCGACGCAATTCGCCGGCGGACGCCACCAGCGGCGCATCGATAAGATTTGCCAAATCGAGCGCGACTTGGGGATTCGAATCAATGGTCAGATGAAGAAATAGACAAGCGAAGGAAACCCATGTCTTTTTTGCAACAAACGGATGCGGAGGTCTTTGCGGCGATTGAAAAGGAAACTCAGCGGCTCGAGCGCAATCTCGAACTCATCGCCTCGGAAAATGTCGTGAGCGAGGCGGTGCTAGAGGCCCAGGGCTGCGTGATGACCAACAAGTACGCCGAAGGCTACCCTGGAAAGCGCTATTACGGCGGGTGCGAGTTCGTCGACGTGGTGGAGTCCTTGGCGATCGCCCGCGCCAAAGAACTGTTCGGCGCCGATCACGCCAACGTGCAATCCCATTCTGGCACCCAGGCGAACATGACGGTGTATCTTTCCGTCTTGAAGCCGGGAGATTCCTATCTCGGCATGAACCTCGCCCACGGTGGCCATCTCTCCATGGGCAGTCCCGTGAACTTTTCCGGCCTATTGTATCGGGTGATTCCTTACGGCGTTTCCGAGAAGAGCGAAACTCTCGATTACGACGAGGTCGAAAGACTCGCCAAGGAGCATCGCCCGGGTCTGATTATCGCCGGCGCCAGCGCTTATCCGCGCGTCATCGATTATGCGCGCTTCCGCAAGATCGCGAATGAGATCGGCGCTTACCTAATGGTAGACATGGCTCATATCGCCGGGCTGGTAGCCGCGGGGCTCCATCCGAGTCCGGTGCCTTACGCCGATTTTGTCACCACGACCACGCATAAGACCTTGCGCGGACCACGCGGCGGCATGATCCTGTGCCGTGCCGAGCATGCCAAGACCATTGACAGTAAGGTCTTTCCGGGGATGCAAGGCGGACCGCTCATGCACGTCATCGCCGCCAAAGCGGTCGCTCTCAAAGAAGCTCTGAGCCCAGAGTTCAAAGTTTATCAACAGCAGATCGTGAGAAACGCCCAGACCCTCGCGCAGACATTGACGGCTAGAGGGTTTCACCTGACCTCCGGCGGCACCGATAATCATTTGATGCTGGTCGATTTACGCCAATCGGAGCTGACCGGCAAGGTCGCCCAGGAGACCCTCGATAAGGCGCGCATCACTGTCAACAAAAACGCCGTGCCTTTCGACACACGCTCACCGTTTGTCACCAGCGGCATTCGCATTGGCACGCCGGCGGTTACCAGCAGGGGCATGAAAGAAAAGGAAATGGCAGCGATCGGCGATCTGATCGTGCGCGCGCTCAACCATGTGGGAAACGACGCCGCGCTGCGGGTTGTCGCCGAAGAAGTCGGCGCGCTGTGTAAGCAATTTCCCGTGTATCCGCACCGGCTGCCGAAGACTTGACGTGAGGATGGAAGATAGAAGATCGAGGATCGCGATTCTCCATCCTCCATCCTCCATCTTCGATTATCAGCATGAAATGCCCCTTTTGCCATGACACTGATAACCGGGTCATCGACTCGCGCTTGAGCAAGGACAGCGCCATGATCCGGCGTCGCCGGGAGTGTTCCAAGTGCAGCCGCCGCTTCACGACGTACGAGCGGGTCGAAGAAATGATGCCCCTGGTGGTAAAGAAGGACGGCCGGCGCGAGGGGTACGACCGGGTCAAGATCATCAACGGTCTCAAGCGCGCCTGCGAAAAGCGGCCGGTCAGTATCAATACTATCGAAGCCATCGCCGACCGCGTCGAGCGCAATCTTCAAGAGCGCGGCGAAAAAGAAATTCCAAGCTCCGTGATTGGCGAGACCGTGATGCGCGAGCTGCATGACACCGATCCGGTAGCCTACGTGCGTTTTGCATCGGTCTATCGCTCCTTTAAAGATATCAACGAGTTCATGGTCGAGTTGGAAGAGCTGATCGGTGAGCGCAAAGGCGCTGCCGCGTTAAGAACGCCGGCCGTCAGGCGCCGGGGAGAATAGCGCTTTGCCTCGCCCCCGCTGGAGCGATTCAGATAGACGCTTTTTACGAGTGGCGTGTCGTCTGGGTTTGAAAGCCGCGGGGAGAACGAGCCCCAATCCCATGGTCGGCGCCGTGCTTGTGCGCGGAAAGCGCATCGTGGGCATGGGCTACCATCGGATTGCCGGAGCCGACCACGCCGAGATCGTCGCGCTCAAACGCGCGGGCGCCAAAGCGCGTGGAGCGACGTTGTACATAAACCTGGAACCTTGCAGCCACCAGGGGAGAACGCCGCCCTGCACGGATGCGTTAATCCGCGCGGACATCAAAGAGGTGGTTGCCGGGATGAAAGATCCCAATCCCCTCGTCGCCGGGCGAGGCTTCGCGCGTTTGCGGCGAGCCGGTATTCGCGTGCGATCCGGCCTATTCGAGGAGGAATGCCGAACGCTCAATGAAGCCTTCGTAAAATACATTACCTGGCGGCTGCCGTTTGTCACATTGAAGCTCGCCGCCTCTCTAGACGGCAAGATCGCCACGGCTAGCGGCGATGCGCGTTGGATTAGCGGCGCCGACTCGCGCGCCATGGTTCATCGGCTGCGCAATCAGGTGGACGGCGTACTGGTGGGAGCGGGAACTGCTATCGCTGATGATCCACAATTGACTTGCCGCATCCGGGGCGGTCGCAATCCCCGGCGTATCGTTCTCGATGGCCGTCTGCGCATTCGGCCGTCGGCCCGGTTGTTTCATCAGCGCGATCCAGGAAAAACCATAGTGGTCACGAGCACAAGAGCGCCGGTGGCGAAGGCGCACGCTCTGGAATCACGAGGAGCCCAGGTTTGGAGGTTTCCGCTCCGCGGCGGTGAGATCTCGTGGATGGTTTTGCTGAGAAAGCTCGCCGATTCTGGGATGGCCAGCGTCATGATCGAAGGCGGCGCGACCGTGGCTGCTTCGGCGCTCCGCGCGAAGATCGTGGACAAGGTGATATTTTTTTATGCGCCGAAAATTCTGGGCGGCGATGGCCGAGTAATGATCGATGGGCTGGGAATTCGCCGCGTTGACCGCTCGCTTCGTATCCGGCGCTTGGCTTTCAGAAAAGCGGGAGGCGATTTGCTGGTTTCGGGTTATCTATGAATTTGCTTTAGCGAGGGCACGCCTCGCCCGCATTTTTAAATTGGAGACAGGCCAAGAGGTAAACCCTTCCAGGAGAAGGCAATGGGCTGTCCTCGCTGACGCTCGGAATCGCAAATTGCATATCTCAGATTTCAGATTTGCAATTTGAGATACCGAAGGGTCGGGTGCCTTCTCCCTCCAGGCTTCACCCCTGTGTTGCTGCTTCACCTGGGACCATGAATAATCCAAGTTAGCTGAGGCGGTGATACGCTCCAGCGACTGCAAATTTATGTTTACTGGTTTAATCGAAGACGTTGGTAAAATAGTTTCGCTGCGATTGATCGAGCGCGCGGCGGTGCTGACTGTCAAAACGAGCCTTGCCGTCCACGCCATGGAACTGGGATCGAGCATCTCCGTCAACGGGGCCTGTTTGACTGTCGTCAAAAAGGGCCCGTGCGAGTTCACCGTGGATATGTCGCCGGAGACACTCAAGCGCACGAGTCTAAAGGATCTTAGGCCCGGGAGTTTCGTCAACCTTGAAAGGCCGATGCGCTTGAGTGACCGGCTCGGCGGCCATTTAGTAACCGGTCACGTGGACGGCGTGGCGGCCGTGGCAGCCATCGAGAAAAAAGGCGAATTTACTTTCTTCAAGTTCCGCCTGCCGCGCCGTCTCGGCGCCTTTCTGGTATCCAAGGGATCTGTGGCCGTCGATGGAATCAGTCTGACCGTGAACGAATGCGGCCCGCGGCAATTTTCCGTGGCGATTATACCGTTCACTTTGCAACACACTAATTTGCGCGGTCGCAGGGTTGGTGATAAAGTCAACATCGAAACCGATCTAATCGGAAAATACGTCAACAAATTGATCAAAAGACGCGGCTAGTTGGTTGGCCGCCAAAAAATTTCGGTTTTCCGGGATTTCTGTGAAAGACTATTCACCGCAGAGACGCAGAGTTCACAGAGGTTATTTTCTAATCCCTCTTCTCTGCGACCTCAGCGCCTCCGCGGTGCAATTTCCGAGTCTTTCCACCGAAATAGCGTTGGCCAGGATAGCCACCCAGGAGCCTGAATATCCAAAATTTAGAAAGCCCCGCGATGCCCATTTCCACCATCGAAGAAGGTCTTGAAGAGCTCCGCTCCGGCCGCATGGTGATCCTCGTCAATGAGGATGCGCCGGAGAGCGATGGCTTTTTTTGCCTCGCCGCGGAAAAGGTGACCGCCGAGAGCATCAATCATATGCTCCACCATGGTCGGGGCCTTATCTATGTGAC
>Ga0209109_10001792_pt1 | contig 11723 bp, 10 predicted proteins | sample Rifsed10ft2_FD_184004 | JGI IMG/M metagenome (GOLD analysis project Ga0209109, IMG submission 184004) | Soil microbial communities from Rifle, Colorado, USA - sediment 10ft 2 (version 2) | ecosystem: Environmental > Terrestrial > Deep subsurface > Rock core/Sediment | place: Rifle, Colorado... | reverse complement strand
CGTCGCCGGGCGGGTCACGCGCAAGATGGCGCCGGTCCTGCGCCGGCTCTACGACCAGATGCCCGACCCCAAGTGGGTCGTCTCGATGGGGGATTGCGCCTCGTGCGGCGGGATTTTCAACAATTACGCCATCGTGCAGGGGGTGGATGAGGTCGTGCCGGTCGATGTATACGTCGCCGGCTGCCCGCCGCGGCCGGAGGCGTTGATCCACGGGATCCTGACGCTTCACGAGAAAGTGCGCGGGGAGAAGATCGGCGACTGGGCCTAACGCCCGCCCGATCGAGGAGCCGCATGGACCACCTTCAGGGCGCCGTCGAAGCGCTGCAGTCCCGCCCGGGAACGGGCGTGATCGGGCGCGAAGATTTTCGACAGCAAATTTGCCTGGAGCTCGCGCCGGCAGCGCTCCCCGGCGCGGCACGGGCGCTGCGCGACGAGTTCGCCTTCGACCTCCTGGCCGGGCTGACGGCCTCCGACTCCTGGCCGACCGAGCCTCGTTTCTCGTTGATCTACGTGCTGTATTCCATCGCGCACAACGACTTCCTGCGCCTGCGCGTGCGTTTGTCGGGGACGAGCCCGGAGATTGACAGCCTGGAACCGGTCTACCCGGCCGCCAACTGGCACGAGCGCGAAGCCTTCGACATGTTCGGCATCTCCTTCCGCGGCCACTCCGACCTGCGGCGCATCTTGCTGCCGCACGACTGGGTCGGCCATCCGCTGCGCAAGGATTATCCGCTCGGCTACGAAGAAGTCCAATTCAGTTTCAACTTCGACGAGATCGACAAGCGCAAGCCGTACGCGCGCGAATGACATGAGTCTGATCCGGTACGCCCTTCGACCTCACCCCCTCCCCCCCTCTCCGCGGACGGCGCCTCGGTTCCAGCTCGTGCATGGCGGAGAGGGGGAACGAGGTTTGGAGAGCGGGGGGAGCGGAGCTCCCCCCGCTCTCCAAGAGATTCCTCCCCTCCCCCTGCAGGGGGGCTTGGGTCGGGGAACCTCGCCCTGGCAGGGGGAGGGGCAAGGGGAGGGGGTCGGACGGACCCCGCTCCCCTCTGGGGTCCGCTGAACCGATGGCCACCACCACCCTCGAGATCACCGTCGACGAACTGAAGCACCTGGTTTCCGGCCGGGCGCTGACGGGCGAGACGGTCCTGCTCAACATGGGGCCGCAGCATCCCAGCACGCACGGCGTGCTGCGCCTGCTGCTCGAGCTGGACGGCGAGCGGGTCGTCAATTGCATCCCCGACATCGGCTACCTGCACACCGGCATCGAGAAGAACATGGAGGCCAAGACCTTCATCCAGGCCGGCGTGATGACCGACCGGATGGACTACCTCAACACGATGGGCAACATCCTGGCCTACGTCCTGGCGGTCGAGAAGCTGGTCGAGCTGGATGTGCCGCCGCGGGCCCAGGCGGTGCGGGTGATCCTGACCGAGCTGCAGCGCATCGCCTCGCATCTGGTCTGGCTCGCCACCCACGCGCTCGACCTGGCGGCCATGTCGGTCTTCCTGTACTGCTTCCGCGAGCGGGAGTCGATCCTGGACGTGCTCGAGATGTGCTCCGGGCAGCGCATGATGACCTCGTATTTCCGCCCCGGCGGGCTGTGGCGCGACGTCCCGCCGGAATTCGAGCCGGCGGTGCGGGAGATATTGAAGGCCTTCCCCGGGCGCATCGACCAGTACGACGGCCTGCTGACCAAGAACGCCTTGTGGATCGACCGCACGCGCGACATCGGGGTGATCTCCGGCGAGGAGGCCCTGCGCGCCGGCCTGACCGGCCCGCCGCTGCGCGCCTCCGGTCCCACCCTCGACATGCGCAAGGCGCAGCCCTACTGCGGATACGAGCAGTACGCCTTCGATGTCCCCACCGGAACCCACGGCGACGTCTATGATCGTTACCTGTGCCGGATGGAGGAGATGCGCCAGTCGCTGCGCATCGTCGAGCAGGCGCTGGACCGGTTGCCGGACGGACCCTTCCAGTCGTCCAACCGCAAGTTCGTCCCGCCGCCGCGCTCCGAGTTGGGCGTCAGCATGGAGGCGCTCATCCATCACTTCAAGCTGTGGACGGAAGGCTTCACCGCGCCGGCCGGCGCCGTCTACCTTCCCGTCGAGTCGCCGCGCGGTTTGCTGGCCTGCTATCTGGAAGGCGACGGAGGAGCGAAGGCCCACCGCGTCCACTTCCGCACGCCGAGCTTTGCCAACATGCAGGCCCTGCCGATCCTGGCCAAGGGGCACCTGGTGGCCGACCTGGTGGGGATCGTCGGCAGCCTGGATATCGTCCTGGGGGACGTCGACCGATGACGGCCACCGAGATCCGATCCGGCGTCCTGCGCCAGCGCCACGCCGCCGAGATCGAAGCCATCCTGGCCCGCTACCCGGCCGATCAGCGCCGCTCGGCGGTCATGCCGCTGCTCTACCTAGCGCAGCACGAATACGGCTACCTGCATGCCGAGGCGATCGACGAAGTGGCGGAGATCCTGGGGATCAGCGGCACCCAGGTCGGGTCGCTCGTCGGTTACTACAGCCTGTATCACGACCATCCCGGTGGCAAGGTGCGGATGCAAATCTGCACCGACCTGCCGTGCGCCCTGCGGGGGGCGGAGTCCTTCGCCCGCGAAGTCTGCCAGAACCTGGGCATTCGCCTGGGCGAGACGACCGCCGACGGTGCCGTGACCGTCGAGGAAGTAATGTGCCTGGCCGGTTGCGACAAGGCCCCGATGTTCCAGGTGCAGGATGATCACGGCATCCACTACCGGGAGCATCAGACCGTCGCCGCCGCGCTGGAATGGGTGGAGGAGGTGCGGCGAACGCATGGCCGCTGAACACATCCTGCTCCGCCACCTGGATGTGCCCGGTCTGGACCGGCTCGACGTGTATCTCGAGCACGGTGGCTTCGCCGCGCTGCGCCGCGCCGTGACCGAGAAATCGCCGCAAGAGGTGATCGAGCTGGTCCGCGCCTCCGGCCTGCGCGGGCGTGGCGGGGCCGGCTTCCCGGCCGGGGTGAAGTGGAGTTTCCTCTCGGCGGACGTCTTCCCGCGCTACGTCGTCGTCAACGCCGACGAGTCGGAGCCGGGCACCTTCAAGGACCGCGAGATCATGGAGCGCAACCCCTTCCAGTTCCTCGAAGGGGTGGCGATCTGTGCCTACGCGGCGCAGGCGGCGACGGCCTACATCTACTGCCGCGGGGAATTCTGGGACCTGGCCGCCGCGCTGGAAGCCCGGATCGCCGAGCTCCGTGCCGGCGGTCTGCTGGGGAAGCGACTCTTCGGAACGGAGTTCTCGCTCGACATCTTCGTCCATCTCGGCGCCGGGGCCTACATCTGCGGCGAGGAGACGGCTTTGCTCGAGTCGCTCGAAGGGAAGTTGGGTCAGCCGCGCCTGCGCCCGCCGTTTCCGGCCGCCAAGGGCCTGTACGCTCTCCCGACGGTGGTCAACAACGTCGAGACGCTTGCCAATTTGCCCCCGATCCTGGAACGCGGCGCCGAGTGGTACCGGACCATCGGGACCAAAGACAGTCCGGGGACGAAGGTCTTTTCCCTCTCCGGCCACGTGGTCCGACCAGGGAACTATGAGCTCCCCCTGGGGACGCCCTTCCGCACGTTGATCTACGAGCACGGCGGCGGCATCCCCGGCGGGCGGGCGATCAAAGCAATTCTGCCGGCCGGCGCCTCGGCGCCGATGCTGGCGGCGACGGACGAAGTCTTGGACACGCCGATGGACTACGAGTCGCTGCCGAAGGTCGGCTCGATGCTCGGCTCGGCCTCGATCATCGTGATGGACGAGACGGTCGATATCGCCTGGGTGGTCCTCAAGACGACGCGCTTCTTCAAGCATGAGTCGTGCGGCAAATGCACACCCTGCCGCGAGGGGACGTTCTGGATGCTGCAGGTTCTGGAGCGGCTGCACGACGGCGGGCCGGCCGCCGGGCAGGTCGATCTGCTGAACGCCGTGGCCAAGGGGATCGAAGGCAAGTGCCTGTGCCCGCTGGGCGAGTTCGCCATCATGCCGGTGATGTCGGGCATCGAGCGCTTCCGGCCCGACTTCGCCGCCCACGAGGGCAACGGGAAATGACCGCCGCCGATGTGCACCTGACGATCGACGGCAAGCCGGTGACCGTCCCGGCGGGTACGCTGATCGTCGACGCCGCCAAGCGCCTCGGCATCGACATCCCCGTCTTCTGCTACCACCCCAAGCTCGAGCCGGTGGGGATGTGCCGGATGTGCCTGGTCGAGGTCGGACGCCCGGCGCGCGACCGGACCACGGGCGAGGTCCCGCTGGACGAGCAGGGCAACCCCAAGCTGTTCTACAACGTCAAACTGGAGACTGCCTGCACCACCACCGTCGGTGAAGGTTGGGACGTGCGGGTGACCAGCGACAAGGCGCTCGCCGGGCGCAAGGAAGTCGTCGAGTTCCTGCTGACGTCGCATCCGCTGGACTGTCCGATCTGCGACAAAGGCGGCGAGTGCCCGCTGCAGAACCTGACCCTCGACCACGGCCCCGGCACCAGCCGGTTCGTCTTCGACGACAAGATCCGCCTCCATAAACGCGTCCCTCTGGGCGACCTGATCTTCTTGGACCGCGAACGCTGCATCCAGTGCGCCCGCTGCATCCGCTTCCAGGAAGAGATCGTCGACGATCCGGTGATCGGGTTCTACGAACGCGGCCGCAAACTGGAGATCGTGACGTTCTCCGAGCCGGGCTTCGATTCGCATTTCTCGGGCAACACCACCGACATTTGCCCGGTCGGGGCGCTGACCACGACCGACTTTCGTTTCGGGGCTCGGCCGTGGGAGCTCAACGCCGCCGCCTCGATCTGTCCCCATTGCCCGGTGGGCTGCAACCTGACCCTCAACACCCGGCGCGAGGCCGAAAGCGGCGGCGCCGAAGTCATCAAACGCGTCATGCCGCGCCAGAACGAAGCGGTCAATGAGACCTGGATTTGCGACAAGGGCCGCTTCGCCCATCACTTCGCCTCGAGCCCGACCCGGCTGCAGCGCCCGCTCGTGCGCCGGGAAGGCCGGCTGGTCGAGGCGACGTGGGACGAGGCCTTGCAGGCCGCCGCCGACGGTCTGCGCGCGGCCGGGTCCGGCCTGGTGGGGATCGCCGGCGGCCGCCTCTCCAACGAGGATTTGTTCGTCTTTCGCCGGACGGTCGAGGCGGCCGGCGGCTCGGCGATGCTCGACAGCCGGATGGCCGGCGGCGACCTGGCCGCCCATTTCGGTCTTGGCCGCCAGGCGGACTTGGGACGCCTGGGCGCAGGCGATGTGATCCTCGTCGTCGGGGCCGATCTGCATGAAGAGGCGCCGATCTGGTGGCTGCGGGTCAAGCAGGCGGCGCAGCGCGGCGCCTCCCTGATCGTGGCCCATCCGCGCCCAACGCGCCTGGACGGCTTCGCCGCGCACCGCCTGGTATTCGAACACGGCCGGTCCGTCGAAGCCGTCCTGGGCTTGGCCAGCCATGGCGCGGAAGGGAAGGGGCTCGATCGTTACGGCCACGCGCCGGAGCTGGCGCCGGCCGCCCACGCCATCGCTGAGGCGCGCGACTTCGTCGTCTTTTTCGGCGGAGAAGGTCTGGATGGCGCCGGCACGCAAGCGCTGGCGCAAGCTTGTGGTTCGCTGCTGGCGGCCACCGGCCATGTTGGCAAAGCCAACTCGGGCCTGGTCGCCGTCTGGCCGCGTGCCAACGACCAGGGTGCGTGGGATCTCGGCTTCCGTCCGATCGATGACGTCGGCGGCGCGCTGCGCCAGGCAAGGGCCGTCTACCTGGCGGCCAGCGACCCGTTGGGCGACGATCCGTCGACGCAGGTAGCGCTCGACTCGCTAGCGTTCCTGGTGGTTCAGGAGCTTTATCTGACGGCGACGGCCGAGCGCGCCCACGTCGTGCTGCCGGCGCAGTCCTTTGTCGAACGGGAAGGCAGCCTGACGACCGGCGAGGGCCGCGTCCAGCGCTACTACCCCGCCGTGCCGCCGCTCGGCGCAACGCGTCCGGATTGGTGGATCGCCGGCGCCCTCGGCGCCCGGCTGGGGGCGCCCGAAGCCCCGGCCTCGGCGGCCGGCTGCTTCGAGCAGATCGCCTCCGCCGTGCCGTCCTATGCCGGGATCTCCTACGCCGCGCTTGCCGAGGTCCGCCCGCAATGGCCGCTGGTCGGTGGCGACGATCTGTACTTCGGTGGGACGGCCTACGCCAACAGCCAGGGCCTGGGTGTCAAGCGGTCGACCGGCGCTGAGGTGGACAGCACGATGAAGATCGCCTGGCCCGCTCCGCCGACGCCGCCGGCCGGTTCGGGACTGCTGTTCGTCCCGGTGGTCCGGCTGTACGACCGGGGGACGACCGTGCTACCCTCGATGCTCCTGGAACCGCACCGGAGCCGCCAGCAAGTCGAATTGAACCCGGCCGACGCGCACGCGTTGGGCGTCGGCGACGGCGCCCGCATCACGTTCGAGTGGGACGGCCGCGCCGAGACGGCCGAAGTCGCCGTCGTCGACGGCGTTCCGGAGGGGATCGCCCTCGTCCCGCGCAGCTCGGGGATGAGTCTGCTGGCACCGACGCGCGGCCGGCTACGGACCTCCGCCCAGGGCGCCGATCGATGACTGTCGAACAATTCGTCCAGGCGGTCGTCATCTCCGTTCTGATCATCGTTTCCCTGTTGACCGGATTCGCCTATCTGACCCTGCTCGAGCGGCGGGTGCTGGCGCGCATTCAGGTGCGTATCGGCCCAAACCGGGCCGGCCCGCTGGGGCTGCTGCAGCCCGTGGCCGACGGCGTCAAGCTGATCTTCAAAGAGGAATTGATCCCGACGCAGGCCGACAAGGTGATCTTCGTCCTGGCGCCGATCATCACCCTGATCCCGGCGCTGATCATCCTGGCGGTTGTGCCGCTCGGTCCCCCGATCGAGCTCTTCGGCCGGACGATCACCCTCGGCCTGGCGCCGGCGATCAACGTCGGCGTGCTGTACTTGATGGCGGTTTCGTCGATCAGCGTCTACGGCATCGTCCTGGCCGGCTGGTCGTCCAACAACAAGTACTCGCTGATGGGCGCGCTGCGCTCCTCGGCCCAGATGATCAGTTATGAGTTGGCGCTGGGATTGGCCTTCATCGGCCCGATCCTGCTGGCCGGTTCGATGAGCCTGCAAGCCATCGTCGACGGCCAGGCGTCGGTCTGGTACATCTTCTACCAGCCGATCGGATTCGTCGTCTTCCTGTTGGCGTCGATCGCCGAAGTCAACCGGGCGCCGTTCGATATGCCCGAGGCCGAGCAGGAGCTGACGGCCGGCTACCACTCCGAGTATTCGGGGATCAAGTTCGCCTTGTTGTTCATGGCCGAGTACGACAAGATGATCGCCATCAGCGCCATCGCCGCCACCTTGTTTCTGGGCGGGTATCAAGGACCGTTCCTCGATCAGGCGCCGCTGCTGGGGCCGCTCTACCTGGCGATCAAAGTCGTGGCGCTGCTGCTGTTGATGATCTGGCTGCGAGCCACGCTGCCGCGGTTCCGCTACGATCGCCTGATGGCGTTCGGCTGGAAGATCCTGTTGCCGCTGGCGCTGGCGAACGTCGCCGTGACGGCGGTCGGCATCGTGCTGTTGGGAGGCTGAGGTGCTGGGTATCCTGCGCGGCTTGTGGATCACGTTCCGCAGCATGTTCGAACGGCCGGTGACGATTCAGTATCCGGAGGTCAAACGGCCGGTGAGCAGCCGTTTCCGCGGGCGGCACGAGCTGCGCCGCTTCGACAACGGCTTGGAGAAGTGCATCGGTTGCTCGCTGTGCTCCGCCGCCTGTCCGGCCGACGCCATTTTCGTCGAAGCGGCCGAGAATACCGATGAGCGGCGCTTCTCCCCTGGCGAGCGTTACGCCAGCACCTACGAGATCAACATGCTGCGCTGTATCTTCTGCGGCTTTTGCGAGGATGCCTGCCCGACCGAGGCGATCATCCTCGGCCACAATTACGAGCTGTCTTTCACCGATCGGCGCTCGGCGATCTACACCAAAGACCGGCTGCTGGTGCCCGTCCCGCCCGGCGGCCAGCCGACGCCGATGCGGGTGGCCGCCGGCGCCTTCGAGCGATCGGTGCCCGAGATGAAGGACCCGGAGTAGGCGCCTCCTCATGACGATCGACCAGGTGATCTTCTTCGGATTGGCGGCGGTGGCGGTGTGGACGGCGGCGTGCATGCTGCTCAGCGGCAACTCCGTTTACTCGGCCTTGTTCCTGGTCTTGAACTTCATGACCGTGGCGGTGTTCTTTCTGCTGCTGCATGCCGCCTTCATCGCCCTGATGCAGGTGACGGTCTACGCCGGGGCGATCATGGTGCTGTTCCTGTTCGTCATCATGCTGTTGGGCGCCGAACGGCTCGAGACCAGGCCCAGCCTGCCATGGCAGGCGCCGGTGGCCGTGGCGCTGACCGTCCTGCTCCTGGGATTGATGGCCCTGGCGCTGCTCCAGGCCCCGCAGGCGGCCTCCCCGCCGGTGGTGGGGCCGGCGTTCGGCAGTCCGACCGCCGTCGGCGACCTGCTCTTCAGCGAGTACGTCCTGCCGTTCGAAGTCACTTCGCTGCTGCTGTTGGTGGCGATGGTGGGAGCGATCGTCCTGACGCGGCGCCCGAAGCGGCCGGAGGCCCCGTGAACGTTCCGACATCCTATCTGATTGGCTTGTCCGGCGTGCTTTTCGGGATGGGGGTTCTGGGCGTCCTGGTGCGTCGCAACGCCATCGTGATGTTCATGTCGGTCGAGTTGATGCTCAACGCCGCCAACCTGGCGCTGATTACCTTTGCCCGGCAGTGGGCCGATGTGGAGGGGCAGATCTTCGTCTTCTTCATCATCGGGGTGGCGGCGGCCGAGGTGGCCGTCGGGCTGGCGCTGATCGTGGCCATCTTCAAGTCCAAACACAGCATCGATGTCGACCAGGTCTCAGGGTTGCGCGGATGACGGCCGACTCGCTCTTTCGCCTGGCGCCGTTGGCGATCGCCCTGCCGATTGCCGGGCTGCTGCTCAACCTGGCGCTTGGCCGTCGGCTGGGGGAGCGCTTCGCCGGCCTGGTGGCCTGCGGCGCAGTCGGGCTGGCGTTTCTCGTCTCGGTCTTGCAGGCCCTCGCCCTGTCCGGCGCGGCGGAGGGGGCCACCGTGCCGATCGCGGCCTGGATCGAGATCGGCCGGCTGCAGGTCGAGTGGGCGCTGCAGATCGACTCGCTGGCGGTGACGATGATGCTGGTCGTCACCGGCGTCGGCAGCCTGATCCACATCTACGCCACGGCCTACATGCACGACGACGTGCGCTTCAACGAGGATCCCGGGCGCTACACGCGCTTCTTCGTCTTCTTCAACCTGTTCATCGCCTCGATGCTGATCCTGGTGACCGGGGACAGCTTCCTGACGCTGTTCGTCGGCTGGGAGGGCGTCGGGCTGTGTTCCTACCTGTTGATCGGTTTCTGGTACGAGAAGGGTAAGGACGGCATCGGCAACGCCTACGCCGGCAAGAAGGCTTTCATCACCAACCGCGTCGGCGACGCCGGCTTTCTCATCGCCCTGTTCCTGATCTTCACGACCTTCGGCACGCTCAATTTCCACGAAGTCTTCGCCCGGGCGGATGAGGGCGGGGCGGCCCTGGCCGGGATCGCCAGCGCCATCACCCTTTGCCTGTTGATCGGCGCCGCGGGCAAATCGGCGCAGATCCCGCTCTACGTCTGGCTGCCGGATGCCATGGCCGGACCGACGCCGGTCTCGGCGCTGATCCACGCCGCCACGATGGTCACCGCCGGGATCTACATGATCGTGCGGTCGCACGCGCTGTTCGCGCTGGCGCCGGACATCTCCAGCCTGGTGGCCTGGGTCGGGGCGGCGACGGCGCTGTTCGCGGCCACGATCGCCGTCGGGCAGTACGACATCAAACGCGTCCTGGCCTATTCGACCATCAGCCAGCTCGGCTTCATGGTCGCCGCCGCCGGCCTGGGGGCCTACGCCGCCTCCATCTTCCATCTAGTCGGGCACGCCTTCTTCAAGGCGCTGCTCTTCCTCGGCGCCGGCTCGATCATCCTGGGGATCGAACACGCCCATCACCATGCTTCGGCTGCGGCCGGGGGCCATGTCGCCCACGGGGCGGCGCACCGCCCGCCCTTCGATGCGCAGGACATGCGCAACATGGGCGGGATCGCCGGTCGCATGCGGGTCACCCACCTCGTCTACCTGATCGGGGCGCTGTCGCTGGCGGGGTTGCCGCCGCTGGTCGGTTTCTTCTCCAAGGACGAGATCCTGGTCGACGCCTTTCACGTCAACTTCCCGATCTATCTGGTGCTGGCCCTGACGGCGCTGATGACGGCCTTCTACACCGGGCGGCAGTTGATGATGGTCTTCTACGGCAAGGCCCGTTCCGATCCGGCCGCCCAGGCCCACGAGAGCCCGCTGCTGATCACGCTCCCGCTGGTCGCACTGGCGGCGCTCACGGTTTTGGGTGGCTTCATCAACCTGCCCGGCGCCACGCCGGTTTCACAGCAGCTGACTTCATGGATGGCGCACACGATCGAGCACCTGCACCCGGTGGCGCCGAGTGGGCTGGTCGCGGCGCTGGCCACCGGGTTCACCCTGGTCGGCTTGGGGGCGGCCTGGCTGCTGTACGGTCGCCGGCCGCTGGCCAGCGGTGCGCCGGACCCGCTGCGGCGACTCCTCGGGCCCGTTTTCGTAGGAATGGAGAACAAGTGGTGGGTTGATGAGCTGTACGACCGCCTCGTCCTCCGTCCTTACGCGCGCCTGGCGCGTTTCCTGGCGGACACCGTCGACCAGCGCTGGTGGCACGACGGGTTTCACGAGCGAGTGCTGCTGGCCGGCTACAACCGGCTGAGCGGCTGGCTGGCCTGGTCCTTCGACTTGCCGGTCATCGACGGCGCCGCCACGGCCCTGGGACAGGCCACGCAAGCCGGGGCCGCAGGCTTGCGCCGTCTCCAGTCGGGCTTCGTTCGAACCTACGCCCTGTCGATCCTGATCGGGGCGGTTCTGATGTTGACGTACATCCTCCTTCGCTGAGGCTTCGAGGCGCGCCGATGCTGCCCACCTTCCCGATCTTGAGCACGCTCATCTTCCTGCCGCTGGCCGGAGTCCTGCTTCTGCTCATCGCGCCCGGCCGGCGAACGTCGCTGATGCGCTGGATCGCCTTGGTCACGTCGCTGGCGGTCTTCGCCGTGTCGCTGGCGATGCTGGCCGCCTTCGATCCGACAAATCCCAACCTGCAGCTCGCCGAACGGGCCACCTGGTTCCAGCTGGCCGGATTGCGGGTGGAGTACTTCGTCGGGGTCGACGGGCTGAGCATCCTGCTGGTGCTGTTGACGACGCTGCTGATGGCCCTGGCGCTGGTCTCGACGTGGACGGCGGTGACCGAGCGCGTGCGCGAGTTCATGATCTTCTTCCTGCTGCTCGAAGTCGGCATGATCGGCGTCTTCCTGGCGCAGGATCTGTTCCTGTTCTATGTCTTGTGGGAATTCACCCTGGTGCCGATGTACTTCCTGATCGGCATGTGGGGCGGCGAACGGCGGATGTACGCCGCCGTCAAGTTCTTCCTGTACACCATGGCCGGCTCGGTGCTGATGCTGCTGGCGATCCTGTGGCTTGGGCTGGAGGGCGGGTCGTTCAACTTGCCCGAATTGATCGCCGGCGGGAACATCCCGGCGGAGGTCCAGTTCTGGTTGTTCCTGGCCTTCGGCGCCGCCTTCGCCATCAAGGTGCCGATGTGGCCGCTGCATTCG
>Ga0209109_10001791_pt1 | contig 11734 bp, 7 predicted proteins | sample Rifsed10ft2_FD_184004 | JGI IMG/M metagenome (GOLD analysis project Ga0209109, IMG submission 184004) | Soil microbial communities from Rifle, Colorado, USA - sediment 10ft 2 (version 2) | ecosystem: Environmental > Terrestrial > Deep subsurface > Rock core/Sediment | place: Rifle, Colorado... | reverse complement strand
CTTCCTCTGTCTTCCTCTACTCTTTAACCTCCGTGAAATCGGCATCCACCACATCCTCTTTGCTCTTTCCCGTCCCGTCCGTTGTCTGGCCCTGCTGGCCGGCCGAGGATTGCTGCTGCGCCGCGGCTTGCTGCTGGGATGCCTTGGCGTACATCGCCTCCGCCAGCTTATGGGACGAGCGGCTGAGCTCGTCCGCCGCCGAGCGGATGGTTTGGGCATCCTGACCCTCCAGCGCCTTTTTGGCCTTCTCCAGCGCCGCTTCGATGTCTTGCTTGACCGCGCCATCCAACTCCCCGGAGTAATCCTTGAGGGATTTCTCCGTCGAGTAGATAAGGGCGTCCAGGTGATTGCGGGCCTCCACGACCTCCTTGCGCTTCTTGTCTTCGCCCGCGTGCGCCTCCGCGTCCTTGACCATCTTCTTGATCTCTTCTTCGCTGAGGCCGCTGGACGCGGTGATCTTGATCGATTGCTCCTTTCCGGTCCCCAGATCTTTTGCCGAAACATGGGCGATGCCGTTCGCGTCGATGTCAAAGGTGACTTCGATTTGCGGCATTCCCCTCGGCGCCGGGGGAATGCCCAGCAGATCGAACTGGCCCAAGAGCTTGTTGTTGTTCGCCATCTCCCTCTCGCCTTGAAAGACGCGGATGGAGACGGCATTCTGGTTGTCTTGGGCGGTGGAAAAGGTTTGTCCCTTCCGCGTGGGGATCGTGGTGTTGCGCTCGATCAGCTTGGTGAAGACGCCGCCGAGAGTCTCGATACCGAGGGAAAGGGGAGTCACGTCGAGAAGCAGAACATCTTTTACTTCGCCCTTGAGCACCGCAGCCTGAATCCCCGCCCCGACCGCGACGACCTCATCCGGGTTTACCCCTTTGTGCGGCTCTCTGCCGAAGATCTTTTTTACCCTCTCCTGCACCGCGGGCATCCGCGTCATCCCCCCGACCAAGATGACCTCGTCGATGTCTCGCGGAGTCAAGCCGGCATCCTTTAGCGCTTGCCGACACGGCCCTTCCACCTTATCGATCAGGTCGGCGCACAGCGCCTCCAGTTTGGAGCGCGTCAGCTTCATGTTGAGGTGCTTGGGGCCGTGCTGGTCCGCGGTGATGAACGGCAGGTTGATGTCGGTCTCCATCGATGACGAGAGCTCGCACTTGGCCTTTTCCGCGGCCTCTTTAAGGCGCTGCAAGGCCATCCGGTCCCTGCGCAGATCGATCCCCTGATCCTTCTTGAACTCGTCCGCCAGGTAATCGATTACCCTCTGGTCGAAGTCCTCTCCTCCGAGAAAGGTATCCCCGTTCGTCGCCTTGACCTCAAAGACGCCTTCGCCAAGCTCAAGGATGGAGATGTCGAAGGTGCCCCCGCCGAGATCGAAGACCGCGATCTTTTCGTCTTTCTTTTTGTCCAGCCCGTAGGCCAGAGAGGCGGCCGTAGGCTCATTGATGATTCTCAGCACGTTCAGCCCTGCGATCCGGCCGGCATCCTTAGTCGCCTGTCTCTGGCTGTCGTTGAAGTATGCCGGGACCGTGATCACCGCCTCGGTCACCTTTTCCCCCAGGTAATCCTCCGCCGTCTGCTTCATCTTCTGAAGGATAAAAGCGGAGATCTCCGCCGGGCTGTAGTGCTTGCCCCGGATCTCCACCCAGGCATCGCCGTTTTCGGCGCGGACTATTTTATAGGGCAGCAGGCTCATAGCCTTCTGGACCATCGGGTCGTCGTAACGCCGGCCGATCAGCCGCTTGACGGCGGAGATGGTGTTCTCGGGATTGGTGATGGCCTGCCGCTTGGCGATCTGCCCCGCCAGTCGCTCGCCGCTGTCCGAGAAAGCGACTACCGAAGGCGTGGTGCGGCTTCCTTCCGCGTTGGCAATCACATTGGGGTCTCCACCCTCCATGATCGCCACGCAGGAGTTGGTTGTCCCAAGATCTATTCCTATCACCTTTGCCATTCTGGATTCTCCTAAAAAGTGCTCTGGACCGACGCCAGAGTTTATTTAATCATCCCTCCCCCCTTTTTCAACCTCCCCGTCCGGCTTTTTTTTCTCCTTAGTTTCCGGAGTCTTGGCCACGCTCACCAGAGACGGCCGGAGCAGGCGATCGAGCAGATAGTAGCCTTTGTGGTGCTCCTCCACGACGGTATTAGGCTCGCATTCTGCGCTTTCCACTTGGGCGATAGCCTCATGTCTTTCCGGGTCGAACGACGCTCCCTTGGCCGAGATCTGGGTCACGCCGTGCTTGCTCAACGCGTCGAGGAACCCTTTGAGGACCATCTCCACTCCTTCGACCAACGGCTTTCCGTTGCCCCCTCCCTTGGCGTGATCGACCGCCCGCTCCAGGTTGTCCAGGACCGGCAGGAGGTCCTTGATCAGGTTCTCGTTGGCGTAACGGAGCGCCTCGCCTTTCTCGCGCGCCATGCGCTTCTTAAAATTTTCGAGTTCGGCAACCTGTCGGAGAAAGCGGTCGTAGTTCTCGCGCGCCTCCGACTCTTTCTTCTCTAATTGCTGCCGGAGCTCATCCGGCTCTGAAGCGGCGCCTTTATTTTCGGCTCCGTGCTCGGATGCCTCCTCGGCCGCTTCGCCGTCGTGTTTCTTGCTCTCGTCTTCCATCTGGCTTGATAGTCCCCCAAATGTGGAGTGGACGTCAATTTAATCACCGGCGCCGCTATTGTCAAGGCGGCTTGCGAAAAAACTCCTTGAATTTCAAAGAGTTTGCGTGTTTTCCAAAAACGTGTTAAAGCTCTTTTTCGACACCGCAAACCATGCGCTCTCCCTGCGTGACCCCGGCTATTGTGCTGCGCTCTTGGCCCTTTGGCGAGTCTGATAAGATTGTCTCTTTCCTTACCGAAAGTCATGGCAAGGTCACCGGCATCGCCAAGGGAGCCGCGCGCTCCCGCAGGAGATTCGTCAACACGCTGGAGCCCTTCTCTCTAGTCAACTTGCGCTTTCAAGACCGGCCTCACAGCACCCTGGCGTTTGTTCAGGCCTGTGATCCGATTCGCTTCTTTAAGGACCTGACTGCGAGCCTGGAGAAGATCGCGTATGCCTCCTACCTCGTGGAGATTGCCGACGGGCTCGCCGGCGAGCGCGAAGAGAACCGGAAACTCTTCGGGCACTTGCGAGAGGGGCTGGTGTTCATCGAAGAGAACGGGCCCTCGCTCTCTTTTCTTACCTTTTTCGAGCTGAGACTGCTGAAGCTTTCCGGATACCAGCCGGTTTTAGAGCACTGCCGGCGCTGCGCCAGGGACTTTCGAGAGGATGCTCAGCCTGGGTGGAGCTTCAGTGCGCGCGACGGCGGTGTCCTTTGCGGGTCCTGTTCCACCCTGAGGAGAGAGACCATCCCGCTGTCCGGCGCCGCCCTGCAGGCCTTGCTGGAGCTTCAGCGGGCGGGCAGTATCCTGCCGCAACACCTCTCTCTTTCCCCGGTCTTAAAGGAGAGCCGACCGGCCCTGCTCCGTTTCCTCCAGTATCAGGCCCGCAAAGAACTCAAATCGGCATTCTTCCTTGATGATTTCCTCTGATCGGGTTTCCCTGGCTTGAAAAAACAGCTGAGACGTCGTATCGAGGAAGGAATTTAGGAGAAAAAAATGGCCAAGGCAAGAAAATTTGTTTACTCCTTCGGCGCCGGCAAGGCCGAGGGTAAGGCAAGCATGCGAGGACTTCTGGGGGGAAAGGGAGCGGGCCTGCATGAAATGACCCGGATCGGTGTTCCCGTACCGCCCGGCTTCACGATCACCACCGAGGTGTGCACTCATTATTACAAGCACCGCCGGCAATACCCCAAGGGTCTGGAGCGGGACGTGTTGAAGGCGCTCAGCCGGATCGAGAAGATCATCGGCAGGGGGTTCGGGGATCCCCTGAATCCGTTGTTGGTTTCCGTCCGGTCCGGCGCGCGCGCATCGATGCCGGGAATGATGGACACGGTCTTGAACCTGGGGCTCAACGACCGGACGGTCCAGGGTCTTGTCGCCCAGATGCAAGATCCGCGCTCCGCCTACGATTGCTACCGTCGCTTCGTGCAGATGTACGGGGATGTGGTTTTGGGACTTAAGCCGAGGGAGAAAGAGGAACGGGATCCCTTCGAAGTGATCCTGGAACGGAAGAAAAAGGCCCGCCGCGTGCGCTTCGATACCGAGCTCAGCGCCGACGATCTCAAAGAGCTGGTGGCCGAGTTCAAAGCCGAAATCAAGGCCAAGCTGGGGAAAGAGTTTCCCGAGGAGCCGCAGGAGCAACTGTGGGGCGCCATCGGCGCCGTGTTCGGCTCGTGGAACAATGACCGCGCGATCGCTTATCGGCAGCTCTATCACATTCCCCACAACTGGGGCACCGCAGTCAATGTGCAAACCATGGTGTTCGGCAACATGGGCGAGCGCTGCGCCACGGGCGTTGCCTTTACGCGCAACTCGGCCACGGGCGAGAAGCGGTTCAACGGGGAATTCCTTGTTAACGCTCAAGGTGAAGATGTGGTAGCGGGTACGCGCACGCCGCGGCCGATCGCGGAGCTGAAGGAGGTCATGCCCAAGGGCTATCGAGAACTGGAACAAATCTGCGGCATCCTGGAGAAACACTACAAGGAGATGCAGGACACGGAGTTTACCATCGAGAATGACCGGCTGTGGCTGCTCCAGACGCGCGCCGGCAAACGGACCGGCTTTGCCGCGGTGCGCATCGCCATGGATATGGTCGAAGAGCGCATCATCTCCAAAGAGCAGGCGTTGCTCCGGATCGAGCCGGATCAGTTGAACCAGCTCCTGCGCCCCATCTTTGACCAGGAGGACAAGGAGCGTGCCGCTAAAGAAGGCCGCATTCTGGCGCGGGGTCTGCCTGCGGGTCCTGGGGCGGCTGCGGGGCGGATCGTCTTTCACGCGGAGGATGCGGAGGCATGGAAAAAGCGGGGCGAGCGGGTGATTCTCTGCCGCGTTGAGACCAGCCCGGATGACATTCGCGGCATGGATGCCGCGCAGGGGATCCTGACTGCCCGGGGCGGCATGACCTCACATGCTGCCCTAGTGGCCAGGCAGATGGGGAAGATCTGCGTGGTCGGATGCGAGGCGGTAAACATCGATTACGCGGGGCGGGAAATGCACATCGACGGGAGCGTTCTAAAGGAAGGAGACTGGATCTCGGTGGATGGGGGCACGGGTGAAGTCATAAAGGGCGAGCTTAAAACGCTACCCTCTGAAGTGCTCCAGGTCCTGATTGGGCGAACTCTGGAGCCGAAGGCTTCGCGCATCTACCAGCAGTTCGCCAGACTGATGAAATGGGCGGACGGGACGCGCAAAATCGGCGTCCGGACGAACACGGACCAGCCCGACCAGGCTCGGGTGGCGATGGCCTTTGGCGCCGAGGGAATCGGACTCTGCCGTACGGAGCATATGTTCTTCGAGGGCAAGCGCATCGACGCTGTCCGCGAAATGATTCTGGCAGAGGACGAGGCCGGCCGCCGCCGCGCGCTGAAAAAGCTGCTGCCCATGCAGAAGGAAGACTTCAAGGGCATCCTCGAGATCATGGGAAGCCTCCCCGTGACCATACGCACCCTGGATCCGCCTCTGCATGAATTTCTCCCCAAGACGGAAGCGGAGATCGTGGAGCTCGCCAGGATCATGAGCATTCCCATCGAGACTCTCAAGAACAAAGTCGATGTCCTGCACGAGTTTAACCCGATGCTGGGTCATCGCGGCTGCCGCTTGGCGATCTCCTATCCGGAAATCACCGAGATGCAGGCTCAGGCGATTTTCGAGGCCGCCTGCGAGCTGCGGCTGGAGGGCAAGAACCCCTTTCCTGAGGTGATGATTCCCCTGGTGAGCTCCCGCCAGGAGCTGCATGCGCAGCGCGAGATTGTCGAGCGGGCCGCCCGAGATGCGATGAAGAGATACGGCGTCAGAGTGCGCTATCTTATAGGCACGATGATCGAGCTGCCCCGCGCCTGCCTGGTGGCCGATGAGATTGCCCAGGAGGCGGAGTTCTTCTCATTCGGAACCAATGACCTCACGCAGACCTGCTTGGGCCTTTCCCGGGACGACGCTGGTAAATTTCTGCCCAGCTATGTGCTGCACGGAATTCTCCCCGAGGATCCTTTTGTCAGCATCGATCGAGACGGCGTTGGCGCGCTGATGCGCCTGGGGGTGCAGAAAGGGCGCAAGGTTCGGCGCGACCTTGAAATCGGGATCTGCGGGGAGCATGGCGGTGACCCGAAATCGGTGGCTTTTTGTCACGAGATCGGCCTGGATTATGTGAGTTGTTCCGCTTATCGCGTTCCGATCGCTAAGCTGGCGGCAGCTCAGGCAGCTTTAAGAAGGTGAAGTCGTCAAAATTTGTAATTTTTTTTGCCGCTCATTCCAAAAGTTGTCTGGAGGAAGATTTCGCTGCAAAAAATCGTTAATGGTGGCAAATTGACAAAAAGGGTCATTTTTAGGATAATTGTGCTCTTCTTTGGGGATTTCTATGGAACCTCGTATTGGCGAGTTTTTGGTTCGAGGGGGCATCGTTACACGGGAACAGCTCAATGCCGCCTTGGAAAAAGAGAAGACCAACGGCTCACATCTTGTCCAGGAGCTGGTCCGGCTGGGATTTACCACCGAGGAGCAGCTCACTGAGTTTCTCGCTAAACAATTCGGTATTGAAAGGGTCGAGTTAGCCGACCTCGACATCCCGGATGCCGTCTTCAACCTGATCCCCCCCGATCTAATCCAGAAGCACCAGATCATTCCCGTCAAGCTTGTCGGCACCGCGCTCACCGTGGCGATGACCGATCCGACCAATCTCATAGCCATCAACGAGATCAAGTTCATTACCGGCTACGGAGTCAAGGCCGCGCTGGCCTCGGCCTCGGCAATCAAGAAGGTCCTGGAAAAACGCTTCGGCTCGGTGAGCTACGACGAGGTGCTCAAAAAATTCGGCGGCAACGAGATGGAGGTGATCCGCGACGATGAAGAGATCAGCCTCAAGGAGCTGCAGGATGCTACCAACGAGGCTCCCGTCGTCACTCTGGTCAACGCCATTCTTTCCGATGCGGCGAAGCGCCTGGCCAGCGACATCCATATCGAGCCCTACGAAAAGGTTTTTCGAATACGTTTTCGCGTGGATGGGGTGCTCCAGGAGATCATGACGCCGCCCCCGAAACTGAAGAACGCCTTGATCTCGCGTCTTAAAGTTATGTCCAACCTGGACATAGCGGAGAGGAGACTCACGCAGGACGGGCGGATCAAGCTGAAGATGGGCGGGAATCAGGAGCTTGATATTCGAGTTTCCGTTCTGCCCACTCTTTTCGGCGAGAAGATAGTCATGCGGCTTTTGGACAAGTCCAATCTTCAACTGGACATGGCCAAGCTCGGCTTTGATCCTGGGGCGCTTAAGGACTTCAAAGAGGCGATTTACAAGCCGTACGGGATGATTTTGATCACCGGTCCAACAGGAAGCGGAAAGTCGACCACCCTTTACTCTGCGCTCTCGGAGCTGAACAAGCCTGACGTCAACATCTCTACCGCTGAGGATCCCGTCGAGTACAATCTGATGGGAATCAATCAGGTGCAGGTGCGCGACGAGATCGGCCTTAACTTTGCGGCCTGCCTGCGCTCCTTCCTGCGCCAGGATCCCGATATCATCATGGTGGGAGAAATTCGCGACCTGGAAACGGCTCAGATCGGCGTCAAAGCGGCGCTCACCGGCCACCTGGTCTTGAGCACCCTCCATACCAACGATGCCCCCTCCACGGTCGATCGGCTCATCAACATGGGCCTGGAGACGTTTCTCCTCACCTCCTCGATCAATCTGATTGTGGCGCAGAGGTTGGTGCGAAAGATCTGTGCGGGCTGCAAGGCGCCGGTGGAGGTCAGCCCGGAGGCGCTAACCAATATCGGCGTCGATCCCGCCGAGGTCAGCATGGGCTTTCCGACGTTTAAAGGCCAGGGTTGCCCCGCCTGTAACCAGACCGGCTATAGAGGACGCATCGCCCTCTACGAAGTGATGGTGCTGCATGAGGCGCTGAAGGAATTGATCCTGAGGGGAGCTTCCGCCGCTGATCTTAAGCGTGAGGCGGTCAAGGCGGGGATGAGCACCCTGAGGATGAGCGCCATCAAGAAAGTCCGCGAGGGGATGACGACTATTGAGGAAACGGTCCGGGTAACGGATTCCGACAAAGGTTTCGGCTCGGTCTTTTCTCTAAGCATTTGATGGGGGCGGCCGGGACACCTGGCGGGCGTCGGCCCCAAAGGCCTATTTAGCCGTGAGCTGTTTTGCTTAGTTCGTAGGAGGACACTCTATGCCAGTCTTTGTTTGGGAAGGGAAAACGGCCCAGGGAAAAATCCTCAAGGGCGAGATGGAAGCGGCAAGCCAGGAGGCGGTTTTCGCCCGGCTGCGAAGCCAGAGGATCCAGCCCATACCGGCGCGCGTGCGCGAAAAGGGCAAGGGATTGGAAAAGGAGCTCACCGTTCCCGGCTTCGGGGCTAAGGTCACGGCTCACGACGTGATGCTCTTCACGCGCCAGTTCGCCACTATGATCGATGCCGGCCTCCCGATCGTTCAGGGCCTCGATATTTTGGCGCAGCAGTCGGACAACAAGGCCTTCAGAAACACCATCAAGACGATCAAGCAGGATGTCGAAAGCGGTTTTACCCTGGCCGACGCCTTGAAGAAGCACCCCAAGGTCTTCGATGACCTCTACGTCAACATGGTGGCCGCCGGCGAGGTGGGCGGCGTGCTGAACACCATCCTCAACCGCATTGCCATCTTCATTGAGAAGGCCGCTAAGCTTAAGTCGAAGGTAAAAGGGGCGATGATCTATCCCTGCACGATCGTCGTAGTCGCGGTGGCAGTGGTCACTGTTTTGCTGCTTTTCGTTATCCCCGTTTTTGCCGAGCTTTACGGCGGTATGGGCAAGGCCCTGCCCGCCCCCACGCAGATCACCATCAACATCAGCAACTTTTTTCGCGCCTATTTTATGTACCTGGCCGCCGCGCTTGTCGGCGCCGTCGTTGCTATCAAGATGTACTACAAGACGGAGCACGGAAGATTCAACATCGACGGCTTGATGCTCAAGCTGCCGGTCATGGGAGATCTCATCCGCAAGGTCGCGGTGGCGCGATTTTCGCAGAATATGTCGATTCTCTTAAGCTCGGGCGTGCCCATTTTGGACGGGCTGGCGATTACGGCGAAAACGGCGGGGAACAAGGTGGTGGAAAAGGCGATCATGACCGCCCGCATCAGCATCAGCCAGGGCAGGACGGTGGCCGAGCCCTTGACCGAAAGCAAAATCTTTCCGCCCATGGTTTGCCAGATGGTGGCGATCGGCGAAAATACCGGCGCCCTGGACGCGATGCTCAAAAAAGTCGCGGAATTTTACGAGGATGAGGTCGACACCGCCGTGGCCAACCTGACGGCCCTGATGGAGCCGGTGATCATGGTGGTCCTGGGAGTCATCCTTGGCGGACTGGTGATCTCGATGTACCTGCCGATTTTCCAACTGGGCTCGCTGATCCAATAGTTAAGGATTAGCGCGCAGGCGATCGCACGCCAGCCAAGACCTCGCGGGTGGAGCTTTGAGCGAAGAACAAGAAGAACTGGCAAGAAAAATCAAGTGGCTGCTCTTTTTGAGGGTGGTCATTCTTTCTTTTTTCCTCGGCGCCACGGCGCTCTTCCATTTCTTTAAGGGCGGCGACACCGGCATATTCCGCTCCCTCCAGATGCCGTTGATCGCCGCTTATGTGATTTCCATCAGCTCGGCTCTTGTGCTTCCCTGGGTCAGGAATCTGGTTTTCTTCGCGCACGCTCAGATCGATTTTGATGTCCTGCTGATCACCGGCATCGTGTTCATGACCGGAGACATCGAAAGCCCGTTTCCGTTCCTCTACAACATGGCGATTATCAATAGCGCCATCCTGCTATTCTACTGGGGCTCTTTTATCACCGCGGGCTTCTCCAGTCTCTGTTACGGCGCGTTGCTGCTCTGGAGCCACTACCGATGGGCCGGGACTATAGCCTCCGCCGAGGGGCAATTGATCATGAACCTGACGCTCAACATACCGACGTTTTTTATCATCGCCTCCCTGAGCGGGTTTCTTGCCCGGAAGCTCTTCGAGGCCGAGCGTCTGTTGATGGAGAAGCAGAAAGAGTACCTCGACCTGGAGGCCCTCAAGGAAGCGCTGATTCAGGGCGTCGGGAGCGGCGTGGCGATCACCGACATCAAGGGGCACATCAACTACTTCAACACGCAGGCCCAGGCCCTCACTTCTCTACAGGAGGGGGCGGTGAAAGGGAAGAAGCTCAACGACATCTTCCCCAGCCTGACCTACACCTTCGACGGGCTCCAGGATAATAAGAGAGTTACGGTGGATGATTTTGCCTTTACGGATTCGCACGGTCGCGACAAGCATTTGCGGTTGACGGTCGCGCCTCTGAGCGACCCCGGGCAAAAGGCCATCGGTTATGTTTCGATTTTTGAGGACGTCACCAAGCAGAAAGAGCTGGAGGAAAAAATCCGCCTCGAAGCCGAGATGCGCAAGGCGCGGGAGCGGGAGCTGACGGACGGCAAGGGCGGGGAAGAGCCCTCGTCCTTTCGCTTTGCCGGCGTCGTAGGCCAAGGGGGCGGGGTCGATAAGATTTACCGCCTGGTGCAAAAGGTGGCGGGCACGGACACGAGCGTTTTGATCTCCGGCGAGAGCGGGACCGGCAAGGAGTTAGTCGCCCGGGCTATCCATTTCAACGGCCCGCGGCGAGAGGGTTCTTTTGTCGCCGTCAACTGCGGGGCCATCCCGGAGAACCTGATGGAGAGCGAACTCTTCGGTCACGTCCGCGGCGCCTTCACGGGTGCGGTCTCGGACCATGACGGGCTTTTCAAGCAGGCCGACCGGGGGAGTATTTTTCTGGATGAGGTGGGCGAGCTTCCACTGCACCTTCAAGTGAAACTGCTCCGGGTGTTGCAGGACAAATCCTTTACCCCGGTCGGGGGCAGCAAGCAGATCAAGGTCGATGTCCGGGTGATCTCCGCCTCCAACAAGGATCTCCGAAAGGAGCTGGAGAAGGGGCGCTTTCGCGAAGATCTCTTTTACCGTCTCAATGTCGTCCAGATGATTCTCCCTCCCCTGCGCAACCGGAAGGAGGACATCCCCGCCCTGACCAGTTTTTTCATTCAGAAATTCGCCCGCGCCTTAAACAAGCAGGTCGAGGAGATCTCGAGCGAGGCGCTCATGTGCCTGATGAACTATTCCTACCCGGGTAACATCCGCGAGCTGGAAAACATCATCGAGCACGCCATAACGGTGACCAACAAAAATATACTCACCGAGGAGGACTTGCCGCCCCAGATCAAGGGGATTTCGATCACGGAAGAGTTTAAATTGTTTGAGCGGACCGCTCCCGGGGGAGCAGAGGTCTTCTTCAACAAGGGAATGTCGTTGGATGAAGAGTTGGCGACGCACGAAAAGTGTTTGCTGTTGGGGGCCTTGAAGAGATCGAACGGGGTACAGAAGAGGGCGGCTGAGCTGCTGGGCATAAATTACCGTTCATTCAGACACAGACTGGAGAAATATGGACTTCTGGAGATGAAGAACCATCAGTTAGAGGAGGAAGCAGCTGAATAACGTTTTTTGCCACCGGCTCGATTTAAGTGTTTTGTTAAATGGCTGGAATTTACCGTTTTTTGTTACTTGCCGATAATTTTACATTGCGGCGCCTATAGAATAAGTAGCTAATTTCTTTGATATTATTGGTTACGAAAAATGGAAATCCCTAAAATTGGCAGGAGATTAG
>Ga0209109_10001790_pt1 | contig 11747 bp, 8 predicted proteins | sample Rifsed10ft2_FD_184004 | JGI IMG/M metagenome (GOLD analysis project Ga0209109, IMG submission 184004) | Soil microbial communities from Rifle, Colorado, USA - sediment 10ft 2 (version 2) | ecosystem: Environmental > Terrestrial > Deep subsurface > Rock core/Sediment | place: Rifle, Colorado... | reverse complement strand
GTTCAGCGGCAGATGAAGTTCGTCTCGGCGGTCCGGGTCATCTTGGAGTACGAACTGCCTCTGAACGAGATCGTCCTCGACTTCTACGACCTCCTCAAGACCGCCTCCCGCGGCTACGCCTCCATGGATTACGAGTTCCTCCGGTTCCAGCCGTCGAACCTGGTCCGGCTCGACATCCTGCTGAACGGGGACAAGGTGGATGCGCTGTCGCTCATCGTGCACCGGGACAACGCCTACCCGAAGGGACGGGAAATCACGGAGCGGCTGCGGAAGCTGATCCCGCGCCAGATGTTCGAGGTGGTCATCCAGGCGGCGATCGGCTCCAAGATCATCGCGCGGGAATCGGTCAAGGCGATCCGGAAAAACGTTCTTGCGAAATGCTACGGCGGCGACATAACGAGGAAGCGGAAACTCCTGGAGAAGCAGAAGGAAGGAAAGAAGCGGATGAAGCAGGTCGGCTCCGTCGAGATCCCCCAGGAAGCCTTCCTCTCCATCCTCAAGGTCAAGGAATAAGGGGGAAGGATGCGGATGATGACGTCGGAACCGGGGATTCGCGCAGCGGGGACGAGGAAGGGGAAGCTCCGGGAGTACGCCGAAGCGTTCGGCGTCGCCCTGCTGATCGCCCTTGTGGTCCGCACTCTCCTCCTTCAGGCGTTCAAGATCCCGTCGGGGTCCATGGAGAACACGCTCCTGATCGGGGACCACATCTTCGTCAACAAATTCATCTACGGGTACCACGTTCCGTACACGAAGGGACGCATCCTCGCCTTCTCCACGCCGAAGCGGGGGGACATCGTCGTCTTCGTCTTTCCCGAGGATCCGGCCAAGGATTTCATCAAGAGGGTCATCGGTGTCCCCGGGGACGTCGTGGAGGTACGGCAGAAGACGGTCTACGTCAACGGCGCCCCCCTTGAAGAGGGGTATACGCGTTTTTCGGACGGGAAAAACGTCGACGGCTTCCTTCGGATCCGGGATGTCATGCCGCCGGTGCGGGTGCCCGAGGGGAAACTCTTCATGATGGGGGACAACCGGGACCGGTCGTACGACTCCCGGTTCTGGGGATTCGTCGACATGGACGCCGTCATCGGAAAGGCGCTGTTCATCTACTTCTCGATCGATTGGAACCGCGGGGTCGGGTGGGCGGAGGTCTGGCGCTATCCCGAGCTGATCCGCTGGGACCGGATCGGCCGCGCGCTGCGATAGTCATCTTTGCCGTTGACTCCGGACGGGGATGGGGGTAGTATCCACCGTGACCTTTTAAGCTAATCCCGTGAGGTTAGCAAAGGATGACGACCCGCCGATTCCGACCGTGCCTCTCCGTAGCAATGGAGAGGCATTTTTTTTCACCCGACGCCGGCACACCGGCCGGGACCCGAGGGGCACCCCAATGAAGAAAATCGGCATAAAGACCCTCCTCGACGGAAAGGGGGTGGACCGCGTCCTTTCCCGCCTGACGCATGAGATCATCGAGAAGAACAAGGGGGCGGGGGAGGTCGTCCTCGTGGGGATCGCCTCGGGGGGGATCCCCCTTTCCCAGGTGATTCGCCGGAAGATCCAGGTGATCGAGGGAATGGACGTGCCCACGGGATTCGTCGACATCACCCTTTATCGGGACGACCTGGCCCGCGCGGGGTACCAGGCGCCGATGAAGCGGACGGAGATCCCGTTCTCCATCGACGAGAAGAAGGTGATCCTGGTCGACGATGTCCTCTACACGGGAAGGACGATCCGGGCGGCCATGGACGCGCTGATCGACTTCGGGCGCCCGCGGAACATCCAGTTGGCGGTGTTGATCGACCGGGGACACCGGGAGCTCCCCATCCGCGCCGACTTCGTGGGACGGAACGTCCCCACGTCCCGATCGGAGACCGTCCTGGTCCGTGTCGAGGGGGCCCCGGAGGAATGGACCGTGCTCCTCAGGGAAGATCCACCCGGGAAAGGGGAATAGGCCATGGAATGGCGCCGCCGGCACGTCCTCGGGCTGTCCGACTTCCACCCGGAAGAGATGGAATTCGTCATCGACACCGCCCGGTCGATGGAGGAGGTCGTCTCGCGCGACATCAAGAAGGTTCCGGCGCTGCGCGGGAAGACCGTGGTGAACCTCTTCTTCGAAGCCAGCACGCGGACACGGACCTCGTTCGAGATGGCGGGAAAACGCCTCTCCGCGGACGTGGTGAACTTCAGCGCGGCAAGCTCGAGCGTCACGAAAGGGGAGACGCTCCTCGACACGGCGCGAAACATCGAGGCGATGAAGCCGAACATCCTTGTCGTGCGGCACTCCGCCTCGGGGGCGGCACTGTTCCTGTCCCGCCACGTGTCCTGTTCGATCATCAACGCGGGGGACGGCTCGAACGAGCATCCTTCCCAGGGCCTGCTCGATCTCTACACGATCCTCAAGGTGAAAGGGAAAATCGCCGGCCTCAAGGTCGCCATCGTGGGGGACATCCTTCACAGCAGGGTCGTGCGGTCGGACCTCCACTCCCTCGGGCGGATGGGGGCGAAGCTGTGGCTTTGCGGACCGGCGACGCTCGTCCCCAGGGAGATGGAACGGACCGGAGCGGTCGTGACGAGCGACATCCGGGAAGCGGTGAGGGGAGCCGATGTCATCATCATGCTGAGGATCCAGCTTGAGAGGCAGAAAACATCGTATTTTCCGTCACTAAGGGAGTATTCCCGAAAGTTCGGCTTGAACAGGGAGGTCTTCTCCCTCGCCAAGGAGGATGCGGTCATCATGCACCCGGGACCGATCAACCGGGGCGTGGAACTGTCCGACGAACTGGCCGACTGCGATCGGTCCCTGGTGCTTCGACAGGTCGAATCCGGCGTGGCCGTTCGAATGGCGCTTCTCTACCTGCTCGCGGGAGGTTCGCATGCTGCTCATTAGGGGTGGGCGGTTGATCGATCCGGTGTCCCGCAGGGACGAAATCGGCCACCTCGTGCTGGAGGACGGCAAGGTCCGCGAGGTCCTCACGGGGGATGCTCCGGGGGGGTTCCAGGGGAAGGTGATCCCGGCGGAGGGGAAGTGGGTCGTTCCCGGGCTGATCGACATGCACGTGCACCTGCGCGACCCGGGATTCGAGTGGAAGGAAGACATCCTCACGGGGACCCGCGCCGCCGCCGCGGGGGGCTTCACCTCGGTCGCCTGCATGGCCAACACGCACCCGGTGAACGACTCCCCGGAGGTCACCCGGTACATCGTCGAAAAAGCCCGCAGGGAAGGGAATGCCAACGTGTTCCCCGTGGCCGCCGTGACCCTGGGGCTGGAAGGGAAAGAGATGGCGGACTTCTCGGAGCTGGCCGAGGCCGGCGCGGTGGCGTTTTCGGACGACGGGAAACCGGTGGAGAACCCGCTCCTGCTTCGGCGCGCGATGGAGTACATGCGCCCCTTCGGATATCGCATCCTCTCCCATGCGGAGGATCCCGTCCTGGCCGGCGGCGGCGCCGCGCACGAGGGGTGGACCGCCCGGAAACTGGGGATCCCCGGAATCCCTTCCGCCGCGGAGGAGGTCGCCATCGCCCGGGACATCCTGATCGCCCGTCAGACGGGAGGGAAACTGCACATCCAGCACATCAGCACGCGGATGGGGGTCGACCTGCTCCGGATGGCCCGTCGAGCGGGTCTCGACGTCACGGGCGAGACGGCACCGCAATACTTCACCTTGACCGACGCGGCGCTCGAAGGATACGACACGAACGCGAAGATGAACCCCCCGCTGCGGGGGGAGGACGACCGGATGGCGGTCCTCGCCGGGATCCAGGACGGCACGATCGACGCGATCGCCTGCGACCACGCCCCGCACGAGGCGTACGTCAAGCGGTGCGAGTTCGCCGCCGCCGCCAACGGGATCATCGGCCTGCAGACCTCCCTGCCGCTCTCCCTGGCCCTGCTGGCGGGTGGGAACATCTCCCCGTCGCGGATCGTGGAGCTGCTTTCCGCGGGCCCCGCCCGGATTCTCGGTCTGCGCGGGAAAGGGACCCTTGCCGCCGGAGCCGATGCCGACGTCACGGTGATCGATCCCGACGCGGAATGGGAATTCCTCCCCGCGGAAGTGGTCTCGAAATCCGGGAACAGCCCGTTCCTCGGGTGGAAGCTGCGCGGCAGGGCATCGGCCGTCCTCTGCGGGGGACGGGTGCGCCACTCGGCGATGGCGGGAGCCGCCGCGGATGCCTGATCGGAAAGCCATCCTCGTCCTCGCCGACGGAACCGCCTTCGAGGGGATCTCCTTCGGGTACGAAGGCGAATGCTCCGGAGAGGTCGTCTTCAATACCGGGATGACCGGATACCAGGAAGTGCTGACGGATCCCTCCTACAAGGGGCAGATCGTCACGATGACGTACCCGGAAATCGGCAACACGGGGATCAATCCCGAAGACGTGGAATCGAACCGGCCCTGGGTGGAGGGGTTCGTGGTCCGCGAGGCGTGGAAGCCGCCGTCGAACTGGCGGCACGTGGAGTCCCTCGACGCCTACCTGCGCCGGTACCACGTCTGCGGCATCGCGGGGATCGACACTCGCGCCCTTACACGGCGTCTCCGGGACGGCGGGTCCCAGATGGCGGTCCTCTCGACGACGGACCTCGACCCGATCCGCCTGGCGCGGAAGGCGCGGGAACTGCCCTCCCTGGTCGGCCGCGATCTGGTAAAGGAGGTCACCTGCGATCGCCAGGCCCATTGGGACATCGGGGACTGGGACCTCGAGAAGGGGTACCTCCCGGCCGCCGGGTTCCGTGCCCGGTTCGGACGAATCCCTCGCATCGTGGCGATCGACTACGGGATCAAGCAGAACATCCTCCGGATGATGGTCTCCCACGGATTCGACGTGACCGTGGTGCCCGCCGGAACCACCGAAACGGAAATCCTTTCGCACACCCCGGACGGCCTCTTCCTGTCGAACGGCCCGGGAGATCCCGAAGGGGTCCCCTACGCCGTCCGGACGGTGCGAGCGCTCCTCGGAAAAATCCCGATGTTCGGGATCTGCCTCGGACACCAGATCATGGGACTCGCGCTGGGGGGAAAAACGTTCAAGCTGAAGTTCGGCCACCACGGGACCAACCAGCCGGTCAAGGACCTTGCCACCGGAAAGGTGGAGATCACCAGCCAGAACCACAACTTTTCCGTCGATCCCGACTCTCTCGGCGGCGATGCCCGGATCACCCACGTGAACCTGAACGACGGCACCGTCGAGGGGCTCTCCGTCCCCTCGATGCGATGCTTCTCCGTGCAGTACCACCCGGAGGCGTCTCCCGGCCCGCACGACTCCCGGTACCTCTTCACGCGCTTCCACCGGTACCTCTGCGGCGAGGAGGAGCTGTAAGTGCAGGCACTCAGACGCGGTCAGCGGGACACTCTTGGTTTAAACCGGGGAGAAAGGGATAGAGTGTCCTGCGCCACTGAGCTCCTCTCCGCCTGTCGCCTGTGCCCCAGGGAGTGCGGCGCGAACCGGCTCGAAGGGGAGCGGGGGTTCTGCGGCGCGGGGAGGCTCGCTCGCGTCGCCGCCGTTTCCGTGCATCACGGCGAGGAACCGCCGATCTCGGGAACGCGCGGCTCGGGGACGATCTTTTTCAGCCATTGCAACATGAAGTGCCTCTTCTGCCAGAACTATCCGATCAGCCAGTACGGGAACGGGCGGGAAATGGACACGGAAACGCTGGCCGGGGAGATGCTTCTCCTGCAGAAACGGGGAGCGCATAACATCAATTTCGTCACCCCCACACCGCACGCGCCGCAGATGGTGGAGGCGATTCTCCTCGCCCGCGGGAGAGGGTTCGACCTCCCGGTGGTCTACAACACGAACGGGTACGACTCGCCGGAGACGCTCGCGCTCCTCGACGGCGTCATCGACATCTATCTGCCGGACGCGAAGTACCGGTCCACGGAGCTCGCCGGCGCCGCATCCGGAACTCCCGACTATCCCTCGCACAACGAGGCCGCCATCGTCGAGATGGTGCGCCAGGCCGGGTTCCTCACCGCGGAGGAAGACGGGATCGCCGCGCGGGGGGTCCTTGTCCGTCATCTCGTCCTTCCGGGCAAGGTGGAGGAGACGGAAGCGGTTCTGGCCCTGTTGGCGGAACGATGCGGCCCCGATCTTCCCCTGTCGCTGATGGGGCAATACTTCCCGGCGTGGCGCGCGGCCTCGACCCCCGGGTTCCGGAACAAGCTTGCCCGCAAGGAGTACGACCGCGCGATCGAAGCCGCGGAACGGCTTGGGTTCCGGAACGTCCTTATCCAGGAGTCATAGTGCCCAGACGCGCCGACCTGAAAAAGATCATGCTCATCGGCTCCGGTCCGATCATCATCGGGCAGGCGTGCGAGTTCGACTACTCGGGGACCCAGGCGTGCAAGGCCCTCCGGGAAGAAGGGTACGAGGTCGTCCTCGTCAACAGCAACCCGGCGACGATCATGACCGACACCGACTTCGCCGACCGGACGTACATCGAACCGATCACCCCGGAGATCGTCGGGAAGATCATCGAGCGGGAACGGCCCGACGCGCTTCTGCCCACCATCGGGGGGCAGACCGGCCTGAACATCGCCGTCTCCCTCCACGAGATGGGAATCCTGCAGAAGTACGGCGTGGAGCTGATCGGGGCGAGCTTCGACGCCATCCAGAAGGCGGAAGACCGGAACCTGTTCCGGAAGGCGATGGAGAAGCTGGGGCTGACGGTCCCCCGGTCCGGGTACATCCGTTCCCTCGAGGAAGCCCTCCAGGTGATCCCGGCCATCGGGTACCCGGCGATCATCCGACCCTCCTTCACCCTCGGCGGAACGGGCGCGGGGATCGCCTACAACCGGGAAGAGTACGAGGAGGGGATCCGGTGGGCGCTGGACGCCTCGCCGAAGCGCACCGTCCTCGTGGAGCAGTCGGTCATCGGATGGAAGGAATTCGAGCTCGAGGTGATGCGCGACCTGGCCGATAACGTGGTCATCGTCTGTTCCATCGAGAACCTCGACCCGATGGGAGTCCACACCGGCGATTCGATCACCGTGGCGCCTGCGCAGACGCTGACCGACAAGGAGTACCAGATCATGCGCAACGCGGCGCTTCGCATCATCCGCGAGATCGGGGTCGACACCGGCGGGAGCAACATCCAGTTCGCCGTCCACCCGGACACCGGGGAGATGGTGATCATCGAGATGAACCCGCGCGTCTCCCGCTCCTCCGCGCTCGCCTCCAAGGCCACGGGGTTCCCGATCGCGAAGATCGCCGCCAAGCTCGCCGTCGGGTACACCCTCGACGAGATCCGCAACGACATCACGCGGGAGACTCCCGCCTCCTTCGAACCGACGATCGACTACGTGGTGACCAAGATTCCCCGGTTCACCTTCGAGAAGTTCCCCCAGACCGAGGATGTGCTCGGAACGCAGATGAAGTCGGTGGGGGAGGTGATGGCCATCGGCCGCACCTTCAAGGAATCCCTGCAGAAGGCGATCCGTTCCCTCGAGACCGGCGTCTACGGCTTCGAGGAAATGCTTCCGCCGCGGGACGCCGCGAAACCGTCGACGCGCGCGAAGACGATCGAGGAGAAACTGCGGAAGCCCAACTCCATGCGTCTTTTCTACATCGGGGAAGCGTTCCGCGAAGGGTGGTCCGTCGCGGAGATCAAGGAGTTCACCGGCATCGACCCCTGGTTTCTCGAGAACATCCGGCAGATCATCGAGATGGAAGGGGAGATCCGGGAGCAAGCCGGGGCGTTCCGGAAGGAGGCCGCCTCGCTGCCCGCCGCGTGGACGCCTTTCCTTCGCCGGATGAAGGAGAACGGCTTCTCCGACCGCCGCCTCGCGAAGATCCTCGGAGTCGGGGAGGACGACGTCCGCCGGGTCCGCTACGCCGCGGGCGTGCGGGCGGTTTTCAAGCGGGTCGACACCTGCGGGGCGGAGTTCGAGGCGTACACCCCGTACCTGTACTCGACGTACGACCGCGAGAACGAGGCGAATCCGACCGGCCGGAAAAAGGTGGTGATCCTCGGCGGCGGTCCGAACCGGATCGGCCAGGGGATCGAGTTCGACTACTGCTGCGTCCACGGAGTGTTCGCCCTTCGCGAGGAAGGGTTCGAGACGATCATGGTGAACTGCAACCCCGAGACGGTCTCCACCGACTACGACACCTCCGACCGCCTCTACTTCGAGCCGCTGACGAAGGAGGACGTTCTCGCGATCCTCGAGGAGGAGAAGCCGGTCGGCGTGATCGTCCAGTTCGGCGGACAGACGCCCCTGAAACTCGCCGTCCCCCTCGAAAAGGAGGGAGTCCGGATCCTCGGGACGTCGCCGGAGAGCATCGACCGCGCGGAGGACCGGGAGCGGTTCGCGGAGATGCTGACCCGGCTGGGGCTCTCCCAGCCGCCCAACGGGATCGCGCGGTCCACTCCCGAGGCGGTCGAAATCGCCGCCCGGATCGGATATCCCGTGCTGCTTCGTCCGTCCTACGTTCTCGGCGGACGCGCGATGGAGATCGTCCACGACGAGGAAGGCCTGCGAAAATATCTCGCCGAGGCCGTCTCCGCGTCCGAGACGAAGCCCGTGCTCGTCGACCGTTTCCTCGAGGATGCGATCGAGATCGACGTGGACGCGATCTCCGACGGAGAAACGGTCGTCGTCGGCGGAATCATGGAGCATATCGAGGAAGCCGGCGTCCACTCCGGGGATTCCGCCTGCTCCCTCCCGCCGCACTCGATTCCCCGGGAGACGATCGCCGAGATCGCCCGGCAGACGAAGGCGCTGGCCGCGGAGCTCTCCGTCGTCGGCTTGATGAACGTCCAGTTCGCCATCCAGCGGGGGAAGATCTTCATCCTCGAGGTGAACCCCCGGGCCTCCCGCACCGTCCCGTTCGTCAGCAAGGCGATCGGTGTGCCGCTGGCCAAGCTGGCCGCGAAGGTGATGGCCGGACGGAAGCTCGCGGATCTCGGCTTCACCTCCGAGGTCGTCCCGGAGCACGTGTGCGTCAAGGAGGCCGTCTTCCCCTTCATCAAGTTCCCCGACGTGGACACGCTGCTCGGCCCCGAGATGAAGTCGACCGGCGAGGTGATGGGGATCGACCGGAAGTTCGGCACCGCCTTCGGGAAGGCGCAGATCGCCGCCGGGATGATCCTGCCCCGCTCCGGGAAGGTTTTCGTGAGCGTGCGGGACGAGGACAAGCGGGGGGTCCTCGCCGCGGCGGGAACCCTGAAGCGGTGCGGATTCTCCCTCGCCGCCACCCGCGGCACGGCGGCGTTCCTCTCCGCGAACGGCGTGCCTTGCGACACGGTGCGGAAGGTCAACGAGGGGCGCCCCCACGTGGCGGACCTCATACGGAACGGGGAAATCGCCCTCGTGATCAACACCCCCCTCGGGGCGCAATCGAAGGCCGACTCCTACTACATCCGGCGCGCATCCCTTGTCTACAACGTCCCGTACTTCACCACCCTGGCCGCCGCGCGCGCCGTTTCCCTGGCGATCGAGGAGCTGATCGGGGACGAGCTGTCCGTCCGGAGCCTCCAGGAGTACCACGGGACGACCCGGCCGACAGGTCGATGACACCGAAACGTTCATCGGGAGAACGGTGACCGCAGCGCACCCCATCCAGTACGTCAAGGGGGTGGGGCCCCGTCTCGGCGAAAAACTCGCCGCCCGGGGGATCCGGACTCCGCACGACGCCCTCTACTTTTTCCCGAGAGATTACGAAGACCGGCGCAAGGTGATCCCCATCCGGGAACTGCAGGCGGGGATGACCGCGCCCGTCCGCGGGAAGATCCTTTCCGTGACGGGGGGCAAGGCCGGGTTCCGGACGACCCGGCTTCTCGAGATCGTGATCGCGGACGGCACCGGCCGCCTCTCCGCGAAATGGTTCCGGTTCCATCCCTCCCTGGCGGAACGGTTCCGTGTCGGGGATGCGGTGACGCTTTGCGGTCCGGTGCGGTGGTTCCGCTTCCTCCCCGAGATGCACCACCCGGAGATCCTCGCGGAGGAGGACGCGGCCGACCCGGTCCATTCGGGCCGGATCGTCCCCATCTACCCGGAGGTGGAGGGGGTTCCTCCGCGGGTCCTCCGCAAGATCCAGTGGGAGGTGGTCCAGCGCCACGCTTTGCTGGAGGTCGAGTGCTTCCCCGCCGGGATCCTCGAGCGCGCGGGGATCCCCCCCCTCCAGGATTCGCTCTCCTCCATACATTTCCCGCGGGACGACGTCGACGTGGCGCGGTTCCGGGAATTCTCCTCCCCCCAGCAGCGACGCCTGATCTTCGGCGAGCTCTTCGCCCTCCAATGGGCGCTGGCCCTCCGGCGGGCGGGGACGGAGCGCGAGGAGGCGGTACCGCTCCCCTGGGACCGCGAGATCGTCGGCGAGATCAAGCGGCGGCTGCCGTTCGAGCTGACCGGCGCCCAGCGGCGCGTCGTCAACGAGATCCTGAAAGACCTCGGGAATCCGCACCCGATGCACCGGCTTCTGCAGGGGGATGTCGGGAGCGGCAAGACCATCGTCGCGTGGATCGCCGCGATGGTCGCCTGGCGGCACGGCGTGCAATCCGCGCTGATGGCGCCCACCGAGATCCTCGCGGAGCAGCATTACCGGAGGTTCGACGCGCTGTCGGCGGGGTTGCCCGTCCGGGTCGCGCTGCTCTCCGCCGCGCTCCCGCCGAAGGAGCGGGAGGCCGCGCGGAAACGGATCAGGAACGGCGAGGCCGACATCGTCGTCGGTACGCATGCCCTCATCCAGGAGAGCGTGGAGTTCCGAAACCTCGCCCTTGGGGTCATCGACGAGCAGCACCGGTTCGGCGTGCTGCAGCGGGCGGCCCTGCGGAAAAAATCGAAGACCTCCCCGCACCTCCTCGTCATGACGGCCACACCGATCCCGCGGACGCTCGCGATCACCTTGTACGGCGATCTCGACGTCTCGGTGATCGACGAGATGCCCCTGGGCAGGGTTCCCGTCCGTACGAAGGTAGTCACCGAGGACGGACGCAGGAAGGTGTACGAAGAGATCCGCAGGGAAGTGGCACGGGGAGGAAGGGCCTACGTCGTCCTCCCGCTGGTGGAGGAATCCGGGCGGATCGCCCTGCGCGACGCCACGCGAACCGCCGAGCGCCTCCGGGAAGCGTTCCCCGGAGTCGGCGTGGGGCTCCTGCACGGACGAATGAAGGCCGCCGGGAAGGAGGCGGTGATGCGCCGCTTCCACGAAGGAGATCTCTCCGTCCTGGTCTCCACCACGGTCGTCGAGGTGGGGGTCGACGTGCCGGAGGCCACGGTGATGGTCGTCGAGCACGCGGAGCGGTTCGGCCTCTCGCAGCTTCACCAGCTCCGCGGAAGGGTGGGGCGCGGGATCCGCCCCTCTTCCTGCTTCCTCATGACGGGGGGAGAGCAGGGGGAGGATGCGGCGGCGCGCCTGTCGATCATGGAGCAGACCGTCGACGGCTTCCGGATCGCCGAAGAGGACCTGCGAATCCGCGGCCCGGGCGATTTCGCCGGGGTGCGGCAATCCGGGATCCCCGACCTCGTGTTCGCCGACCTCGTCCGGGACGCCTCGATCCTCCGGATGGCGCGGGAGATCGCATCGGAGCTGCACCGCGAGGACCCGAACCTGTCGGCGCCCGGCCACGTGGGGATACGGCGGTTTCTCGAACTCCGCTCGGCGGCAGCGGTCGGGCAGGACTGAGCGGCCGGGGGCAAAGCGGCCGGGGGCAAATGTCAAAGCTCTTTAGAAATGTCCCCTGGTTGGGCTCGTTAGAAATGTCCCCTTTTGCTCTTGGTCCTCCCGTCGCCATTGGGCCGCGATTTGCGAAT
>Ga0209109_10001788_pt1 | contig 11753 bp, 14 predicted proteins | sample Rifsed10ft2_FD_184004 | JGI IMG/M metagenome (GOLD analysis project Ga0209109, IMG submission 184004) | Soil microbial communities from Rifle, Colorado, USA - sediment 10ft 2 (version 2) | ecosystem: Environmental > Terrestrial > Deep subsurface > Rock core/Sediment | place: Rifle, Colorado... | reverse complement strand
CCACAACCTCGGTCCGGATGGCCGGAACCAGGTTCTCGGCGGGGGTGAGCCCCTGGTCGTCTTCGAGGGACACCCAGCCGTTCGCCGCGATTATTCCCTGGGTGCTGAACAGCAGCGCCACGTCGATCTCGCCACCCTCGAGGGCGGCGATGGTGATCGGGCCTGCCGAGTCCAGCGAGACGAACTCGGCGAATTGGAGACCGTAAACCTCCTGAAGACCCACGAGGCATAGCGGCCGCTCCGGACATTCGGGAGGCCCGCCAAAGATCAACTCCCCGGCCACCGGCTGCAGGTCAGACACTGTCGACAGGCCGAACTCGGAAGCCGTCTCGGCGGTGACCACGTAGGCGTTCTTGTCTTGAGCCGGGCTGTATCGGAGCAGGGTCACCCCCAACTCCTCGAACGCCGCCTTGGCGGCCTCCCAGGTGGCCTCGGAGTCGGCTGACTCCTCGACGCCAAGAAAGCCGGCGAGCGAGCCGACATATTCGGGGACGAGGTCGATCTCGCCTGATTCGAGAGCTGGTTTCACCACTTCGCGGTTGCCGAGATTGAGCTTGCGCTCGATCTCGTAGCCGTTGGCCTCCAGGCCCTGGGCGTAGATCTCGGCCACGATCACCGACTCATTGAAATTGAACGAGGCGAGGGTTATTGGCTCGCCATCCACAGCGCCGTCACCCGATCCGCAAGCAGTGGCCACGAGGGCCAAGGCCAGGACCGCCCCAACGGCGTGGGTGCGGAAGATTCTCCGCATGGGTCTCTCCTTCTATTGGTCTGCAAACACATGCGCCCCAGTCGTTGCCGGGCAACAACGGGGCGACAGGGTCGGTAACCACGGTATCACCGACACCATTCCCCCTCAGCGAGGATTTGTCACGCCTTTCGGGGTGACTGCCCTGCCCAACGACGACATGGCCAACTCCGCGATGACTGCCAGCAACCCGACCAACACCGCCCCGACCACCAACTGACCGACATCCTGCTGGGCGAATCCGTCGACGATGAACCGGCCGAGACCCCCCCAGGCCACCAGGGCGCCCAGGGTGGCTGTTGCGATCACCTGGACCAGGCCGATCCTCACCCCCTCGAGGACCAGCGGCATGGCGAGCGGGATCTCCACACCCCTCAACACCTCTGACTCGGTGAGACCCATGCCCCGAGCCGCCTCGATCGTCGCCGGCTCCACGCTCTGGATGCCGACAACGGTGTTGGTGAACATGGGCGGGGCGGCCAGGGCCACCAGGGCCACCAGGACCGCCCACGGCTCAGCGACACCCGCACCCATCTGGACCAGGATCAGAAACGAGATAGCGAGTATCCCGAATGAAGGCACGGCGCGACCGATATTCACCACCGCCGTCGCCACATCGGAGCCCTTTCGGATGTGCCCCAGCCAGAGAGCGAGCGGGAGCACCAGCACCCCCGCCACCAGCACCGCCGCCACCGACACCCAGACGTGCTCAGCCAGACGGTTCCAAATCGAGGCCGGGCCCGACCATGTGGCCGGGTCGCTCAGGAACTCCCGAATCGAGTCCCATGCCATCAGCGCGCCCCTCGCGCCCAGGGGGTCAGCCATCGCTGCGCCCACACGAAGCCGAGGTCGAACAACGTGGCCAGTGCAACCGAGAGGGTGACCCCGACGATGATCTGGGTCCAGAAGAAGGTGTTCAGCCCGCGCAGGATGAAGAAGCCGTAGCCCCCGAGCCCCAGAACCGCGGTCACGGTCACCAGCCCGACCGTGGTCACGGTTGCGATCCGGATCCCCGCCACGATCGCGGGCAGGGCCAGTGGGACCTCCATCTTCCAGAACCTGGCCCGACGGGTGTAGCCCATCCCGTCGGCCGCCTCGACGACCGAGGCGGGAACCCCGTCGATCCCGGCCACTGTGTTACGGATGAGGATCAGCAACGTGTACGAAGTGAGCGCGATGACTGCGTTGGTTGGGTTCAAGCCCACGATCGGGACCAACAGGGCGAACAGCGCCAGCGAGGGGATGGTGTAGAGGAGCCCGGTGATCCAGGTGATCGGGGCATACGCCTTTCTCCATCGCACGGCAACGATGGAGAGCCCGAGCGAGAGGGCCATCCCGATCGCCACCGACACCACGGTCAACGTCACGTGCTCCCAGGTGCGGTCGATGATCTGATCCCAGTTGCGAGCAACCCAGTCCCAGTCGAAGAGGGGCCCCGACTCCTGGGCCAGGATCATTCGGTGATCTCCTCGGCGATCGTCTCGAGGTCGAGCATTCCTTTGTAGACCCCGTCGTCGACCACCACCGCCACCCTTGCATGGCTGGTGACGACCGCGTCCAGTGCCTCACGCAACGAGGACTGGCTGTCCAACGAAACCAGGAACGGTCTGGGCTCGAGGAGCCTGAGATCGCCGCCGTCGAGCTTCGAACCGTCAACCCACCCCAACAACCGATCGCCATCGACCAGCCCCACCCAGTCGACCTCGTGCTCGTCCATGACCCGAAGCGCCTCGTCGCCGGTCGTCGCCACGTCCACCACCGGGCCTCGCTCGAGCCCCATCTGGCTCACCGGGCGCAACGCCAGGCGCTTCAGCCCGCGCTCGCCGCCCAAGAAGTTCTCGACGAAGGCGTTGGCCGGTTTGGCCAGGATGGTCTCCGGGGTGTCGTATTGCTCCAGGACTCCACCCATGTTGAGGATCGCGGTCCGAGTGCCCATGAACACGGCCTCGTCGATGTCATGGGTGACGAAGACCACTGTCTTCCCAAGACGTTGCTGGAGCTGGAGGAACTCCTGTTGCAGCCGTTTTCGGACGATGGGGTCCACCGCGCCAAACGGCTCATCCATGAGGAGGACCGGTGGGTCGGCTGCCAGTGCCCGGGCGACGCCCACCCGCTGTTGTTGCCCGCCGGAGAGCTCGGGCGGATACCGGGTGAGCATCGCCGGCTCCAGCCCTACCAGTTCGACGAGCTCGCCCACCCTCTCGTCGATGCGGGCCCGGTCCCAACCCAAAAGCAGGGGGACCGTGGCGATGTTCTGAGCAACCGTCCGATGAGGAAAGAGACCGATCTGTTGGATCACGTATCCGATCGACCTTCGCAGCTCGTAGGCCGGCACGGCCAACGCATCCTGGCCATTGATGAGGATTCGACCCGACGTCGGCTCGATGAGACGGTTGATCATCTTCAGAGTGGTGGTCTTCCCACACCCCGAGGGGCCGACCAGAGTCACGAAGTCGCCACGATCGACGTCCAGCGAAAGCCTGTCCACCGCGGGGCGCGTGCCACCCGCAAACATCTTCGTCACGTTGTCGAGACGGATCATGATGTCGGTTGGCGCCCGAGGTCCCACGGTCGGGGAACCCTAGGTGGGGGAAGGTTCGATCAACCGACTTCAGCGAGGAACGCCAACACCTCGTCGACGTACTTCCCGGGATCGGCGTCATAGGAGCCGACGTGATCGGCACCCTCGACCTGGATCAATCGGACGAGGTCGGGTTGGGTCTCGGCAAGCTCGATGCTCTCGCTGACAGGGACCGTCTGATCCGCCGTCCCATGATGGATCAGGACGGGTTGCCGCAGCGAGGTGGCCGACCGTTGGATGTAGTCCAACGACTTCCAATTGACCCCGATTCGGAGCGAGGTGAAGAACTGAGCCACCGTGCTGAGCGAAGCAGGGACATTGAACGGCAGCAGGGGTAAATCCCGCTGCGAAGCGGCGAAGTCGACCGTCTCGCTCAGGTCGAGATTCGGAGAGTCCAACAGGGCCCCGGTGACGGTGTCCAGAGACTGGCGGAACATGAATGCCATGACATGACTGCCACCAGTCGAGTAGCCGTTGAGAACGACGTGCTCGGCTCCGTTCTCAAGCGCGTAGGCAACCGCCCCCGCCACGTCCTCCCACTCGGTCGCCCCGTACTGGTAGTAGCCGCTGGGGTCCTCGGGCTGGTCGTCATCGTTGCGGTAGGTGATGGCAAGTTGGGGATAACCGGCATCTTGGAGCGGGGTGAACAAGGGCTCGGCCTCGGCCGGTGTGGCCCCCTTGCCGTGGACGTGGACGACCCAGGTGGTACCGCCGGCAGGGAGGTACCAAGCGCCCATCGCACCGCGTGGCGAGCTGTATGACACCTGCTCCAGCTCGTAGTCACCCGTGGAGACGACCAGGTCATCGGGGTCGATCTCGAAGCCGTCCTCGATCAGCTCTCCGGAGAAGTACCAGCCACCGGCGACATGGAACACGAGAGCGAGGGCGACCAGGGTCCAGAAGGTCCCCCAGATGAAGGTCCTGAGTTTCACGCCCGGTGATTCTGGCCGGATTCAGGCCGCAGGCAACGACAAACCTCCAACGAGGTGCTCCTCATGGTCGGTGACCGGGATCGGGTCGTCGCCGAATGTCGGCTCCAACTCACGTGCCTCGGCCAGGGTCTCGTCGACTTTTGCCGAGAGGGCCGGTTCCATGATGGCGCCGACCGGAGTCTCCCCGGATCCCTCCAGCCGCTCTCTCCTCACCAACCCGATGAGCACACCCTGGTCCGCAACTGCCAACACCTTCTCGGCATGGATCCTCAGCGTGTCGTCGGCGTGTCGCAGCGGCCCGACAAACACCGGCTCTCCCATCCAGCGGAAGACTCGATCTGGTGCGCTCCGCACCATGACGGCCCCGGCCTGGGCCTTGCTCCTCAGCCTCGCCCCCGGGCCCAACATCGAGCGTTGCAGCCACGAGCCACCCGGCGCACCCAGCACCAGGAGTGACCCCTCGTCGAGATCCTGGGCGAGACTGCTGATTCCTTCGACCCCCACAACCCGTCCCCGGATTTGGGGCACGAGGGTCGCGATCCGATCGAGGGTCAGCTGGGCGGCGGAGGGGTCATCGCCTGGCCCGGAGGCAGAGACCATCTCCGCATCGACTCCCAGGCTCTCCCCCAACAGGGCGGCGGTTTGAGCGGCCAGGATGGAGTGTGGACCGCCGGCCACTGTGGCCACCACGCCGGTCACGTTCTCCGGCACGAAGGCAACCGGAACCGCGACATTCACCAAATCGAAGGACCCCGGCAATCGTCGTGAGACGAGAAGGTCCGCCCGGTAGTTGATGCACCCCTCGACCACGTCACCGGTGATTCGATTGGGGACACCATCCGTGAGGAGGTCGGCCAACTCGGAGCACCCCTTGCCCCTGGTCCACACGACGGAGAACCTGCTTCCTCCCTGCCCACTGACCGTCATTCGTCTCCCTCCGTGATCGATGTGATCGACTACAGGCACCAGGCCCGCTCACGTTAAGCCGTTTGCCGGCGATTGTCCCCGACCCTGCTTCCGACATCCTTGTCGGTATCAGTGACAAGATGCAGCCGTGGAGTTTCGTGACGTCATCGCCGAGCGGCGAATGGTCCGCAACTATCTCCCGGATCCGGTTCCGATCGAGAGCCTCAACCGCATCGTCGACGCCGGGCTCCGAGCCCCTTCTGCCGGTTTCTCACAGGGACTCGGGTTCGTCATCGTCACCGACGCCGGGGGGCGCCGTGCCATCGCCGGGCTGGCCGACGAGAGCGAATACGTGGCGAGTGGATTCGATCCCTGGATCTCACGAGCCCCGGCCCACATCGTCATCTCGGTGAGCGAGGAGGTGTACCGGGCTCGCTACCGGGAGCCGGACAAGCTGGGGCCGGATGGTGAGGAGATCGACTGGCCGATCCCCTATTGGTGGGTCGACGCCGGCGCCGGACTGATGGCGATTCTCCTCGCCGCAGTCGACGAAGGTCTCGGCGCCGGGTTCCTTGGCGTCCATGCCGTGCCGGACCTGGCCTTGCTGCTCCACCTGCCCCCGGATCAGGTTCCGATCGGGGTGGTGACAGTGGGTAGGCCGGCGCCGGACCGGCGGTCGTCCAGCCTCGATCGCGGCCGAAGACCCCGGGAGTCGGTGGTCCATTGGGAGACGTGGGACGGCTAGCGGTGCCCGATCTCGACATCACCTCGCCCGCCAACCCCAGGATCAAGACCCTGATCGGTTTGCGCAATCGGCGTAACCGTGATCGGGAGGGTGTCTTCGTCGTCGAGGGACCGCGTCTCTTGGCCCGTGCGGTCGGTGCCGGTCATCAGCCGCGCCAGATCTACTACGACCCCAAGCGTTTCGATCCGAGTCCCTTCGCGGGCCCGGTCATCTTCGCCTGCTCACCGGACACGCTGTCACGCGCCTCCTACCGGGGCTCGGATGAGGGCGTGATCGCCGTCTTCGACCAATTCGATCTCGGGATCGACCTTCTCGACGCCGGCCCGGTTCCATTGATCTTGATGGCCGAGGGTCTCGAGAAGCCGGGGAACCTGGGAGCCATCCTGCGCACCGCGGACGCAGTGGGCGCCGACGCCGTGATCGCTGTCGATCCCGAGATCGATCCCTTCAACCCCAACGTGGCGCGGTCGTCGACCGGCGCCCTGTTCACAGTGCCGCTGGCGGTGGCCGGGCTCGACCCTGCGGTCGCCTGGCTCCGAGAGCACTCGATCCGCCTGCTGGCAGCAGACCCCTCGGCTGACGGAGACCTGTGGTCGGTCGATCTCACCCCGCCCTGCGCCCTGCTCGTGGGATCGGAGCATCTCGGGCTGACCGCGGATGCCCGAAAGGCAGCCGACACCCTGGTATCGATTCCGATGCAGGGTCAAGCCGATTCTCTGAACGCATCGGTGACGATGGCGCTGCTCGCCTACGAGGCCCGACGACAGGGAGGGTCATCGCCGCAACGAGGAGGGTAATGCTCCTTGACATCGAACATATGTTCGGTTTAACCTCGAATGGGCCGTGGCCGCCCTGCTCCAACCCAGCTTCGACGAGCTCTCCACCCCTTTGTTCTCCACCACCTTCTGTGTGCTCGACCTGGAGACCACAGGTGGCTCGCCAAACGACTGCGCCATCACCGAGATCGGCGCCGTCAAGTACCTGGGGGGAGAGCTTCTAGGGACCTTCCAGACCTTGGTGGACCCCGGGCTCGCGATCCCGCCCTCCATCACCATCCTGACCGGTATCACCCAGTCGATGGTGATCAACGCCCCCAGCATCCACACTGCCCTGCCCACGTTCCTGGAGTTCGTCGCCGACACGGTGATCGTTGGCCACAATGTTCGCTTCGACATGTCGTTTCTCCAAGCGGCGGCCCGCCAGCTCGGGTACGAGCGCCTGGCCAACGACACGGTTGACACCGCGGCTCTGGCCCGTCGCCTGGTCCGCGACGAGGTGAGGAACCTGCGTCTGCAAACCCTGGCTGCCCACTTCCGAAGCCCGGTCATCCCGATCCACCGTGCGCTCGACGACGCACGCGCCACCGCCCATGTGCTCCACTCACTTCTGGAGCGAGCAGGGAGCCTTGGGGTGACCAATCTCGACGACCTGCTTCAGCTTCCCAAAGCGAGGGGCTCCGCCTTCTACTCGAAGATCGCGCTCAGCGAGACACTCCCCCGGCGTCCCGGGGTCTATCTGTTCCGGGACCGCCACGGCACCCCGATCTATGTCGGGAAGGCAACCAACCTCCGGGCCCGGGTGCGCCAGTACTTCTATGGCGACCAACGACGAACCATCGGCAACCTGATGCGTGAGCTGGCTTCGATCGATCATGTGGTGTGTGAGACACCCCTCGAAGCCGAGATCACCGAGCTCCGGTTGATCCACGCCCATCGTCCGAGGTACAACCGGCGTTCGAGGCCACCGAAGACCTCGCATTGGGTCAAGTTGACCCGTGAGCCGTTTCCCCGACTGTCGGTGGTGCGCACCCTCAAAGAGGACGCTCTCGCCTATCTCGGTCCCTTTCGCTCGAAGCAGGCCGCCGACCTGGTGGTGACCGCCCTCTGGGATGCGACACCGATTCGCAGATGTCGTGCCGCACCCTCGACCCGCAGCGCCCTCTGCGCCGCGGCTCAGCTGGGGATGGCCCTGTGCCCCTGCGACGGCTCGCTATCACGGGATCAGTACCGGCCGATCGTTGAACGGCTCGTCGAGGGCCTCGACCACGATCCCGAGATCCTGCTCGCCCCGCTCGCGGAGAAGATGGCTCAACTGGCGGCGCAGCACCGATACGAAGAGGCAGGCTGGCAGAGGGACCGTCATCAGGCCCTGGCCCGCGCCATCGATCGCCGACGTATCTGGAAATCCCTGATCGATCTGGGATTCTGCGAGGTCGAGAGCCGCGATGGCTGCCGGGTTCTGATCGACCACGGGCGATTGGTCGCCACCTGGCGTCTCGACCGCACCCCGCTCCTGCGCCCCGCCCCGATCCTGAGCGACGACGAACCTCATCAGGTCCCCCACAACGTGGAGATGGCCGAGGAGGCGGACCTCATCTGGAGATGGCTCGACACGACCGACATCCGTCTCGTCGAGTCCACGGGATACCTGGCGCTGCCCGTTCGCCCGGTGCCTCGCCTCCAGGTCCGCTGACCCAACTTGAGTCTCCCCACCACCGCGGTGAGACTTCCGGCGTGGACCGTCTGATCGATCTGGAACGAGTCGGAGTCTCACTCGGCGGACTGCCCGTCCTTCGCGGCGTCGATCTCAGCATCGGCCCAGGAGAATCGCTGGGGGTCACCGGGCCCAACGGTGTGGGCAAGACCACCCTCCTCCGAGTGTTGGCGACCCTGCTGGCTCCCGATGCCGGATCCGGCTCGGTGCTGGAGGCTGCATTGGGGACTCCCGACGTGTACGAGGTGAGGTCGCAGATCGGTTTCCTCCAGCATCGGCCGTCGGTGATCCCCGAGTTGACGCTGGCCGAGAACCTGCGTCACGCCGCCACCCTGGTCGGAGCCAACGCCGCAAAGGCAGAGACTGCCTTGCGGGTTGTCGGTCTCGACGACGTGGCCTCGAGGAGAGCAGACGCCAGCTCATTCGGGATGTTGCGCCGGACCGAGGTGGCGCGGCTCCTGATCACGGCACCCAGGATCCTGTTGCTGGACGAGCCTTTCAGCGGGCTCGACGTCGAGGCCCAGGAGCTGATCCGGGCGCTGGTCTACCGGACGACATCGGATGGTGGGGCTGTGGTGATGGTGTCCCATGAGTCCGGGCAGCTGTCCTCCCATACCCAACGACTGCTCCCGATGGCACTTGGCAGCCTGGACCAGCAATCGTGAGCTTCTGGAGCCAAACCCTCGAGATCGCCCGCGTCGACCTCACCGTCGAACGCAGGCTCGGCGACACGATGCGCATCGTCCTCCCCTTTGCCGTCGTTGCCATCCTGGTCTTCCCCCTGACGCTTGGTGTCGACCTGACCGCGGTCTCCCGGCTCGGGCCCGCGGTGTTCTGGGCGATAGGGATCCTGTTCGGGATGCAGATCGCCCTCCGCCAGGCTGCGCACGACGACCAGGAGCGGCGGGACCTCTATGCGTTGCTCGGCGTCGACCCTGCGGCCCGCTTCGCCGGTCGCACCATCTCCGGGGCGGTCCTGATGGCAGGGTTTCTCGCCGTCCTCCTGGTAGCGATGATCGTCTTCTACGGCCCGAGGCTTCCGGATGGATGGCCAGGCCCGGTCGTGCTCTCCTCGATCCTGGTCGCGGTCGGCCTTACCGAGTTGGGCACGCTCGCCGGGGAGGTCACCGCCGGTCTCCACAACCGCACCGCATTGGCCTCGCTGATCGTGGCGCCACTCGCCCTCCCCCTCGTGATCGGCTCGTCGCAGACGCTGGAAGCACTCGCCCGAGACGCCGGTATCCTGCCCTGGGTATTGGTCCTGGTCGCGACCGACCTGGCGCTCGCGGTGGCAGGCGTCGGTTTGGCACGACCACTCGAGGAGGCGTCTAGATGACACGGGTGAAGGTTCTGCTTGCCATCGCATCGGTGGCAATGGCTGTCGGACTCTGGTCCGCCCTCACCGCCCCCGCCGACACCCTCCAGGGTGACTTCACCCGGATCATCAACATCCACGCTCCGTCGATGTGGCTCGCCTTTTTGGCCTTCGGGTTGACCGCCCTCGGCTCGGCGATGTGGTTGATCCGAAAGCAGAGTCGATGGGACCGTCTCGCCGCGGCCTCCGCCGAGCTCGGAGTCATGTTCACCGCCATCGGCCTCTTCACCGGCATGGTGTGGGGTCAGGCCGTGTGGGGACGGGCCTGGGACTGGGGCGACGCCCGACTCGCCACCACGGCAGTGATGTTCTTTGTCTACCTCGGGTATCTGGCGCTACGGGGGGCGACTCTGGACCCAACGGTACGGGCCCAACGCTCGGCCATTCTCGGAGTCATTGCAGTCGTCCAGATCCCTCTCGTCTATTTCTCGGTAAACCTGTTTCGCACCCTTCATCAGACACAGTCGATTCGACTTGACGTGGTCACCATGCCCCGTGAGATGTCGATCGCGATCCTGGTCAACGTGGTCGCCTTCACCATCCTCTACGCGGCACTCCTGGTGGCCAGGATCGATTTGGCAAAAGCCGAGGAGCGAGTTGGGGCCGAAAGCGCGTTGGCCGGTGACGCAGTGAAACCACCCCGTCTGTCGGAGGTCAAGGATGTCTGACCAACTGATCGTGGTCGGGACCTTCGTGATCAGCTATGGCGTCATGTTCGGTTACGCCACCTACCTCCACCTCCGGCGACGCCGAGCCGGGAACTGATTCCGTGGCCCATCGTCGGTTCGTGCTCCTCGGCATCGCCGGGGTGATCATCCTGGTAGTCGGACTGACCGTCACCAGCCTCGGCGAGAACCTCACCTACTACCTCTACCCGACCGAAGCTGTCGCCCAGAGGGCCGACTTCCCCGACGGCGAGCGATTCCGGCTGGCGGGGACGGTGGTCGGCGGCACCATGGTGAAAACGGACGACGAGGTCGTCTTCGACGTGACCGACGGTGGTGCCACCATCGGAGTGGTCCTGACCGAGCCTGCCCCTTCTCTCTTGGCCGAAGAAGTCCCGGTGCTCCTGGAAGGCGCATGGTCGGGGGATCACTTCGTGGCAGACGACGTCCTCATCCGCCACGACGAGAACTACGAGGTCCCCGATGAGGGCGGGGCCTACCCGGACCCGTGATGCTGGCCCTCCTCGGCACGGCTGGTGTGATCGCCGCCTTGGTGGGCTCGGTGCTTCTCGTGATCAGAGGGGTCAGGTCGGCCCGGGGTGGGACTGCAGACCTGGTCGCGCCGAGCAAACTGATCCTGGCCGGGGCCGTGATCGCAATGGCGGCGATGCAGATCGCCCTCCTCACCGATGACTTCAGCCTGGCCTACCTCGCCAACCAACACTCCACGACCACGCCGTTCCCCTTCGACGTGGCCACCGCCTGGGCAGCCCTCGAAGGCTCGATCATCCTTTGGGGGTTGATCTTGGCGGTGTTCATCTGGGCGGTGGCCGCCCGACACCGTAAGGCACCGGACCAACTCGGGGCGGCGGCCTTGGCCGTGATGGGCGGGGTGGCTGTCTTCTTCTTCGGGCTCATGATCACTGTCGCCAATCCCTTCGAAGTGTGTGTCGACGCCCTCGCCACCGGATGCGCCGGCTCCAGCCCGTGGCCGTTCGCAGCAGTCGACGTGCCCGCAGACGGCCCCGGCCCCAACCCGCTTTTGCAGAACCACTACATGATGGCGATCCACCCTCCCATCCTCTACATCGGATACGTGGGGCTCACCGTGCCCTTCGCCTATGCGATCGGAGCGCTGGCCCTCGGTGTGCCCGGCCCGGAGTGGCTCCGCCGCAGTCACCGCTCGACCCTGGTTGCCTGGTCGTTTCTCGCCCTCGGCATCGTCCTCGGCGGATGGTGGGCCTACGAGGTTCTCTCCTGGGGCGGGTAGTGGGCCTGGGACCCGGTGGAGAACGCCTCCCTCATGCC
>Ga0209109_10001787_pt1 | contig 11754 bp, 10 predicted proteins | sample Rifsed10ft2_FD_184004 | JGI IMG/M metagenome (GOLD analysis project Ga0209109, IMG submission 184004) | Soil microbial communities from Rifle, Colorado, USA - sediment 10ft 2 (version 2) | ecosystem: Environmental > Terrestrial > Deep subsurface > Rock core/Sediment | place: Rifle, Colorado... | reverse complement strand
GACCGTGAAACGGGTTTGCGCCGATGATAGTGTGCAGTCGCATGCGAAAGTAGGTTACCGCCAGGCCATATGCAGCAGAAAACCCCGGGCTCGAGAGAGCGCCGGGGTTTTTTTCCTTTCTGGCGCGCCCGGTGTATCTTCTGCGCCGCAGGATCCCAGGGAGGCGCAGATGAATCTCCGCATGGCGTGGCTGTGGGCCGCGTTGCTCGTTCCCGCGATCGCCGGGTGCGTGTCCGACGCTCCCAAGCGCTCGACGCACACGGTGGAAGCCGTAGGCAAGGTCATCGACAGTCTGGCGGCCGAGGCAATCCGGCGCACCGGGTCCGATGGCTATCGGGGCCTGCCGGTGGTCGTCAAGCCGGCGAGCAGGACGACCAATTCGGTCGAGCTCATCGTCTCGGAGTTCCTGCGCACGCGGCTGCACGAGCACGGCATCGCGGTCAACAACACATGCGCGGCGCGCTGCCTGGAAATCACCTTGCAGGAGTTTGCCACCAGCGAGCCCGACGTTTCCAACCTGACGCCGGGGCAGATCCTGACGGTGGCGACCGGCAGCGTGCCGGTGCTGGGCAGCCTGACGCGCAGTCTCGGCGAGCGCGAGCGCGAGATGGAACGCGCCGCCGCCCGCACGACCGGGCTGCTGGTTACTTTTGCCGCCCGCGATGGCGACAGGTACACCGCGCGCAGCCACGTGGTGGCGATCGTGTCCGCAAGCAGCGGCGAGGTGGCGTTGGAGCAGAAATAGCGTCGCGGCTACTTTGCCGCAATCATGAAGATGTCCTGTCCCAGCGCGGGATCACGCCGCGTCTGCAGATATTCCGAGTAACGCATTGGCCAGGAGCGGATGACGCTCCACGCGGCCGACCCGTTTCGGCCCTGACCCTGCGCCCTCCGAATCGCGTCGCTCGCGCGATAGATTCCGGCCGACTCCGCGGACAGCGTTCGCAACATTTCGACCTTCAGGCCGCTTGCCTGCGCGCACTCGGCGAGGGCGCTCGGGGTGAAGATATGCAGGTGCCGGGGCGGCTCGAGCCCGCGCCAGCATCTTCCGTAGCGCCGGTGGGCGAGACCCGCGGCATTGGGCGTGGAAAGCACCATGCGGCCTCCCGGGCGCAGCACGCGGCGGCATTCCCTGAGCAGCGCGCGCGGATCGTGCACGTGCTCGATTACCTGGCTCATCGCCACCACGTCGTAGCTGTCCGCGGGATAGCGTAGCGCAGCCAGATTGCCCACATCGACCCGCAACCCGTACTTCTCTTTCACGCGGGCCGCGACAGCGGGATCGAAGTCGGTGCCCTGAACTTCCCAGCCAGCGCGGCGCATGCGGTTGAGGAAGCGCCCGGAACCGCATCCGACCTCGAGCAGCTTGCCGGGGGGCGCGCTGCCGATGAACATGGTGCGCAACTGGCGCCGCTGCCGACCCAACCCGCTGCTCAGATCGAGCAGGCGGCTCGCGAGCTTGCAAGTGGCGTTGAGCGCGCTCAGTGCAAGCTCGGCGGCGCCGCGCGAGCGGCGGCTGTGCGTGTGATAGGTCGCGTAGGCCTTGATCAGATCGGCCTCGACCGGCATGGGATCGAGCCACAGCATGCCGCACGCCTCGCGTGCGCAGCGCACCATGCGCCAGGTTTGCGGCGTGCCCTCGAGATAATCCGTGAGTCCGTCGTACAGTTCGACGCCGACGCAGCCGCAGGCGATGCACTTCGGACTGGGCTCGTGGCGGATAGCGTCGGCAAGTCGCGATTCGGAGAGCATGCGCGGGAATGCGAGCCTCGCTAGTTTGGCACGGTGCGCGTGTAAAATTCCCGGGTCCCTGCGCATTTTTGGAAAGGATCACCTCATGCGCTCTATGCTGCCTGTTCTCTTTGCGGCTGCCCTTGCAGGCGGCTGCGCCCTGGTGGAACTCACGCCCGCCGGCGCGGGGGTGCGCCTCGCGAGCCGCGAGGCGGTGGCAACGTGCACCAACCTGGGCCGCATCACGGCGGACGTGATCGCCAAGGTGGGCTTCCTGCCGCGCCACCCGGATGCCGTGCAGGACAACATCAACGTGACGGCCCGCAACGCCGCCGCCGACATGGGCGCCGACACCGTCGTGCCGGCCACGAACATCGTGGACGGCAAGCAGACCTTCGACGTCTATCGCTGCCTGCAGCGCTAGCCGCGCCGCGGGGTTCGGCGGGGTGCTTGCCCGCGTCGCTAATACTGTATATAAATACAGTATTGGTGCCGTTCCCCCATGGCCGTCCCGACCACAGCGCTCGAAGCCGTTCTCCGTCGCCACCCCGTCTGGCGCGGCGGGAGCGTGGCGCAGTCCCAAGTGCGGGCCGAGCCGAGCGGCCATGCCGGGCTCGACCGCGAGCTGCCGGGAGGCGGCTGGCCGGCCGGCACGCTGACCGAGATCCTGTGCGCGAGTCACGGCATCGGCGAGCTGCAGCTCGTGCTGCCCGCGCTCGCCGCGCTATCCCGTGCGCAGGGGCGCATCGCCTGGCTGGCGCCGCCGCATCTGCCTTATGCCCCGGCGCTTGCCGCTGCCGGCCTGCGCCTGGAATTACTGACCGTGGTGAGGGCGCCGGGCAGGCGGGATGCGCTATGGGCCGCGGAGCAGGTGCTGCGCGCGGGCGCCTGCCGGGCGCTGCTCATGTGGCTGCCGCGCTCGGGCTACGGCGAGTTGCGGCGGCTCGCTCTGGCGGCGGAGGCGGGCGCGGCCATCGCCCTGCTGTTCCGGCCGCTGCTGGCCGCGCAGGAAGCTTCGCCCGCGCCCTTGCGCCTGGCGCTCGTGCCGGACGGCGGGCAGCTCAGCGTGCGTATTCTCAAGCGCAGGGGCGCGCAGCTTGCCGCGCCCCTGCATATCCCGATCCCGAGACCCGTCCATGCTGTGGGTGGCGCTTTGCCTTCCCCGGTTGCCCCTCGAAGCCAGGCTGCGCGGCCGTGCCCCGTCTGAGGCTGCGGACGAGCCCTGGGCGGTCGTCGATAACCGCTCGGTGCTGGTCTGCAACGGCGCCGCCGAGGCTCTGGGCGTGCGCCCGGGCAGTGCACTCACGGCGGCCTGGGCGCTCGCGCCGCACTTGCGCATCCTGCAGCGCGATGCCGCCGCCGAGGCCGGGGCGCTCGAGGCGGTTGCTTCCTGGGCATGCCAGTTCACCGCAAAAGTCTCGCTCGAACCCCCGCAGGCCGTACTGCTCGAAGTCGAGGGCAGCCTGCGGCTGTTCGGCGGCGCCGCCCGGCTCATGGCGCGCTTACGCAGCGGCGTCGCGGACCTCGGCTTCGAGGCGCTGCTCGCTGCCGGTCCGACCGCGCGCGCCGCGCTCTGGCTGGCGCAAGGCGGGGGAGAAACGCTGCAGGCGTTGCCGATCGGCGCGATCGATCCTGGACCGCAGACTCTCGCGCTGCTGCGCAGAATCGGCGTCAGCACGCTGGGCGAGCTGATGCGGCTGCCGCGCGCCGGGGTTGCGGCGCGTTTCGGCCAGGGGCTCCTCAGGGATCTCGACCGGGCCCTCGGACGAGCGCCGGAGCCGCGCGTCTTTTTCCAGCCCCCCGAGCGCTTCGGCATGCTGCTCGAGCTGCCGGCGCCGGTGATGGAGGCCGAGCGCGTGCTGTTTGCCGCGCGCCGGCTTCTGCTGCAGCTGGAAGGGTTCCTCGCCGCCCGCCAGGCGGGGGTGCGGGGTTTCACGCTGCGCCTGTCGCATCGGGACGGGCAGCCGACGCTGATCGAAATCGGTTCCGCCACCCCGCATCGCGATACCGAGCACTGGCAGCGGCTGCTGCGCGAGCGTCTGGAGGCGATCGTCCTGAAAAGCCCGGCGGAGGCGATCCGGCTCGAGGCCGCCGGGCTGACGCCGCTCTCCGGCGCCTCGCCCGGCCTGTTCGGCGATGCGCGCGGCGAGGCCGAGGCCTGGGAGCGGCTTACCGAGCGCCTGCAGGCGCGCTTCGGCAGCGCCGTGGTGCATGGGCTGGCGACGCACGCCGAGCATCGCCCCGAGCGTGCGTGGCGCGCGGCCGCCGCCGGCACGGCGGCCGCGGACCAAGTGCCGCCCGGGCCGCGCCCGCTGTGGCTGCTCGAGCCGCCGCGCCGCCTCGGCGAAGGCGATTTCGTTCTGCTCGCCGGACCCGAGCGCATCGAGTCGGGCTGGTGGGATGGCGATGACGTGGCGCGCGACTACTTCATTGCGGCACGCGGTGCGTCGCTGGCCTGGATCTATCGCGCGCGCGAGGGCTGGTTCCTGCATGGACTGTTTGCCTGAGTACGCCGAGCTGCACTGCCTGTCGAACTTTTCCTTCCTGCGCGGCGCCTCGCATCCGGAGGAACTGGTGGAACGCGCAGCGGCGCTCGGCTACACGGCGCTGGCGCTCACCGACGAGTGCTCGCTCGCGGGCATCGTGCGCGCGCACGTTGCGGCGCAGGAGCACAAGCTCAAGCTGATCGCCGGCGCCGAGCTGCGGCTCGAGGACGGCACGCGGCTGGCGCTGCTCGCGCCGGACCGGCGGTCTTACGGGGCGCTCTGCGCCCTGATCACGACAGGGCGCAGGCGCGGGAGAAAAGGCACTTATCTCCTGGCGCGCGCCGATGTCGAAGCCTGCGCCGCAAGCGGCCTGCTCGCGTTGCTGCTCGAGGGAGACGCGCACTGGCTCGCCGGACATTTCCCCGGTCGCGCCTGGATCGCCGTGGAGCTGCACTGCGGGCCGAACGACCCTGCCCGGCTCGATTCCCTGCGGGCGCTCGCGCGCGCCAGCGGCCTGCCGCTGGCGGCGGCCGGCAACGTGCACATGCACCGGCGTTCGCGCCGGCCGCTGCAGGACGCGCTCACGGCCATCCGGCTCGGCACCCCGCTCGAGCGTTGCGGGCGCGCCCTGTTTCCCAATGGCGAGCGGCACCTGCGCGCGCGCGTGCGCCTGGCGCAGCTTTATGCGCCGGAGCTCCTCGCCGAGAGCGCGGCCATCGCCAGGCGCTGCGCTTTTTCGCTCGACGAGCTGCGCTACGAGTATCCCGGAGAGCTGGTGCCTCCCGGCAAGACAGCGGCTGGCTGGCTGGCCGAGCTCACCGCGCACGGTCTCGGCCGGCGCTTTCCCGACGGCGTGCCGCAGAAAGTCAGAGCGCTGGTCGACTACGAGCTGCGGCTGATCGCCGAGCTGCGCTACGAAGCATTTTTCCTCACCGTACACGACATCGTGCGCTTCGCGCGCGGGCGCGGCATCCTGTGCCAGGGCCGCGGCTCGGCGGCGAATTCGGCGGTGTGCTACGCGCTCGGCATCACCGAAGTGGACCCGGGGCGCCTGCAGACGCTGTTCGAGCGCTTCGTGTCCAGGGAGAGAAACGAGCCTCCCGACATCGACGTCGACTTCGAGCACCAGCGGCGCGAGGAGGTGATTCAGTACCTCTACGCGAAGTACGGCCGCGGCCGCGCCGCGCTCGCCGCCACCGTGATCTGCTACCGCCCGCGGAGCGCCGTGCGCGACCTCGGCAAGGCGCTCGGCTTCGCCCCGGAGCAGGTGGAGCGTGCGGCCAGATCGCTCGCGTGGTGGGACGGGCGCCGGGTGCTGCCCGAGCGGCTGGCGCAGGCCGGCCTCGACCCGGCAAGCCCAGCGCTGCAGCGACTGGTGGCGCTCACGGGCGAGCTGGTGGGCTTCCCGCGCCACCTGTCGCAGCACGTCGGCGGCTTCGTCATCTCGCGCGGGCCGCTCGCCGAGCTGGTGCCGGTCGAGAACGCGGCCATGCCCGAGCGCACCGTGATCCAGTGGGACAAGGACGACCTGGAGGCGCTCGGTCTGCTCAAGGTCGACGTCCTCGCGCTCGGCATGCTCTCGGCGATCCGCCGCGCGCTGGATTTCCTCGGCCTGAAGATGCACCAAGTGCCCGCGGAGGATCCCGCCGTGTACGCCATGATGCAGAAGGCGGACACGGTCGGCGTGTTCCAGATCGAGTCGCGCGCGCAGATGAGCATGCTGCCGCGCCTGCGGCCGGCGTGCTTCTACGACCTGGTGATCGAGGTGGCGATCGTGCGCCCCGGGCCGATCCAGGGCGGCATGGTGCATCCCTACCTGCGCCGGCGCCGCGGCCTGGAGCCGGTGGCCTACCCGAGCGCGGCGGTGCAGGGCGTGCTGGAGCGCACCCTCGGCGTGCCGATCTTCCAGGAGCAGGTGATGCAGCTCGCGGTGGTCGCGGCCGGCTTCACGCCGGGCGAGGCCGACCGCCTGCGCCGCTCGATGGCGGCGTGGAAGCGAAAGGGCGGGCTCGAGCCTTTCGAGGAGCGCCTGGTGCAGGGCATGCTCGAGCGCGGCTACCGGCGCGAGTTTGCCGAGGCCCTCTACCGCCAGATCCTCGGCTTTGGCGAGTACGGCTTTCCCGAGTCGCATTCGGCGAGCTTCGCGCTGTTGGTGTACGTCTCGGCCTGGCTCAAGTGCCACCACCCGGCGGCGTTCTGCGCCGCGCTGCTCAACAGTCAGCCGATGGGCTTCTACGCGCCCGCGCAGCTCGTGCAGGACGCCCGGCGTCATGGCGTGGCGGTGCGCCCGCCCGAGGTCGGCGCGAGCCTCTGGGATTGCACGCTGGAGGGCGGAGCGCTGCGCCTGGGGCTGCGCATGGTCGGCGGGCTGGCGCAGGCGGCGGGGGCGAAGATCGTCGCGGCACGGGCGCGAGGCGCGTTCGCCTCGGTGGAGGATCTCTCGCGCCGTGCCGCGCTCGGCCGGCGCGACCTCGATTGCCTGGCGGCGGGCGGCGCGCTCGCCGCGCTCGCCGGGCACCGGCGCCAGGCGCACTGGGCCGCGGCGGGAATTGCGCAGGCGGCGGGCGTGCTGCGCGAGGCGTCCATCGACGAGCCGGCGCTCGTGCTGCCGCCCCCCGGTGAGGGTGAGGATATCGTCGCCGATTACGCGAGCCTCGGCCTGAGCCTCGGCCGGCATCCGCTGGCGCTCCTGCGCCCGCGCCTGAGCCGCTTGGGCCTGCTGCCGGCGGTGACGGTCCACACCCGCGCGCACGGCAGCCGGGCGCGCGCCGCGGGACTGGTGACTTGCCGGCAGCGCCCGGACACGGCGAGCGGCGTGATTTTCGTGACCCTCGAGGACGAGACCGGGTGCGTGAACGTGGTGGTCTGGCGCGATCTCATCGAGCGCCAGCGCCGCGAGCTGCTGGGCGCGCGGCTGCTCGCGGTCGAAGGCAGAATCGAGCGTGACGGCGAGGTCGTGCACCTGATCGCCGAGCGGCTGACCGACCGCAGCGCGCTGCTGGGGCGGCTCCTGGCGCCGTCGCGCGATTTTCACTGAGCCGTCTAAGCCTCTGACCCGCTATGACATTCCGCCGCAACCAGCCTCGACGCAGCCTTTATAATCGACCGCGAATGACAAATTCCAATCCCACCGTCACCGTCGCCAAGGACTTGGCGGACCTGATTCCCGTGTTCTTCAAGAACCGGCACAAGGAGCTCGAGTCGCTGCGCGGCGCGCTGGCCCGCGAAGACTTCGAACAGCTGCGCCATCTCGGGCACCGTATGAAGGGCGTCGGCACCTCCTACGGCTTCACCACGGTCTCGGAGATCGGCAAGCGCATCGAGAATGGCGCGCGCGGCTCGGACCGCAACGCCATCGAGGCCTGCATCGGCGAGTACGCGGACTACCTGTCCAAAGTGCAGGTGGTCTATGAGTAAAGTGGCGGGGGGGCGCAACGCGCCTGCCGCGCAGCCGGAGTATCGCGTGCTGGTGGTCGATGACGACCCCGACATGGTGGGTTTCCTCGCGCGGCTGCTGCAGAGCGAAGGCATGGCGGTCGAAACCGCCGCCGACGGCGCTTCCGCGCTGTCTCTCGTCGACGCGACGCCCCCTGACCTGGTGCTGCTCGACGTCATGATGCCCGGGGCAAGCGGATTCGATGTCTGCCGCCAGCTGAAGGGCGACGAGGCGACGGCGCTCATTCCCGTCGTCCTGGTCACCTCGCTGGAGGACAGCGAGAGCCGCGTGCGCGGCATCGAGGCGGGCGCCGACGACTTTCTCTCCAAGCCGGTGAAGCGCGAGGAGCTGATCGCGCGCGTGAAGACGCTGCGCCGGCTGCACGACACCCGCAAGGAGCTGGAAAGCCGGCGCCTGACGGCCGAGGTGCAGCGCAAGGAAGCCATCCGCAAGGCGTTTTCGCGCTACATCTCGCCGCGCCTGGCGGATCGCATCGCCGAGGCCGCCGGCGAGCAGGGCGACCCGTTCCAGGGCCGCGCCCAGCGCACCAACCTGGTGGCGCTGTTCGCCGACCTGCGCGGCTTCACGCGCCTGACCGAAAAGAACGAGGTGGGCGAGGTGGTCGGCATGCTCAACGAGTACTTCGGCATCCTCACCGACGCCGCCTACCAGCATGACGGCACCATCTTCAACATGGCCGGGGACAGCCTGCTGGTGGGCTTCAACGTGCCTTTCCCGCAACCCGATGCCGCCGAGCGCGCCTGGCACACCGCGCTCGAGATGGTGGGCCGCTTTGCGCCGGTGGCGGCGGCGTGGCACCGCCGCCTCGGGCTCGATCTGGGGGTCGGTGTCGGCATCTGCGCCGGCGAGGCCATCATCGGCAATGTCGGCTCCGAGCACTACGCGAGCTACACCATCATCGGCAACCCGGTGAACACCGCGGCGCGGCTCATGCAGATGGCCGCGGCCGGCGAAGTGCTCATCTGCGGGCCGGTGTTCGAGCGCATCCGCCACCTGCTCTCCGGCCATCGCGTGGACGGGCGCGGCGACGTGGCGCTTCGCGGCCGCTCCGAGCCGATTCCGGTGTTCGCGGTGCAGGCGGCGGCGGAGGCCTCGGCGTGAGAGTGCTGGTCATCGACGACGATCCCGATCTGCGCAACCTGCTGGTGCATTACATCCGCCAGCAGTGGCCGGGCGGCGACGTCGACGAGTACGACCCGCTCGAGCGCGACAAGCCGGGCGCCGACTTTTCGCTCGGCGCCTACGACGTCATCATCCTCGACTACATGCTCGGGCGCGGCGACGGGCTGCAATGGCTCGTGGACTTCAAGAAGCGACCCGACTGCCCGCCGATCATCTTCCTCACCGGCGCGGGCAACGAGATCATCGCCGTGCGCGCCATGAAGGCCGGCGCCGACGAGTACCAGCGCAAGCAGGAGCTCACCAAGGAGCGCCTGGTCACCGCCATCCGCGACGTGGCGCACGACAAGATCGAGAAGACCGTGCCGCCGGAGATCGCCGCGCGCATGGAGGGCCATATCCTCGGCGCGCGCGTCAGGATCCCGGGCATCAAGGTGCTGCGGCTGATCGGCGAAGGCGGCATGTCCCGCGTGTACCTGGCGTCGCGCGAGTCGGACGACGAGCCGCTGGTGGTGAAGATCCTGCGCAGCGAAGTCACGCAGGACAAGCGCGCGCTCGCGCGTTTCATCGAGGAGTACAACCTCGTGGAGCGCATCCGCACGCGCCACGTGGCGCGCATCCATGGTCACGGCGTGTCCGAGGACAACGCCTACCTGGTGATGGAGTTCTTCGACGGCGGCGATCTCAACAAGCGCCTGGCGGGCAAGGCCCTGCCGCCCGAGGAGGCGCTGCGCATCTTCCGCGAGCTGATGTTCGCGCTGGGCGATATCCATGAGCAGGGCATCCTGCACCGGGACCTGAAGCCGCAGAACCTCATGTTCCGCGCCGACGGCAGCCTGGCGATCGTCGATTTCGGCATTGCCAAGCACATCGACTCCATCGACCAGACCAACAAGGGCGAGATCCTCGGCACCCCGCGCTACATGAGCCCGGAACAGGTGCAGGGCAGGGCGCTCGATCTGCGCACCGACATCTACAGCGCGGGCGTCCTGCTGTACCAGATGATGCTGGGTTCGCACCTGTTCGAGGGAGAGACTGCGGTGGAAGTGGCGCTGCACCACCTGAATACGCAACCGCCTGCGCTTCCCGCGCGCCTGGAGCGCTACCAGCGCCTGTTCGACAAGCTGCTGGAGAAGGACCGCGATGCCCGCTTCCGCAACGCCGACGAGGTCATCGGCTATCTGTCGCGCAAGTTCTACCAGGGCCAGTAGCTAGGGCAAGCTGCGCCAGATGGCGCGCAGCTGCTCGGGCAGATCCTTCGGCGAAAACGGCTTCGACAGCACCCCGGCCGCGCCCATCCCGCGCAGCTCGTCCAGCTCGCGCGGCGACGCCTTGGCGGTGATGAACACGACGGGCATCTCGCGCAGGCCGTCGGTCTCGCGCATGCGCTTGAAAAGCGTCGGCCCGTCCATCACCGGCATCATCCAGTCGAGCAGCACGAGATCCGGCTTGAAGGCAAGGATGCCGTCGAGGGCGAGCGTCGGGTCGCCGATGATCGACACCTCCATCTTGCCGACGCGCTCCAGGGCCAGGCGCGCGATGCGCTGGATGTCGTCGTCGTCTTCGACATAGCAGATCCTTTGCAACGGGCGATCAGGCATGCGGTTCTCGTCCTCAGGTGGCCGTCACGTTGGCCAGCACCGGGAGCTCGAAGTGAAACGTGGTACCGCCGCCCGGGCGCTGGTCGAAGCCGATGCGGCCGTTCATGAGCTCGATCAGGCGCTTGCAGATCGCCAGGCCGAGGCCGGTCCCGCCCTTGTGGCGGGTGGTGGTCGAATCGGCCTGCGCAAAGCGGGTGAAGATGCGCGGGCGGAAATCGTCCGGGATGCCGGGTCCGCGATCGCTGATCTCGACGCGCACCAGGCCGTCGATGCAGCGCGTGCTCACCTCGACCGCGGAGCCTTCGGGAGAGAACTTGGCCGCGTTCGACAGCAGATTGGTCATCACCTGCATGAGCCGCTTGCGGTCGACGTGCAGGCGCACGTCCGGCACTTCGCCGCGTACCTCGAGCCCGACGCGGAAGCGGTCGGCGAACGACTTGTTGAGGACGAGCGATTCCTGCACCAGGTCGCCGAGCCGCACGCTCTCGGGCAGCAGCGCGAACTTGCCGGACTCGATCTTGTCGATGTCCAGCAGGTCATTGATGAGGTCGAGCAGCCGCTGCGCGTTGCGCTCGGCGACCCCCACCAGCTCGGAAACTTCGCCGCTGGCGTCGCCGACGACGCCGCTATTGACCAGCTGCAGGGAGCCGATGATCGACGTGAGGGGCGTGCGCAGCTCGTGCGAGAGCGTCGAGGTGAACTCCTTTTTCAGGCGCTCCGCTTCGAGCTGCTGCGTGATGTCCTGGCACTGGGCGATGATCGACACCAGATCGCCCGCCTCGTTGACCAGCGGGGTGATCGTGAACTCGACATCGACTTCCAGGCCGTCCCGGCGCAGGCAGCGCGCGCGCACCCGATTCGCCGGCGCCTTGCGGGCGACGAATTGCGCCCACCATCCGGGCGTGATGGTCGCCTCGTCGGCGGGAAACAGCGTGTGCAGCGCGCTGCGGCCGATCAGCTCGGGCGTCGAATAGCCGAGCATGTGCTCGGCGGCGGGATTCATCTCGAGGATGGTGGATTTCGCGTCCATCTCGATGACGGTGATCGGCGCGCGCTCGGCGAACAGCTTCAGCTTGCGCCCCGATGCTTCGACCTCCTGGCGCGCCTCCAGCAGGTTCTCGATCTGCTGCTCGAGCTGCTTGTTGAGCAGCGTGTGGTCTTCGGTCAGGCGGTCATAGGCGTGCCGCAGCCGGTAGCCGGACAGGAACACCCGGTTCAGGCGATGGGCGATGCCGACGTTGATCAGGTAGAAGATCGGCACCAGCACGGCGATTTCCGTGAACAGCCGGTTGCCGAAGTTCGCCAGCACGTAGGTGAACGGCAGCACGATGACGCCGGCGTACATGGCGAACATCGGCCA
>Ga0209109_10001777_pt1 | contig 11778 bp, 7 predicted proteins | sample Rifsed10ft2_FD_184004 | JGI IMG/M metagenome (GOLD analysis project Ga0209109, IMG submission 184004) | Soil microbial communities from Rifle, Colorado, USA - sediment 10ft 2 (version 2) | ecosystem: Environmental > Terrestrial > Deep subsurface > Rock core/Sediment | place: Rifle, Colorado... | reverse complement strand
CCCTGGCCGTCGGCCAGCATGGTGTAGCCGTCGCCGCCAGCGTTCACGAAGTCGCTGGTCGCGAACGAGTAGAGTGTGCCATCCGGCAGGATGGGAGTGCCATCACTGAGTTCTACCGACACAATTCTCGAACCTGCTGGCTGTGTTGAGTCGTAGGTGAAGCGGAAGCCCGAGATCTGGCCGAAACGGCCATTCGCAGCCGGAATCAAGGCGACGCTGTGCTCCAGGGCCGCATACAGTTGAGCGCCGGTCACGTTGCGCGTCACCACCGAGTTTCCAAACGGCAGGACGGTGAAGACGTCGCCAACGACCAGGTCAAACGGCGGCCCAGGCGCATAGCCTGGAGTGGTTCGGCGCAGTGAAGTGTTCACGGGTAGGTAGCTCGATGGCAGCGGGGCGCGGATGCCGCCGCCGTTGGTGAAGCCGAGTTGCGTGCCATAGCGCCAGCGCATGGCGTCTGTGATCAAGTTGCCAATTGCGACCTCCTGCAGGCGCTCGATATTACCGCCGCGCGGGAAGAGGCCAGTCGCCACGCCGATGGGCGTATCGAACGCCGCCGCGAGCAGGGCGCGATACGGCGCGAGCATGGCCTCGATGGCCGGGTCAGGCGTTACCGCGCTGGCTAGAGGGGTGACGAACGTGACTGAGCGGGCGGTGACGTGACCGTTCTGCGGGTCCACCGTCAAGGTCGTGCGCGCGTAGGTCACACCCTTGCTCTTGTTTTCCACCACGAGCGCGTTGTTGTGGATGCCGCTGTACTGGACGTCGGTGTGATCGCCGAAGATAATGTCGAAGCCGCCGACGTTGTTGGCGAAGTCAATCAGCGGCCCCATCGCGGCACCGGTGATGGGATCAAAGTTAGTGACGCCGAGATGGGTGATGGCCACTAGGATTTTCGCGCCTGCCTGCTTGGCGGCGGCTTTGGCCTTGTTCGCGGCGGGAATGGGGTCGGTGACTTCGATGGTGCCGAAATTGCCGGGGAATACCAGCGTCGGCGCTTCGGGGTTGGTGATGCCGATCACGCCCACCTTGACGCCGCCGATGTCGAAGATGGCAAAGGGCGCGACCCCGGTCAGGTTGCCCTCGACATTTTTTAGATTCGCCGAGACGTACACGAAAGGATCGCCGGGCTGCGCGCCACCGGCCGGTGTGCCCGCTAGGTCAATCATATCTTGGAGATGCGCAATGCCGCGATCAAAGTTGTGGTTGCCGAACGTGTCAACATTAAAGCCCATCAACCGCATCGCCAGCACGGCCGGCTCTTCGCTGAAGAATCCCGAGAGCGGCGGAGCAGCGCCGTATGCGTCACCCGCAGTCAAAGTAAGTGTGTTGGGCTTAGCAGCCCGATCGGCTTGAAAGTACGCCGAGAGCACAGCAGCCCCTCCTACGTTGCCTACTCCGGCAATGGGTTGCGGGTCGAGTTGAGCGTGCCAGTCGGATACATTCAGGAATTGCAGATCAACTGTTGGCCGAGGCGCGGCGGCCACAGAGCCGAGTGGCAGGAGCAGGAGCGCGAGCATCAAAGCGCCGGTCAGCATGCGTCGTAACAGTCGGTTGGACATGAGAGATACTCCGTTGAATCGTCGAAGATAGAGTCGAGCCTTGGGTGGCTCGGTGGCACGGTCACTCATCCGGGAGCGAAATCAATCGGGAGATTTCGGAAGCGAAAGCGTCAGCACACTCCTTTCGGCTTGGCGCGCAGAGGAGTTGCATTCCTCCGCTCTATGTGGGAGCTATAGTATACCAAACACTTGGCCGGGCAGTGCGCCGCCCCGGACACGTCGAGGTCCGGGGCGGCCATCATGTTGCTGCGTTTATTGAGTGGCAGCCAGAGTTATGCTGGCCTGGAGCAGGCTATGGTTTCACCGTCTAAGGCGAGACGCCAAATGTGGCCAGCCAGTTCAGGTCGTCAGCCTTGTCCACACGGTACACACCGCCAGTGCCGGCGCAGTTGCCGTTGAGGCCAAAGGAGGTCACGCCGCCCAAGACGTTCGATTCCCCGATGAAGTTGGGGCCGCCGGAGTCGCCAAAGCAGGTTCCGCCTGTTGAATGATTGTTAGACAACAGCACGGAGAAGTCGCCGACCAGGCCTCCATTAATTTGGATCAGGTGGGGATGCGCCACCATACGCACCCGTTCGGCTTCGACAAAGACCGGGTTGATCTCCTGCAGGCCATAACCAACGGCCGTAAAGGTGACGTCCTGCAAGCCGCGACTCGTGGCCAGCTGGTCCAGCACATCCTGTTCGGGCAGGACACCATATTTCTTCATCTTCATCGGCCTGTCCAGGACGACGACGCCCAGGTCAAAGAGATAGAAGGCGTTGGGGTTATAGTTGGGGTGCGTGTACGGCGTCCCACCTACATCGCCATCGAACGGATAGCCATTGGCGGGAATGCCTGATTCGACGTCAGCATCAAACCAGATCTCGATATGTGCCGCAGGGGCTTCCGTGCAGTGACCGGCTGTCAGGAAGATTCTGGAGGACAAAAGTGTGCCGCTGCAGCGCCACAGCGGGGTGCCATCGGCAAGTTGAGCCACCATCAGTCCTACGTAGGGATGGCCGTTGCCATCTAACTCACCATCCGTGATAGCCCCAACCGGGCTGACAGCAATCACGAGGATCGCAATCACCGAAAGAGCGGTCACAAGCGTCTTTTTACGCATGGGTTTCTCCTTAATAAACATTGAGAGATTTTGAGTCTGCTTGCTAACGAATTACGAGACTTGGGCTACTCTGTTGGTAGGCATCACCTCCCTGCTGAGCGCTAAGCGATAGCCCGCCCCGCGCTGTGAGGCGCGGGGCGGGTTGGTGTTTAAACCTCAGGGCGCAACAGCCTCCCCGAGGGCCCTGCCACTTATTTGATCAGTGTATAGACTGCCGCATGTGCCACCTCGTTACCACCGCTGCTGATCGTCAATACAGCTGAGTGGTCGCCGAAGGCCGCCCCCTTCACCGCTGACATGGTCACAGTGAAGGTGCCAGATTCATCCGCGCCCAGGGTCAGGCTGGACGGGCTGACCGAGTAAGCCACGCTGGCATCGCCTGCGCCGACGGCCAAGTCATAGGTTGCCTCGTCACTCAGGTTGGTGAGGGTCACATCGAAAGCCAGTGTCTGGCCGGAGCCAGACGGGACAGCCCCGAAGCTGACACTCACCGGATCGAGCGCGACCACGGCGTTTACCGCCGACAGCAAGTTCTCGCGGCCCGCGCCGATGATGTTGACGTCTATCTCCAAGTCGCCGGTGGGGCTGCTAGATTTCTTCAAGACGCCCTGATCGGCGGTGTTGACGATCGCCGACCGGACTTCTGCCGCCGACCAGTCGGGATGCAGCCACCGCACAATAGCCGCTGAGCCAGCTAGGTGCGGGGTGGCCATGGACGTGCCCTGGAAGAACGCAAAGCACGGATCACCGCCGCAGAACGAAACCGGGATCGAGCTGAGGACGTTCACGCCGGGCGCGACTACGTCCGGCTTCACGCGGAAGTCCACGTCGGTCGGCCCCTGGCTGCTGAAGCCGGCCATGAAGTCGTCGTTGCCGGTGATCAGATACGCGGGCGTCGCTGAGATGGTTGTCAACTCGGTATCGTGGAGCTTGAGCCCGGCGGCATCGGTCATGGAAACGTTGTAGGCGGGAACGGTGGGCTGATTCGGTGTGCCGTCCTGGGCCATCCCGATGCCATCCCCTGCGACATTGTTCGAAACCAGCACTGCGACTGCACCAGCGTTCTGCGCGTTGCGGATCTTGATGGAGAAGGTGCAGGTGCCGCGAGCAATCAGGGCAATCTTGCCTGTCAAGCTCCCGGCTGGCAATGCCGCGCAGGCAGTGTTCAGGCCATTGACACCCGTTCCACTGACTGCACCGAGCGGGGCCGTCAGGTCGCTGGAAACCGTTGCGAAGTCTCCGGCCACACCAGCGGCCGTAAATCCGCCAACTGTGATCGGGGTGGCGATGATATGGCCCACCGTCGCCGCGCCAGCGGTGAGTGCACGCGCCGCCGAGCCGGGTGACTCGATGGTGAAGTGACCGGGGCCGCTGTTACCCGCCGCCACGGCGACGACCATGTTGGCCTGGTCGAGATTGTCAACAGCGATTGTCAACAGGTCCTGGATCCCGGACGCGCCGCCGCCCAGGCTCATGTTGGCGATGTCGAAGCCGTCGGCGTAGGCCGCGTCGAGGGCATTAAGGATATCCTCGGAGCGGGCGCTCGCCACGTCCGCTGGGAAGACGTTGTAGTTGCCGAGCAGTGCGCGCGGCGCGACACCGGAGATGTCGTGGGGGATCGCGACCCCATTGACTACCGCCGGGGTGCCGAAGTTGCAGGCGACCGTCCCCGCGACGTGCGTGCCGTGCGAATTGATCGCTTCGGGCGTGTAGTGGCGGCTGGGGGTCTTGTTGTTGAAGACTTTGGCCGCGATCACCTTGTTGTTGGTGAACTGGGGATCGCCAAACTGGGTCTGGTTAGAATACCCTGCGTCATCAAAGCAGAGATGGTTGACGTCAATGCCTGTGTCAACGATGGCGACCTTGACACCCTCGCCCGCATTCGCCTCGCTGCCGCCGTCTGCTGCCCAAGCCTCCATGGCGTGAATGAGGTCGAGGTCAGGGTCGTCAACGGTGGGATAGTAGAGGCCCTCGTACTCGGCCCGCTGGACCATCGGCGCGCCAGCAATGGTCGCCAGGGATACGCCGTTGAGCTGCACCGAGACGGCGTTCAACGAGATGTCGAACTCGCCCGTGACCTTGGCTTTCGGGGCGTTGGCCCGCAGCCAGGCTTTGAAATCGTTGCGCAGGGCGGAGAGCTGGGCGCGGTATGACTTGACGGTGTTGCTGTCGAAATCAACCTTCTTGCCCTGTGGGGGCTTGGTTTTGACGTAGGTGGCTAGCGGATCGCCCTTGAGTTGAACCAGGGCTGATGATGTGTCCACACGTGGGCCGATAGTGGTTCCGTCGGTCGCGCTGCCCCCACCGCCCCCACCTCCGCCCGCGGACGCGGGTAGGGCCAAAGTCATCGTCAGGATGACGACGAGTGCTAGAATCCTCATTGCACGTGGCATCTTTGAGTCTCCTTAGATCAAGTTAGGTACCAGCATACAGTTTAGTGTGATGAATACGGAAGTGAAACTCTCTCGATAAACCTCACCTCCTTGTCCCTAAAGCCAGCCTCTTGGTCGTCTGGCAAATTAAAAAACCGACCACAATTGTGGCCGGTTTCGCTACTGGCTCCCCGAAGGCTTACCAATCCGAGCGGACTGGTCAGCGACCAAGTTAGGCCCTCGGCTCCTCACCTCCACGCATTGTTTAACCGTTCTGAAACCAAATAGGATACGCCCAGTTTGCACAAACCTTTCGTCGAATCCGGTTAGTAAAACGTCACCACAAGCGGCGAGTAGTTGACCGTAAGATAACCTGCGTGTGGAGGAACGGACGATGACGCCGAGGAGGATATAGCGTTTGTGCTTGACCAGGCCGAATGAGGGATGACGAAAAAAACAGGGCCGGGCATTTCGCCCGGCCCATAGATGTTTACCAACCTTCGATGTACTTACGCCAGTCCGCGTTGTCCGCCAGATGCCGCCCGAAGAGATAGGTCGCGGTGGGGGCGGGTTCCGCCGGACGGCGGCGGAGCGCCATGTTGGCCTCGGCCAGTATGCGGCCCCCCTTGCGCCGGTTGCAGTTGGGGCAGGCGGCCACCAGGTTGTCCCAACGGTGCTGGCCTCCCCGGTGACGCGGGATGACGTGGTCAATGGTCATGTGCGCCGTCTGCCGGCCGCAATACTGGCAGGTGTAGTTGTCGCGCCGGAAGACTTCGCGCTTGGTGAGCTTGACGCGCGGGCGCGGCCGCTTCACCATGTGCTCGAGCCGGATGACCGCGGGGCGCGGGTAGCTCAGGCGCGTGGTATGGATGTAGCCGCGCCCGTTGGCGACCATCTCGGCCTTGCCGTTCATGATCAGGCCGAGGGCGCGCCTCGTATCACACACGTTGAGTGGCTCAAAATTTGCGTTGAGCACCAGGACCGGCTGTTTCATCGTCCACTAATTGTCGCCGAGGGAACCCAATCACCCCCGCCTCGTCGAACCCATTGAGCGGAATTCTAGCATTGATGAAAAACGTTGACAAGAAAGGGGGATACCCCCAAAAATCCCAACCCCGAACCGATTCAATGTTGGGATTTCCAAAGGCGACGATACTTCTCCAGCTCACAGTAGCCCATCAGCAAGCTCAACCGCAGACCGTGGAGGCCGTCGCGCCAACCGGCGAGCGTGACGAAGCGCCACCAGAACTGCCTCACGGGCTGTGTGAGGAAGTGGTGCGGCCTCGCGCGCACGCCCTCCGCCGCGAGCCGCTGGGCGTCGTACCCGGCGTAGTATTTCTGCTTGGCGATGAACTCGGGGACGGTTTCGTAGTTGAGATGAACGAGGGGCGCGTCGAGATAGCCGGTCGCTCCGTCGAGGAGGACGAGTTCGTGCACCGGGCGCGCGGGGTCGTAATGCGCCAGCGCGCGGCGCATCAGGCGCAATTGATAATCCGGATACCAGCCCGCGTGCCGGGTGAGTTTCCCGAAAATGTAGTTGTGGCGCGGAATCCACCAGCCCGCTTCGGGGCGGGGGAGGACATGCCTGACCGCCTGCGCGAGTTCGGGCGTCACGCGCTCGTCCGCGTCCACGAACAGCACCCACTCGGTCTGCGCGGCCCGGAGCGCCGCCTCGCGCTGGCCCGCGTAATGATCGAACTCACGCTGGACGACGCTCACACGCGCGCGCGCCCCTGCGGCTTGAGCGATCTCGAGGGTGCGGTCGGTGCTCCCCGAATCAAGAACGATCACCTCCGCGGCCCAGCCGAGGGAGGCCAGGCAATCGGGGAGGTGCTTTTCTTCGTTGCGGGTGAGGACGATGGCGGTGAGCATAAAGGCCGGGGACTGAAGGAACTCGGGGAAAGGAAGGAACTGGCTGAGTTCCTATAGTTCCTTCAGCTCCTTCCTTTCCTGAGTTTCCCGCCTTTCCGGCCTCCGCCGCTGCCAGATTTGAATCACTTCCGTGAGCGCCTGATTCAACTCCGCGCGGCGGTCGGGGTCGAGCTGGCCGCGCTGGCTGCGGCGATGGTTCTCGCGGATGCGCCGGCGCATGCCGAGCTGCACCAGACGGCTCAGGACGGCGTTGAAGGCCGGGGTGTGATAGCGGTGATGCAAGCGGCGGCGGCTCGTCCACAAATGGATCAGCGCGGCGGCGGGCGCTTGCGAGGTGCTTTGCCCGCCGTAATGGATGACCTCGGCGCCCGGCGCGATCCAGCGCTCCCACCCGGCCCGCGCCATCCGCCACTGCCAGTCAATCTCCTCGCAATACATCGTAAACGTTTCGTCAAACAACCCGCATTCGGCAATCGTCTCAGCGCGCACCGCGAACGCCGCGCCGAGCGTGTGGTCCACTCGAAAGGGCGCGCCGGAGGCATAGGCCCGCGCGGGGTAGCGGCCATTCAGGGGCGAGTCGAGCAGGCGGGCGAATCTGCCGCGCGGCGGAAATAAGTCCATGAACATCTGCCTGAACCCCGGAAACCGGAAGCCGGCGTGTTGCAGGGAGCCGTCGGCGTTGAGCAGTTTGGGCGCAGCCACGCCCGCGCGCGGATGTGCTCGCAGAAACTCGACAATCTGGCGCAGCGCGCCGGGGCGCACGATGGTGTCGGGATTCAAAATCAATGCCGCAAACGGCGCTTTGGGATTTGGAATCTGGGGTTTGAGGTTTTCGAACCCGAGCGCCCGCAATCCGGCGTTGTTCCCCGCACCCATCCCACGGTTCTCGGACTCGATCACCGGCGTGCGCGGGAACTGGGCGCGGAGCATTTCGACAGAGCCATCCGTTGAGCCGTTGTCCACGACGCAGACCACGGCGCGCAGGCCGCTCTGGGCGAGATCAATATAGATCGAATCCAGACAAGCCGCGAGCAGGTTGCGCACGTTCCAGTTGACGATGACGATGCCGAGGTCCATGAAGTGACGAGTGACGGGTGGCGGGTCTATCACGTCACACGTCACCCGTCACGCGCCACATCAAATAGCGCGTTCGCGCATTTTGGTGCTGAGGTAGTCCATCGAGGCGACGACGATGGCAATCGCGAGCATCTGCGTGCTGGCCGCGCGGTAGTTGAGCAGGTTGATGTTCTGCTGGAGCAGGAAGCCGATGCCGCCCCCGCCGGCGAAGCCGATGATGGTGGACATGCGCACGTTGATGTCCCAGCGATACATCGTATACGAAATATACGGCGGGACGATCTGCGGGATGACGGCGTATACGATGGTCTGCAGGCGCGTGGCCCCGGTGGCGGTGATGGCCTCGAGCGGGCCGGCCATGATGCTTTCCACCTGCTCCGAGTACAGTTTGGCGTTCGAGGCGATGGTGTGGAGCGCGAGCGCGAGCACGCCCGCGAACGGGCCGATGCCCACCCAGACCGCGAACACGATCACCATCACGAGCGACTCAATTGAGCGCAGCCCGTTGAACACGGTGCGGGTGATCGTGTACAGCACGTAGCCGATAGGGAGGGGGGCGTTGTACGGAAGGAGCGCGGCGACGATCAACCCTGCCGCCGCGCCGACGCCCGCCGGAATCCACAGAGTCCAGAGGGGATTGTTAATTTGATACAGCCAATTGATGGCCGCCCCGAAGATGGCGAACAAAGTCGCGCCCGCGGCGGTGCCCAGCAGCAGGTTCAGGCTTTTGTTGACGGTCGCAGGCGTGCGCTCGCTGATGATCTGCCCGAGGCGGCCTCCCACGTTGACGAGCACCCCGCCGCCGACGAGCGCGCTGACGAGGACGAGGCTGAAGCCGAGGATATCGCCGAGGGCGGCGACGAACGTCCCGAGGAAGCTGAGCGCGCCGAGGCGCGGGGCGAGCGCATGGCCGGCGACGAGTGCGAGATTCGACAGCAGGAACAGCGCCAGCAAACCGGCGAGGGCAGCCACGAGCAGCGCGAGAAGCCGGGCGATCCGGAGGGCGGGGCCAGGGGACGTCTCTTCCACCGGGGGCAGCGCCCAGCGGGCCGCGCCCCACACGATGAGCGGGCCGGCAATCACGCCGCCCACGTTCAAGGCCACGCTCGCCGTCATCATCTGGCTCGCCGCGCCCATGCGGCTGGCCGCGCCCGCGCCCACCCACATCCCGACGGGGAAGAACAGAATCGAAAGCGCCACGCTGGTGAGCGGGCTGGTGATGGGCGTCATGAGGTTGCGGGCCGCGAGGAAGCTGGCCGGGATGGCGATGAGGGTTCCGATGGTGGTGGCCAGCAGGGCGAGGAAGACCGTCTCGACGATCTTGTCCCACGTGTCGCCGGCGTTCCGGCTGAAATGCGGCCGGCCCACGTTGCGGCGCGTGACCCCGCGGATGTACTGGATTTGTTCGTTGGGGCGCTTGGGCAGTTTGGCTGTCACGCTGAAGTGGCCGTTGGCGTCGGTCTGGATGCTGGCCATTTGCAAGGATACGCCGCTAGGAGGAATGAAGTTGAGCGGGCCGGTGGTGTTCGGCTCGAAGTTGAAGCCCTCGACGGTGATCTCCGCGCTCGGATCAGCGCACGGGGGAGTCAAGACCATGTACGGGCCGCTCTTGTCCGGCTCCGGGACGCTCGAGCCGCCCGCCGGGCACGGGACTTGAATCGGCGCGTTGACCTGAAATTCGTCCCGGTCGTATTCCAGAATATCCGGCTGAGCGAGCGCCCGCAGGATGCGCACGAGCTGCTCCTGGCGGCGCGGTGAGCGCGTTTCTTCCAGATTGACCTTGGTGACCTGAAAGCCGTAGGCGTAGATGACCAGCGCCGCCAGCACGGCTGCGCCGAGGAGGATGGATTGAAGAGGGCTTTTGGGTTTCTCCATAGTCATTCAGCCCACGCGTTCGGCTTCCTGTCCGTAGATTTCTTTGAAGCGCCGGTCGTCAATCTCCTGTGGCAGGCCGTCGAACACCAGCCGCCCGGCGTTGAGCGCTACTACGCGATGAGCGTAGCGATGCACGAGATCCAAAAAGTGCAGGCTGCACAGCACGGTGACGCCGTCTTCTTTGTTGATTTGCTCGAGATACTGCATGATGCTGTGAGCCAGCACCGGGTCGAGGCTGGCGACCGGCTCGTCGGCGAGGATCACGTCCGGGTCCTGCATGAGCGCGCGGGCGATGCCCACCCGTTGCTGCTGGCCGCCGCTCAGCGCGTCGGCGCGGTGATAGAGCTTGTCGCCGATCCCCACCCGCTCCATCTCTCGTCTTGCTTTTTCGGCATCGCTTTTGGGGAAGCGGTTGACCAGGCTCCAGGCCGGGTTGACGTAGCCCAGCCGTCCGGCGAGCACGTTGGTCAATACGCTGGAGCGGTGAACGAGATTGAAGTGCTGAAAGACCATACCGATGCGGCGGCGGATGTGGCGGAGTTCCTCGGCGTTGGCGGCGGTCACGTCCTGCCCGTCCAAAATGACGCGGCCCGAGGTCGGCTCGATCAGCCGGTTGATGCAGCGCAGGAGAGTGGACTTGCCTGAGCCGCTCAGCCCGATGACGGCCAAAAACTGGCCTCTGGGCACATCGAAGCTGACGTCCTCCAGGGCGCGGACGCCGCCGGGAGAATAGACTTTGGTCAGGTTCTCGATTTTGAGCATGAATGATTGCGCGGTTCAGACTTCCGAAGTCGTGCAGACTTCGGAAGTCTGGTGTGTCAATGGGAAAATTCTAGGCAGGGTCCGGCCCTGCCCAGAGTTATACCCAGTGCAAACTACTTCAGGTTTTCCAGCGTCAGGCCGGCCGCTTCCACCATCTGGCGGATGATGTCGTACTCTTCATCCTTGGCCGGGCTGAGGCCCGTCCAGCCGTAGAAGTCCGTGCTGCCGATGGATTCCTCCCAGCCGTCGGTTTTGGCGTAGGCGACGAGCGCCTCTTCGATCTTGGCGCGCAGTTCCGCCGGGAAATCCGGCCCAAACGAGAGCGTGTCGTTCGGGATGGGCGGCGTGATCTCTAAGATGCGGACCTTCTGCACCACGTCCGGCGCTGCTTCACGGATGTTCACGCGCGCATCCAGGACGCGCCAGCCGCTGCACAGCAGCTTCGTCTTGTCGTCGCTCAAGGCGCAGGTGTCAATGAGGTCATCCGGGATGTCCGGCGCGTCGCCGATCTTCCACGCCGGTTCGCCCTCCGGTTTCAGCGGCGGGCTGAAGAAGGTAGTCGCGAAGTCCACTTCCCCGTTGTACACTGCTTGCACCGACTGCGGGTGGCCGCCGGTCTGCACCGCCTCACCCGGTGTGATGCCGAGCGCCTTGAACACCGCCGCCGGGGCCATGTAGCCGGAGGTGGAGCCGACATCGCCGTAACCCCACTTCTTGCCGTTCAGGTCGGCCAGTGTCTGGATGTCGCTGTCGCGCGCCACGATCACCTGCGCCCAGTATACGTCGAAGCCGAAGCGGATGGCCTTGAAGGCCACGTCCACCCCGCACAACTGGCTGGCGAGCGCATAACCCAGGCCGGGGATGAAGCCCATCGTGTCGGTGGGCGAGGCGCACATCTCTTCGATAGTCGCTGCGTACGAGGTCGGCACGCTCACCTCGAATTCCAGGCCAGTGGCGTCTTCCAATGCCCCGGCCATGATCTCACCGCCGGTGGTGATCACCTGCGCGTCCACCGAGGGGACGAACAAGACTTTGATCGGGTGCGCTGCGGTGCCGATTTCGGCGGCGGCGGTCGCCGCGGCGTCCGGGGTCTCCGTGGGCGGGATGGGGGTGTTCGTCGGCGGGGGCGGGACCGGGGTGTTGGTCGGCGTCG
>Ga0209109_10001773_pt1 | contig 11791 bp, 14 predicted proteins | sample Rifsed10ft2_FD_184004 | JGI IMG/M metagenome (GOLD analysis project Ga0209109, IMG submission 184004) | Soil microbial communities from Rifle, Colorado, USA - sediment 10ft 2 (version 2) | ecosystem: Environmental > Terrestrial > Deep subsurface > Rock core/Sediment | place: Rifle, Colorado... | reverse complement strand
CCGAGCCCCTCGGCGGACACGGTCCGAATGTTGGTCTTCTCGATCGAGATCACCCTCGGATCCATGGAGAGTCGCTCGTGAAGTTGACCTCGACCCACGTCCAACGCCACCACCTGCGTTGCCCCGGCATCGAGCGCGACCTCGGTGAACCCACCGGTTGAGGCACCGACGTCGAGAACACGTCGGCCCCTCACATCGATGGGGAACGCCTGAAACGCTGCCAGGAGCTTCTCCGCGCCACGGGAGACCCAGCGTCGCTGGGCTCCGATCACCTGAATAACGGTCTCAGCGGCGACCACCGACGAAGGTCGGGCCGGCGTCCCCCCCACGATCACCACCTGTTGGGTGATGATCAGTCGCTTCGCCTGGGCACGGCTCGAAGCCAGCCCGCGTCTCACCAACTCGACGTCGAGACGTTCTCTGGTCAGGGAGTCTCCTGTTCCTCGAGGATCGAACCGAGGAGACTGGCCAACTCGGCGGCAGGCTCGGGCAGCTCCGCCGGGTCGATCTCGGCGAGGCGGGCCAGAACGGCCTCGAGCTGATCGACCTGGTCTTGGGTGAGGTCCATGGGTGGATTATCACCGATTTCTCCCCCCAGCGACCAGAGGGAGCATTTCTCCCCCCCAGTGAAGGGAGTGAGCGTTGGGGGGAGAGCCGGCGAAGCCGGGAGTGCGGCATGCCGTCACGCGACATGGTTGCCCCCTGTGTCCCCTACGAGAGCACCAGGTCCACGGCGGCAGCCAGGTCGGGGACGACGAAGTCGGCGTCGCCTGTCCCCTCGGGCCCGGTGACACCGGTCAGCACCAGGATCGAGGTCCAATCGGGCTCGGCCCGGGCCAGGGCGATATCGGTGTCGACCCGATCGCCGATCACCCAGGCCTCTCGGATCCCTTTTGCCCTCAACAGGGCCCGCATCGGGGCGTTTGGCTTGCCGGCCACCTCCGGCTCCACCCCGGTGGTGGCACGGACCGCGGCCACCATGGCGCCTCCCCCTGGGAGCAGCCCGTCAGCCACCGGGAAGGTCGGGTCGGTGTTGGTGGCGATGAAACGCGCCCCGAAGCGAACCGCGTCGGCGGCCCGGGTCAAACGGTCGTACGTCAGGTCGAAGTCGAGCCCCACCAGTAAGGCCTTCGCGACAGACGGATCCTCGGTCAGCCCGATCCCGGCTTCGGCGAGCGCAGCAACGATTCCTTCCGATCCCAGGACCATGACGGGGCCCGGATCGTCGCCCAGCAGGCCAACCGCGGCCTGTGAGGAGGTGACAATCGACTCGGGCTCGATGTCGACCCCGGTGATCCTCGTGATCTTCTCGCTGACCGTGAGCGGCGACTTGGCGCTGTTGTTGGTGGCGAAATGAACCGTCACCCCGGCGTCACGAAGTCGTCGCAGGGCAAGGTCGGAGCCGGGCAATAATCGATCACCGCGATAGATCACGCCGTCGATGTCACAGATGACATTCATGAGTCGGCGAAGAACCTGTCCAGGACGGTCTCGTAGAGGGCGGTTGTGCGCTCCACCGACTCGACCGAGACCCGCTCGTCGTGCCCGTGAAACAGCGTCAACATCTCCGAGAAGGTCATCCTGTCGTCGAAGAGGCCCACGCCGTAACAGACCGTGCCTCTGGCGCGCCAGAATCGGGCGTCGGTCGCGACCGTCATCAGAGTGGGGGCCAGGTTGCGATGACCGTCGTGAGCCTCAACCGCATCGCCGATCGCCTCCCAGAGCGGGTTCCCGACTGGTGAGACATTCGCATCCGCATCCATGATCGGCAGGATCTCGACATGGCCGGCTGCGGAGCCCATCGCCTTCCTCAGATGCGAGTCGACGAACTCCCGGTCCATCCCTGGCAGCCCTCTGATGTCGACCTCGGCATGGGCACGATCGGCGACGACGTTGGTCTTGGTCCCGGCTCGCAAGATGTTCGAGGAGATCGTGAGGTGGGTGGCGGCGTGGATGTACCTGGCCAGCGCCGGGTCGGATACGGCGATCCGGTCGATCTCGTCGTCGAGTTGGTCCACATCGATGAGACGCCGGGTCGACCCCTCGTCCAGCCCCAGGTTCCTCACAAAGGAGACCCACTGCTCGGTGATAGCGGCCGGCACCGGAGAGTCGATGACTCCGGCCAGGGCGGTCACCATCTTGTGCAGAGCATTGTCGGTGCCATAGGGAAGCGACCCATGCCCCGGAGCACCCGCCGTCTCCAGAATCGACCAGTAGGCACCTTTCTCACCAATCGACACCGGAACCGCCTTGTGGCCTTCAACAGACAACCCGGGATAGGCGACCTCGGTGAGCAGATAATCCGCCCTGACCAGGTCCCAATGCTCGTTGACCAACGGCATTGCGCCCAAAGGGCCGCCGTTCTCCTCGTCGGCAACAGCACAGAACACGAGGTCGCCACGAGGTCTCTTCTCTCCCACGAGATAGGGGCGAACGGCAACCGTCATCGCCGCCGTCACGTTCAACATGTCGACGGCACCCCTTCCGAACACCAATCCGTCGACGATCTCGGCCGCGAACGGGTCGACCGACCAGCCGGCTCGATCGACCGGGACCACGTCGAGATGAGGGACCAGGGCAAGCGACGGTGCATCCGGATCGGTCCCGGATATGCGGTAGACCACCGACTGGCGGCCCGGCGCCGGCTCGAATACCTCGCCTTCGACGCCGAGGTAGTCGACGACGGTACCCACCGAGCGCACTTCGAGGCCGCTCTCGGGCGTCCCGTCGTTGACACATTGGTTGCGTATCAGCGTCTGGAGCAGTGCGACCGCGTCGTGACTCATCCGGTCAACCTATCGAGTCGTGCTTTTCTGCAAGACCTCTACCAGGTCGTACATGGTGGGAGTCAGGTCGTAATCCGCGACCTGGGTCAGCCCCACCCAACGCGCTTGCTCTGCGTCGTCGGCGGCAGCGAGCTCCCCACCCACAACATGTCCTTCGAAGTCGATGATCACGATGTGGCCATGTTCGGAGATGTGCTCTCCTACCCAGACCACCTCACCGATCTCCACCTCGAGCCCGGTTTCCTCGAGCACCTCTCGAGCGGCTGCGTCGCGAAGAGACTCGCCCGGGTTCACCTTGCCTCCGGGGACCGCCCAGAGGCCGCGGCTCGGCTCGTGACCCCGTTGCACCAGGAGCAGGCGGTTGTCGTCGATCAACACCGCTCCCACGCCGACCACCGGTGAGTCACTCACGATTGTCATCGTGATGCATCACGATCGATCTGGCACTGAAGCCACCGGCCTCGAAGAAGTTCTTGACCAGGCGATGCGCGGGCAAGACATGAGCGTCGAACTTCGAGATCCCCCTCGCCCGCATCTGCTCCATGACGAAGTCTCGCATCACCTCCCCCACCGACACCTCTCGGGCCTCGGGCACGACGAACACCAGGCGTATCGAGCAAATCTCCGCACCACCAGCCTGGGGAAGCAGGCCTTCGACCCGGGCCACCATGAACCCGACCGGATAATCCTCGATCTGCCCGATGACAACCATCGTGGCCTCATCGTCCAAGGCATCCAGGAGCGACTCCGGAACCGGCTCGGGGAGCCCATCGGCGAGAGGCCACATGGGGTGGAGCTCGGTCATCTCGGTCTCGAGGCCTCGGTAGAGACTCTCCAGGGTCTCCAGATCGCCCGTTTCGGCCGGTCGCGCCGAGACTCTCATCGCTTCCAGAGCCGCAAGCGCCGAAGCCCCCATACTGTGACCAGCTTCATCGCCTCGAGCACGATGCCGGTCCCCATCTTCGAGGTCCCCCTGGTTCGGTCGCGAAAGCTGATCGGGACCTCGACAACGGCCACCCCCTGTTCATGGGCTCGCCAGGCCATCTCGACCTGAAAGCCATAGCCCGAAGCCTCAGCAGTCCGGTAAGGCAGTGTTTGCAATGCCTCCGCACGAAATGCTCGGAATCCGGCTGTGGCGTCCCTCACCGGGATCCCCAGCATGAGACGGGCGTAGAGATTGCCGCCACGGGAAATGGCTCGTCTCAAGAGTGGCCAGTCCGGGGTCGAGCCGCCTCCCACGTAGCGGGACCCGATGGCCATTTCCGCTCCCCCTTCGATGGCAGCCACGAGACGGGGCACATCGGCAGGGTCATGGGAGAAGTCGGCGTCCATCTCGATCACGATCTCGGCCCCGGCCCCGAGCGCACGGTCGAAGCCCGAGGCGTACGCCGGCCCGAGACCTTCCTTCTCGGGTCTGTGGATCACGCCAACCAATGCATCTTGGGCCGCAATACGGTCGGCCAACTCCCCGGTTCCGTCCGGGGACGCATCGTCCACGATCAACACCCGATAACCCTGGCTGGTCACTGCCGCCACTATGTGTGAGAGGTTCTCCCGCTCGTTGTAGGTGGGGATTACGACCGTGACCCGATCAGTAAGCACAGTCGGTGCACAGCATCTTCTTGCGATTGGCGAGCTGGCTCGTTCTCTTCACCATGAAACAAGCCTGGCAGACAAACTCGTCGGATCGCTGGAGCTGGGCATCGACATTCATGGTCAACTCCTCGCGACGGATCGCCCGCAGCTCCTCGACCTCGTCGACCAGGAGCGTTTCTCCCACCTCCTCGTCCATCAGCTGGAGCTCCTCGCTTTCCAGCTCCTCGAGGGCTTCTGTCGTCTCCTCGTCGTGCTCTTCCTCGTCGTCTTCCCGGTCGAATTCCTCGACGTCCTCTTCGGGCTCGAACTCCTCTTCGAACTCAGGGACGAGCTCCACCTCTTGGAGCTCCTCGACCAGGACCTCGTCGAGTTCCTCTTCGTCGACGTCGACTTCTTCAGGGAGCTCTTCGGCGAGCTCGTCTAGTTCTTCAGTGGCCATTCTCTGCTGTATCGGTGGCTCGGGGGCGGGCAGTATAAGTCGATGCGTGTCAGATCTTGAGACCTATCGCGGCCCGAATAACCCGACCTTTCAGCGTCGTATTCCCGATGAGGTCACCGTCGGCCTCCACCGGCCAAAACGGCTCCGTCACCAAGGTGAACTCCGAAACAGAGAGACGCCGGACTCCGGGCTCCCGAAGGTGGGTGCCCTTCACCACCTTGGGCACCAACGCGGCTGCCTGTCGTTTGTTGACGTCGAAAATCTGGATATCGAGCACACCGTCGACGAGTGTCGCCTTGGGCGCCACGTTCCAACCTCCGGCGAAGAACTGGGCGTTGGCGAAGATCACGGCGAGTGCGTCGGATTCGATGACCTTCCGCTCGGTGGTCAGGGTGATCCGGGCCCGGGGAAATCGGGGCAAGCGAACCCCAAACGCCATCGGGTAGCGAAGGGAACCCAGCCATCGCGCGATTTTGACCGCACTCTGGGCCGCGGCGGCACCCACCCCCGCCTGGGCCACATTCACGAAGTAGCGCAGTCCCCACTCCCCTTCCAAAGCTCCGACGTCGATCGGGTAGACGTTCTCGGTCATCAAGTGCCGCGCCGCCCCCGGCAAGTCCTGAGGCAGTCCAAAGGTCCGCAACAGATCACACCCTGTTCCTGCCGGCAAGACACCGATCACCGGCGGGTGCTCGAGGCCAAGGGGAAGCAGGGCGTTTACCGCGAGATTCACAGTCCCGTCGCCACCGGCCAATGCGAAATGCTCGAAGCCGCGGTGTGCCCCGGCGACGAGTGCCCCTGCCATTTCGCTCGGGGAGTCCGGGGCGACAAGCTCGAAATCGAGCCCGACAGCCCCGACCACCTGGGCGATGAGCGACGGATCAGTGGTCAACCGGCCCGCACTGCGGTTGACAGCAACGAGCCATCTGGGCATCAGCCCACCCCCTGGGCCGCCACCACACCTCGATCCACGGTCTTGAGCGCCTGAGTTGCTTCGTCTCGCATGCCGGGAGCAGCTTCCCGAAGCTGACGCAACAAGTCCACCAACTGGCGGGATACCCGCACGAAGTCACCAGGGGCCATTCCCCTGGTTGGTAGGTCGTCGAAATCGGTGCCCGATGCCCAGGCATGAGCAAGCACCCCGAACCCTGGATCCGGGCGACGGGTCGGGGTGAGGCGGAGTCGTCGTTCCTTCTCCACCAGGCCCTTCCAGATCCCGTCGAGCTGCTCCCAACGCTCGCCCAGCAGCGCGGTCGGAAACTCGGCCACCGACGTCGTATCAGTCCGTGGCTCATAGACGAACACAGAGACCAGGGCGGCGAGCTCCGCCGGCTCGAGCCCGTAGAACAATCCGTTCTCGATGGACTCGGCCAGGAGCAGGTCCGACTCGTTGTAGATGGCCCGTAGCCGCTGCCCGCGGGGGGTGAGAGCCCATCCGTCCAGGTAGTCCAGCTCATCGAGCAGCTGACGAATGGCGGCGAACTCCTCGACCAGGCCGTGTCCCGAGCTGCGACGCGCCGTCTGCTGAGCCTCGACCCGGCGCCGGGTCCGTGCCGCCCGCCGGGCCGCCGCCAGATGACGTGACGCATCGGGACACGTTGCCACCGGGTGATCCACCGTCGAATGCGACCGAGGTGCGCGGTCGGAGACCGAAGGAGGGATCTTGCGCAGGAGACGGAGGGTGTCATTGACAAACCTCCGGTCCCTGGGGCGAAACGAGCCGGGCAATTCGACCTCACCGGAGACCAGACTCCCGTCCACGATGTCCCGAAATCCGAGCGTCGACACCCGGCCGGAGGTTGACATCACCAGATAGCGCATCCCGTCGTCCTTTCGGGCGAGCCGGCGAAGCACGAGGTAGCGGCCATCACGTGAGCCGCCCGGCACATCGAGCACCTGGCCGCTTCTGAGCGAGGATGCAATTCGGTCGTTGTACCCGGAGGGCTGGGTGGATTCGATCAGGGCCAGGTACTCCTCGACACTCCCCCGCTCACATTTCGCCTGTGCTTCCTCACGGGCCAACTGGTGCTCCAGGGCATCGATCGTGGTCTCGGCGGCCTGACGGTCGCCTTCCCGCTGGAAACTGGCGAAGGAAGCCTCCAGAAGCTCCTCGGCTTCGGCCTGGCCGTAGTTCGCCACCAGGTTGGCCGTCATGTTGTAGGTGGGCCGGAAGCTGGAGCGGAGGGGATGCGAGCCGGTCGAGGCCACCTCGGTGACGTGGTCGAATCTGACGAAGGGCGAGTGGAGCAGGACCCCGTACCCCTCCACATCGATCCCCCTCCTGCCGGCCCTCCCAGTCAGCTGGGTGTAGTCACCGGGTCTCATCAGCTCATGTGACTCGCCGTTGAACTTCGACAGAGACTCCAGGACCACGGTCCGGGCCGGCATGTTGATGCCCAATGCCAGAGTCTCGGTTGCGAAGACAACCTTGAGCAAGCCGGACTCGAACAACTCCTCGACGGTCTCCTTGAACGCGGGAACCAGGCCGGCGTGGTGTGGAGCCAACCCTGCTTCGAGACCGGCCAGCCATCGGTCGTAGCCGAGGACCACGAGGTCATCGTCCCCAAGATGCTCTGTTCTCTTCTCGGCTATCTCCCGTATCGCCTTCCGTTCGCTGACATCGGTCAACCTGATCCCGGCATCGAGAAGGCGATGGGTGGCCGCATCACACCCTGCCCGGCTGAAGATGAAGTAAATGGCCGGAAGCATCGACTCCTGGGCAAGCCGCTCGACCGTTTCGATGCGGTTCGGTGTCTTGAACCTTCGCCGGCGGCCCCGTTCCAGCCCGAGCATGTGCTCGATCCGGGGATTGGGGCGGGTCCGGCCGTCCCTGCGCACAAAGGTGGGGAGGAGATGAAGGGTCTGAGAGCCCATCTTGTCCTTGATCATGTACATCGACTCGAGGGGGACGGGCCGGTGATCGGTGGCAATCAGACGGGTGGGGCCTCGTCGCTCTCCGACCCATGCGGCAAATTCGTGGTTGTTGGAGACGGTGGCCGAGAGGCACACCATCCGCACGTGGGTTGGGCAATGGATGATCACCTCCTCCCACACCGCACCCCGGGTCGGATCCTGAAGGAAATGCACCTCGTCGAGGATGACGATGTCGACCCTATCCAGCCTGCTGCTGTCGGCATAGATCATGTTGCGCAGGACTTCGGTGGTCATCACCACGATGGCTGCGTCGCCGTTGATCACGTTGTCCCCGGTCAGGAGCCCCACCCGCTCGGGCCCGTAGAGGGCCACCAGGTCGGAGTACTTCTGATTCGATAGTGCCTTGATCGGGGTCGTGTAGAAGGCGCGCCGCCGTGCCGACATGGCGAGATGGATGGCCGCCTCGGCCACGAGGGTCTTCCCGGCTCCGGTGGGTGCGGTCACCACCACCGATTGGCCCTCTGCGATCGCTTCAGCGGCTTCGATCTGGAACTCATCGGGCGCGAAGGGCAGCCGATCCCAGAAAGGGTCGAGAACAGAGCTCACTTTTTCAGCACCAGGCGGATCATCCAGTAGGTCGCCTCGTACATGACATAGAGCGGCACCGACAGCACGATCAGGGTGAAGGCGTCGCCACTGGGCGTGATCAACGCCGCGGCTGTGACGATGATCAGGACTGCCCAGCGCCGGCCCCGAGCCAGCCGAGCCGAGGTGACCACTCCGGCGGCGGCCGCCGCGAAGAGGAAGACCGGATAGAGAAACGCCAGCCCGAATGCAGCGAGATAGCGGAGTACGAACGAGTAATAGGAACCGATCCGCAGGTCGTTGGTGACATCGGTGAAGATGCTGAGCAGAAAGCTCAGCCCCCGAGGGAGAGTCCAGTATCCGAACAGGACGCCGCCGACAAAGAGCACGACCAGGGCGCTGACGATCGGGAACGCCCAGTTACGCTCGCGCTTGGTCAGGGCCGGGTTGATGAAGCCCCAAACCTGGTAGAGGATCACCGGGCTGGCCAGCACCACGCCGCCGAACATCGCGATCCGCATCAACACCCCGAACTCCTCGGCAGGCTCGAACGCCTGGAATGCAAAATCGGGAGCGGCAGTGTGGAACGGCGCCTCGAGGATCGTCCGCAGCTGATCGGCGAACACGAAGGCCACCACCCCGCCGATCGCGATCGCGATGAAGATCCTGAAGATTCGCCACCGGAGTTCTTCGAGATGGGCCAGGATGGATTGCGGCTGGTCGCCGCTCACGCTCCGCCCTCTTCCTCGGCCCTCTTGTTCATCTCCTCGAGATCCGACATGGCGTCCTCGGGCGTTGGGCCTGAGACAGGTTTGGGACCTGTCCACTCCACGCGGCCGGTTGCGGCGTCGCTGATATCGCGCTTGATCTCGTCGAGTGGCTGCTTGAGGTCGTCGAGTGGCTTCTTCAGTTGATTGCCGGTCTGCTTCAGCTCCTCGCCCACTTCTTTCAGGTCAGCCACTTCGTTTTCGAGGCCGCGTCGGATGTCACGTGCCGCTGTCCGCAGCTCGGCAGTCCAACGCCCGAGTTTCTGAGCCACCTCGGGAAGGCGTTTCGGGCCCAGCACGATGAGGGCCAGGAGGAGGATGATGATGATCTCGCCGCCCTGGAGCATGGCCAGGATGCTAAAGCGTCAGAGGTCAGTACAAACAGAAGGTGGCGATTCTCACGAACCGCCACCTTCCCGGACGAGGAGCACCCTGCCCAAGGTGCCCGTCGAGATGTGTATCGCTGCGGTCAGCCGGCCAGAAGGCGGAACGGATCCGGCTCTGCCTCGAGGGCAGCTGCGAACGCTTCGATCTCCCGCTCGGTGATCGGATCAGGATTGATGACCTCGAACGTCACTCCTGTCGCCAGCAGAACGCTGACCACCCTTGAGTTCGCAGGACGCCGTTGCTGCACGGTGCACGTTGGGCACTTGAAGCGGTAATCACCTTCCCGACCCCCGGGGCGCAATTCCAGCGCCACATCGTCGGGGGTGAGGTGGATGTCACCACATCTTGCGCACGTTGTCTTGATGGTCGTCATCCCTGTTCTCCGGTCTCCCATATCTGATTGGGTGATCGGCAGTTCTGACGTCATTCTGTAGCTCTGATCGGTAGGTCGATCGACCCTACGCGTATATGGCCAACAGCTTTTTGCCGATTTCGGCCACGGTTGCCCGGACTTCGTCTCCCGAGATGAATCGAGCAGCCGAGCCCAGCCGGAGCAAGAGCCGGGCGGGGATCTGGACGTCCGGCGAGGAGAAGCTGATGACGGTCTCTTTCTTCGACTCGCTGACGAGCTCGACCGGGTAGTAATCGAGAACCCATCGCGCCGACGGGCTCAAGCCCAGCCGGCACACGATGTCGTCGTCGGACGGCGAATAGCTCACTCCGGGCTCGGGAACGCCTTCGGGCCGCTCGAAATGGGAGTCGGTGGCCTCCATCGACCGGATGCGATCGACACGGAACACCCGCTCCGCCTCCACCAGGCGGCAATAGGCCTGGACATACCAGTTGCCAAGGGTGGCGAACACCGACCAGGGCTCGATCTGGCGCACGGTTTCCTCCTCCCGGCTCAGCGATCGATAGGTGATACGAACCGCCGTTTGTTCCCTGGCCGCCTGGCGCAACAGACCGACTGTCTCCAATTCAGCGGCGACCTCCACCGAGATGGCGGCTTCGGCCTCGGGGAGGACCACCTTGGTCAGCTTGGCAACTGCCCCGGCCAGAGTCGGATTCGCCTGGCCCGAGCCGATGATTGCCATCCCTGCCGCCAACAGCCCCAGAGCCTCGGTCGAGGTGAGGCGCGGTGCTCGGGCGAAATAGTCCGCAGCGTCGATGATCACCTCGTTCTCGTCGATGTAGGCCTCAATCAGATCACCGGGCCCGTAACCCGGCAGACCACACACGAAGAGGGTGTTCAGGTCCTTGCTGAGATCCGCTTCGGTGTAGCCGAATCGGTCGAGAATCTCCTCGACGTCCACACTGTCCCTGGAGAGAACGTAGGGAACCAGGGCCAGGATTCGCGCCAGGCGGGAAACGGTGCGCGGGCTGGTCATCCCACCCCCGCCACCGCGGCCTGGACCCGGGCCCGGATCTCATCTCGCATCTCCTCCGGGGAGATCACCTCGGCCGACGCCCCGAAGCTGAGGATCCATCCCACAAAGGCGTCATGATTCGACACCGGCAACTCGACCTCGAGGGGCTTGCCATCGATGGCGCCGACGCCAAGGGTCCGAGCCGCCCACCAGGCCACCTCAGGATCGAAGCGCACCTTGGCGACCAGCTTCGGCTCGGACCCGAGATCCCAGGGCTGGGAGATCATGGTGGCCCTTATGTCGAAGTCGGAAGGCGGGGCGAACGAGCCCGGCTCCTCTCCGACTTCGAGGTCGGCCATCCGGTCGATCCGGAACACCCGGGGCCCGTCCGGCCCGTCACCGGCCAGGTACCAGTGGCCGCGGCGGTGTGCCAGACCGTAAGGCTTGAGCGTGCGCCCATCGTCTTTGTACCGGAACCGGATCGTGCGACGCTCGGTCACCGCCCGAAACAAGTCGCCCAGGATCTCCGACTCGGCGCCCAGGTCGGCGCCCAGAGGCTCCAGGCCCACCCCGCGCTCGACACCACCCAACTTGTTCAAGCCTTCCAGCCCGGCGTTTCCACCGCCGAGACGGACCATGCGCGCCGCCACCGAGAGCGCGAAGCGCTCCTCCTCGGTGAGGCCAGGGTCGGGCAAGGCATATTTCTCGGGATCAACCCGATACCCGAAGTCGACCCCGAAACCGTCGAGCGCCTGCCGTTCCAGGGGGACGCCCAACCGTCGCAGGACTTCCTTGTCCCGTTCGAACATTCGGTGGAAGGCATCGTCGGTCTGGTCGCCGTAACCGGCGACGGTGAACCGGACATCGTCGGCGGTGACCGGGACCGGGGACTCGAGGAGATAGATCAGGAGATTGATCACCCGCTCGATGACGTTCTGCATTAGTCGATTCTGGTCGGCCAGCGCGGCCATTGCCCCCTCCGTCCCCTCC